>Ga0310690_10000020_pt1 | contig 333382 bp, 218 predicted proteins | sample AusTroGonzalo_MG_2_FD_207661 | JGI IMG/M metagenome (GOLD analysis project Ga0310690, IMG submission 207661) | Bovine rumen microbial communities from tropical cattle in Woodstock, Queensland, Australia - Gonzalo_04 (v2) (version 2) | ecosystem: Host-associated > Mammals > Digestive system >...
TCTATCTCATTCTTCTTGTCATATTGTTTGCCTATTCGGTATAAAATATTGGAAACGCCAATGGGCGAGGTGGGTTCTATTTTGCAATAGACAAGTGCGTTCTCATAACAAGTGATGGAGGATTCCATCATAAATTGCTCCGAAAACAGGTCGCCAAGCCGGTTGTAGGTATAGGCCAAAAATCGCGCCTTATGCCCAACCAATTCCTGCTCCTTAAAATGTTCCTCCATCACCTCCAAGGTCTTCAGGTATTCCGCGCAGGCATTCACCACGTCGCCCCGCTCATAAAAGCCAACACCATTAATATAATGTGCCCGAGCGTCTAAAAACACATTCCGTTCATGTTCAGATGCACCACGTGCTTCTGTAATAACCAGTAAGTCAAAATAATCCACCGCCTTCAGCAGATTCTCCCTGTTGCTTTGTTTCCAATCATTTTTATACAGCAGCTCCGAAATCAACAGCTGGCAGTAATGACCGTTAAATTCATCCAGACTATCCGCCACATCACTCCCCGCAAACTCCAGCATCACCGTCAAAGCACTATCAGGCTGCCGCCACATCAGGCTGTCAATGGCGGCCAATTCAGAAATTGGTTTTCCCATCGGCTCTACGGCCTTCTCTTCATGAGGGTTGCAAGCCCCTGCCAAGGCCATCAGTGCAACCGCCAAACCAACAACAACATATATATGTCCTTTCATTTTTAAGTCCATATTACACCGCAAAGATACAACTTTCCAACCGTCTTGAACAATAAAAAATAGCTCCAAAGACGGCCGCCGCAATTATGTCATCTGTAGTTCTGCGTGAAGTCGGGGGCCTGCACGAAGGGGTCGGGGGAGAAGAAACGGCAGATGGCGGGATCGTAGAGGCGGGCGTTGGCGTTGATGACGTGAACAAAGTCGTAATGCTCATGGCCGGTGAAACCGCGGACGAAGGCAAATGAGAACATTATTGTGGGCGGTGTTGGAATAATAAATTATCGTATATCGTGTCATACACAGGTTCGTCTATATAAATTGTTGCTGTTTTTCCTGGCTTTCCGGTTATGTATCGAACTCTATACATTCCACCTATTACTGCTTCATAACACTGAGAGCGAGATCTATATGAACATGTTCGTAAAACTTGTAGATGATCGACATCTACATAGCGAAACCATATTTTTCCATCAGCTTTATGACCTTTATTAATCAATACTTCTTCCACAACCCCTATCGTCTCAACGCCATGGTAAAAAAGATTCTTCTTTCTTTCACAATTATTGATAACCGCGAACAACCATAACACTAAGAGTATAAAACCAATAATTCGTATTATTTGTTTTTTCTTCATATCAATAATGATTGTTTGTCTTGTTATAGTTTTAATAGAGGTATTAATCTATATAATGTCGGACTATAGTATTTATATGGCGCAGGACATCACCGGATTGTTCATGCAGTAGCTGTACCGGTTGAAGTTCTGCGTGAAGTCAGGTGCTTGGACAAAGGGATCGGGTGAGAAAAAGCGGCCTATGGCAGGATCGTAGAGGCGGGCGTTCTCCCAGCTGCCGAGATGGTCGGTGAGGGGATAGTAGAGGCTGTCAGCATTGCCGTTCTTCACATGCGGAGTCACCTCACGTCCCTCGGCGTAGATGTGGTCCAACGTGATGCTGTAGCTGTTGCCACTGATCGAGGAAGGATGTTTGTGCAGGTTGTAGGTGAAACTATCTATATTGTTCTTCATTTTTTCATTCATCCACAGTTCTCTCTATTACTCTATCAGGAAGCAATTGATGCTTTCTTTTGTATTCATCAAATTCTTGTTTTGAATAGGTTTCAAATCTTTGTAAAATAACGACATGGTGTGTAGTGATGCTTTTTCTCAATAGACGAATATCATTCAAATAAATAGTATCCCGTATTAAACTATTTCCTTTCCCAAAAACGAGATATAAAGAATCATTATTTTGATTAGTGGGGTTAAAAATGAAATCGACATTTCCATATTCATCAGAGATAGACCAGCTTAGTTCTTTTTGTTAATAGTTTTGTGCTTTCAAGAATGTCGTTATCGACATTATTATGATTAATAACGCTTTGTTTTTTCATTTCTTTTTTTTAAAATGCTTTTTTGCCTAGTTCATCAATCCACTTCTCGCCACGGATGACAGGCATGAGGTGCTGTTGAATAAACTCAGAATGATAGTTGATAACTTTATCCATTGTTATGTAAATGGGTGGGTGCTCATATTCACTCACACAGTTCTTGTTGATTATTCTAAAAGCTTTGTGTAGACTAAGTTCTTTATCGAATAGCAAACGTTTCTTTCTAATAACAGTTCTTAAAGAATTCATTGGAGCCCACTCGATATAAACTTGTAAATTAGACCATCTTTTTTTATAGCAAATGCAAGAACATGTGCCCCATAATCTTAACTCTTTCACATCATATCCTTCATAACGAAGGAAATCAAATGATCTAAGCAATAATATTAATGTTTGTTCCGTATCGGTTATTTCAATTTCCATTTCCATACCATATTATTTTACCATCAATGCCATTTACTTTAATTAAGTTTAAATAATCCATCGTTCTAGCTTGTTCCATATTATAATACGGACTGGACACTGGAGATCCGTTAGGAGTACCAATGTCATAATTATAGGCATTCTGTTCTTTTATATATTCAATCCATTGTGCATTGAAATCCATAGCATCAGTATTGATAATTCGTGCTCTTTTACTTATATATGCATCTAAATCTTTTGGCCAAACATTATCAATTGTTTCATTTTTCAATTGCTTCTGTACCATTGACACTCGTGACATGCGACTCCAATTAAAAGCCCCGGTACTTGTAAAATTGTTTCCTGTTTGAGCAATCACACTATTTGTTGCTCCTGTGATGGATCCTCCTATCAGAGAACCCCATCCAGGCAATGCTACTGATACAGCACCACTAGCAGCACCAGCTCCAAAAGCAGCAGTGTTCATGCAGTAGCTGTACCTGTTGAAGTTCTGCGTGAAGTCTGGGGCCTGCACGAAGGGGTCGGGCGAGAAGAAGCGGCCGAAGGTGAACCAGATCTGGGTCTGCTTGGTGTTCCAGGCAGTGTAGCTCATGCGGTTGCCCAAGGGGTCGAAAGAAATCTTCATAATACAATACCGTGGTACATAATTAAATCAAAGCCAATACCATAATAGCTATTAGCAATAATTGATAATAGGTTACCAATAACAAAATGTTGTTCTTTTTTCGTCCAGTATAATAATAAACAAGGGGAAATAATAAGAGCAAAACTGATAGGAATACAAGCCAATATTTAGTAAAACAATTAAAAATGTTTTCAACAACTAGATTAAAAGCAGGCACATATTCAATGCCAGACCAAAATGTCACTTCCGCACTATTGCTAACTTCTCCAGTCGTAAGATCATACTGAGGATAGACAGGGTGCTCAGGTAAATATTTGATGTAATTGTTGCTGCGCCACGGAGATGCATAATATATGCAAGAACACACGCTCCATAAAAAAAACAACTCAACGAAAATAATAAATAGGATTTTGATAGTTCTTTTCATTTCCATATCAATTATTCATTGGCAAGCCATTGTATCAACAAAACAAAAGGAGAGAGACATACTAATTGATAATACATAACAACCCAAAGCCATTCATTTTTTTTACCTGTCAAATGATGAATAGGCACGATGAGAAATAGAAGAACTCCGAGATAATAAATCCAGTTTGAGAATAGCCAAGTTAGTCCCCATGAAGGTTGAGCAAAAGGTATCAATAGGGTTAAGAAGAACCAAAGTTCAACTAAAACAAAAAATGTTATTCCTATGATTCGTTTCATGTTGCTTTTATTTAATAAGTAATGCGGAACGAAATAAGTTTTCCCAACTTGAATCAAGTTGATCAAGAGTCATCCATCCAAATGAGTAACCTGTTGAAGATAGACCCTTAAGAATTGCCCGATTGAATTTTGAAAAATACACTTCTCCACTATTAGCAATTATAGGCTGTGGATGATATATTAATTTCCCAGGAACTTTATACACCTTATCAGTGTATTTACAGGTTGCCAATCCATCAACATTAACTTTTATTCCTTTATGAGGTTCTATTATACATTCTCCCACACCATATGATCCATCTTCCGGTTTATAGTATGCCACATAGTCACTATTGTTAATAACAGTATAGTCATCAGTGTTTAGGAACATTTCAGTTCCGCCATCAATACTTGCGTAATTGGCAGGAAAAAGATCATATTGTTTTGCGTTACCTGTAAAAAACTCTCTGTGATTGATAGCGGCGTCAATCCCACCACATATTCCGCCTATCACTGCGCCACTTCCAAGCCCCATCAAACCTTCTTTCCAACCGTTTTGAAGACTTTGTCCAAAACTATTCTCTGCAAGCAACGAATTGCCTGTTCCCGAGATAAAACCACTTGCAAATCCTGACGCGGCTCCAGTACCAGCACCAGCCCAAAATCCAGTTGATGAAACCGTGGAAGAACCGACAAAACCAGAGGCGAAACTTCCTCCAGCAATAGCTGCATTGACACCATTTCCTATAGCAAATCCCGCCACCCCTGCTAACGCCCCAATACCAGCAGCAACAAAAAAATCACCAACACCATTGACATTTCCTGCCACTATTTGAGTAAATGCGTTAAAGATAGCTCCAAGAGTAGCTGCGGCAATGAGATCATCTATTCCAAACACTTCTCCCGTTGGATCGCTATACATCACAGGATTATTCAAGCAGTAGCTGTACCTGTTGTAGTTCTGCGTGAAATCGGGGGCCTGCACGAAGGGGTCGGGCGAGAAGAAACGTCCTATCACCGGGTCGTAGAGGCGGGCGTTGGCGTTGACGACCTTGAAGCGGTCGTAATGCTCATGGCCGGTGAAGCCGCGATGGAAGGAGAACGAGATCTGAGTCTGAGGCGTGCTCCAGGAGGTGTAGCTCATGCGGTTGCCCCAAGGGTCGAAATGGGTCTGCTGCACGATGGTCTTGTTCTGCCTCATCACCTTGTTCCAGTTGCCCAGGTGGTCGGTGAGGACGTAGTAGAGGCTGTCGGCATTGCCGTTCTTCACATGCAACGCCACCACACGCCCCTCGGCATAGATGTAGTCGAGATGGCGGGTGGACGAAGATGTGAAGAGGATTGGCATATTATTTGAATTGGTTTTTGAAAGACCTTTTTATTATCCCATTTTTATTAAAAGTATTAATTGGGTTCATCAAGTAACTCTATTTGGTAAAGCAACTTCCTTTTTCCTGGATTTTCCGGTTTTTCAAACAGTTCAAGCCAATAATCGTCAGGTATGTTTTGGATTTTTGCCGTCTTAAAATGATTTCCACGCATAAATCCTGATATCAAATAAACTTCTCCGTTTTCGCTGACACCAATCAGTTCACCAAGCGCTAAATTGTAGATTTGGAAAATATGCTTAATCCCGTGTTTTGTGATCTCTTCATATAGTTTTTCAAAATCGACGACATTATCAGCTTTAGGTCGCCTTTTACAACCAAAGGTATAGGAATAAGCAGAACCAAGACAAACACCTTTGTTATTATACAAAGGTGATGAGAATGTTTCCAAATATCGTTGACATCCGTACTGAAAGTACCACGGTCTAATATGTTTGGCAAATTCAAGGGAAATGAAACTATCCTTGTCTATAAACCCCTCGGTGTCATAACCAACCCAGAATATATGGATCATAGTTATTGAATCTCTGCTAATTGTACAGTCGCAATCCTTATTCCTACGGTAACGCCTCATTATATACCGCTCCAGTTTTCTTATTTCTCTTTGTGGAATTGGATTGACGAATTCTTGTGCAATTGCAACAGAGCCAATAATGATAAAGAATAGCAGAAGAAATGATTTTTTCATGATAAATTGTTTTATAAAATCAATATGATACGATAGGCTTTTCGAACCATTCCTTGAGTGATGTTATAATATCCTCCCCAGAAAGGATCCATAACGTTGAAATTGTACCTTGGAATGCAAGCTCCTTTGGTACTTAAATATAAAGTCCGTGTAACGCTTCTCACCCCGACAGCATGACCCGAAACATGCCCCAAGTTCTCATTGATAATCACCCTTCCACCGTTCTTTATTTTTGAATAGACCGCATTATATTTATCTGCAGCTGAAGCATCTTTGAGAACATAACTCGCTTGATAGCCTTTGTTTAAACAGTATTTTTGTACACTTGAAAGATCTAAAGCACCATCTGTTCCATAGTCAATGAAACTATTCGCTTCATTATACGTCATATTACCTCCTAACGAATGATCCGTCCATTCTATTGTGGTAGCAAGACAGTCATCATCTCCAAGTTGGGTTATCGGTTCTGCGTTCGATGCAATACTAACCGTTTCGGTACCAATCATTTTGGTTCCATCCCAAAAACTGTACCCTTGTTTATGGTCAATATACCCTTGTGTTAACCCTCCAAAAAGCGCTCCCGAACCTAAACCAATACCAGCAGCAATACCACCTTCTTTTAATCCTTGACCAAAGCTTTTTCCCTGCATCCAAGCGTTTCCAGATCCAACTATAAAACCCGAGGTGGCTCCGCTTGCAGCGCCTGATGCTGCTCCACTAATAAATCCTCCATATTTTATGGCTCCTCCTACTGCTGAACCCACATAAGCACCCGCTGCTCCTGATAACGCCCCAATACCAGCAGCAACAAAAAAATCACCAACACCATTGACATTTCCTGCCACTATTTGAGTAAATGCGTTAAAGATAGCTCCAAGAGTAGCTGCGGCAATGAGATCATCTATTCCAAACACTTCTCCCGTTGGGTCGGTATACATCACCGGGTTGTTCAAGCAGTAGGAGTACCTGTTGTAATTCTGCGTGAAGTCGGGGGCCTGCACGAAGGGGTCGGGCGAGAAGAAGCGGCCGATCACGGGGTCGTAGAGACGGGCGTTGGCGTTTATGACGTGTATGCGGTCATAGTGCTCGTGGCCGGTAAAGCCGCGGTCGAAAGCAAAATCCGTCTGCGTTTGCGGTAGCGCCCAGTTGGTATAGGTCATCCTGTTGCCCCATGGGTCGAAATGGGTTTGTTGGACAATGTTTTTGTTTTCATCCATCACCTTGTTCCAACTGCCAAGATGATCCGTCAACACATAATAAAGGTTTTCCGTACTTCCTTCCTTTATGTGAACCGCCACAACTTGTCCGTCGGCAATAAATTAGCTATTTTCTGCAAAAGTATAACAAACAAAACCCATCCGAATGGCCATCCGAACTTTAGGACTTTTTATAATATAATAAAATATTGATTAACAGATAAATACAAAACAACCCATCCGAACTTTTATGATAAAAATCCGAACTATGGAATTAAAATAATGAAGTTTTGGGACAAAAAGCCCTAAATCAGGGACGAAATTTTTGAAATATTTAGCACTCTTCTATAGTCTTTTTAACCTTCGTGCGGATTTTGTCAAAGACGCTTGTGCTGATATCACTATTTTTTCATTGATCAAAAACGATTGTATCACCTATGGTAAAACAAGCTTCCTTTCCGAGAATGATGGCTCGGTTGTCGGGTTGATGGCCGGCGGGAAAGCCAAAAATCACAGGGTAATTGTAATCCTTTACCACGTCGAAGATGGCTTGCTCAACAGGCTTGCCGAAAGGATCAGGGTTGTCGTGGATATCCGTCAGACCACCTACTATTAATGCTTTCAGGTTTTGGAGTTTGCCGGCACGTCTCAGAGCATACATCATACGCTCCACGTGATAGATGTATTCGTCGACTTCCTCTATGAAGAGAATTCTGCCATCGGTTTCGGGGAAGGAATTGGAGCCCAACATGCCACAGAGGACCGAGAGATTGCCACCCACAATCAGCCCTTCGGCTTCGCCTGGACGATTCAAGGTATGGGCCGACCATTCGTAATGCAAGGGTTTTCCTGTCAAGGCGTCGATCAACGATTGAAGCGCTTCGGGGGTTTTGTTGGCCAGGATATGAGGCATGGAGGCATGAATGGACGGGATGCCAAGACGGCTCAGTTTGCCATGAAACACGGTGACATCGCTGAAACCGACGATGGGTTTGGGGTGTTTCACAAACTTCGTGAAGTCGAGCCTGTCGATGATACGGATGCTGCCATAACCGCCACGGGCCATCCAGATGGCGTCGATGTCGTCACGATCCATGTACTCTTGGATGATGGAAGCACGGAGTGCGTCGCTGCCGGCAGCGATGTTTTCAACAGAATACAAACGTTCGTCGAAAACGGATTCGAAACCATTGTCGTGAAGCCAGTGGATGGCGTATTCCATCTCCTCGGGGGAAACTTTTCGTGCCGGTGCAGCAATGGCTATTTTTTTAATTCCGCATTCAGCATTCATAATTCCGAATTAATAACCTCGTCTTTATCCTGTTCATATTTCTCTTCGAAGAACATCTCGCCAGTATCGAGGAATTTCTTCCAGACGCCGTTGCGGATGCCTCCAGAGTAGGACTGGATCTCACGAAGGCGACCGTTTTGATAGTAATAATAATGCTCCCCATCGGGGTAGCCGCCTTTGAAAGATCCCTTGAAAGCCGGCTTGCCGTTGGCGTAATAGGAGGTCCACTCCCCTACCTGGCGGTCGTTGCGGTACTCGCCCTCAGAGGTCACACCCCCCGACACTTCATGCCATTTGCCTGACTTCAAGCCTTCGAAATAGGAACCAGAAGCGATAACCATTCCGTCTTCGTCGTACTCAACATATTTGCCTTCGGGCAAGCCATCGAAAAAGTCCTCCTGTTTTTGAATCTTGCCATTAGGGAAATACCATGTCCAGGTGCCGTCGTATTTGCCTTCCTTGTAATTGCCCACCTGCTCCAGCACCTCGCCAGGAAAATAGAACTTCCACTCGCCGGAGCGCTTACCATTAATGAATAGGCCTTTGGCGCGCAAGGTACTGTCGGGGTACAACTCTACCCATTCACCACGGCGGGTGCCATCGGTATCCATGATGCCTGATTGGACCAAGCGACCGTTTTGATAGACCTGCGAGCTGATCACGTTGCCGTTTTCGTCGAATTCACGCCAGGTGCCTTCGCGTTTGCCGCCATGGAACGAGGCTTCGCGTCTCACGCGACCGTTGGGGTAATACTCATGCTGCATCTGGAGCGGCTGCGTCTCGCTTTCTACAATCTGCTCCACATCGTTCACATACTTCACAATCTTCTTCAGATTGCCTTTCTCATCGTATTCCTTATAATAACCATCACGCAGACCGTGCTTGTAATATTGCTCCCATTTCAGCTCGAAGTTATCATAGAAAGCTTTCCAGTAGCCATTTCTACGACCTTGCGAGTCGTAGCGGTTGAGCACTTCACGGGTGTTAAGAAAACCTTTTTTATAGGTAATGATTTCAATTAATCGACCCGTAGTGTCATAAACAGGCGAGATGCCATGCTCGTAACCGTCTTTGATGGGTATTACCTGAAGCAGATGATAGCGGCGGTCATAGCGGCGGCTTTGATTCACTCTGACTTCGTTTTCAAATTGGTCTTCTTGTATCTCATCGGAGAGATACACCCGCCGCAAACCGTTTTTCAGATCGTTATGGTAGTTGACTGCCAAGGTGGTGTCGCCTTCTTCCGAATAGAACACCCACAAACCCTCCAGAAGGTAGTTCACGCGGTTGCCTTCCGACTTGAGTTGGCCGTTCTCGTAATACGTCTTCCAATAGCCGTCGGGCTTGCCGTCGCGCATGGTGCCTTCGCTCGAGACGCTGTCTTTGGCATACCTGAATACTTTGTATTCAGTCTGACTGAAGCCCACTTTGCATAGTACCGCCAGCAACAAAAACAATATCGTTTCCCGTAAAAATTTCATGATGCAAAACTAATAAAAAAGCAAGTGCCGCAACCCCCATTTTTTCAACCGCCTACCATTCAACAACCATTAATTTTTAATTGAAAATTTTGATGGTTGGTTAATTAATAGGCTGTGAATTGTTTCAAAACTTTTTTTTAGAAATTGTTTTATAGCCAATTAACATGTTTTTACGTTCAGCACTTTTTGTTGATAACTCATCTGAAAGAGGTTGAAAAATGAGTTCAAAAAAAGAAATGAACAACCCTTGTAACAGCTTTGCTCCTTTATAAGAATTTATCAACAGATGAAATGTTGATAAGTTTGTAATTAATTAAGAATGAAGAATTTATAATTAATAGAGGGATTATTTAAAAAAGTTAAAAGGCTCATAAATAAAGGGTTGTTATTGTGAATTCTGATTTAAAGAACTACCTTTGCCAAATATTTATGAACAGAGGTAAAATGAACCAAATTATTCCTATAGCGTCGGACCATGGTGGTTACGAAATGAAGCAGTTTTTGATTGAGAAATTGCTTGAATCGGGTTATGAAGTCAAGGACTTTGGAACTTATGGAACCGAAAGTGTTGACTATCCCGATATGATTCATCCTTTGGCGAAGGCCATTGAGACGGGTGAATATCCTCTTGGGATTATTTTATGTGGCAGTGGCAACGGAGCTCAGATGACTGCCAACAAGCATCCTCATGTGAGGGCTGCCTTGTGTTGGAATGAGGAGTTGGCCAAACTGGCTCGTCAGCATAACGATGCCAACATCTTGTCGTTACCAGGTCGTTTCATTCCGTTCGACCAGGCTTGGCGTATGGTTCAGTTGTTTTTGACCACCCCGTTCGAAGGTGGCAGACATACACGCAGAGTCGAGAAAATTGAACGCTTAGATTAATACCATGAATGACAGTCTGAGAAAATTCAAGTACGATAGTGAGATTGCCTTCAACGAAGAGCATTGGCAGAAGATGAACTATAACACCGGCTGCTATGAGAAGCGTTTTGCCAATAGCCGAAACAACTATCGCAATGTCGAACTGGAGCGTGAGCGTGCTTTCCTGTTGCGAAACAAGTCACTGCTCAACATGGAGAAGTTGTTGGTCGACTTTGAGACTCGTTTCAAGGACAACGGAGGCCAGGTGTTATGGGCTTGCGATGCTGACGATGCCTTGCAGATGATTTGGGATATTATCGGCAAACGCAGCAACAATAGTGTTTCCCGTTCCAACTCAGTGGTTCTCGATGAGATAGGTATCGACGATTATCTCAAAGGGAAAGGCGTTCAGGTGTATGATTCTTCCATTGGCCGTTATATATTAAAGGTGGCCGGCAAGGAACCTTACCATCCGGTTTACCCCGCCTTGAATCTCTCGAAGGAGGAAATAGGCCAAGTTTTGAACAAGCAGTTCAAATTGAAGGCCGACAGTACCACCAAGCAGTTGGTTAATTTTGTGCGTCATCAGGTGAACCAGGATCTGCCCAAGACGCAGATTTGCATCACCGGTGCGAACTATTTGTTGGCCGACATGGGTGGTGTGGTGCTTTCCGAGAACGAAGGCAACATCGTCAAATCGTGTGCTTCGGCCAATATTCATATTGTGGTGGCGGGCATCGACAAGGTGATATCTTCGGTCGAAGACCTGAGCATCCTTATTCCTTTGACTTCGGCTCATGCCACGGGTAGCGGAATGACTTCGGTCAATTCCATCACCATGGGACCTTCGGGTGACGACGGGCGCATGTATGTGATTTTGTTGAATAATGGTCGAACCGACATCCTTGAGAACGAGGTGATTCGTCAGTCGTTGTCGTGCACGCATTGCGGTGCTTGCGTCAGCGTTTGTCCCATTTACAAGAACATCGGAGGTTATGCTTACGGCACTCCTTATATCGGTCCCATCGGAACGGTGATGACGCCTTTGATGTACGATCTGGAGGAATACGCCCATCTGGCTTCGTTATGTTCGCTTTGCGGTCGTTGTACGGAGGTCTGTCCCGTGAAGATTCCGATAGAGGACCTGATGATTGAAAACCGTCGCATCGTTGCTGAGGAGCGTGTGGGTGATACACGTTACGATTCTTTGGTGAAGACTTTGATAGGCCATTGCAAGTCACGCAAAAAAATGGACTGTCCACAATGGCTTAAGAAAGTGGAAGTAAAGCAGTTGGTTAACAAAAACAATTTCACCAAGCGGACCATGCCCGAATTGGCGCAGAAGTCGTTCAACCAGATGAGTAAAACGGAAAACTGAGAACGGAAAACGGAAAACTTTCCGTTTTCCACTTTCCGTTTTCCGTTTATCCAGCCAGTAGGCAGATGCCGGCGATAATTCCGATACCGATAAGGATGCCAATGATGACACGTAGTGCCGAGACGGGTGCTTTGCCGCCCACTTTGCCTGTTTGTCCGTTGACGGCAAACTGGTAGGTCTTGTCCTTGTATTTGAACGAGGATATCCATGCTGGCACCAGCAAATATTTATAGGTGATGTTGCTATAGATTGTCGAGAAATTGACATTTGAGGTACGGTCGCAACGCCATTCGCTCTTGATATAGGTATCGACGCTGCTTCTCAGTTTCTGGTGAATGGAGGTCTGAGCTATTTCCCAGCCATCCTTCAAACCGATGGAATAGCGTTCGGCCACAAATCCGGCGAGGTATTTGGGATCGTAGGGCACCACTTTGTTGAGTTTGAAGGGCTCACACTCTTGCACTCCCGAGTCCTCTTGGCGTTTTGATGCCATCACGGTCTCGTCGTCGAAAAACTCTTGATATACTCCGCTGACGTAACGCCAGGTGGTTTGGGTTTCATAGGAACCGTCTTTTTTCCTAACCTTGCGGTCGTAGCCGGCTCTGGCGGTGTAATTGTTGGTGGTTTGTGCGTCGAAGGTCCAATAAGGAAGATAGACTCCTTTGAAAGCCTCGGGGTTGGCGCTTTGTTTGGCTTTTTTGGGTGTGAACCATTTGCGTTTGAGCCATTTGGTGAAGCTGGCTCCTGCCTGTTCCTTGGTGACTTCGAAGGGGCACACGCCGCCGGGGGCGATGGTCTTATTGGTAGCGGCGGGCATCACTTGGGTGGAGCCGCAGAAGGGGCATACCGCGGCTGTCTCGAGGGCGTCGTAGATGCTCACTGCGCCACAGTTCTTGCATTCCACTGATTTCTTTTCGGCGCCCCATTCGCAACTTTCGGTGTTCACGGCAGCTTCAAAATCCAGTTCGCAGACTTGGTTTTCGGTGTCGGCTTTGGGAAGTTCGCGTTCATAGCCACAGTAGTCACAGTGCATCATGCCTGATGCGGGATTGTAGGTGATAGTGGCGCCGCAGTTGGGGCATTTCTTGTCGGTTTCACGTTCGGTGACTTCCTGTGTGGGTAATTCAAAGTCTGACATATCTGACATAGTAGTAGCGTTTTGATTTCAGGAGCAAATTTACCAATTTATTTCGAAAAACCTATTAAATTTGCACCAATAAAACGTTGTCATTCAAAACCACTTACCCATGAAAAAAACAATCATTATACTTTCATTAGCGGTCCTCATGCCGCTGTTCGCTGCAGCGCAAAATGGCGGGCGGCCCATTTCCATCATTCCGCACTTTAGTGTTGGCTGGGGCGGTTTTCCCGAAAAATCAGCCAGCTCAATATCGCATTGGATTGGGGTTGTCGGCGCCGAAACAAAGATCGGTTTGACCGACAAATGGTCACTAATGGTGGGATTGGATTACCAGTTCCGCTACGACGAAACCAAGATCTATGGACACGGTGGTGTCGGCGAAGTTCCATATTATAAGAAATTTACAGGCCATTATCTCCGTTTGCCAGTACATATGGAATACGAAAACAAAAGTTATTATGTGGCAGTTGGCCCTTATCTGGAGAAGGGTTTCGGCAAAATGACCGACAATTATGAGTTCATGCTTGTGGGTCTCGATCTCGAACATGGAGGTCGTTTTAAACTCAGCAACCAGGATTATTTGCGCATCGGCGTGCTCACTTCTTTAGGCTGCACTTTGCAAAACCGACAAAACTATGGCTTGATAGGTTATTATGAACTTCATTGGTTGCTTAAAGTCGGTTACGAACATCAGTTATAAAACGATCACACCATGAAAAAAACATCAAAACTCTTCTTTCTGTTCCTGTTGGTAGCATCCACGTTTACAAAAGTTTCGGCGCAGGAAATCAACAACTATACTCATAAGTTGGATAGCGTTTGTTATGGTGACGAAGCAAAGGATCTGTTTTCGTACGACGATCGATGGAATTGTACGGAAATCAAAACAATAGTAACAAGCGTGGTCCCCAATGTGGTTTTTTCGGATCAATACTTCTTTTACGATGAAGAGAACCGTGTTGTGAAAAACGATTATTGGTCGGAAATGTATAGGTCAATACACGAGTATTCATATAATGAGAACGGTATGGTGTCCGAGGATTTTGTGACCGAGTATTATTACCCTGATTATGAAGAAAGCAGAAGATACACTTACGATTATGAATACAACGAGCAGCATCTGTTGATAAAAACAAAGATTTATTTATGGAATGGACCCGTTGAAAATATTTACTATACGTATAACGAGACGGGGCTTTGCGTTGAGGAGATCAAGACCGGTTATGCGGGCAATCATGAACTGGAAACGGAAAAAACCGTTTATGATTACTATGAATCAGGTCTTTGCGCGTCAATTACAGTTTATACAAAAGACGATAATTGGGACGATGACTGGATTGAATCATCAAAAGTGGAATACTTATATGATGAAATTGGGAATTGCATTGAATATAAGGACTATGAACTATATAATTTCAACTATGATTTAACGGTTTCCGTTCTGGAAACGGCGGGACTGATGGATTTTCTAAATAACGTGATAATCTTCGGATTCGTTCCCAAGAACATTATTGCCAATTACTACAGAACCAATCCGTATGAAGGAACAACCCTGGGACCAATCACATTCCACTATTCAAGTTGTACGGGTGTTGACGAAATAGAGGATGGCTCGGTGAAAACATGGCCCAATCCTGTTTCAGACATATTATACCTGGATCGGGAGGGCTTCGCGGAAATCTACTCTATGGATGGCCGGTTGATAACAGCGACCGAATCAACGGGAACCATCAACGTCAGTTGCTTGTCGCCAGGATGCTACCTGCTGAGAATCAAAACATCCGATGGCAACAAGATAGTCAAGAGGTTTGTCAAAGAGTATTAAATAGTCAATACATATTGATTAGAATTTCTAAATCCCGTCAAATAAACGGGATTTTTTTATATTTGTACCGTAAAATGGAAATGGAATAACTATATTAGAAACAATTAATATATTTATGAATAAAAAACATCTACTTTTCTTTATCATTGCCATGATGTTGCTTCCCTTGGGATTGAACGCCCAAAGCATCATGGTGCAAGGTAAGGTGGTCTCGAGCGACGATGGCTTTGGACTGCCAGGCGTTACCGTCACCATCAAAGGCGAAGCTGCTGGCACCGTCACCGATATTGACGGCAATTACAGCATCGGAGTGGACTCCAAAGGTACCCTGGTATTCAGCTTTGTGGGCTTCACCACACAGGAAATCAAGGTGAACGGACGGACCAAGATCAATGTCACCATGGACCAAGATGCGCAGATGCTCGACGACGTGGTGGTGACCGCCTTGGGCATCAAACGCCAGAAACGTGAATTGGGTTACGCCACCGAGGAAATCGGCGGCGACCTCATCGCCAAGTCGGGCTCAGGCAGCGTGATCAGCGCCCTCAGCGGACGCTCAGCAGGTGTACAGATCATCAACCCCAATGGCGTCGACGGCGGCTCGTCACGTATCACCATCCGTGGCAACAACAGCATCTTCGGCGACAACCAACCTCTGATTGTGGTGGACGGCGTGCCCATGACCAACGAAGGCGGCGTCACCGAATGGAGCGGCGGTCGCGACTGGGGTACGGCACTCAACAACATCAACCAAGAGGATATAGAGAATATCGACATCCTGAAAGGTCCCACCGCAGCGGCTCTGTACGGCTCACGTGGCGGTAACGGCGTGGTGCTCATCACCACCAAGAAGGGCAGCAAGCAACGCGGTCTGGGCATCAGCTACTCCGCCAGCTACAAGTTTACACAGCCCTACCTCTACCGCAGCGTGCAAAACAAATACGGCGCTGGCGGCCCCATCACCTTCCATACCCCTACCCTCACGCCCATCGAGGGGATGTTCGATGAAGACGGCAACCAGGTATATGAATATCCCGGTATCTATAGCGTTGACGACGGTCCGGCAGGCGAACCCACCAACACCACCTTCGGTTACTATGGCGGTGCCCAAAGCTGGGGCCCTGCGATGAACGGCGAGAGCGTGCTCTGGTGGGACGGCGTGGTGCGTAAATATGACCCGCAACCCGACAACCTCAAGATGCTGTTCCATCCCGGACATACCATCAACAACAACGTCTCGTTGCAAAACGCCGGCGACTTCGGCAGCATCCGCGTGTCGTTCACCGACTCAAGGACCAACGCCATCATCGACAACTGCAACCTGAAACAAACTACCGTCAACGTGGGTTCGCTCATTAATGTCTCCGACAAGATCAAGGTCGACGTGGCCTTCACCTATCTGGACTACTACCGACTGAATTCCCCCGAAATCGGTGAGTCGAACAGCAACTTCAACAAAGGTTTGCTCTATAGCTGGCCCCGTAGCTGGAAAGGCCTCGAAGTGAACTCCTACGAGAACCCCGATGGCACCATGAACCAGTTTGACGGCTATCCCTATATGTATATCTACAGCAGCACGTTCTGGTCGTTCTACAACCACAACACTACCTTGGACCGCGACAAGATGTTCGGCTCGGTTCGCATGATGTATGATATCACTCCCTGGTTGACCGCCACCGGTAAGGTCGCCCTAGACTGGACCAACGACAACTACATCACCAAAAACAAGCCCACCACCTTGGACGGCATGGCAGGCGGCTATTACTACAAGAGCAAGTCGACCTCGATGACCCGCGACATGGACTTCCTGCTGACGGCTTACAAAGACAAGATATTCGGCTCTAATTTCAACTTCCGTTTCTCGGTGGGTGGCGAACAATACCACGGCTACCGCGACGGACTCAACGGCACCTCGGGCACCTGGGCCTACGCCAACCTCTACACCATCTACAACTACTCCTCGGCCACCGAACGCACCTTTGGCGAGTCGAAATGGGAGAAACAAGTGAATTCAGTGTATGCCTTCCTGAACTTGAGCTACAGCGACTGGATGTTTTTGGATGTAACAGGCCGTAACGACTGGTCGTCGACCCTGCCCATCACCAACAACAGCTACTTCTACCCCTCGGCCACCTTGAGCTTTGTGCCGACTTCCGCCTTCAAGAACTGGAACTGGGGTCCGGTGAACTACCTCAAGCTGAGAGGGTCGTGGGCACAGACCGCCAGCGACACCGAGCCGTATCAGCTGAACTACACCTACAACACCGGTTCGTTCGGTCACCAACTGTCGTCGTCGCTGCCTTCCACAGTGCCGCCCCTGGAGCTGAAGCCCCAACGCCAGCGCGCTTTTGAGGCTGGCTTCGACCTGGGTTTGGGTGCCCGTTTCAACATGGACTTCACCTATTACGACATCTATTCGTGGGACCAAATCCTCTCTTCGCCCCTGGCCCCCTCGTCAGGCGCGTCCAACGTGACCATCAACACGGGTGTGGTGACCAACAAGGGTATCGAGGCTATCATGACCTACGACATCACCAACGGCAAGGATCACGGCGTGCAAGTGGGCTTGAACTTCGCCCGCAACAAGAACAAAATTGTTGACCTTTCGGGTGCCAATATGTACCTCCTCTCCGAGATTTGGGGCTCTAACGGTCCCGCCATCGCAGTGGAAGAAGGCGAAGAATACGGTACCATCTACGGTTGGGATTATGTGTACGAATACACCATGCCTGACGGCACAGTGGTAGGTCCTTTCTATGACGCCGACGGCAAACCGATGCCTTTGATCAACGAGTCGGGCACGGAATACCTGATTACCAACAACCGTGTGCCGGTAGGCAACTGCGCTCCCTTGGTCACAGGCGGTGTCAACCTCAGGGCTTCCTACAAGAACTGGTCACTCTACGCCTTGGTCGATGCCAAGCTGGGCGGTCAGATCTACTGCGCCTCCTATGTGGTGGGCATGCAGACCGGCCAGAGTCCTGCAACGCTTTACGAACGCGAAGGCAACGGCCTGCCCTATTACGAAAACGATGAGTATTTTGGCGACTATGGCGTGATTCTGCCAGGCTATTGCATCAATACCGAGACCGGCGAGGCTCATGAAAACGAGAACGTGGTGCATTACCTCTACAAATACATGCCCAACTACGGCGGCTGGGGAAAGATCATCTCCACCCCGGGCATCGTCGACAACACTTGGATCAAGATGCGTGAGCTCTCGTTGACCTACGACTTCCCGCGTAAGCTTTTGGACAAGCAGAACTTCTTCAAACAGGCATCCATCTCCCTGGTGGGTCGCGACTTGTTTTATTTCTACAAGACCTTGCCCGACAACATCAACCCCGAAGGTACCCAAGGCTCAGGCAACGCCCAGGGATTGGAGTACGGTTCGTATCCGGGAACGAGATCCGTTATGTTATCGTTGAAGGTAAACCTTTAAAACGGAGAACGGAACCCCGAAGGGCTCACCGACCGAACGGGAGGTAAAACGGAAAGTGGAAAGTTTTAATTAAGACAAATAAAATAAACATATAATATAAAATGAGACGGATTTTATACAAAGTAATATGCTGGGCGTCGCTTGCAATGGCTTTCGTCGGTTGCACCAAAGGCTTCGAAGAAATGAACCAGGCGCCGTTCTCGCCTCCGGGAACCACCATTGAGGGGTTGTTCAACGGCGTGGTGAGCTCCTTGCAGCAGAGCATGAACGAGCAGTTTTACCTGCAAAACGAAATTTGGTATCCCGAGACCGAGCTGGGGGCTTTGACCTCTGAGTCGTGGGGTAACTCGCAAATCGGCATCTCGGAGGTCTGGACCAATTATTACGCCATGCTTGCCAACATTCGTGAACTGGAAAGGCATTTCGACGCTTATGTCGAGGAACAAGGCGATAGGGCCGTGTGCGACAAGGTGCGTGCCCAACTCAACATAATGAAGGCCTACCAGACCTTTAAAGTGACCGATATCTTCGGCGATATGCCTTACACCCAGGCCGCCCGTATTTGGGAGAACGCCTCCTCGCAAGAGACCATGAAACCCGAATGGGACACCCAAGAGAGCATCTATAAATCGCTGTTGGAAGAGTTGGTTTGGTCGCGCGATCTCCTACATGCCGACTCAGCCACCACCGCAAGCGGCAACAACTATTACAAACTGCCTTACGATGTGCTGCTCAACAACAACTACACCCTCTGGGCCGAGTTCGCCAACTCGTTGATCCTGCGCCACGGCCTGCGCATGTACGACAAGGATCCCGACTACGCCACGCCTTTGCTGGTGGATGCCTACAACTTCATCTATACCGCGATGAATGCTTCAGGCGGCACAGCTACCGGTGGAGGCATCTGCTTGTGGCCAAGCCTGCTGGGAACCAACTGGGACACCAACTGGTCGTTCCGTGAGCACAAGCACCTTCGTATGGGCGAGACCATCTGGAGTTGCCTCTCTTCGACCGACGACATGGATGGCAGTGGCATCTTCGACTATCGCACCTTCCTGTTCTTCGACACCAACCATAAGACCGACAGCTTCCCCGATGGCGCCTGGAGACCTTATCCGCAGATCCATACCGCCGAGACACCTGTCGAAGGCGGCTCGCCCTACGCCCAGTCGCGCGACGGCAGCTACACCTTCAAAGGCCCCTCGTGCTTGTTCTCCCCCTTTAATTATTATCTGACCAGGGACGAACGCTACGTGCCTCAAATCCTGGTGACCTACGCTGACGTGCTGTTCATGAAGGCTGAGATCGAGGTAAGGAACATTGGCGGAATCACCCCGCCCCTAAATGCCGACGAGTCCATCCGTCAGGGTGTTTACCAATCCTGCCTGTTTTGGGCGCATATCCCGAACCAAACCAGCCGTTGGACTTATCTCTATCCGCAATACACCAGCTATGCTGGAAACCTTGACATTTGGGCCTTGGGCAACAACATGGCGGCCAACGTGATGAACTATGCCGTATGGATGAATCCTGAATACGACGGCAGCCAAGAGTTCTACTTGAAGATGATCTATCAGCAACGTTGGCTGAACCTCTTCCGCCAGCCTTGGGAAGCCTGGGCACTGGCCCGTCGCACGATGGCCACGCCTACTACTACCGACCATGCCAAGCTGACTTCCTACAGGTTAGAGTATCCTCAGAAAGAAATAGAATATAATTATGATAATTATGTCACTGAATTGGCTAGGATGTCGCATGGGGATACGAGGCAGACGAAGGTTTGGTGGATGACAAAATAACGGAAAACGGAAAGTGGAAAACGGAAAACTATGAAGAGAATATTGCTAATTATTACCTTAATGGTTTCTTTTTGGGCGAGAGCTCAGGTGGAATACCTATATGACTTTAACAATTTGACCACGGGAAGCCAGAACCTCAACGGTCAGGACGGTTGGGTGACGCATTATCAGACGGCGCCAGCATCACAGGATTTTAATGTGGACTATGTTTGCGGTTCCGACATGGCGCCCGACGAATCCATTGCCGTGTGGTATCCCTACGGCGGTTCAGGCGTGGGTCGCACCGCTACCCGCAAGGCCTCATCCAACTTCAATTTCAGCTTCCAACAGGGAGGCATCATGGACTTGGAGATGGACATGAACCGCACTTGGTGGGGCAACTTCTTTGGTGTAGGTTTCGACAGCGACGGTGACGGATGCATTCTGCCAGGCATGACCGATGCTGACGGCGGTGTTTATTTGTCCTGCAAAGGCCAGGGCGACAGTGGCCACGCCCGGTTGCATCTGCCCAACGGCACCTCGGTGGATTTTGACTTCGACCAAGGCGGATGGAACCGCTACAAGATGTCGTTCGACTTCACCGCCTTCAACGGCGAAGGTTCGGTGACCGTGTTTGTGCAGCCCGGTTGCGAAGGCGAATGGATTCAACAGGCCGCAGCTACCAATATTAATATGCATCTCACCCCGGGTTCGGGCGACAAGAACGACTATCACGTTTGGGACGGCATCTTCTTCCACTCCCAAGGCGGAACGGGGGGATTCGACAACCTGCTGGTGCGCCAACAACCCGACGGCAACGCCCAACTTATCGAGATGGCCGACATCCCCAACCAGTTGGTCTTCAACGACCCCATTACCTTGGAAGCCACGGCTTCTTCAGGGCTTCCTGTCACGTTTGAGTTGATAGAAGGTCCTGCCACCATCAACGGCAACATCCTCACCTTGACAGGCGAAACGGGTGTGGTCAGGTTGAAAGCTACCCAAGCAGGCAACAGTTCATGGCTCCCCGCCCCTGATGTGATCAAGACCTTCGAGGTGGTCGATCCCGATCTTTATACTCCCGAAATCACTTTGCGTCGTCCCTACAATGACACCAAGGTTTATTTGGATGCGCTTCATCCGGTGTTGATAGTGGTCTCAGCGTACATCGAGCATCCCGAAGTGATCAAGTTCAACCAAGTCAAGGCCACCATCAATGGCGAAGATATCGTTTTAAATACCGATTATCCGGACGATCCAGAGAACGGCTATTATTTTGGTTATTGGACTCCTGCGACTTTCGGCGACTATACCATGACAGTCAGTGTCACCCAGTCGGGAGGCAAGACTACCACGGTGACCAACCAGTTTGAAGTCAAGAACCAAACGGAGAACACAGTGGAAGTGACCACCATGCACGGCGATTTGGTGTGTACTCCTACCCAACATAGCAAACAGGGTGAGTATGTGTTTCCAACCCATGTCGGAGCATTCAACAACATCGTGGCGTATTTCGAGTACAACTGCGTCAATGGCAATTGCGACACGTACGACCGTGCGGGCGGAGTGAGAGTCCGCAACTACCGCGGTGAGTGGGTGGAACTGTTCCGTTACATCACCCCGTTCGGGGTGGAGTGCAGCGACAATGTCGACGTGAGCGACTATACCTCGTTGCTTCAGGGACTGGTGGAAATGGAGTTGTATCTGGAGCTTTGGAATGGTAGCGGATCCAATCCCAATCTGACGTTTACGTTTACCAAAGGCACACCTGAGTATCTTTATGTCGATGTCGACGAAATTTGGTTCGACACCTATAGTTTCGGCGATTATGCCAATCAGCAGCCCGTTCCCGTGGTGGATTATGAATTCAGGAAAAAAGCAGAGCGTGCCAAGTTGAAAATCACCACCACCGGACATAATTGGAGCAGCGGCAACAACAATAGCTACAATACCGGCAACGCCGCCGAGTTCTACGAAGCCACACACCATATCTTCGTTAACGGAGAAAACAAATATGACCAACATCTTTGGCGCACCTGCACACCCAATCCCGCAGGCTGCCAACCCCAAAGCGGCACATGGACCTATTCGCGTAGCGGCTGGTGTCCCGGCTCCATAGGTATGGTGTGGAATTTCGATCTCACCGAGTATATGGCAGAAGGTCATTCGGAACTGTTCTACCAGTTCGATCCCACCTATCTCGACCTCTGCCATCCCAACCATCCGGATTGCGTGAGCGGAGTCACCTGCACGGAGTGTGCCGCCCCCGACAACCCGATTTTGAAGGTTTCAGGTAAGGTAGTCTCCTACAGCAACGACGAAAACGTGTTTACCGAGGTTCATCAAGTAACTTCGGAACCGCCCTTTACAACACAGGTTTATCCCAATCCCGCCAAGGGTCAAGTCACCATCAGCACCGATTACGAGCATGGCGCCGTCAGCGTGATGATGCTCAATGCAATGGGTCAGATGGTGATGTATTTCACCGTTGAAGGCGAGCGCACCATCGATGTGAGCGCATTGCCCGCGGGAATCTACACGCTCCAATTCCTGGGCGGTAGGTTGGTGACGGAGAAGCTGGTTATTAGATAAAAGATAAGAGTTAATAGATAAAAGTTTATTGTTATGAAGAAAGTATTCACAATTTTAGTCATGTTGGCTTTCTCTTTCGGCTTGAAAGCCCAAACGGAAGCCCTCTTCAGTTTTAACGATTATCTTGAAGAGGAGCCCCTGAACGGACAAGGCGGATGGATTACCCGTCCGCATACCTCAAGCAACGGCGGCATCCCCATGTACACAGGTTACATAGGTCATTTTTGGAAGGGAGACCCCTCACCGACCATGGATGAGACCATGGGCGTGTTTTCCCATGCTTCGGGCACAGCCCATGGCGATGTGGCCACCCATAGCCTGGCCGAATACGGTTTCGACTTTTCAACGGGTGGTGTCATTGAGGTAGAATGCGACATCTACCGCGGGCTTTGGGGCCATCTTTTTGGCATCGGCTATGACGCTGACGGCGATGGTTTTGTGGTTCCTCCTTTTTATACCGCACCAGGCCATAATCTCACGGAACCGCTGATTCCCGATCCGAACAGCACCTCTGCCGAAGGCGGCATTTATTTGCTGTCGACAGGATACCGTCCCACCGATCCTTATTTCCAATATGGTCCGGTGTTGCCCAACAACACAATGGCTTGCAATTTCCAACCTGCCACGACGATGGATTGCTGGTTCCGTTGGAAGATTTCCATCGACCTCGATGCCAACAACGGCCAAGGCGCCGTCACCCTTTATCGGATGGATGATCCCAACAACGGTGAATGGGAACCCGTTCCCGAGTGCCAGGGTGTGAATGCCGGTCTTACCCCGGGCAGTGGCGACAAATTCGATCCCGCCATGTGGAACAGCATGTTCATGCTCAACAACGGCATGGGTGGTTTCGACAATTTCAACGTGCGTCACATGGCCGGAGGCTTGGCGGCACAATTCATCGATTTTCCGGAGATCGGTGACCAACTGGTCTATAGCGAGCCCATTGAGCTCCAAGCCACTGCAAGTTCCGGCCTTCCCGTGACCTTTGAAATCGCCCAGGGCCCTGCTACACTCGAAGGAAACATCCTCACGCTTACTGGCGAGGAAGGCACTGTAAAAGTCCGTGCCATCCAGTCGGGCGACGGCACCAATTGGCAGCCCGCCCCGACAGTGACCCGTACCTTCTTTGTGGTGGATCCCGAGAACTATACTCCAGAAATCACCATTCGCCGTCCCTATGAAGGTACCCAAGTGTATATGCCCGATTTCGATAACCCCGTGTTGGTGGTGCTGAGCGCTTATATCGACCATCCCGAAGTACTGAAGTTCGAGGAAGTGAAATGCCTCGTTGACGGTCAGGAACTGGTGTTGAAGACCGATTATCCCAACAAGCCAGATAATGGCTATTGGTACACCACCTGGACCCCTTCGGGCGAAGGTACCTACAATATGACGGCCAGCATCACCCAAACCGGAGGCAAGGTGACCACAGTGAGCAATACCTTCGAGGTCACCACCAACTACAATGATATCACGGTTTCCGCACTCAACGGCGAGCTGGTGGCAACCAACCAGCAGTTTACCAGTTATGGTGAATTTCCGTTCCCCACCCATGTCAACGCTTTTGATTCCATCAACATGCATTACCTGCATAACTGCTTGAACGGCAACTGCAAGTCGTACGACCATGTGAGCAGCGTCCGTGTGAAAAACTATCGTGGTGAATGGGTGGAACTTTGCCGTTATACTACTCCGTTTGGCGTGGAATGCGAGGACAATCAGGATGTGACGGACTTCACGACATTACTGCAAGGGCTTGTTGAATTCGAATACAGTTGTGAGATGTATGAACAGGCCGGTGAAGGCTATTGTCCGACCATTCTCTTTGAATATACCAAAGGCACGCCCGTCTATCCATACGTCGACCTCAATGAAATTTGGTACGGCAGTTACAGCTTCGGCGATTACGAAAACCTTTGTCCCGTGCCGCCTCGCAACATCACCTTTGATCCTACCGTGGAGAAAGCCAATCTGCGCTTGGTGACCTCGGGTCATCACTGGAGCGATACCGAACAAGGCGCCTATAACACCGGAAATGCCGCCGAGTTCTACGAAGCCACACACAACATCAAGATCAACGGCAACACCACCTTTACACAACATCTGTGGCGTAGTTGTACGCCTAACCCGGCAGGCTGTCAGCCCCAAAGCGGCACTTGGACCTATCCCCGCTCTGGTTGGTGTCCAGGAAGCTTGCCGATCGTGTGGAACTACAGCCTCGACAACTACCTCAACAGTGGCATTCCAGAGTTGCTTTATGAATTTGACCCCACGTATGTTGACGAATGCCATCCCAACTACCCTGATTGTGTCACTGGACAGAACGGTTGTATCAACTGTCTGGATTCCAACAACCCCATCTTGATTGTGTCGGGCATGTTGGTGACCTACAGCCATCAAAGCAATATCGTTGTGACTGGAGTGACGGAACGCCCCGACGCCAACGAGGAGCCCTTCCATGTGACCCTTACCCCTAACCCGGTGAAAAATACCCTGACTGTCACCACCGACTACGACAAAGGTCGGGTCAGCGTCCGTGTGATCAATTCTCAAGGAGTCCATGTAAAAGCTTTTGGTGTGGAGGGCACCGCCACCATCGACATGAGCGATCTCCCGGCAGGCGTCTATTTCGTTCAAATGCTTGGCGGAAAGATGGTCACGAGGAAGATTATTAAGAATTAGGAATTAGGAATTTATAATATTTGGTAAAATGAGAAAAGCACTAATAATATTATTGTTCTGGGCTTTAGGACTTTGCGGTTTTGCTCAGACCGAGGTCACCATCGACTTCAACGATTTTGCAGAAGACCAACCCCTCAACGGGCAACATGGATGGGTTGTTCGGGTGCACAGTTCCGGTAACGGTGGCCGTCCGCTCTATACAGGTTATCTTGGCCCGCGTGACATGACCTCGGCCGATGAAACCATCGCCGTGTTCAGCACTTGCTCCGGCACAAGCTATGGCGACATCGCCACCCACAGCCTTACCGAATACGGCTTCGACTTCTCCTCGGGAGGTGTCATCGAAATCGAATGCGACATGTGGCGCGAATGGTGGGGCGACCTCTTCGGCATCGGCTATGACGGCAACGGCGACGGCTTTGTGCAACCACCTATTCAAGGAAACTATGAGCCTATTGTTCCCAACGTCAACAGCACCCTTCCCGACGGAGGCATCTACATGTTGACCACAGGTGTGAATCCCAACAATGCCAACTTCAAGAATGGTGTGGTGCTACCCAACAACCAATTTGCAAACACCTTCTCGTTTGAGCCCCATCAGCAATGGTATCGCTGGAAAGTCAGCATCGATCTTGATGCCAACGACGGTGCCGGTGCTGTCACGCTGTTCAAGATGGACGATCCCAACAGCGGTGAATACGATCCCGTGCCCGAAATACAAGGCATCAATGCGGGTCTTACCCCTGGCAGCGGCGACAAATTCGACCCTGCCATGTGGAACTACATCTTTTTGCTCAATAGCGGCTACGGCGGTTTCGACAACTTCACCGTACGTCACATGCCGGGAGGTTTGGCAGCCCAGTTCATCAACTTCGCCAACATCCCCGACCAACTGTCGTTCAACGACCCCATTACCCTTCAAGCTACGGCCACTTCGGGTCTTCCCGTGTCTTTTGAGGTCACCCAAGGTCCTGCCACCATTGAAGGCAACGTGCTCACACTGACTGGCGAAGAAGGCACCGTGAAAGTGCGCGCCATCCAACCTGGCGACGGCACCCAATGGCAATCCGCCCCTGCCGTGACCCGTTCCTTCTATGTGGCCGACCCCGAGAACTATACTCCGGAAATCACCATCCGTCGTCCCTACGAAGGCACCAAGGTGTATATGCCCAATTTCGATAATCCCGTATTGCTTGTTCTGAGCGCATATGTTGACCATGGCAACGTCATCAAGTTCGAAGAGGTAAAATGTACCGTCGACGGACAAGAACTGCTGTTGAAGACCGACTATCCCGACAAGCCCGAAAACGGCTATTGGTATACCACTTGGACTCCTTCGGGCGAAGGCACCTACAACATGACAGCCAGCATCACCCAATCAGGCGGCAAAGTCACTTCGGTGTCCAATACTTTCGAGGTGACCACCAACTACAACGACATGACGGTCTCCGCACTCAACGGAGAGCTGGTGGTAAGCAAGACCGTGTTTACCGACTACGGCGAATTTGCCTTCCCGACCCATGTCAACGCTTTCGACTCCATTAACCTCCATTATCTGCACAATTGTGTGAACGGAAGCTGTCCCCCATACGACCACGTGAGTCGTTGCCGTGTGAAAAACTACCGTGGCGAATGGGTGGAACTCTGCCGCTACACCACGCCATTCGGAGTGGAATGCGAGGACAACCTCGACGTGACCGACTTCACCACCGTGCTGCAAGGACTGGTTGAGTTTGAACTGCATTGTGAAATGTGGGATAACAGCGGTCAGGGATACAACCCAACCGCCATCTTTGAATATACCAAGGGCACGCCCGAATACCCCTATGTCGATCTCAATGAGATTTGGTTCGGCAGCTATGACTTTGGCGATTACGAAAACCGCTGTCCCGTACCGACACGCAACATTGTGTTTGACCCGACCGTTGAGAAGGCCAAACTTAATCTGGTGACTTCGGGTCATCACTGGAGCAGTGGTACCAACGGCAACTACAACACTGGCAATGCCGCCGAGTTCTACGAAGCCACCCATAACATCAAAGTCGACGGAGCTCTTATCGGCACGCAACATTTGTGGCGCACCTGTTCTCCCAATCCCGCGGGATGCCAGCCCCAAAACGGCACTTGGGCCTATTCCCGCGCCGGCTGGTGTCCAGGCAGCATGCCTATAGTGTGGAACTACAGCCTCGACAACTATCTCTCGAACGGCATCTCTGAGTTGTTGTATGAGTTTGATCCTGAATACGTTGACGAATGCCACCCCAACTATCCCGATTGCGTGACCGGACAGAATAACTGCCCCAACTGTCAGGATTCCGACAACCCCATCCTTGTGGTTTCGGGTAAGATCGTGACCTATAGCCATAGGAGCGAAATCGTGGTGACCGAGGTTACGGAACGTCCCGACGCGGACGAAGAACCGTTCCAAGTGACACTTACCCCCAATCCGGTCAATAACACCTTGACCATCACGACCGATTATGACAAAGGCCGTACCGGCGTACACATCCTCAACGCACAAGGTGTCAAGGTCAGGGGATTCAACATGCTGGGAACCGCCACGGTTGACATGAGCGACCTTCCGGCAGGGGTTTATTTCGTTCAGGTTCTTGGTGGGAAGATGGTAACGAGGAAGGTGATTAAGAATTAAGAATTAGGAATGCGGAATTTACACTAGATTGGTAAAATGAAAAAAACATTAATATTATTATTGTTCTTGGCTTTAGGTCTTATCGGTTATGCCCAGACCGAGGCCTCATACGACTTCAACAATTTCACGGAAAACGCTCCTTTGAACGGCCAACATGGCTGGGTGGCACGTGCCCACAGTGCCGGTGGCGGTCAGCTCAAGACTGAATATCTTGGCGGTGGAGGCCAGACCACTCCCGATGAGACCATGGGGGTTTTCTTCGACAATGCCAACACCAACTTCGGTGAGGTGGCTACCCACAAATCGACTTCGGAGTTTGAGTTCGACTTCTCGACAGGCGGCACCATCGAGATTGAGCTCGACCTGTTCCGCAATTGGTGGGGCACTTGCTTCGGTGTTGGTTACGATGCCGATGGCGACGGTTCGGTATTGCCTCCGATGAGCTACGAGGCTACCTGCCCCAACCCCAACTTGCCCACTCAGGATGGAGGCATCTATTTCATCACCACAGGCCAGGATCCTCGTCCAAGCTTTGTCAATGGCATCGTGCTGCCCGACAATACCATGCCCGTGGATTTCGACTACGACAATTCCTATGGCACTTGGACCCGCTGGAAGATCATGATCGACCTTGAAGCCAACAACGGTGCGGGAACCGTGTCGCTCTTCGCCGACTACGGTTGCACGGGCGAGTTTGAGCCCATTCCTGAAATCCAAGGCTTGAATGCTGGTCTCACGCCTGGTAGTGGCAACCGTTTCGACCCGGCGATGTGGGACGGCGTGTTCTTCCTGAGCAGCTCCCATGGTGGTTTCGACAACATTGTGGTGCGTCATACTCCTGCCGGACTGGCTTCGCAATTCATCGAGTTTGAGGCCATCCCCGACAAACTGGTCTTCGATGCTCCTTTTGACTTGAATGCCACCGCCACCTCAGGGTTACCGGTGCAGTTTGAGATTATGGAAGGCTCTGAATACGCCACTTTAAACGGCAATACGGTGTCGTTGACCGGTCAGGAAGGAATGGTGAAGATACGTGCCTCACAGCCTGGCGACGGTACCCAATGGCAACCTGCACCTTCGGTGAACCGTACTTTTGAGGTGGTGAACCCCAACAATTACACCCCTGAGATCACCATTCGTAGACCATACGACAATTTGAACGTTTATATGCCTGAGTTGAAGCCGATGACGCTTGTTTTGAGTGCCTATGTGGAGCATGGCGATGTCATCAAGTTCAACGATGTGCATTGCGAGATCAATGGTCAAACGGTGCAGCTGCAGACCGCCTATCCCAATAACCCCGATAACGGCTATTGGTTCGGTACTTGGGAACCTACTGGTTTTGGCGATTTCAGCATGACAGCCTCCATTACCCAGTCGGGTGGCAAGACCACGACCGCCAGCAACCATTTTACCGTGACCAACAATTTCAACGATGTGGATGCGGTAGCCATGAACGGCGATTTGGTGGTGACGTCAGCCAACCAGACGGTTCATGGAGAATACGCCCTGCCGTCGCATGTGGGTGCCTTCGACTCCATCAACGCGCATTACGATCACCAGTGTTTTAACAACAGTTGCGATCCCTATGACCATATCGGCTATGTCCGTGTGAAAAACCACCGTGGCGAATGGGTGGAGCTGTTCCGCTATTGTTCACCATTCGGTGTGGCTTGTGAAGCCGATGTCGATGTTACCGACTATACTTCCATCCTGCAAGGTTTGGTGGAGTTTGAGGTGTATTATGAGATATGGCATGGTTGGAGTTTCAACCCGATACTCACCTTCAATATGCGGAAAGGGACGCCAGACTATCTCTATTCCGATATACAACCGATTTGGTTCGGCAAGTATGAATTTGGCGATTATCTCAACCAACAGCCGGTTCCCGAATGTGACATTGAGTTTGCCGAAGGCGCGGAGGAAGCCCATCTGAAGCTTATCACAACGGGGCATAACTGGAGCAACTCAAGCAACAACGCCTACAATACAGGCAATGCCGCCGAGTTCTACGAAGCCACGCATCATGTATATGTCAACAATGCGTTGAAGTTCGACCAACATCTCTGGCGCGAATGCAACCCCAACCCTTCGGGTTGCCAGCCACAAAGCGGCACTTGGACTTATCCTCGTAGCGGTTGGTGTCCGGGTAGCATGGGCTTGGTGTGGAACTATGACATGACGGCGTATCTGCCTCAAGGCGGGGCCCATCTGTTCTATCAGTTCGACCCCAATTACATCGACCAATGCCACCCCAACTATCCCGATTGCCACGATGGACAGAACGCTTGTATCCTTTGTTCCAACCCCGACAACCCGATTCTTAGGGTTTCGGGCATGATGGTAAACCACTCCAACACCACCAGTGTGTTGGTGGGCGTAAAGACTTATCCCGATGTGGAGAAGGATCCGTTCACGCTTGAGTTAATGCCCAATCCTGCCAAGGATAGGCTGACCATCCGTACAGATTACGAGCTTGGTCGCTTGAGCGTCCACATCGTAAACGCCTATGGCGTGGATGTCCGAAGCTTTGCCATGGACAAGCAAGCCACCATTGATGTGAGCGACCTTCCCCCAGGCGTTTACTTTGTGAACGTCATCGGAGGCAAAGTGGTAACCAGGAAAATAATTAAGAATTAAGAATTAGGAATTAAGAATTTAGAGATTAAAGCACCCCATCCCAGAACCTCCGCACCCCATCGGGGTGCCACATCGGTAAAAACCGAACAACCCCAACCCCACCGCACCCCATCGGGGTGCCACATCGGTAAAAACCGAACAACCCCATACCCCATCGCACCCCATCGGGGTGCCACATCGGTAAAAACCGAACAACCCCATACCCCACCGCACCCCATCGGGGTGCCACATCGGTAAAAACCGAACAACCCCAACCCCACCGCACCCCATCGGGGTGCCACATCGGTAGGAAAAAGAAAAGGCCCGCTGAACCAGCGGGCCTTTCATTTTAAATAATCGTTGTTGGATTAGAGCTTGTAACGGATACCAAGAGCACCGCCGATGGCAAAACCATTATAAGCGCAACCCTCTCTCTTGATGAAGTCCCACATCGGACGGACATCCAAAGTGAATTGGAAAGGAATGCCTTGCGGATTCCATTCAACACCACCTTCGAGAGCGGCAGCGACGCCAAAACCGTGGTTGATGCAATAACCGAGGTTGACACCAGGACCGGCAAACCAACCAAAGTCACCAGCGATGTTACCAAGCCACTGATAGATACCAGTCAGGCTGGCAAAATCGGAGTTAGCCCAACCAGCGTTGATTTCAAAACGGTTGGCACCCACAGGAGTCTGATAGGAGATTTCACCACCGTTGTAGTGATTACCACCGTTCAGGCGGAGACCGATGGCCTTGCCGTTGTACTGAGCATTGGCTGCAAAGGTCAAGCCCATCACAGCGACTAAAATGAGTAATACTTTTTTCATGTTAGTTTGTTTTTAGTGATTAATAATTAGTTAATTGTGTTATTCTCGTATTCAATATGGCAAAAGTAGTGTCTTTTTCTCTAAAAAACAAAAATTAGTTATCAACTATTCTTGATAAACGGAGTGTATCAATACCTCTCCAACCATTTTCAACGTATTTTTATCGATATTTTCGATGTTGTCGTTCAAAGTGTGCCACACTTCGGGGAAGCATTGGTTGCTGCTGTTGGGGTTGAGGTCGATGATGTCGATGGAAGGGATTCCGGCAATCTCGTTCAGCGGCAGATGGTCATCACTGATGGGGTCGCCCAGTTCATTAATGAAATAACGGCCATGGCCGAGATCTTGCGCCGTGCGCCATACTTTGTTGCTCAGCCAGGCGGCATAACCCTGTGAGTAATACTCTTTCCTGAAACTGGGATTGGGTCCGCCCACCATGTCCAAAAGGATGGCGAAGCTGGCCTGATAGCCGCGGATGTGATGCTGCGAGGCCCAAAACTGAGATCCCAGCGCCCAGTGGTTGCGGCGGTCGTCGTAATACTGCTCCGACTGGTCGAACCGTGGACCGTAGTCTTCCAAATCGAACAAGATGATGTCAACGCCCAGTTTTTCGGTCAGGGGTTGGCTATGGAAACAACGGGCGGCTTCGACAAGAACCCCTACCCCGCTGGCGCCGTCGTTGGCACCGTCGATGGGTGTGTTCCAGTTGGCCTCGTCAGGGTCGTGGTCGGCGTATGGACGAGAATCCCAGTGAGCGCAGAGGATGATGCGCTTGCCTGCCTTGGGATTGAACGAAGCGATGATGTTTTTTCCATCGATACCCTTGTTGTTGTACAAACGGGTGCGGAACTCCTGCACCATCACGGTATCGGCGTATTCGGTAAGCTTTTCGACTAGCCAGGCCGCACATTGTTCATGCGCCTCGGTGTTGGGTACCCTCGGACCGAAGTCGGTCTGGGCCTTCACAAAGGCATAGGCGGAGTCGGCGTTGAAAAGTGGAAAGTGGAGCGTGGAAAGTGGAGAATTTTCCGTTTTCTGTTCTCCGTTTTCCGTTTTCCCAGGCTTATTCTGGCCGCAGGCGAAAAACAACAATACCAAAATAATGGGAATTAATTTTTTGATCATTTTTTCTACCGATAGGGCATCCCTACGGGATGCGGAGGGATTAATAATAAACGATGTTCAGGTCGAACCGTTTCTGTTGCAGCTTGCTGACGGTTTTGCTCTTCACGCGTGTGTTGTAGATTTTGAGCAGTTTCAGCGAAGGAAGGTTCTCGATGGGCGAAAGGCTCTTCACGTTGGTGTTGTTAACCAGCAGTTCTTCGAGTTCGTTGAGTTTCGAAAGGGGTTTGAGTGATTTCACGTTGGTGCCGCCGGCGTTGAGGGTGCGCAGGTGATGCAGTTTCTCGAGTTTGCCGAGATCGGAGACCTGCGTGTTCTCGATGTTGAGCACGCTGATGAGGGTGTCCGACTCAAGCGGCGAGAGGTCGGTGATGGGGTTGTTCTGTAGCAGCAGCTCGGTGAGATGGATCTTGTTGGCGAGCGGTTTGATGTCGCGGATGCCTTGGTTGGTGATGCTTACCTTTTCGAGCCAAGCAAAGTCTCTCAAGGGTTCCAACGTCTGTACCACGTTCTCTTGTTCGATGTTGACGGTTTTAAGGTTCAGGATTTGTTGCAGCTCCAAAGGTGTGGGCTCGTAGCTGTGGCTTCCGATCTGGGCTAATAGGAGCGATTTCCAGGTGCCGTCAAGGTTGCTCCACCAGGTCTGCAGGTCGGCGGTTTGATGTACTACGGTGACCTCTGGAACGGCGTTTTTGAGGCTTTCGGCCTGTTGTTTGCCTACCCCACTGTTCTCGGCCCAAACAATCTCCAGATGCGAGTCGGTGGCAAGCGGTTCCAAGTCGCTGACTGGTGTGTTGCTTATGTTGAGCACCTTGAGGCGGTTCATTCCGGCAAGTGGTTTTAAACTTTCAACAAAAGTGTGTTCTAAATTAATATTCTCCAAATTGGTCATGCCGGTCAAAGGCAGAAGGTGGTTGATCTCGGTGTTGGAGATGTTGAGGTTGACCAGGTTGGTAAGACGGCTCACGGGAAGGAGGTCTTGCAGGTAGGGATTGCCAGAGAGGTCGAGGTCGGTCATATTAATGACCTCGTGAAGTTGTTCGGTAGTGGGTTCGCCTTCAATGGAAGTTTGTTTCGAGAACACGGCTTTCCAGTAGATGGGCAGGTTGTTCCACCATTGTTCGAGGGCGTTGGTATCGTAGATCACCAGGGTGAACGGGTTTTCTTTGGTGAACTCGCTGGCTTGTTGCACGTCGATGCGGGTGTTGTCGCAATAGACCTTGCTCAGCATGCGGTGGCTCTTAAGCGGGCTGAGGTCGCTGATGCCGGTGTTGCTGCAATAGAGTTCTTTCAGTGATTTCATCTCCCCTAGTGCATACAGGTTGTTGACTCGGGTCTGTGATATCTTCAGGCTTTGCAACGAGGTCATCTGGCTCAACGGGCTGAGGTCGCTGATGGTGGTGTTGTTGACGTTAAGGGAGACGATGCCTTCCAATCCGCTGAGGTGCGACAGTGTGTTGATTTGGGTGCCTTCAGCGTAGAGGTAAGCCAGCGCCGGGCAGCTGGTCACTTGTTCTAGGGTGTTGACCTTGGTGTGTGAGATATTGAGTTTCTCGAGGTTGCTGAGGATTTCGAGCACGGAGAGGTCGCTGACGTCGGTGTTGGCCACGTCGAGTTCCTCGAGCATGATGTCGTATTTCAGCGGGCTGAGGTCGTCGATACGGGTGTTGGCGGCTTTCAGTACTTTCAGCTTGTTGGCGTTACGGAGCGGGGTAAGATCATTGATGTTGGTTCCGGAGATGTTGAGCGTTTGGAGTTCCGACAGTTCGCTGAGCGGTTCCAAGGTGGTGATGGTTTTGGTGTTGCTGACGTCGATGGTTTGCATCATCACCAGGCCTTTGAGTTTGGCGTAGACCTCGTCGAGGCCTTCTTTTACCACCACTTCTTTCCAGTCGGTGGCCACGGTGTCGCCATCGATGACTTCAAGTTGGGGATAGGAGTAGATGAAATCGGTGGCGTTGACTTGCATCACTGACTTGAGTGGAATGTTTTGGTTGATACGAAGTTCTCCGCCGAAATAGTTCTTCCAGGTGCTGGGCATGGAGTTCCACCAGTGGCTGAGCGACTCGCGTTCGTTCACTTTGGTGGTATAGATGCTTGCGATCTTCAGGTCGTTCTTCACCTTGTCGAGATTAATCTCGATATAGCGTTTCTTGACTTCGTTGATGGAGTCGTTGGTGACGGTCTTGCCGACAAGTTTCCGGTTGAGGGTGACTTTGAAATAAGGCGCTCCGTCGTCTTTGGTGAGGTTGGCGATGTTTTGGATGTCGAAGGTGAAAGTCGCATATTGGAAGAAGAAGTCGATATCGCGGAGGTAGGCTTGGACGTCCTTGGTGAGGTTGGCGTTGCGTTTGGTGTCGAGGTCGTCTTCGATCTGCACTTTATTGTTTTGGAAGATTTTGGTGTAGCTCTGGGAGAACACGATTTCCTTTTCTTGTGCGGTCTGGTCTGGGTCGCCGATGAAGTTCAATGTCTCTTGGAGGTAGTTCACCATTTTGGTGATCTCGGTCTCGTAGGTCGCCAATTCCTCTTTGGTGAGACCTTTGTTTTGGTTCTTTTTCTGAGCCGGTGCTGTGATGGTGATAAGAAGCAGCAAAAGAAGAAAAACTTTCCGTTTTACCTCCCGTTTGGTCGGTGAGCCCTTCGGGGTTCCGTTTTCCGTTTTCCGTTTACTCATGGTTCGTAAAATTTGATGAGGTCTTTTTTCTCTTTTTCGGAGATATAAATCAGGTTAGAGATGAGCCATCCCGAGTTGCTTCCCATGCGGTTGAACCACGACACTTCGAAGTACCAGTCCTTGATTTGGAACACGTGGAATTTGACTGATTCCACTTCTTGGAACACCAGGTTGCCTTTCTTGATTTCGTAGAAGAAGAGTGTGAGGTAGTCGGGTTCGAAGCGTTTGGAGGCGTAATATTCGATGACTTCGGGTTCTTTGAAGATCTTGTAGATGTTCATGAAGTCGAGTTCATGGCTCATGGGGTGCAGGAAGTGTTTTTCCTTTTCGGCGATTTCGCCGGTGGGGAAGAGTTTGTTGAACTCGGAGAAATAGATGTTGTTGAGCACCCATTTGGAGCCGAGGCCTTCTTTTTCGACGCCGAGGATCATGATGATGCTGACGTTTTTGCCTTTGTATTTGAAGGAGGCTGACACTTCGGAGTACCAGCGTCCCCCGAGGAAGGTCATGAAGGTGGAGTCGTTGGAGGTGACGTCCTCGATGAAATAGCGTTGTAGGTCGGGTTGGTTGCCGTAGGTCTGTTGGTCGAAGAGGATGGCCATGGACTGGCGGCGTTTTTCGGTGTTGCGGTACGAGGGGTCTTTCGGGTTGATTTGGTTGCCGAACTGGTCTTCCTCGTAGTTGAATCGGCGGATGAACTGTCCCATCTGCTTGGTCATGGCATAGAGGTTGGCTTCGTCCATTTGCACGTTGCCGATGCTTTGGGCCATCAGCGGGAAAGCCTCAAGGCTCAAAAATAAGACAAGAAGAACGGAAAGTGGAAAGTGGAAAGTGGAAAACAAACAGTTCTCCGTTTTCCGTTTTACCTCCCGTTCGGTCGGTGAGCCCTTCGGGGTTCCGTTTTCCGTTCTCCGTTTTCCGTTTTCCACTTTCCGTTTCATCACTTGTTTGCAGTCTCTTTCACGCGCATGTCGCCCAGCATCACATCCCAGAAGCCGATCATGCGGCCGCCGATTTGGGTCTCTTTGCGTTTGACATAGACGGTGATGTCTTTTTTGGTGGTGTCTTTATAGGCGAGGTTGCCTTCTTTGTCGTATCCGCGGAAGGTCTGGAAGATGGTGATGACGCCCACGTAGGTGCCGTCGGGTTGGCGTTGGAGGTCGGAGACGTATTCGATGTTGTACCATTCGATTTCGACGCGGTCGTAGTTAAGGCGCATAAGGTGTTCGAAGTAGGGGCGCACCTTATAGTATTTGATTTTGTTGGATGCGATGGAGGAGACGCCTATTTCGGCGTTGCTCATGAAGAGTTCCTCGGCGCGGTCGATGACGCGGTTGGCTTCGCTCCAGGCGGTTTCTTTGGATCCGACGATTTTGATGTATTTGCTCAGGTCGCGCACTTTTTCGAGTGCGAGGCTGTCGATGGCTTGTTTACGTTCGAAGCTCAGTTCGTCTTGTGCCATGGCTGCGCCGGCTACCAACACGACGAGGGCCAATGTTGCTAATATCTTTTTCATGGTTGTTTCTTATCTTTTTATGAGTTCGACTTCGGTGATTTTGCCTGCGTCATTGAATTTAAGGTCGTTGACCTTGTTGCGGTTCACTTTTTGGTCTTTGACGTAGTTGAGGTAGTTCTCGATGGTGGTTGGTTTGTCGTAGTCGTTGAATCCGCCTGCTTGTGTGATGATGATGAGCACGGGGACGTTGTTGTTTGCGAACAGTTGGAGGGTTTCGTTGATGAGGCGGTTGGCTTGTGTGGTGCTTGAGGCGGAGGCGATGCTGGCGAGGTTGCGTTCGAGCACGTTTTTGGGTTGTTGTGCTCTGGCGGCCTCTTCGGCGGCGCGACGTTCTTCTTCGGCTCTTTGTGCGGCTTGGGCGCGCTCACGTGAGAGTTTCTTTTCTACTTGGAAGAGCAGGTCGTCGACTTCTGCGTTTTGGAGGTTCCAGTCCTTAATGGTCTGTACGCGGTGTTCTTTTTCTTCGAGGGTCCAAGTGGTCTCGTCGTCGAGGATGGCGGTGAGGTCTCTCACGGCTTCAGCCACGCGGGCTTTGTATTCGGCTTCGGCGGCTTCTTTGGCGAGTCTCTTCTTGCTTTTGCAGCTGGTGTTGCCCCCGATGGTGATGAAAGCGGCCAGGAGGAGCAGCATTACGGTTGTGATTTTGTTTTTCATAATGGTATTGTTTGGCTTTGTTATAACTCTATTTCACGATTGTAATTGCAAAAGTAGTAATAAAAAAACAAAATCCCGTCCGATAAGGCGGGATTGTTGAAAACTATTCAGAAAAAATCTTAAAACAATGTCACTATTTTTGCATCCAGCCTCCCGTCCATGTGATTTGTTTAGTAAAGGTTGGGGTGTCGGAGTCTTCGTAGTACTCAACGGTGGCAGTGCCGTCTTTGGAGTAACCACCAAGGTAAACAAGCATCGATACAAGAGTGCCATGTCGTTGAGTCTCAATAGTGAAACCGTTTGTTGTATTATCGGTGATCACCCAGCCGTTATTGAGACTTGCGTCAAGATGTGCGTCACCTGTGACTTTTATCTTAAGGCTCTTTTCTAAGGGTGTGATCGCAGCAACAACAAAGGCTTTTGTGCCGTCGAACTGCGTCATTTCTTTTACAAGGATGTTGGGTACTTCGCCGCCGGGACCCAGTTCCGGTGCTGGGCTGGCCAGGTCGGGATAGACGAACTCGTCGGTCGTTTCCTGGTGCATGGTTTGGAACATGGCAATATACGACTCAAAGTCGGGGATTTCCACGTTAAGGCCAAGTCTTGAATAGTAGTTCTGGATGTGGCTTCTAATATACATTTGGTCTTGCATCGAGATGTTGTAGAGTAGCGTGTCGACCAGAGCCTTATTGTCGACGGTGCCGTCATCGGCGAAATCGGTGGAGAGGTTTGTCATGAGCCAAGTCAGTTCGGCGGGGAGTGTGGGAACTACCATCAAGTTGTTGGATGGCCTTTGCAAGATGACGGAGAAGGCGAGTAGCATGGCGTTGAAGTCGCCGCTTGAGGCAATGGACATTTGCTCAAAGCCTTGGTTGAAATGCTCGGTCACACCGAGGAAATCCTGAAATTCGCCCTCTGCCTGATGCTTGGCTTCGGAAAAACTCATGCCATCGCCGACGAGTTTTTCGATACGGGCTTTGGTAATGTGCGTCAGCGCGTTGATATTGACAGTTTCAGCATCCTTCAGGTCGGTGATGGCTTGCAGGGTGATTTGTGCCGAAGAGAGTTGGCCGATTACTTCGTTGTAGTAGAACCCGTTGCCGGAGAGCAGGGCCAAGTTCGATTCCATCTCGATGTTGCTAAGGCTGAAGCTGCCGTCGTCGGAAGTGATGGAGGTGGTGAATGACTTCCCAGTCTGCCCCAAGCTTTCGTTGAGTTCGTTGACGGTGATGGTGGTGCCTGTCACGAAAGGACCTTTCTGCACCTTGCCCGAGAATGTGAAGGTGCCGCCGGTTTTCTCCTTGGTGCAGGATGCAAAGGCCAGCATCGTGATGAGAGCAAGACTCAAGGCTTTGATTTTAATTCTCATTTTACTATTCATGGTGTTGGTTGTTATAAATGATGAACGATTCTGTTCTGCAAAAATAAAAAAATCCCGCCATTCTTTCGGAAAACTATTCAAAAAACTGCGGTTGGGTCATTGCTTGACCACTTTTTTGACGCACTTTCGTCCTTCTTGATCGGTGATGGTGACAAAATAGATGCCAGCGGGTTGGCCGTTAAGGTCGAGGGTTATATTGCCATCATGGGCTTTCGCGAAAAAAACTTTTTGACCAAGAATGTTATAAATTGTGGCCAGTTTCAAATTTTCGCCTTCGACGAATAACAATCTTGTGGCCGGATTGGGGTACACTTTCATCCTGTCATATATCTCCGTCTCCCTGACATCGGAATTCAAGCTGATTTGTCCTATGATCAAAGGATAATTGGGGATGGAACAATACGCATATTTATGCAAGATTAATTCACCACTATGATTTGCTACATTGACACGTAAGGAATATAATACCCATCCATAACAATATCCGTCTGCTACGGGATGTTGAATTCCGGCGTACAACGAATCCGCAAAAAACATCTCTCCCACGTCAAAATGCTGGGTTATAAAGCAGCCAAACCCTGTGGCGTTAGGAATGGTGTCGTTTAATAAAAGCGTTTTTACGTACCAAGGTTTGCGGTTATAATAGCCGAGGGTTTGGTCAAAAAACAGGTTGGTTAAATTAAAATCCAAAGTGAATTGATTGGTAAAATCATTCAAAGATATGCACAAATCAGATTCTCCATCCATGTCAAAATCAAGTAATTCTTCATGATTAACACAAAAGATGTTTTCTGGGCTATGGATAATTAAATCACTCTGTTGCGCTGATCCTATTAGAAACAAGAACAACAGTATTGATAAGATAACTATTTTTTTCATTTTCATATTTTTTTATTGTTTCTTTATTCTTCTTCAGGACAACCATGTGCCAACAAAATTATTTCAACTCCTACGGGAGCTTCAAAAACACCATTTGAATTGGGCTCTTGCTTCCGGAGTGAGAACCAAAGAAAAAGCAAGAAACAATAAAGAAAAGAAATAATTTTTCATGGTATAAATGTTTTTAATGGTTGATTTAGTTGGAGTTGTTTTTTTCGAACTCGCCGTCGGCGTAGCCGGAGGCGTTTTCCAAGGTGAGGGTGTAGGTGCCCTCGACGAACAGAGCTACGGGGATGACGAGAGTCTGCTGTACGGCGGTGTTGACCACGCCGCTATAGACGGTCAGGCCCAACGGGTTGTAGAGCGTGACGGTCACGTTGCCGAAATTCTGGTTGAACTGTACGTAAACGGCGTTGTCATCCACGTAGGCTTCGACATCGTCGGGACTTGCGCTGAAGTCAAGCCTCCCTTGGAGATAGATTTGCTCGGCTCCGCTTGGCGGGTCGGCGGGCTTGCAAGTGGCCGTCGTTCCAATGGCGCACATGCAAAGCAACAGGAGTGTTTTGATTTTCATTTTCGTTTGTTTTAAAGTGACACGCAAAGGTAAGACGCCCGTTGCGGCTTACGAACTCCGATGGGCCGCATTTACGAACTTTTGTCGAGGTTTCCGAAAACAATCAATTGAAAATGAGTTCGTTGTAATTTTTACTTTACGAACTTATTTTGGGAAAATTACGAACTTTCCAATGTCAAAGCGGCTTGCCTTGGGTCTTTTTCTTGACGCTTTGGCGAAGTTTGTCAACCGTGTGGATGCCGACATGAAGTAGCAACTCCTCATCCTGGCGCGATATGTTGAAGTAGGAAAGGAGCAGGCTTTTGCGCTCCAGGTCGGTGAGGTCGGGGAACCTGTCATTCAAGTTTTCACGCTCTCCGGGGTGGAGGGAGTCGAACAACGCTACGAGGGCCTCCCACGGGTCCTTCTTGCCGAACACGGTCTTGCTCAGGTCATCCAACAAGGCCCTGTCGTCCTTGTGTTCCAACAAAATGGCGACCTTGCCCATGGTCTCGCCTTGCTTGGCGGCGCTCTCGCGATATTGCTGGATGTAATGCGCCACCAGCTTTCTTGCCTCCGCTTCTTGCAGGGTCTTGACGGCCAGCCTTCGTTGCGAGGCGGCAAGCGCGATGGTGAGCAAAACCACCAGCGAGAGCGATGCGATAATGATCCGTTGCTTTCTTGCGACTTTGAGATTCATGGTGTTGCGCAAGACCTCGTAGTCGTATTGCTGCTGGATGCGATAAGTGCTTTTCTTGTTTCTGTTGTCCAACAACCCGAAAGCGCACTCCTCGTACTCTTTCTTGAACTTCACGGAGGACATCAGATCGCCTCGGCGTTCGTAAAAATCCGCCAAATCCCTGTAGGCGGCGACTTTGGTTTCAAGTTTTAAACTGCCTTCCGCAAGAAGCGCCTCCACCCGTTCGTAATAGCTGGCTGCGGAGTCCGTCTCACCCAAGGCGTTGAAAGCGTCGCCAAGGTTGAGACTGTTCAGAAGCCGCTGCTCGTTGTTTTCGGGTTCGACAAGCCTCAAGCACTCGAGAGCCTTGACGTATTCGCCTTTCAATTCGTGCAATACGGCGTAATTGTTGAAGGCTTTGTTCCTGACCCTGCTTGAGTTTGCCGAATCGGCGTATTGGAGGCTTTGATCGAGGTGGATTGCGGCGCTGTCATATTCCCGCAGAACAACATAGGTGGCGGCTGTTCCGTTCAGCACCACGGTGCGCTCCGCAAAGCGTTTTCCTAAAAGAGCGTTGGCTTTGCCAAGACGGGAAAGACCCTCTCTCAACATTCCGTCATAGTACAGCATCTTCCCCATCCAGTAGTCGGCCCTGGCGGTGGTGAGACTGTCATGCGCCAGCTCGCCATAACGCTCCGCATCCTTGAACGAAACCATGGCGGCTTCCTTGTCGAAGTCCTTCTCCGTGTAGCCGTTGTAGAGGGCGGCGAGTGCGGCCTTGCCGTAATTATTCCTGTCGGCGAAATACCCGGATGCCTCGCTCAGGCCGGGGATGAACACGACCGTGTCGACCTCAACGTCCAAACTGCCGTCACCATAAACGGCCACGGCCTGCTCCAAAGCGTCCTCCATCTCCCTCGCCTCACGGGAGTTGCAGGCCGCTAAAACAGCAAGTAGCAACAAAAACGCAGAGAGGCTCAAGTGTTTCATGGGGGCAAAAATAATAAAAAATCCCGCCATCGCTGACGGGATTTTTTAGGAATTTAGAATTCGGAATTCCGCATTCCGCATTCATAATTCTTAATTCAAACTTACTCTTCCTCCTTCTGGCTCTCTTCGTATTCCTTCAGCAGGCGCTGTTGCACGTCGGCAGGAACCTGGGCGTATTCGGCGTACTTCATGGTGAAGGTGCCACGGCCCGAGGTGAGTGAGCTGAGGGTGGTGGAGTAACGGTCCATCTCGGCGAACGGGACCTTGGCGTGGATGGTCTGGTAGCCGTGATCGCTATCCATGCCCATCACGATGCCACGACGGCCCTGGAGGTCGGTCATCACAGCACCCATGAGGTCGGCGGGCATGCGCACGTCGAGGTCGTAGATGGGTTCCATGATCTTGGGACCGGCGTTCTTGAAGGCCATAGAGAAGGCCATACGACCGGCGATCTTAAAGGCCATTTCGTTGGAGTCAACGGGGTGCATCTTACCATCATAGATGTAGCAGATGATGTCGCGCGCATAGGAACCGGTCAGAGGACCCTGCTCCAGACGCTCGTTGATACCCTTCAGGATGGCGGGCATGAAGCGGGCGTCGATGGCGCCACCGACGACGCAGTTGGCGAAGATGAGCTTACCGCCCCAAGGCAGTTCGTACTCTTGCTTGTCGCGCACGGCAAACTCTTCGGGATCGGTGTAGCCTTCGAAGTAAGGAGCCAGCATCATGTGAACCTCGCCGAACTGACCGCTACCACCTGATTGTTTCTTGTGACGGTAGTCAGCCTTGGCAGATTTGGTGATGGTCTCACGATACGGAACCTTCGGGGTGCTGAACTCAACGCCGATCTTATAGACGTTGTCGAAGTACCACTTCAAGGTGTTGAGGTGATATTCGCCTTGGCACTGGAGGATGTTCTGGCGGAGCTCACGCGACATGCCGGCGATGACGGTGGGGTCGGTCTTGTGCATATCGTTGAGGATGCCACCCAGCTTCTCGTCTTCCTGTGAGTTGGCGGCCTTGATGGCGATTTGGAAGATGGGTTCCGGGAACGGGATGGGAGCGAAAGCGGCTTCAGCGACTTTGGCGTCGACGAGGGTGTCGCCCACACGGCCGTCCTTCAGCTTGATGGTGCAGATGATGTCACCAGCGTTGACTTTCTCGACTTCCTCACGGTTCTTGCCGCGGAACGAGAGCAGCTGTGAGATGCGCTCCTTGTTGCCGGTGCGCGGGTTCACGAGGTCCTGGCTCTTGGTCAGGGTGCCGCCGTAGAGGCGCATCCAAGCCACGTCGCCGAGGTTCTGCTCAGTGGTGACCTTGAAGATCTGGAGGGCGGTGGGATCGTCGTTGCTGTTGTGGAACTCGGTGCCGTTCTCAGCCTTGATGGCGGGGACGTCAGCCGGGCTCGGGCAAGCGTTGATGAGGAATTCGCAGAGGCGATACACGCCGACACCGCGTTTGGCAGCGCCGCAGATCACGGGGAACATCTCACGGTTGATGATACCCATGCGGATACCACGCTCCATGTCTTCCTCGTTGAGGGTCATCTCCTCGAAGAACTTCTCCATGAGGGCTTCTTCACCTTCAGCGGCATGCTCGATGAGGCTGTTGTGCATCTCTTCGGCTTTGTCCATCTCAGCGGCGGGGATGTCCTGGATCTCGGGAGCTCCGTTGCCATTCTTGAAGACCAACATCTTCATGAGGATGAGGTCGATGACGGCGTTGAAGTCCTCACCAGTGCTCACAGGGTACTGGATCGGGGTGACTTTGTCGCCAAAGTATTCCTTCAAGCTGCGGATGGCGTTGTCGAAGTTGGCGTTGCTGTGGTCGAGCTGGTTGAGGAAGAACACCACGGGTTTGTTGGTGCGGGCGGCTTGGCGCCAGGCGTTCTCGGTGGTGGCTTCGACACCCGACTGGGCGTTGACGGTCAGCACCGCGGTATCGGCAGCCGAGAGGCACGACACGATGTCACCTGAGAAATCGGTGAAACCGGGGGCGTCGAGGATGTTGATCTTGCGGTCGTTGATGACGGTGTTCATGATGGTGGCGTGAACAGAGATCTGACGCTCCATCTCGATTTGGCGATAGTCGGAAACCGTGTTCTTTTCTTCCGTGCTTCCTTTTCTGTTGATGACCTTGCCTTCGAAGAGCATGTTCTCAGCGAGGGTGGTCTTGCCGGACTTGGCAGCGCCGATGAGGGCGATGTTCCGGATTTCGTTGGTCTTGAATTCCTTCATTGTTTATTTATTGTCTAATTTATTGATATACTTTTTCTTAAATCAGCCTGCAAAGGTACGAAAAATTACAATACTTTTAACGCATCAATTATTTTTTGCCATCTTTTTTCATCCATCTTGGCTCCAACGACCTCGATGATGTTGGCTGCGACGGTGGCGCCCATCTTGCCGCATTGCTCGAGTGTCTTGCCTTGGACGAGGCCTGCCATGAAGCCGGAAGCCCATAAATCGCCCGCGCCGGTAGTGTCGACGACCTTGGCGGGGATAGGGCCAATGGTCACGATTTCGTTGCCTCGTTGGATGAGCGAACCCTCGGCGCCGAGTTTCACAATGGCGATGTCGCACATCGAAGCAATGTCGGCAAGGGCGGCCTCAGGGGTGTCGAGGTGGGTGAAAGCCAAGGCCTCTTCCTTGTTGGCGAAGACGATATCGAGATAATCCTTGGTGAGTTTACGCAGGTAGTCGCGGTTGTCTTCCACCACGTTGAAGCTGGCCATGTCAAGGGCGATCTTCAGGCCTTTGGCCTTGGCCATCGGCAAGGCCGTGTCGAGCAACGCATGGTTTTGTACAAGATAGCCTTCCACGTAAAAGATGTCCCATCCGTCGAACATCTCGGGGCGAATATCATCGGCGTTGAGCTCAAGAGCCGCTCCAAGGTAAGTGGCAAAGGTGCGTTCACCATCCTTCGAGATGATGGCTTCGGCGCAACCCGTGGGCGTTTCGGTGGTGAGCATCATGGGTTTCACGTTGGTCTCTCGCATGGCGTTTTCAAAGAAACGTCCACGCTCGTCGCGACCCACCTTGCCGATGTAACCGGTCTCCACGCCTAGCTTGGAAGCGCCACTCATGGTGTTCGCGGTGGAACCGCCGGCGGCCATAGCGCTGCCGTATTGTTTCAATATCTCGCCGTAACGGATGGATGTCTCGGCATCGACATGGTGCATGGAACCCTTGGGCAGGTGAAGCTGTTCCAAAATGTCGTCGTCAGGTATTTGTGTGAGGATGTCGACAAGGGCGTTGCCGATGCCGAGAATGTTGTTCTGTGCCATAATTCAATAGGTTTAATCGGGTGCAAATTTAAGAAAAATAAAAATTCTGTAAAATTTTTCTTGCACATTCAAAAAATAGTTGTACTTTTGCAGCCGCAAATGCCTCCTTAGCTCAGTTGGTTAGAGCATCTGACTGTTAATCAGGGGGTCTCAGGTTCAAGTCCTGAAGGGGGCGCGTTTCATGTTATTAATTTTTTGAGTAGGAGTTCGTTATCGGGGTCCTACTTTTTTTTAGTGGAAAGTGGAAAGTGGAAAGTGGAAAGTTTTTCCTTTGATGGGCAACTTTCCACTTTCCACTTTTCACTTTCCACTCATCGCTTCTATATTGAGTACGGCTTTCACCTTGGGATTGGTGATGATTCTCCTAAAGGGATATAAGACGGCAACAGCAATCCTCATCCACCATTGGTAATAGATGGCTAGGTGGCAGTAGGCTTTCCTGAAGTGGAATTTTTCCTCGAGGAAGGGCTGGATATTAGAGTGTTCTGTGATGCTGCGGGAACCGTCAGTGACGTAACGGAAGCCTTTTTCCTTCAGATAGTACTCGTTCATCCGGTAAAACAGGCCGTAATAGGGAAACATTTGGTTTCGCTTGTATTCCGGAAGGACTCCCACCACGGTGTATTCACACGCGTTTTCCCACAACCTGTTGATCTGGTAACCGATAAGCTTCCCATCGGCTTTGTCAAAAATACCCCAACAATCATGCTCCTCAAGCTCAAGACGATGTAGCATGTCTTGGAACTCTTCGGCACTCAGCTTCCTGTCGGAAACGGCGTAATCCTCATAAGTCGCTTTGATGATGGGATATCCCTGTTCCTTTATTAATGAAATGTCCGTCAGACGATAGTCCAAATGTTCGAACGCCTTGTTGACCCGGCTTTTTGTGTTGGCCGTCAATTCGTCGAAACCAAGAAATCGGTCTTTGACGATGTACCAATAATCGGTTTTTTCCGGGCAGTCAAAGTCGTAGGTGTTGCGGACAAAATAGCCTCCTCGACGGAGAATGTTTTTTCCTTCTTTTGGGTCGATTCTCTGCTCCAGGTGTGGCGGTCCGGCATATCGCCACATGTTCCAATGGTTGATATAACCTAACATCGTTCCTAGAGTGTTCTTATTCTTCGAGCGGGGTTTCCTGCCCAGACTTCGTTGTCGGGAATGTCGTGGGTAATGACGGAACCGGCGCCGACAACGGCGTTTTCTCCGATGGTGACGGGTTTTATTATCATAGAACCCATTCCTATAAAAGCGTTCTTTTTTATTAACACATTCCCGACAGGATAACGGTTGGCCAGCCGGTCTTCGGGCGTCATCGCGGAGGGATCCAGGTAATGGCTGATGATTTTGCAGCCGGTGGAGACGATGACGCCTTCTTCAATAGTGATGTTTTCGGGTGCCAAGGTATCGAACACCACGTTGGTTCCTATTTCGGTTTTTTTCGGATTAATGATGTTAACTCCACCCCATTTGCATACTCTTGCCCGCCATCCCAGCGAAGGCATGGGCAGGTGTTGTAAGTTAAGGAATATGAGTTTTCGCAGTCGCATCATCTTAGATGGTCCATTTGAAAGGATGGGTTTTACATTCAAGTCGGGCCAGAGGATGGTAGTCGCCCACGAGTCCTATGGGTTGTGCGTTACGGATATTATAGACGGTGTTGATGGCGTTTCTCGACTCGCTGATCCTGAAGCCTTCTCCGTTGAGAATCTTTTGGTAGCTGACGGTGTGAAGGTCGGTGAAACCGTTGGTGAACTCGAACTCCTCGCCGTCGATCATGAGGCAGCGGTAGCTTCTCCCTCCTTTTTCGGCCACCTCTTTCGGTAGCGTGTCGCCGTCGATGCTGAGGAAATAGCGCACGTTGGCGTTTTTCAGCTGCAGGAAACCAGCCACTCTGTCGTGTGTGGAGATATGGATGACGCTCTGTTTGACTTCGCCGAAGATCCAGCAAAGCATGTCGTAGAAATGCACGCCGATATTGGTGGCGATGCCTCCGCTCTTGTGCACGTCGCCTTTCCACGATGCGTAATACCAGTTGCCTCTTGAAGTGATGTAAGTCAGGTCGATGTCGTAGATCCTGTCCTTAGGTCCATTCTCGATCTTCTTCTTGAGGGCGACGATGGCTTCATGGTGTCGCAGTTGAAGGATGGTATAGGCCTCGTGTCCTTCGCGTTGCTCCACTTTTTCGAGGGCGTCGATGTTCCATGGATTGAGCACGACGGGCTTCTCGCAGATGACATTGGCGCCGAGACGCAGTCCGTATCGGATATGGGCATCGTGGAGGTAATTCGGGGTACACACGCTGACGAAGTCGATACGGTTGCCCGACGTGATCATTTTGGTGTTGTGTCTGTCGAACAGTTCCTGTTCGGTGAAAAAAGCGGTTTTTGGAAAATAACTGTCCATGATGCCTACGCTATCGCTCTTGTCGTAGGCGGAGACCAGGTCATTGCCTGTGTCTTTGATGGCTTTCAGGTGGCGTGGGGCGATGTAACCCCCCACGCCAATGAGGGCAAAATTCTTCATTAAAAATCAAAGGTTGTCTTTCTCGATGTCTTTAAAATACTTGACGGTACCATAGGTCATCTCGTCGCAGGCTGCGTCGTCGCAGACGATGATGCCTTTGGGATGCATTTGGAGTACGCTGACGGTCCACATCTGGCTGACGGCGCCTTCGATGGCATGTGCCAGGGCGCGGGCCTTACCGTGGCCGTTGGCAAGAATCATCACCTCGCGGCTGTCCATCACAGTGCCGACACCCACGGTCAAAGCGGTCTTCGGGACCTTGTTGATGTCGTTCTCGAAGAAGCGAGAGTTGGCGATGATGGTGTCGGTGGTGAGGGATTTGACACGGGTGCGTGAGGTCAGGGAGCTGCCGGGTTCGTTGAAGGCGATGTGGCCGTCGGGACCAATGCCGCCCATGAACAGGTCGATGCCGCCGTAGCTCTTTATCTTTTCCTCATAGCGGGCGCACTCGGCCTCAAGGTCCTTGGCGTTGCCGTTGAGGATGTTCACATTCTCTTTCTTGATGTCGATGTGGCTGAAGAAGTTGTTCCACATGAAGCTGTGGTAGCTCTCCGGATGGTCTTCGGGAATCTGCACGTATTCATCCATGTTGAAGGTCACCACGTTCTTGAAGGAGACCTGGCCTTTCTTGTAAAGCTTCACCAGCTCCTTGTAGGTGCCTATCGGGGTGGAACCCGTGGGAAGGCCCAGGATGAAGGGTTTCTTTGCAGTCGGCTTGAAGGCCTTGATGCGTTCTACAATATGGTTGGCTGCCCAGCGGGACATCTTGTCATAGTTCGGTTCAATGATTACTCTCATGAGGTATAAATTTAGAATTATTAATTTAGAATTTAGAATTTAGAGATTTTATTAATGGAGGCGATGAATTCGTCGGTTTCCTTCTTGATTTGTTTGACGAAGGAGACGTCTTCGATCTTGCCGACCACGGCGATCTTCTCGGCTTCGTTGCGGAAGGTGGCGCTGCGGATGGGGTTGTCGTAGTCTTTCTTGCGTGACTCGAACACCTGGTCGCAGATATATTGCTGGATTTGGATGGCCTTGTCGAGGCATTCCTTCCACATCTCCGGGGTCAGCACGTCGGTCTCATCCTTATAGAGGAACATCAGTGAGAAGTAGGCGTGACGGAGTTTCTCCATGCGGTAGCGTTTCCAGAGGTCGTTGTAGCGGTCGTGGATCTCCTGCCAGCTGTTGAGCACGCCGGTCTTGATGTCTTCGCGCAACTGGTCGACGTCTTCCTCGGGCATGGTCTGTCCTCCGAGGTTGATCCATTTGCGGAGGCGTTTGCCTTTCATCATCATCGAAAGGTTCTCGATGCTGGCTTCCTCGTGGTTTTCGAGGTAGTGGACGATGTTTTTCACGGCGTAATACACGATCATGTCACCGTAGGCGTGATAGGCTTGATAGGCCTTCAGGATACGGACGCGGCGTTTGCTCTTCTCGACGTTTTCGCCGAACACCTCCAGCTTCTTGCAGGTCTCAGGTTCGTTGTCGAGCAGGTTTTTGCCCATGGCGCGGAGGTCGTAGTACTCATGTGCGTCAGGGTCTTCGCCTTTGGAGCGCAGGTAGGCTTTGGCCACCCACACTTCAAGCAGTTTGCGTGCCTCAATGGTCTCCTCCATGGTGTCGGGGGCGAAGGTCTCAAATTCGATGTTTTGGATCTTGCGCTTGCGGGTGTCGCGTTTCTGGTATTTCGAGGTGTTGCGGGCGATGGCGAACATGTTGTACATCCACCAGTAGGCAGGCATGATCTCGAGTTCGTTGGTCTTGGTGTTGTTGTTGACCAGGCAGAACGGCATGGTGATATTCATCTCGTTGGGGTAGTCTGCCTTTGAGAGCAGGGTAAACGAGGCGAACTTGGAGGAGTGCTTGATGCTGGAGCAGAGTCCCGGCCAGAAGCCGCGGCTGGCGACAATCTCGCCGTCGGTGGCTCGGCTGTTGTGGTTGGAGCCCAAGGTGGCACCGGCAGCCATGTTGCTCTGGCCCATCACGCAGGCTGAGATCAGGAATGAGTTGTTGTGATGCTGTTCGTGCGAAGGGAAGATGAGGTTGTTCAACACCTCGCAGCACGAGATGGTGGAGTTGTCGCCCAGCACCGAATAGATCAGACGGGCGCCGTACTTGAGGTTACAGTTGTCGCCCAGCACGAAGCGGATAGCCACCACCGAGTAGAAGATGTGGCAGCCGTAGCCGGTGATGCCGTTCACCATGATGACACCCTCGCCTACTTGTGAAGGCTCCTCTTCGGAAGAGTTGATGGTGATGTTCTTGAGCTTGCTGGCGCCTTTGATGTAGCAGTAAGGTCCAATCTTGGCATCTTTCAGGATCCAACAATTCTTGATGACGGAGCATTCGCCGATGGTGCCATAATAGCCTCGGTGCTTGTCGAAAGCCTCGTTGGTGATGTCGAACAGACGCTGTTGCAGGGGTTTGTCATCGACGTACTTGGCCCAGAGATAGGCATCGGCGGTGATCATGCCGTCGAAGGGCAGGATTTTTCGACCACCGTTCTCGTTCATCACCTCGAGCCACACGCGAACGTCTTCGGGTTCGCCCTCTTTGATGATGCCGTTACCGAACTTGGAGTGGTCGGTGGTGCTGATCTCCTGGATGTTGAACAGGATGCACTTGTCACCGATGATGTAGTTGGCCAAGTAATGCACATCGTGGATGGCCACGTTGTCGCCGATATCGCATGAGATGATACTGCTGTCGGTGATGCCCACGGGGACACGGAGGTCGTGGTACTGGAGGATCTCGTTGGCCACGCGTCCAATGCGGCATAAACCGAAGAAGTGGTTGTTGCGGATCATGTTGGTGTCGAACTCGTCGGTCACCATGATCTCGTCCCAGTTGGTCGCCGTGTTGCTGTTCTTCACCAGACGTTCAATCTCGTCGGAATGAAGATGACGCCAACCATTGACCGGCTTCTTCACTTGTTGGTCACGGTAGTAATACTCGTTGTGACCATCGTGAAGATACTTCTCTTCGATGAAGTTCTTGTAAATCCGGTCGTAAGGAAGTAAGGTTACTTTGTCCATTTATTTATTATTTACGCGCAATTTTCAACTTTTATCTTTTATCTCTTATCTTTTATCTTTTATCTCTCCCCATACCCCTCCGGGTTCTTCTTCTGCCAGTTCCATGCGTCTCTGCACATCTCCTCCAGTCCATACTGCGCTTTCCATCCTAGTTCGCGTTCCGCTTTGGCGGGATTGGAGTAGCATGTGGCGATGTCGCCGGCTCTTCTGGGTTTGATGCTATAGGGGATCTTGATACCGTTGACTTTTTCGAAGGTCTTGACCAGTTGGAGTACCGAATAGCCTTGACCTGTGCCAAGGTTATAGATGGCGCATCCGCAATTTCGCTCAATGGCTTTGAGTGCGGCCACATGGCCTTTGGCGAGGTCGACCACATGGATGAAATCGCGCACGCCGGTACCGTCAGGGGTGGGATAGTCATCGCCGAACACGCCTAGTTCGGGACGTTTGCCTACGGCCACTTGGGTGACGTAAGGCATCAGGTTGTTGGGGATGCCGTTGGGGTTCTCCCCTATCCTGCCGCTCGGGTGGGCTCCGATGGGATTGAAATAGCGCAACAGCACGATATTCCATTCCTTGTCGGCGCGTTGCATGTCCATAAGGATTTCCTCAAGCATGCTTTTGGTCTGTCCATAGGGGTTGGTGCAATGGCCTTTCGGGCATTCTTCTGTGATGGGGATGACAGCCGGGTCGCCATACACCGTAGCCGACGAGGAAAAGATGATGTTTTTGCAACCGTGTTGGCGCATGACATCAAGCAGGACAAGGGTGCCGCCGATGTTGTTCTCGTAATATTCCCAGGGTTTCTCGACGCTTTCGCCAACAGCTTTCAGTCCCGCAAAATGGATGCAAGCGTCGAAATGATATTGGTCCATCACTTGGTTAAGACCTTCGCGGTCGCGGATATCGACTTGATGAAAAGGTATCTTTTTTCCGATGATCTCTTCAACTCGATTCAACGAGACAGGGTTGGAGTTGGAAAGGTTGTCAACGACCACGGTCTCGTGTCCGGCCTGATGCAGCTCAATCAAAGTGTGGGAGCCGATATAACCGGAGCCTCCGGTGACTAAAATTCGCATATTATTCCATTTTAGAACCAACAAAGATACAAAATTTCTTATTTTTGCAAAAAAAATTACCAAAATGATACTATGTCTTGAAACAGCCACCTCAACATGTTCCGTTGCCTTAAACGACGGGGTGAAGACCCTGGCTTTGCGCGAGTGTCAGGGACAGAACGCCCATTCGGAGAAAATCACCATTTTCATCAAGGAGGTGATGGACGAGGTGGGAGTGGATTACAGCCAACTGGATGCTGTTGCGGTAAGTAAGGGGCCAGGCTCCTACACGGGTTTGCGCATTGGCGTGAGCACGGCCAAGGGTGTTTGTTATGCCGCCGGACTGCCTTTGCTGGCCGTTGATACCTTGGAGGCCATGGCATCCGGGATGAAAGACCGGCTAGGTAATAAACTTCAACCGAACGACTTGCTGGTGCCGATGATCGACGCCCGCAGGATGGAAGCTTATTGCGCTGTTTTTGACGCAAACCTCAACAGGAAAATAGACACGGAAGCCGTTGTTTTCGACGAAAACTTCCGTTTTATCTCTCATCCTGACGGTGAGCCCTGCGGGGTTCTTTCTTCTGACCCTCACTTCTGGCTCTTCGGCGACGGCGCTCCCAAACTGAAATCATTGTTTGGCAATAGTCCTAATATTAATATAATTGATGACTTTACTCCATCTGCATCCTATATGGCTGCACTTTCCGACCAGGCTTTGAAATCGGGTGATTATGTGGATGTGGCTTATTTTGAGCCGTTTTATCTGAAGGATTTTGTAGCTGGAAAGCCGCATGTCAAAGGACTGTGAGGGAGTGGAAAACGGAAAGTGGAAAACGGAAAACGGAGAACGGAAAGTTAAGATGAAGAGGGTTTTATTGGGGGTGTTTTTTGTAATGTCTGCCTTGGGGGGTCAGGCGCAGCACCTGTTTGAACACTCTTATCCTATGATTCAGGAGGAGGATGTTCGGGTGAGGCAATTGATGAACCAGGTGTCGAAAGACAGTTTGGAAGCGACCATCGACCACATGCAGTCGTATCATACCCGCCGGTGGGACAGCCGGATGGTATACGAGGTGCAGGACTGGCTCTATGAAACTTATCGTGACATGGGTTTCGATTCCGTTTTTTTGCATGACTTCCAATTCACCCATCACGACACGGTTTATGAGACATCCGACAATGTGATCGCCATTCAACGGGGGTTGGTCTATCCTGATGAATATGTCGTATGCGGGGCGCATTACGACTCATATAACAACAGCCCGGGTCACCCCGATTCGTTACGCGCTCCAGGGGCCGACGACAACGCCTCGGGTTCGTCGGGTATTATTGAGACGGCCCGATTGCTCAGTCACTGCACCTTTGAACGATCCATCATTTATTGCGGCTGGGCCGCCGAGGAAGTTGGGTTGAAAGGCAGTGCAGCTTTCGCCAAGGATTGTGCCGACCAAAGGCTCGACATTGTGGGGTATTTCAATCTCGACATGATCGGCTATCTTGAGCCGGGCTCCGATATTCACGTCAATTTGATGTTTACCACGCGCGACTCCATCATTGGCGACTATGTGTTTAACTTCAGCCATGTCTATTTTCCTGAAATGCCTATTTGGCAGGACTGGCTCACTTGGGGCGACAGCGACTATTCCTCGTTCAACCGCAATGGTTATGCCGCCGTGCATCCTTTTGAAAACACGCACCATAGCTCACCCTTCATCCATACGCCCAACGACCTCCTCGGTGTCAGTGTCAACAATATGGACCAAGTCAAGCGGTTCACCGAACTCAACCTGGGTTTGGTGGCCACTCTCGCAGGATTGATTTCCAACGGGGTGGACGATAATGGTTACGACCACTTGACGGTTTACCCCAATCCCTCATCGGGAACGCTTGTAGTGAAAGGCGTTCCAATGCGTCAGGTTGAAATCTATGATTTGTTGGGGCAAAGAAAAACTTCACATTCCTGTTTTGGCGAGGAATGTGTGCTTGATGTAGGTTTTTTGGTTCCTGGGGTTTATTTCGTTCGGGTATTAAGCACCGACGACGTTCTCTTTACTGAGAAAGTGGTGATAAATTAAGAATTCGGAATTCGGAATTAAGAATTAACAGAGAGCTCCCTCTAAATTCTTAATTCTTAATTCTTAATTCCGAATTCTTAATTCTTAATTAAAGTTAGTCTCCCAACGTGGCCACCATGACGGCCTTGATGGTGTGCATGCGGTTCTCGGCTTCGTCGAAGACGATGCTGTTCTTGCTCTCGAACACATCTTCGGTGACTTCGATGCCGTTCAAACCGAACTTCTGATGTACGTCGCGACCGACCTTGGTCTCAAGGTTATGGTAAGCGGGCAGGCAGTGCATGAACTTGCAGTTCGGGTTGCCAGTGGCCTTCATCATTTCTTTGTTCACCTGGTAAGGCATGAGGAGGTCGATGCGCTGTTTCCAAACTTCATCGGGTTCACCCATTGATACCCACACGTCGGTGTAAAGGAAGTCGCAGCCCTTGACGCCCTTCTTCACGTCGTCGGTCACAGTGACCTTGGCGCCGGTTTCCTTGGCGATCTTCTTGCAGGTGTCGATGAGTTCCTTGCTGGGTTGGAGTTGTTTTGGAGCCACGATGCGGACGTCCATGCCCATCTTGGCACCACCCACCATCAGTGAGTTACCCATGTTGAAACGGGCATCACCGCAGTAGGCGAAGGTGACCTGGTTGAGGGGTTTGTCGCTGTGTTCCATCATGGTGAGGAAGTCGGCGAGGATCTGGGTGGGGTGGAACTCGTTGGTGAGGCCGTTCCAAACCGGCACGCCAGCGTATTGAGCAAGCTCTTCAACGATGGTCTGCTCGAAGCCACGGTACTCGATGCCGTCGAACATGCGACCCAAAACGCGGGCGGTGTCCTTCATCGATTCCTTGACGCCGATCTGTGAGCCAGTGGGGCCGAGGTAGGTGACGTGTGCACCTTGGTCCTTGGCGGCGACTTCAAAAGCGCAACGTGTGCGGGTCGAGGTCTTTTCGAAAATCAGGGCGATGTTCTTGCCCGTGAGGTGGGGTTGTTCGGTGCCTGCATACTTGGCGGCCTTAAGGTCGGCGGCCAGCTTCAGGAAAAACTTGATCTCTTCCGGAGTGAAGTCCAACAACTTCAGGAAGTTTCTGTTTCTGAGGTTAAAAGCCATGTTTTTATTAATTTAGAATGATGAATTTAGAATTTAGAGATTCCTTTTGGAATTCGGGTGCAAAATTAGTCATTTTTCTTTTATCTTTGCAAACATGATTATTTTAGACAACATAGTTATATCCGACGAATTCCTGAACGCCAAGTTTTGCTGCGACCTTCCTCGTTGCAAAGGCTGGTGTTGCGTCGAAGGTGATGCCGGAGCTCCTTTGGAAGCCTCTGAGATAGAACAGATTGAAGAAAACCTCGAAGCCATCAAACCCTATATGAGGCCCGAAGGCATCAAAGTGATAGAAGAAAACGATGTCTACGATTATGACGAAACGGGCGAACTCGTCACTCCCTTGGTAAATGGTGCGGAATGCGCTTTCGTCTATTTCCACGAGAACGGTACGGCCCTCTGCGCCATCGAAAAGGCCTATCTGGAGGGCAAATGCGATTTCTGGAAGCCCATTTCATGCCACCTCTACCCTATCCGCTTGGTGGAAAAGGATGGCCTCACCCACATCCTCTACCATGAATGGAGTGTCTGCGTCCCTGCCAAGCGCAAAGGCGAGAAAGAAGGTATCCCGCTTTGGAAATTCCTCAAAGGCCCCATGATTCGTAAGTTCGGTGAGGACTGGTACCGAAGATTGGAGATAATAATTCAAGGAGAACAACGTTAAAGGGTTTTAGTGAAACGTTATCTTTTCATATTGGCAATGTTTTTTTCGGTCCTTAGGCTTTTCGCCCAAGGTGATGATGTTTTGAATGTGGAGAAAAGGATGCCGATACTGGGAAAGATAGTTACTTCCGATAGTCTTCTTCCAATTAGCAACACCCACGTAATCAGCAAGATGGGGCATTGTGGCACCATTTCGAATCGCGATGGGGTGTTTCTGATTCCCGCAAGGATGGTGGATACACTCTGGGTCAGCTGTTTGGGTTATGCCAGAAAACTGATCCCCGTGGATTCAACCTTGGAGGTCGACACAATGCAGATTGTATTGGAACGCGATACTATCATGTTGAAAGAAGTCACGGTGTTTCCCTTCTACGATTACAAGACTTTCAAACAGATGATTATCGACATGCCATCCAAGCCCGTTCCTCGTGAAATACAAAGACTTAATGAAGAACTGGCTGGTATGCAGAGCGGCAGGAAACGTGATCCGTATTTTAATTTTGAGAATGGTGGTTTTACGGCGAGCCCGATACAATATATGTACGACCATTTCAATCCCAGCGTCCGACGACAGAACAAGCTGCTTCGTAACAGACGAATGTTCAACGAAATCTTGCGCGAGCAGGGACGAACGGACGAACTGCTTCCCGATTCGATGGATTATTCGGTGGAATATAATTTTTATATTTATGATACAATAAATTAAATTTCTATATTTGCAGTCAAAATTGACTATAAATGAAATTTAATTTTATTAATTCTATTATAGGATTAATGTATCCTACTGTGTGCGCCGCTTGTGGTACACCATTGTTCCGGTGGGAAAAGCTGGTTTGCACCCGTTGCCGAAGTTTGTTGCCCAAAACCGGATATGAACTTAACGAAGACAATCCTTTGGCACGTTTGTTTTACGGCAAAGTGCGGTTGAAGGCTGTGACCTCGTGCTTTTTCTTTTCCAAGGAAGGCAAGGTTCAACACCTTATTCATGAACTGAAATACAAGGGTAATGCCGAGGCGGGTGTTTTTCTGGGTCAGGAGTTGGGTAAGAGCATTAAGGAAGCGCCACTGTTTCAGGGGCTTGATTTTTTGATCCCAGTGCCGTTGCATCCCAAACGAGAGAAGGAACGAGGCTACAACCAGAGCATGATGATTGCCCAAGGTGTTTTTGATGTGACGGGAATCCCGATTGGCGACGGTTTTTTGGTGCGTTCGGTGTACACCTCCACTCAGACGCACAAGGGCAAAGAGGAGCGCTGGCTAAACGTAAAGGATATTTTTGAATTAAGGAAAGCCGCTCAGCTTGAAGGTAAATACGTATTGCTTATCGATGATGTGTTGACAACGGGGGCCACCTTGGAAGCCTGTGCCTTGAGGTTGTCTGTGGTACAAGGCATCACCATTGGCTGCGCTACGGCTGCATGTGCGGGGCGGTGAAATTTGCTATACTAGATAATCTAGAACTTCTAGATTAATTGAAAATAAAAAAGAAGAACATTATGATTTATAAAAACCCAGTAAAAAGAATAGAATCAGTATTAAAAACACAAGCGAATTGGAAGAACTTGTGGTTTTACCAAAAAGCAGTCGTGCTATATCAGATGACTTATGTCTTTACGAAAAGATTTTTACCCATTTATGGTGATAGAACCGTTGATCAAATGGTTCAGGCAGCCCGGTCGGGAAAACAGAATATTGTAGAAGGTTCTGCGGATGGTGTGACTTCAACGGAAATGGAACTAAAGTTGCTCAATGTTGCACGAGCCAGTATTCAAGAACTATTGGAGGATTACGAAGACTATATAATAAGCCATAAACTAGTAAAATGGACTAAGGATCATCCACGCTTTAATGGAATGTTAACTTTTTGTCGTAGCCATAATCTTCTTTCAGATTATGAACCTTATTTTAATAAATGGACTAACGAGGAAATTTGTAATATTGGCATTAGCCTTTGCCGGATGGTGGATAAAATGTTGATGACTTATCAAAAGAGAAAAGAAAAAGAATTTATTATGGAAGGAGGTATAAAGGAAAGAATGACCGCTGTTCGACTCAATTATCGAAATCAACAGAACCAAGCTTTGGAAGCAGCTAATAAAGGGATTGCTGTTTTGCAAAAGGAAAACTCAGAACTACGCAAAACCATATCTGAGTTACTGAAAGAGATAAAAAACCTTAAAGAATAGGCATTTATTCTTATTTTTGCTTCAAAATAATAATGAAGATGCCTCAACCTCTTTTAGAAATAAAAAACCTGCGAATCAATTTCCTTAGCGATGATGAATGGCATGAAGTCGTTCATGGCATCGACTTCGACGTGATGGCCGGACGCACGTTGGGCATTGTGGGAGAGTCGGGCTCGGGAAAGTCGGTGAGCAACCTCGCGGTGATGCGCCTTTTAAACCCCAAGGTCAGCAAGGTGAAAGCAGATGCCATATTAATGGAAGGGGTGGATATCAAAGACTTCAACGAGAAGCGGATGGCTGAGGTACGAGGCAAACGCATCGCAATGATTTTCCAAGAGCCAATGACCTCACTCAATCCCGTGTATCGGTGCGGGCAACAAGTTACCGAAATGATCCTTCAACATGAAAAGGTGACAAAAAAGGCCGCTCGCGACCGAGCAATTTCCTTGTTCCGTCAGGTGATGTTGCCGCGGCCTGAAGCGATCTTCGACAGCTACCCCCATGAGCTCAGCGGGGGACAGAAACAGCGCGTGATGATTGCCATGGCCATTGCCTGCAACCCAAAAATACTCATTGCGGACGAGCCAACCACAGCCCTCGATGTAACCGTCCAGAAAGAGATTCTTCACCTATTAAGAAAACTACAGCAGGAAACAGGTATGGGCATGGTGTTCATCACTCACGACCTGGGGGTGGTAGCCGAAATTGCCGATGACGTGGTGGTGATGCACAATGGCGAGATTTTGGAACGGGGCGAGGTGTCTCAAGTTTTGGAACATCCCCAACATCCTTATACACAAGGCTTACTAGCCTGTCGGCCACCGATGAAGATCCGTCTCAAAAAACTGCCCATCGTGAAGGAATTCCTCGATGGACAATGGAAAGGTGGCAAGGAACAAATCTTGCGTGAGCTTCAAATCACCGATGAACAGCGGCAACAGCACCTGAAGGAACTGTATTCGCACGATCCCATATTAAAAGTGGAGGGTCTTCAGACCTGGTATCCTTTAAAGAAAGGTATCTTCGGGCGTGTCTACGACCACGTGAAGGCTGTTGACGATGTCAGCTTGGAGGTTTATGAAGGTGAAACCCTTGGCTTGGTGGGCGAGTCGGGATGTGGAAAAACAACCCTCGGTCGGAGTATCTTGAGGCTGCAGGAGCCTACAGGAGGCAAGGTCTGGTTCGACGGTATGGAGGTGACGGCGCTCAATAAGGCTGATTTGCGAGCGTTTCGGAAACAAGCCCAAATTGTGTTTCAAGACCCCTACTCCTCGTTGAATCCCAGAATCAGAATAGGTGAAGCCATCGCCGAACCTTTGAAAGTGCATGGCATCGAGACCGATCGGAAGAAATGTCGGCAAATGGTTTGCGAATTGCTGGAACAAGTGGGGCTGGAAGCAACGCAATACGACCGCTATCCCCATGAGTTCTCTGGAGGTCAAAGGCAACGCATCTGCATCGCTCGCGCCTTGGCGGTGAACCCTAGGCTGGTTATCTGCGACGAGTCGGTGTCGGCTCTTGATGTGTCGGTGCAGGCCCAGGTGTTGAACTTGCTCAACCGGCTGAAAAAGGAACGGAATTTGACTTATATCTTTATTTCCCACGACCTGAGCGTAGTTCGTTTTATGAGCGACCGTGTGCTTGTGATGTACAACGGCAAACCCGTGGAATACAACGATGCCGACGAACTCTTCGACCACCCCAAAAATAATTACACAAAAAAATTAATTGCAGCATTACCTGGAATTGAGTGATTTATTTATCTTTGCCATCACTATTAATATAATGATCAACCAATTAATAATTATCCTATGAAAAAAACATTACTCTTTTTTGCGGCAATTCTGATATCTGTATCAGTATTTGCCCAAACAAAAGCAACCTTTGTCAACGAGCATTTTGACAGTATGACAATGCCTGCAGGTTGGCAAATCGCTGGAAGTGGAATTAACAACTGGAGCATCTCTGGGTCACAAAACGCCGGTGGAGCCGCTAATGAACTTCATCTGGCTTGGAGTCCCCAATTCAATGGAACTTCACGTGTGGTCATGCCTGCCGTCGACCTTACAGGCGTCACTTCTGTGGTGGTGAGTTTCAAACATGCGCTCAACAATTATTCGGGTTCCCATACGATAGGTTTTGCCACATCATCTGACAATGGCACCACCTGGAATGTGGGCTGGCAACAAAACTATAACAGCAGCAACTCCTGGGCTGTCACACAGTCTTTCACCACCCCCGACATGGGCAACAGTAACGTTCAATTCTGCTTATTCTACACAGGTAACAGTTACAACATCAACGACTGGTATTTCGACGACATCGAGATCTTCTCGCAAGAGAACCTTGACCTTTCATTATTGTCGGTTGATCTGAGCAGTGTTTCGGCTGCAGGATCAAAGGACATTGCTTTCACCGTTCAAAACAAAGGTCTTGAGACAGTGAACCAAGTGGTCATGACCTATCAGTTTGAGGGTTTTGATGCTGTTGAGGAAACCTTCGCTGTCAACCTGGCCTCTCTGGCTTCGCAACAACTCACTTTTGTACAGCCTACGGTGCTCCTTCCCGGAAGCTATACTCTTACAGTTAGCATCACCTCTGTCAATGGCACTCCCGATGACGATGAGGCCAACAACACCATTGTCAAACCCATATCGATAACGCTTGGCTCGACACAGAAAATCGCCATGATTGAGCATTTTTCAAGTTCAACATGCGGTCCCTGCGTCCAACCCAACACTCAGATGCTGAATGTCACCAACAACAATCCCGGCAAGTTCACCTACACTAAATATCAGATGAACTGGCCCGGCAACGGCGACCCGTATTACACCGAAGAAGGTGGTGTTAGAAGACAATACTACAACGTGAGCGCCGTTCCTGCGATTTTCATCGAGGCACAAGAAAAATCAGCTGGCCAAGCCCAGACCGTCATCAACAATGTGTATGACTCACCTGCTTTCACCGAAGTCAGAGGTTCTTTCAATGTAAGTGGCAACACCATCACCGTGAAAGTTGACTTCATGTCTTACTATGATTTGAATACTGCCAAAGCATTCGTCACCGTGAATGAAAAAGAGACCCACAACAACGTTGGCTCTAATGGTGAGACTTCATTCCACCATATTTTCATGAAGTTCTTGACTTCGCCTTCGGGCAATGAGGTGAATATTCCCGCAGGTGGCTACCAGCACTTCGAGTTCACCCAAGATTTGTCAGGTACCCATGTTGAAGAGATGAGCGACCTTGAAGTGTCGGCCTGGCTGCAGGAATATGGCAGCAAGGAGATGCTCAACAGCCACTTCTTGTATGAATACACCGACATCCATCCTTATCCGGTGCAAGATCTTGCCGTTACCGTGGAAGGAGGCAACCTGACCGCTACTTGGTCGGCTCCTGAAGGTGGCAACGCCCAAGCCTACAACGTCTTTGTCAACGGCGAATTGGTTGAAACCGTCACGGGTTTTGAGTACAACACCACCGTGACTGCAGATTTCAACGTGGTGGAAGTCCAAGCCGTCTATGCTGACGACATGACCTCGGTGAAGTTGGCCGCTTCATTTGGCGGCGCTCCCACAGTTTACGCTCCTGTGACCGACCTGGCCGCTGAACCCTACGAGTACGAAGGTGAGCGTGGTGCACTGGTCACTTGGACCAACCCTGAAGGTGCCACTGCCTACAAGGTTTATGTGGACGATGAGCTTTTAGGTACGGCTGGCGATCAACCGATCTTCATCGGTTTCGAGGGCGAACATAACGGAACTTATACCATTGGTATTGTTGCTGTTTACGAAGACGGTGAATCACAAATGGCTACTGTTGATTTCGAATGGCTGTTCGATGCCGTGGAAGAGACCGAGATGACAACCGCCATCTATCCTAACCCGACTACCGGAAGCTTCGTTATCGAAAACGCCAACATGGCTCAGGTTGAAATCTACAACCTCGTTGGCCAGAAGGTTTACGAAGCCCAAGGTGATGTTATTAATGTGGATGCCTCTAACTGGAACAAGGGCATGTATCTGGTGAACATCAAGAACCAGAATGGTTCGATGGAAACCAGAAAGCTGATGGTGAAATAACCACCAACTCTTTTAAAACAAACAGGGCTGTCACTTCATTGTGGCAGCCCTGTTTGTTTTTACCGATAGGACACCTGAGTGTTCGCGGTTAAAGCAACCTTGTCTTCTCGGTTTGTTTTTGGAATCTGTTGGTGATATCCTTCATGCGGCCGTCGGCCAGGCGTTTCACCATGCGTTGGTTGGTGGTGATGGAATCCAAGGCGCCCAGTTTTTCCTCGTAACGCCCTGTCTTAATGTAGTCGAAAGTCTCCTCATGGAAGGCTTTCGGGAGTTCGTTACGTCCCGAGTACCAAGCGGTTTTGATGGTCTTATATTTGTTTTTGACATGCATGGCGAGGTTGGCCACGTCGTAAGGCTCGGCATCGCCACCCATGAAGCAGACACAGGTGATACCAGTTTGGTACTCGTCGATCAGCCGGTCGAGGGCTTCCTTGTCGAGCACCTCTCCCCTGTCTTCCCAAAGGTATTTGCTGTGGCAGCCCACGCATTGGTTGGGACAGTTGCTGATGTTGATGGCCAAGGTCACCTCATCAGGCACTTCCTGAAATACTATATCAAAATTGGCGTATTTTAGCATCTATCGATCTCCTTTTTGCTGTAATGCCTTCTTGCCGCCTCTTCCTGTCGTGCTTCGGAGAAATTGCTTATTCGTTTCAGATATCCGATGATTCGGGTAAGGTAATCTATATTGGTGCTGTGGCACACGGGGCATTCCTTGAGGTAACGCTTGTCGATATGTCCACAGTCGTTGCAGACGGTGTTGGGGATGTTGAAGGTGAAATAGTTGCAGCCTTCGCGGGCGGCCACTCTGAGGAGTTGGCGGTACTGTTCCTTGCTGAGGTGTTCCTCCAGGTTGCAATGCAGCGCCGAGCCGCCGGTCAGGTGTTTGATGTACTTTTCGCCGTGCAGGCGGAACTTGTCCAATACGTTGGTGTTCGGGTCTTCCACGATGTAGAAATAGCTGTTGTAGCAGTCGCGATGCACCTCATAGCCGTCTTCCTTGTCCCACTTGGCATGTTTCACGCCCACGTTCTCGGCGGGGATCATCTCGCAGTTGAACATGAGGCCGTCCTTCTTCGAGTAGTACTTCTTGTTATAGCGTTCGATGAGGCCCAGAACATCCTGTACGAAATGTTCGTAATCGGGGTTGTCGGTGATCGGAATCTTGAGGAACTCGGCGGCTTCGACGAGGCCGTTGACGCCGATGGTGAGGTATTGGCGGCCCAAGTTGATGTAGCCGGCGTCGAACAGCGGCAACATGCCTTTGGCTTGGAGGGCCTTAAGGTTCTCGTTGTAGCAGATCTGTACCTTATGGCAGAGGTCGACGATCTCCTCAAGGAAGGTCAGGTAGTGCATGTTGTTGCGCGAGGCGTATTGGATGCATCGGTTGAGGTTGATGGTGAGCACGCTCTTGGAACCTGTGGACACGCCTCCTGCACCAAGGGTGTAGCTGAAGCCATTGTCCTGAATCTCGTTGCGCAGACGGCAGCATGATGAGAGCGAGTCGGCGTTGTCGCTGAGGTAGGTGAAGAACGAGTGTCCTTCGGCATACATCTCGGCGGTGAAGTCGCCCCATTCCTTGTCGATGACATCGCCGTCCTTCGACAGCAGCGCCATGGTCTCGACGGGGAAGGTGAGCACGCTCTTCAGGCGCTCGGCGTTGAACCATTTCATGAAGCGTTTCTGCAGCCAGTTCAGGCCCTCCCAGTCGGGTTGCGACCCGTCGGGGAAGTAGAAGTTGCCGAACAGCGACTCAAAGTAATAACGGTCGTAATAGGCGATGTTCCAGAACACTGACTGGTAGTTGCGGGCTCCTGCGGGTTGGTTGAGCGAATACACGATCTGCTGGAAGCAGTCGGTGATCACCTTGTCCAACGTGCGCGGCTTGATGGAGTGGTCAACGACCTCGTCGGCTCGTTTGTAGTAGTCCTTGCCGTAGTCGAGGCCGATGAAATAGTTCATGTACATCAGGAACTCTGGGGTGGCGCAGGCGCCGGAGAGTTGTGAGGAGACCATGAATACCATGTTGATGAAGCCGCCGCAGAACGAGCGCAGCTTGGTGGGAGCGGTGGAGTTGCCTCCGATCGACGAGGTGCCTTCGTTGAGCCAAGGGTACATGGTGATGGACGCACAGTAGTTGGCGAGCGAGGTCTCGTCGTTCTTGTAGATGAAATGGTTGGTGAGCAGGTAGATGTAACGGTCGGCGAGTTCCTTGCCATAGACCTCCTTGATGCGGTCGGTCAGCAGGCGACGGTTGATGCGGATGAAGCTCGACTTGGGCAGTTCGCCCATCAGGGTGGCGATGTTTTTCTTCTCCACGTTGGCGTTGGCGTCGAACTTGGAGCCGGTGGCCGCGTTCGAGGCATTGACATAGTTGCTCAGAAAATCGATCTTCTCGCGGATTTCACGGTCCTCAGTATGCTTCTGCCGATAAAGGATGTAATTCTTCGCCACGGTGTAGTATTGTTCCGCCATCAAGGCAGTCTCCACCTGGTTTTGGATTTCCTCCACGGTGATGCCACTGGTGATGCGCACCCTGCTGAGGATGGAATTGAGGTCGTCGTCAGTGGCATAGAAACCAGAGGCCAAAAAAGCCTTGCTGATGGCGACTTTGATTTTTTCAACAGAGAAGGGCTCCTCGCTGCCGTCTCTTTTTTTAATGTACAATCCGCCGTTGCTCATATAATGTGCTCGTTATCAATTGGTTGCAGTAAAATGTATCTCGTGATTTCCCGTTTTCAACGGTCTTTGCAAAGTTAGAAGTTTTTCAGGCTAGAAAAAAAGTATTTGAGTAAAATTATATATCAACAAAAATATCAACAATCTAATCGGCTGATTTCATTATTTTTGCAATTGGGTTTTTAACAAACGGGATTAAAGTTAAAATAAATTAACAAAACAAATGGGAAAGAAAAATAAAATTGAAAATAAATTAAGTGTTTTTACCAACGCTATCCTGAGCATTTACGGTGAGAATCCCTTCAAGCCGATGAACTATAAACAGATTTGTAAGATTCTGGCTATCAGGGATGCAGCAGGGAAAGACGTGGTGTATCATATATTAATCGACTTGCACGAACAGGGCATACTGATAGAGGAACGCCCCTTCCGTTATGTGCTCAACCCGGCCTATCTGGAGGAATATGGTCCCAAGAAACAGTATGTGGAAGGCACGGTCGACATGAAGTCGACGGGCAAGGCTTACGTGATTTTGGACGACGAGGAAGGTGAGGACGTGTTCATTTCAGCAGCCAACACGGGTCATGCCTTACACGGCGACCGCGTCAAGGTGGCTATGTTCCCCCAGCGTAAGGGACACAAGCCTGAGGGCGAGATTGTGGAGGTTCTGAAACGGAAGATCACCGATGTCGTCGGCATATTGCACATCTCCCATGGCTACGTGTTCGTGACCCCCGACCAGGAATCGATACCGGTCGACATCTTCGTGCCCAAGGGCGAAGTCCACGGGGCGAAGAACGGACAGAAGGTGGTAGTTCATCTGGTGGACTGGCCCGAGAAGTCGGGTAACCCCTTCGGGGAGATCATAAGGGTGCTCGGCAACCCCGGCGACAACGACGTGGAGATGGAGTCCATCCTGCTGGCCCACGACTATCCCTTGGAGTTCCCCGAGGAAGTTGAAAAAGAAGCGGCGAAGATTCCTTCAAGGATACAGAAGTCGGAAATCAGAAACCGGAAGGACTACCGTGAGGTATTCACCATCACCATCGACCCGGCCGACGCCAAGGACTTCGACGACGCCATCTCGTTGCAGAAACTGTCCAACGGTCACTGGGAGGTAGGCGTGCATATCGCCGACGTTTCGTATTACGTCAAACCTGGTTCGGCCATCGACGAGGAGGCCTACAGCCGCGGCACCTCGGTGTATCTCGTGGATCGCACCATCCCGATGCTTCCCGAGAAGCTGTGCAACAACGTCTGTTCGCTCCGTCCCAACGAGGAGAAACTCACCTTCTCAGCGGTGTTTGAGATGGACGACGAAGCGAATGTGCTGAGCCACTGGATTGGAAGAACGGTCATCAAATCATGCCGCCGTTATAATTATGAAGAGGTGCAAGCGATGATTGAAGGCGGTGAGGGCGATTACAAGGAAGAGATCCTCACCTTCCACCGTCTGGCCACCAAACTGCGCGAACGCCGCATGGCCGATGGCAGCCTCAACTTCCATTCGGAGGAGGTGAAGTTCATCCTTGACGAGAAAGGCAAGCCCATCGACACCTACATCCGTGTGCAAAACGAGAGCCACGAACTCATCGAGGACTTCATGCTGCTGGCCAACCGTACTGTAGCCGAGACCTTCGGTAAGCCCGGAAGCAAATGGCGCAACCACACCTTTGTGTATCGTGTTCACGACGAGCCCAACCCCGAGAAGTTGAACAACTTCCTGCACCTGATCTCACGACTAGGCTATACTATGGACATCAGTACCCGTTCCAAGTTGGTGAAGTCGTACAACAAGCTCTTCACCGACGTGGTGGGCAAGGGCGAGAAGAACCTGATTGAGACGGTGGCCATCCGTACCATGGCCAAGGCTGTGTATAGCACTGAGAACATCGGGCACTACGGCCTCTCCTTCGACTATTACACCCACTTCACCTCCCCTATCCGCCGTTATCCCGATCTGATGGTGCATCGGCTCATCACACGCTATCTGCTTGAGGACAAAGAGTCGGTGAACAAGAAGGAGTTTGACGAATACTGCGTCCATACCAGCGAGATGGAGAAGCAGGCCGAGGAGATGGAGCGCCAAAGCGTGAAGTACAAGCAGGCCGAATACTTGCAGGACAAGATTGGGCAGGTGTTCGAGGGCTTGATCTCGGGCGTGAGCAAATGGGGTTTGTATGTGGAGCTGAAGGGCAGCAAATGTGAGGGCCTGGTGCGTTATTCGGAGATGCCTGGCGACTATTATTACCTCGACGAGGAGAACTTCCGTGTCATCGGTCAGCAGTCGGGCCGGGTGCTTCAGCTCGGCGATGAGGTGAAGGTGATGGTGAAGAACGTGAACCTGCTGAAACGGCAGATGGACTTTGAGCTGATTCTGGAGAACGGAAAGAAACGGAGAAAGGGAAAACAGCAAACAAATAGGTAAACAGAATAAATAAACAAGTTAAACAAGTATAAAAAGAACATTCTATGAATCATTTCCTCAATTGCTTTAAAGGCCTACTCGTAACTATTCTCTTTTTACAGACAGGTGTCGTATTGAAAGGCCAAAATAATTCTGTCTATGTTTCTGGTGATGCGGTAATTGACTCTGTTTTTGAAGCTTCGATGCACGAAATAATCTGGACTCCAGATGCTTTGATGAGAAGTTTGCCCTCATCAGTGGATAATTCGACACTACTTGAAGGTTATATGCCACCAATTATTAACCAAGATAGTTCAAGTTCTTGCGTGCAATGTGCTGAAATCGGTTATGTTTTTACATACGAACAAAACAGATACAGAAACCTGTCGGCTGGTAGTCATTGGTACAATGGGACAGATATTCAAATGCAAAACCTATATCCTCCATTTTTCACTTATAATTTCTTAAACGATGGCAACGGATTAAAATACACAAAATATGGCGATGGGTTTAAAATCGTTGCTGAAAACGGGTGCCCTACGTTAGTTGATTACTACAACCCAGTAATTGTTCCTCCTTATTATCCTAGCACGAATCAGTTGCCATTTCGTTATTGGATGAGCGGGAGCGATAAATATATTTTAGCAACAGAAAACAATATAACATACAATCACAATGTAACACCTTATAAAATCACATGGTATGGAAATACTTATGGCAGTTTGGATAATTTGAAAAGATGGTTGGTTACTCACAATACCCGCGACGGGATTGGCGGACTCGCAATCATCTCTGTTTATATGCCCGTTGGCCCTTGTCACCATACAATTCCAACAGGAAGTCCTCATTCGGGCGAATATATCATTACATCTTGGGCTAGCGATGGTGGTCATGCCTTGACCATCGTTGGGTATGATGATGATGTTTGGGTTTCAAGTAACCCCGTTCAACCTACGGCTTCAACTCCTCTAGCTAATTGTGAAAAGGGTGCGTTCAAGGTTGCCAATAGTTGGGGAACTGATTGGGGAAACCAAGGTTATGTGTGGGTTCCATACAAATTGTTTGCAAGCGGACAGTTGCAATACAATTATCGGGCATATACATGTATAGCTTCGAGTCCAAAAGAAAAAACTGTTTTTCTTTGTGCAACGGTTGCTCACCCAAACAGAAGAAAAATGACAATTCAAGTTGGAAAAGGTCTTTGTACCACGAATCTGGATCCAGACAGTACTAAAACGTACAATATCTTTAATTATCAAGGTGGGCCAGATAACGAGCTTATGATACCAATGAATGGTGATGTCAATAATCCGGCACCGATAGAGTTGGCTTTGAATTTCGGTGAAAAGTTCGATTTCGCCGATTGCGGAAAATACTTTTTCCAAGTGGTTGACAACTACCAAGGCACCAACAATTATTTAAGTGAAGAGGCCTATATCACAAACTACCGATTAAAAGACTTTCGTTGGAACGAGGAATTCTCACTGGATTGCGAAGAGGGTACCGTGCCGATTCAAAAGCACGCGACAACAAGCCAAACCATCAATTACCACCTTCTTCCTTTTGAAAATGCCATTGAAACCAATTTCACAATGGGGACGGATCGTGTGGCCAGGAGGACGGTGACGGTCAGCGGCGGTACCTTTTCCATTGGCAACGGTGTAAAGCTTGACATGTACGGCACCGACGACTATGACTGCGAATTGCTGTTCGGTTCGAACGCCTCGCTCGTCATAGGTGACAGCGCCGTCATCACCGCGAAGCGGGGTGACTGCAGGATAGAAATCAACGGCAACGTGCAAATAGGCAAGAACGTCCGTTTCGAAGCCGAGGACGGGGCCTCGTTAGAAATCGTCATTGATAACGGATTGGATGTTTCGTTTAACAAGACCACTTTTGTCAATTGCGATTTGACTCTGCCTGAAAAGAACATCTTGCTCAATGCCTGCCAGTTTCTGGGAACCCCGGTGTCCATCGAAAGGAACGCAACGGGAGGCAACAACACAACAACGGCCACTGTTTTAGGTTGCGTTTTCAGGCCTAACGGGAATAATATTCCAAAAGCCTTGTACATCAAAGGGTACGCTCAATATTCGGTGGAAAACTGCATCATCTCCAACGCTGATCTTACCGGGGGCTTCGCCGACGGCATCTATATTCACTCCAGCGGCACGGCAAACACAAAGACGATTAACGGCAATGAAATATCCAATTGCACGGGCGCAGGCATTATTATGTATGCCTCCGCCGGCAACATCACCATGAACCATATTTATGACAACGGTTACGGGGTAAGACTTCTCAACAACAGCAACATAGGTCAATTCTCCGGTGATTGCAGTGCGGGTTTGGCTATCAAAACACAATACATTCACGACAACGCCGGCAGAGAGGTGTATATGACTGGTGGATGCATACCTCAGACCTTTAGGTATAACTCCATCGGTGACGACGACGATGTCCCCTTTGTCTATTTTGACGCATTGATTGGTTTTGTTTACCCTTCGCAGAGAGTCTCTATAGATGTCGCCTATAACCATTGGAGTCCGAACTTTGACAGCAACACCCATCTCGTGACGAACAGCAATCTTTGGTATTATGTAAGCTCGCCCCAATGGGTTCTTGGGGATTGCGGACCAAAAACGTCAAACGCCGAGAACATGATCGCATCCGCGGATTCATTGGTCAGCATCGGAAACCATGTCTCCGCAAAAGCCTTGTATAAACAGGTGATAGCGGATTACCCCACAACCGTCAGCGCAGAAACGGCGTTGAAGTCGTTGCTCATGATTGAGAGGTATGCCGACAACGACTATGAAGGCCTTAAGGAATACTACCAGACCCACCCCGCCATTCTCGGTGACGAAAGCCTGTCCCACATGGCTTTTTCGTTGTCAAACAAGTGCGACGAGATCCAGGAAAACTATGAAGAAGCCATAGCTTGGTATGAGGGAGTGTTGACGGACCCTGAAACCGGTTTCAACGACAGTATCTTTGCGGCCATTGACCTTGGTGACTTGTACTTGAGGATGGAGACAAACGGAGCAAAAGGAGTTTGTGGAAAGTTAAAGGAATTTATTCCTGAGTCAAAAGAAGCGCATCGGGAACAAACGGAGCTGGCCTTATCGTTGCTGCCCAAGGAAGTCGCAAGTAATACCATTGAACAGAAACACCGGGATCTTCCCGAACAGCTTTGGACGGATATTGTCACCGAACAACCCGACGGTTATGTGGTAGATGAAAACGGCAACGTTCACATCTACACGGCGGAAGCGATGGCTTGGCTAATCTCTTTGACGAACGGTCTCAACGGACAAGAAATAAATAACTTTGATGGTCGTACAATAAGCCTCGAAAACGATATCGACCTTTCATCGGCACGATGGTTGCCAATTGCAGGTTTTCCAATTGCCGAAAACCAATTCAAAGGTGTTTTAGACGGCAAAGGACATGTCATAGAGGGGCTGCTCATGACCAATGCTCCCTCCTATTATTATTCCATGGGATTGTTTGGTGAAGTGTCGGGCGGAATTCTAAAAAATATAATCATGAAGGATGGTTACTATGAAAACACTTCCGGCGGGGATAGCGAGGGAGGCTTTTTGGCTTATGCGGTTCGTCATAGTACAGTGGAGCATTGCTTTGTAGATTGCGAGTTGCATATCGAGCAGGGTATGTCGCCTTTTGTTTATCTTTGTGACAGTTCAACTATTTCAAACTGTTTGGTGCATAGTCCTATTTATCAATCGGAGTCTTGGTCTTATAATATACCTGGTATTCTTGTTGCCTATTCCTATCCAACCTCGTACATTTGCAATTGCGTCTCCATAATTGACCGAATGGATTATTCGGAGCACTGCGGATTGGTTGGCTTGGGCAATTATGGAAAGATTGAGAACTGTTATGCCTATATCGGTGAATTTATCGATTTTGGAGGCGCTGGTGGTGGATTAGCTCCAAGAAATGGCATTACTGCTTGCAATTATGAGAGCGGTGAGATTTATAACTGTTATTTTAACCGCGTCCGCAATTTTGTGGGCTCGTCCTATTACATTCCCCTGGATTATTCTCCTGCAAGTGAAAATGCCGGCGTTATTCAGAATTCGGTGTCCTTTGCGGAGGAGGGCCGTGGACGATGGAAACTCTCCGAGGTGCTAAGCTTTGAACTGGAAAACGGCACGGTCACCACCGACGATTTGCTCGAAGCCCTCAATTTCAAGGTGGAGCTCTTAAATAATCCTGAACTGTTGGATTGGTGCGATGTTGCCATAGGCTTCGACAATCAACAGTTGCCGGTATTTTGCGGGGTCAACATCGCTGAAACGGACGAACACCTTTCGATTACCGACTCCCTTATGCTTTATCCCAATCCGACTAACGGCATTGTTTGGGTCGATGGAGTTGAAGTCTCAGAAATACAGATCTACAATGTTATGGGACAATTGTTGAAATCCTATCGTGGAATTCATGAGATAAATGTTTCCGATTTGCCACGAGGAATCTATCTATTGCACATCACAGATTGCCATGGGGTTATTAGTAAGAAAAAGATTGTTGTTGAATAGGTGTTCAATGAAAAAACTGCATTGCGGCGCATAGTTTTAAAAAAGTTTGTATCTTTGCAGCCGCAAAAAAGCCACTTTAGCTCAGTTGGTAGAGCAACGCATTCGTAATGCGTAGGTCGTTGGTTCGAGTCCGACATGTGGCTCTTGGGAGTGGAAAACGGAAAACGGAGAACGGAAAGTTTTCCGTTTTCCGTTTTCCGTTCTCCGTTATTTCTTGATGTAGGAGATGAAGTCGAGGTCGAAGGAAAGACTCACAAAGGGTTTGGCTTTCCAGACCTTGGAGATTTGGTCGGTGAGCGAGAGCCCGACGGGCAGGATGTCACCCTCCTGGAAGTTGCCGGTGAGCATCTCGTACTCGCACACGTTGAAACCTGCTGAGAGATGGAAGAAATCGAGGAACTTGAACGAGGGTCCCACATAGAAGTTCTTGAAGAGATTGCTACCGCCAAAGCCCACATAAAGACCTAGGCTATAAGAGAAATCTTGGTCGAACTTCTTGATTTCCAGGTGTTTTTTGCTTACTGTGTCGTTGACGATAGCGTCACGCTTTTTGGTGAGGTCCCAGAGCATCACGTAAGCGCCTGCGGTGTAGTCGAACTCCACGTCTCCCCCATTCTTGTTGACAATACGGTAAACTATGGTACCGTCTTCGATCTTGTCGGGGGCGATGGACCAGTTAGGGGTCCTGAAGGTCTTCATGGCGATGCCTTGGATGGCGCACACCTTTTTCTTTTTATTGGTGGCGGCGTTCACCTTGGCTTCGGCGTCACGGGCGCGCTGCTGGGTGTATTTGAGCTCTTCGTTGTTGCGGATGATGGTCTTCTCGGCTTCGATGAGGCTGTTGCGCAACGAGTCGGTCATGCGTTGGTATTTCTCCTTCTCAGTGAGAAGCTGCTCGTTGGTCTCACGAAGGTCGCGCATCATCTCGACTTTATAAAACGATTCCTTCTCTTCATAAAACTTCTGCTTCTCCTCAAGGCGCTCCAGCTGCTGCTCAAGCTTTTTCACCTGTCCCTCCAGCTCTTTGTTTACGAGGGTCAGGCTATCGACGTTTTTCTGGCAAAGGGTGTCGCGCTCTTGGCAAATGACAGCCGAGCTAACGAACAGAAGTGCTAAAAGAATGGTGCTTCGACAAATAGATTTCATTCTATAATGGCTAACAGTGATGTTTTATAACGCAGGGCTGTAAAAAAAATTGTAGGGCTGTCACACAGTGGCAGCCCTACGTGGATGAGGTACCTGGCGGATTCGAACCGCCGTCCCCGGTTTTGCAGACCGATCCCTAACCGCTCGGGCAAGGTACCCTTTTGCGGGTGCAAAGATACGCAAAAAACCTAATAGCGCAACAATTATCTTAAAAAAATAAACCTCGAGCGGCTAACTTGACGTAATTCCAAACAACGATGGCGACCAGAAGCAACACGTCATAGCTGTAATAGAAAACAAAATCCTTGCGTTTGAAACGGGTCATTCCGTATGCCGCCATGATAAGCAGTCCGGACATCACCGGCAGGTGGTAACGCTCGCTGTTGAAGGCGAACGAGAGGGTGATCATCAGTGCGTAAAGCAAGGTGAAAGCGCCTACGAGACTGATATCGCGCCAACGGCGTTGACGGATGACAGTGACAATGCACCACAGGGCAAAGAAAGCCATGTAATTCTTCACGAAAAAGGTGCCGTTCATCATCTTTTGGTTCGCGTTGGCCACCTCCACAAGGTTGGTCAAGGGCAGGGTGAGCGCCCCGGGAACCAGATACTTGCCATTGGCATATTCGGCGTATTGCATGCCTAAGTTCTGGTATTTCTCGACCTGTGCGTTGCCCGTGAGGAAATTCACCTTGTAAATGACCCACATCTCCCACCCTATCGGCGTGAACAACAGCAATAGGGCGAACACTGCCACGATTGCAACCGTGATGACACGGGCTTTTGTGCTGAGCAGTTGCTTTTCGCAGAACACAATATAGATGATAAAGGCCGCAATCAGCGCCATCCCTACAATGGTGCGGAAACCGAATGTCAACATGGTGAGGAGCATTGGAAACAGGATGTTCCAAAAGGTATAACGCTTGCTCCGGACGAGATAATCCATCCTTTCAAGGGCGAGGGTGGCGAGGAACACCATCTCGGTCTCCTTCATGTAGGTGCCGGTGTAATGGATGAACTGGGGCAGAAAAACGGCCATGACAGCGGCCAAGCGTCCGGTTTTCTCGCCAAGACTCCTTGAGGCGAGCTTGTAGATGGCCACACACATATAGGCGCTCATCAGCGCCTTCAGGAGTCGCGGTCCGAGGATGTTTTTCCCAAAAAAGGTATAAAGTGTGGTAAGGTAAAGGATGTAACCTTGGTCGGAAAAGCCCATGGTGTTGCCACGGAGCAGGCTAAAAATCTCACCAAACTGTCCCTGGCGTGCCAAGTCGGAGAGCTGGCAAGCCGACAAGTGGTAGTGCCAGCTGTCGGCAGCATTGTATTCGAAGCTCACCCCAGTTTGAAAATAGTAATAAAAGATGATGCATCCCACATAGGCCGCCCTGATGCCCAAGGCCCACCAAAACACTTTACGGCGAAAGACCTTAGAGTCATCGCTCCCCCAACGGCGGTTACAGAGGTAGCTTAAAGCAAAGAAAAACAACACCGTGCCGATTCCCCAGGCCATCCAGAGTGGCTTGAGCGCATAGTCGCGGAAACAGATGCTCACGATGAGCAGGGCCAGCAGATAGATGCCGACACCCACCCATTGGAAGTGCCTGTGGAGTCTTTCGGGCATGGTTATTTGAGTTGGATGAGGGGCCCGGAAGGTTTATATTCGGTCTTTTTCGGCTTCAAGGTCAACCCCCTCTTCTCTGTGCCGGTGACGTTATAAAGGTTCAGCTTCTCGTACTGATGAGGACGGTAAGCATCGCTGAATGAGAAAAATCCCAGGTTCAGCTCATGGATGACGGCATGGTAATTCTCCACACTGTCGTTGGTGGTCTCAAAAGTGATGTTGAGACTGTCGCCCTCAGGGAAATAGACGTAGTCATAGGCGTAGTAGATGGTGTCTCCTTCAAAAGTACGAATCTGATATCCTGTGCTGTCTTCCAAGAAGTAGAAGAACCAGTTTTCGAACTCGGGATTTGAATAATAGGTGTAGCTGCGGTACGACTCGGGGATGAGTTCGTTGTAATAGTCGTAATCCCAACGCTCATAAGTGCGCAGGAACCACAACTTGCGAGCGATGGCGTTGATGTCGATCTTCGACTGTGCCACGGCGACTTCCCTCCTGATTTTTCCGTTGTCGTTGACCACTTCGAACGTCGTTCTACGGTCGATGGCAGTGCTGTTTTTATCGACGGTGACGGAGACTACGGCATTACCACTTCCCGAAAGCGGGTTGATGGTCACCCAATCGGCGGTGTTTTCCCTGTCGATGGTCCAGTCACTCTCAGCCTCGATGCTTAAAATGTCGGTGCTGTTGGCAAAACTGAACACAATAAGGCTTTTGTTTACTTCGAGCCGATGCCGTTTGCCACAAGAGGCGAGGACCATCAGGGTAACCAATAATAATGCATTAATCCAAAAAACGTTTCTTTTCATTTCTTTAACTTTTGCCGCAAAGATACATATTTCTGAGAAATCAGCTATCTTTGCAACTTGATAATTTGGGAGAATGCCGTCACAACAGTTTTTAATCGGTAAAATAGAGCGTTTTGTCAGGAAGTTCTACTTGAACCGCCTGATACAGGGTGCACTGATTGGCGCCGCCCTTTGGATTCTTTTTTACCTGGCATTGAACACTTTGGAGTATTTCTCTTGGTTCTCGTCGAAGGTACGATTGGGACTCTTCATCGTGATGCTCGCTGTTAGCGCGGTGGTGTTGGGTGTCTATTTCATCGTGCCCCTGGTCAACTTGATACGCTATCGCAAGAAAATGTCGCTCGAACAAGCCGCCTTGTTGATTGGCCGGTTTTTCCCTGAAGTCGACGACAAACTGCTCAACACCCTCCAGCTCTCTACAACCGAAGATGTCGGTTCACAACAACTACTCGAAGCCACCATCGAACAACGTACCGAAGAACTGGCCCCTCTACGCTTTACCGATGCGGTCGATCTGAAAGGAAACCTTCGTTATGTATACGTGTTTGTTATACTTTTGTTGATATTGGTTTTATTGTCGGTTTTTCTTCCTAAATTCGCAGTACAACCTGCCCAGCGCATTATCCATTATCAACAAGACTATGAGAGGCCTTTGCCTTTCACGGTGACGCTCCAACAAGACGCCATCGAGACACGCCAGGGGGCGGAGGTGCCCTTCACCATACATGTCGAAGGAAACCAGATCCCCGATGTGTTTTATGTGAAGAATAACATGGGACAACAGCTTTTCAACCGTAATTCCGTCAACGACCACACCTATGTATTTAAAAACCTATACCACGATTTCAGTTTCCAAGTGGTTGGCGGCGATTATGTGAGCCACCCCATCCCTGTCATAGTGCACCCCAACCCTGCACTGCTCTCCTATCAGTGCAAGGCTTCCTACCCTGCCTATATCCATAGGCAAAACGAGGTGTTTGAGGGCAAGACCCGCCTGATGGTTCCCCAAGGCACCAAGTTGGAATTCCTGTTTCAAACCCGCGACTGCGACACGGTTTTTGTTTCTCGCGACAGTCTGAGCATGGCTTACGACGCCTCCAACGACGAGGTGATAGTTCCTGTCACCGCGGCTTCGTCGCTTCAAATCGACCTGGTTTGCCGTAATCCTTGGTCGGACCAGTTCGACCCCATCCGTTTTACGGTCGACGTCATCCCCGACGCCTATCCCGACATACGTGTGGAGTCGTTCGACGAAGACCTCTCCACCCAAGTGTACTTCTCCGGTCTGATTGCCGACGATTACGGGTTCAGCAAACTGCTGTTCCATTGCGATGTCAAACAGCCTATGGAGCGTTCTGTGGTGACCCCTGTGGCTTTCGACAAATCCCTTGTCAGAACTTCGTTTTTCCATCATATCGATCTCGATAGTCTCGGCGTGTTGCCTGGACAACAGGTAGAGGTTTACTTCGAAGTGTGGGACAACGACGGTTTCCACGGCCCCAAGTCGAAACGCTCCGAGACCTTCTCTTACTACAAACCCTCCGAGGCGGCGCTCGACTCGTTGGCCCAACAGACCGAGAACGATATCATGGAACGCATGGCGTCAAAGTCGGAAGAAGCCAACCAATTGCGCGACGACATTGAGAGAATGCTTCAAGAGCTGACGTCGAAAAAGGAATTGGATTGGACTGACAAGGAAAAGATCAAGGAGCTTTTGGAGAAACAGACAGCCATGGAGGAGGAGTGGAACAAGCTTCAAGAAGAACAGGAGAAACTGAGCGAGTTTATGGAAAAACATGAACTCGCCAACGAGGAACTGCGTCAAAAACAGGAACAAATCAGTCAACTTTTCGAGGAAGTCTTCCCAGAAGAACTAAAGAAAATGATGGAGGAAATAGAAAGGCTTCTCGAAGAAATGCCTCGCGACAGGATGCAACAGCTGTTGCAGGACATGAAACACGACAACCGCAAGATGCAGGAACTCCTTGACCGTAACCTGGCCTTGCTGGAACAGCTGAAGATGGAGAAGGAACTTAACGAACTCATCGATGAGCTCAATAAGTTAGGGGAGGAGCTTTCCTCGGGCTCCGACACGCTGTCCAACGAAGAGGCAAAAGAGGCTTTTGAGGAAATGATGCAAACCCTCGACAGTCTCGCCGAACGTAACCAAGAACTGACCGAACCATTCAACCTCCAACAGGACGAAGAACTTGAGCAAGAGATTGAACAGGACTTACAAAACGGCGCCAAGCAAGACGCAGGTCAGAAGATGCAGGAGATGGCTGATTCCATGATGATGAACATGATGATGGGAGGGATGGAACAAATGGGTGAAGATGCCCAACTAGTGCGCATTCTCCTTGAAAACGTGGTTCGCGCCTCCCACCAGCAAGAGGAACTGATGAATACCCTGGGCAAACTTCGGTCCGACGACCCCTCGCTGTCCTCTTTGATCGTTCGGCAAAAGGAGCTTTCGGCTAATTTTAAAATGGTTGAGGACTCTCTCCGCAGCATGGCCATGCGACAACCCTCCATTCAGAACTTCGTGTTTGATGAGCTTAATGCCATTGATCGACAGACTGAGGTTGCCTTGAAATACATGAACGACCTCCGGTTCACCGTTGCTGTCGGTAACCAACAGATGGCCTTGCGGTCGATGAACAATTTGGCCTTGATGCTTGCGGAATCGCTCGATCAGATGGAAAACATGATGATGGGTTCTGGTAGTGGCAAGAGCAAGCCCCAGAAGGGCAAGCAGCAAATGTCGATGCAACAGATGCGGGATCTCCAGAAGCAACTCGGGGAGCAACTTAAACAGCTTCAGGAGCGGCTTAAACAGCAAAATGGTAAGCCTTCATCTGAAATGTCGGAAGAGTTGGCAAGAATGGCTGCCGAACAGGAAATGATTCGTCAGAGCATGCAGGAAATGCTCCAAGAGATGAAGAAAAATGGGCAGGTGGGTGACGATGGGCTGAATCAAATCATTCGCGACATGGAACGGCTTGAAGAAGACTTGGTGAATAAACGTGTGAATCGGCAGACCATTGAACGGAATCGGGAAATCCTCTCACGTATGCTTGAATCCGAGAAGGCCCAACAAAAGCGTGACCAGGATGAGAAACGCAAATCCAACGAGTACAAAGGCGATGGCTTTGACCGGAAGATAGACGAGCTGTTTTATAAGGAACAACTCAAAAAGAACCAAGAATTCTTGCGTCAAAATCCTGTTCAATACCAGCCTTATTACCGGCAGAAGATCAACCAATATTACTTGAAACGAAATACTTATTGACATGATACGCTTTGAAACCATCGATGTGATGACGCCTGTTTTGGATTATGACCATGTTCGGGATTGGATTGTTGGCGTGGCCGCCGGTTGCGGATATGGAGTAGGGGAGTTGTACTATTATTTTTGCAGCGACGAGGCTTTGCTTGACATTAATCAGCGTCGTTTGGGCCACGATTTTTACACTGACATCGTGACCTTTCCTCTGACGGATTCTGGGGATGTCATTTCGAGCGAGTTTTGTATTAGCTTGGACCGCATCGCTGAAAATTCTCTTAACTTTGGTCGTTCGTTTGAAAGCGAGTTGCTTCGCGTCATTATTCACGGTGTGTTGCATTTGATAGGCTATGACGATCATACAGACGAAGAGCGTTCTCGGATGCGTGAAAAAGAGGAAGAATGTCTACGACAATTTTATAAATAACTGAATATCAAATAATTACAATAATTGTTCCTTGTGAAACAATACGACAATGAAGTTTGAGAAGTATGATATAATCGTAGTGGGTGCGGGTCATGCCGGTTGTGAGGCGGCTGCGGCAGCTGCTAATTTGGGCAATCGGGTTTTGTTGGTAACGATGGATTTGCGACTGATGGCGTCCATGTCGTGTAACCCGGCCATGGGTGGCATTGCCAAGGGACAGATTGTTCGTGAGATTGATGCCATGGGAGGCTGTTCGGGTGTTGTGTCGGATAAGACGATGATACAATTCCGTATGCTGAACCGATCCAAAGGGCCCGCCATGTGGAGTCCTAGGTGTCAGAGCGACAAAATGATGTTTTCTGCTGAATGGAGGTCGCAAATGGAGCGTGTGCCAAATTTGGATTTCTGGCAGGATTCCGTGGATGGGTTGTTGTTTGAAGGCGATAAGGTCTGCGGCGTGCATACTTTTATGGGGGGTAATGTGGAGGCAAAGGCGGTGATTTTGACCAATGGCACTTTTTTAAATGGCTTGATTCATATCGGTGAGATGCATTTTCCTGGGGGACGAATGGGTGAGACGGCGAGCTATGGTATTTCGGAACAATTGCGTGAACATGGTTTTGAGGTAAAACGTTTGAAGACCGGCACCCCAGTGCGTATTGACGGTCGGACCATCGATTTTTCGAAACTTGTGGAACAGCCTGGCGATGATGAGGTGACGGGATTCTCGTATCTACCGCACGAGCCCATCGCCAAACAAAGAAGCTGTTATATTGCACGAACCTCACTCAAGGTGCATGAGATATTAAGGAAAGGGTTCCAATATTCACCGATGTTTGCCGGTAGGATACAGGGTGTCGGCCCAAGGTATTGTCCCAGCATTGAGGATAAAATAGAACGCTTTTCGGATAAAGATAGCCATCAGCTGTTTGTGGAGCCGGAAGGATGGACTACCCAAGAATACTATTTGAATGGCTTTAGCTCCTCTTTGCCTGATTATATTCAATACGAAGCCTTGCAAGCAATCGAAGGCTTTGAACATGCCAAGATATATCGTCCAGGCTATGCCATCGAATACGATTACTTCCCTCCGGTGCAATTGCATCATTCGCTTGAGACAAGATTGGTGCATGGATTGTTCTTCGCGGGACAGATTAATGGTACCACGGGTTATGAAGAAGCTGCTTGCCAAGGGCTCATGGCAGGCATTAATGCGCATCGGTTGATTCACGATGAAGAGCCTTTCGTGCTGTCGCGCTCCGAAGCTTATATCGGTGTGTTGATTGATGATTTGATCACCAAGGGCGTGGATGAACCCTATAGGATGTTCACAAGTAGGGCAGAGTACCGGATTTTGCTGCGACAGGACAATGCCGACGCCCGATTGACGGAGAAATCCTATCAATTGGGTCTGGCCAAAGAAGACCGCTTGCAGCAATATCTAAAGAAAAAACAAGTCGTTGCTGAGATCATTGAATTCCTGAATGGTACTAGTGTTTCACCTGATACCATCAATGGTTTCTTGGAAGCTCACGGCACTTCGCCAATTGCACAACGTGCCAGGTTGGGCTATATTCTACTTAGACCGCAGTTGAATCTGTTTGATATGATTGGCGGACTCGAAATGCTCAGAGAAAAGTATGATTTAAGTGATCGTTTTGTTCGCGAATGCGTCCAAGAAGCCGAAATTCTGATTAAATACGATGGTTATATAAATAAGGAATACGACCTCGCAGAGAAGCTCAATCGCTTGGATTATGTGAAGCTACCCGCCGATTTCGATTACCATACGTTGACTTCCTTATCGTTTGAAGCTCGAGAAAAACTAAATAAATACAAACCAGAAACCCTTGGTCAAGCAAGTCGAATTAGCGGAATTTCACCTGCTGATATTTCTGTATTAGCCATATTCTTAGGAAGATAGCCAATTGTTTCACGTGAAAACATCAAAATAATGAAAACCTGTCCCTGGTGCGGAACCCCCACTGAAAAGCGTTATATGCGATTGAAAGATTATTTTTTGTCGCAAGAAGAATTCGAAATAATGGAGTGTGAACACTGTGGGTTGCTTTTCACCGCACCCCGACCAGCACCCGATGAAATTGGGAAATACTATCAATCCCAAGAATATTATAGTCACCAGGAAAATAAAAAAGGTCTCGTGCCTCATCTTTACGAATGGGTTAAGTCCTTCAATATCAAAAATAAAGTGAAAATGGCCATTGGCAATTTGCCAAAAGGTAAGCTTTTGGATATCGGTTGCGGGGTAGGTGACTTTTTAATTCATGTGAAGCAAAAGGATTGGGATGTGGTCGGTATAGAACCTTCTGAAGATGCCAAAATCATCGCCGAAAAACGACTCGGCTTCCAACCCTTGGCGCCGAAAGATTCAGGATCACTTGAAGACGCTTCTTTCGATGTAATCACCCTTTGGCACGTCCTTGAACACGTGGATGACCTAAAAACTCAGACATCAGAAATCAACCGGTTATTGAAACCAGGAGGTCGGCTTGTGATAGCACTCCCAAACTTTCAATCATTTGATTGTCAGTACTTTAAAGAATATTGGGCAGCTTGGGATGTGCCCCGTCATTTGAATCATTTTGCCCCGGAAACCCTTAAATTAATGATGAAATCCATCGGTTTCGTACCAGTGGACACCAAAAAACTCGTCTGGGACGCCTATTACATATCGTTCTTGAGCGAACGTTATCGTGGAAAGTCGTTGCCCTTGGTCCGAGGTGCCTGGGTAGGATTACAATCCAATTGCAAAGCCCGTCGTACCGGGATGTACTCAAGTTTGGTTTATCTTTTTGAAAAACCTTTGAACCATGTCTGATAATGGAAAACGCATAGGAAAAGTCTTGCTTTGGTCTGGCTTAAGCCTTGTCCTTCTTTTGGGTTTGGTTTTTTGGCATTTTACCTCTGAGACCCTAATTCAAAAGATGGTGCAACGTTCGGTGCTTCGCATCGAAAAACAAGCCAATCCTGGCTTGTTCGTCTACTCCGGCGATAGTCTGGTTTCATGGAACCACAATGACGTCAATCCCCGTTTGATGCGTCGAAAAGCCAGTCCCGACAACGATACCATCGTTCATCTTCTAAGCGGTTATTATTATGTAAAGTCCTATCAAAATGAAGGCCTGAACTACTATCAATACAACCTCCTCAGCACCTGTTTTCCAACCAACAACCCTTATACCGAGAATTATAATACCGTTCTTCCTCAACTTATCAATGTCGACATTGCCTTTCATTCAGACGAACAGGGCGTTCCCATTTTTAACAAGGAAGGAAAACTGTTGTCAAATCTGACGATTAATTCCAAACCTCAAATCCGGAAATCGCTGCTTTGGTTCTTGCTTCTGCCCATTTTATTAATCGTGGTGGGGGCTCTGACGCTCGTTTTGAAAAGAAAGGAACAAAAAGACAATAATGGAAAGGAACTCAAACTGGGGTTCTTGGTAATCCTTTTGGTGTCGATTTTAAGTACTTATATTTATTCAAAAATCGTCACAAAACGCGAAAATGCCCGTATTCGCGACATGGCAGAGACCCTCGTCCAAAAACGCGATACCAGCTTTGAAACTTCGTTTGTTGCGTTTTCTGAATTGGTTCAAGGCGACAGCGACTTCATCCAGATGGTGTTGGGGGAGAGCAATGTGCTTGCCGATGTGGTGCTGGACTATTCGAAGGAGCTGCTTTTCGACGATAGGATGAACGACTATACGGTGACCCTTACCATTTGCGACCCGGGCGCCGAGATTGCCATACAGCCAGGCGACTACCTTACCGACTGTGATGCCTATTTTAGGGACAAACTGGATAACAACAAACATCTACTCGTCGAGGACGGATTGTATTTCATGGACTACTATACCCTCGACCCGAACTATATAGGAAAGATAGTGGTCACTTCCGACACACTGTTGCGAAAGACACTTTTCTACGAGTTTTACAAGGCCATGACCCCCGAAGGGTTCTCATACGACTATTCGGTGGCCAACTATCGTGATGGCCAGTTGGTTTACAAATATGGACGATATGTGTATCCCAACTTTTTGAACCGCATGGAACTCAATGAGGGCGATTTCAGCTACAGCAAGCATTACAAACACTATTCGGTAAGTCATGGCGAGAACGATGTCCTTGTGATAAGCCTGCCCCGAAAAGGATGGTCGGAGACTACGGCGCCCTTTGCCCTGTTCTTCCTCGGACTGTTGCTGCCCTTCCTGCTGGTGGTGTGGCTGCGCAATGCCAACGAACCCCGAAAATGGCGCGACCGTAGCTTCGGACAACGCCTGCAGGCTTTGATCGTGTTGACCCTGGGCATCTCGTTTTTGGTGGTGGGCCCCGTCTCGGTGATCTACATGAGGAGCTTGTATAACCAAAACACCGCAAACGCCCAGTTTGAGACCACCCGTACCTTGGTGAACGAGATGCGCAACGACCTCGACTTTGAGAGTCTGCTCCAATATGCCTCGCGCGACCGATGGGATGAACTGTTGCAACGTTACGCCAACACCTTCTTTACCGATATCAACCTGTACCAGCTCAACGGACAGCTGCTGGCCACCACACGCCCCGAGATATTCGAACTCAACCTTCAGGCACCCCTGATGAACGCCGAAGCCTACCAAAACATCCACCATAACCACGAACTTTATTTTACCCATCAGGAACAACTGGGTGAAGCCGTTTACGAGTCGGCTTACCTCCCGCTGACCGATGCCGAAGGCAATACTTTGGCTTATCTCAACACGCCCTTCTTCTCAAGTACCACCGACCTTCAGAAGGAAATCAAGAACTTTGTATTGACCTACCTCAACATTATTTTGCTGTTGCTGGTCATCGCATTGATATTTGTGCTGCGTCTTACCCAACGTTTGACCCAACCTCTGGCATTGATTCAGAACAAATTGGGTGGCCTTAAGATTGACCAGAAGAATGAGCCGATAGAGTGGAGGGGCAACGATGAGATCGGAGCTCTGATCAAACAGTATAACCAGTTGGTGGTGGAACTGGAGAAGAGTGCCGCCGAGTTACGTCGCACCGCCGCCGAATCGGCCTGGCGAGGCGTGGCCCGACAGGTGGCGCATGAGATTCACAACTCGCTCACCCCGATGCGACTCAGTGTGCAGATGCTGCAACGCTCTGCGGAACAGCAGGACGGTATGGTTGACGGGCGTATCCAACGTACCACGACTACGCTCCTGGAACAAATCGACGCCCTTTCTGACATTGCCTCGTCGTTCTCACAATACGCCAAACTGCCGGTGAACAACCCTCAGCCTCTCGACTTGGCCGAGCTGGTAAGCAATCTCGTGAACCTCTACGACAATGCCGACAACATCGAGTTCCATCTTGAAATCGAACCCGAGGTGGATTATACCTTTAATGGCGACAAGACCAACCTGAATAGCGCCATCGGAAACATCATCAAAAACGCCACTCAGGCCATCGGATTAAGTCCCAATGGAAGAATCGACGTGAGTCTTCGTGCCACCGAGACATCGTTTGCCATCTCTGTGAAGGACAACGGCAAGGGCATCAAGGAAGAGGACAAAAAGATGATTTTTGTACCCAATTTCACTACAAAAACAGGAGGATCAGGCGTAGGGTTGTCACTTGCCTACAATATCATCTTATCAGCTGGAGGTAGTATCGGTTTTGAGAGCCAGGAAGGTGTTGGGACCGAGTTTATCATTGATTTACCGAGAGAAACCTCAGCCCGTTCCAAATAAAATCGTTATTTTTGCGTTTTTGATTAGCTATGGCAGATAACAACAGACTAGGATCATTGGCGAAGCAAACCGCTATTTACGGTTTGAGCAGCATCATCGGCAGGTTCTTGAATTACTTGTTGGTGCCGCTTTATACCTATAAAATCGCCGCAGAATCAGGCGGTTACGGCATTGTCACCAACCTTTATGCCTACACGGCCTTGCTTTTGGTGATATTGACCTTTGGCATGGAGACCACTTTTTTCCGTTTTTCCAACAAGGAAGGCGTCGACCCTAATAAGGCTTTCTCCACTTCTGGGTTGACGGTGGGATTGGTGAGTCTGGTGTTTGTGCTTCTGGTGAGCGTTTTCCTAAAACCCATTTCCAATGGTCTTCATTACGCCGACCATCCCGAGTTTGTAGAGATCATGGCCATCATCGTGGCTTTGGACGCTTTCCAGGCCATCTTGTTCGCCCGTCTGCGTTACGAGAACCGGCCAATCAAATTTGCCACCTTGAAGCTTTTGTTCATCTTTCTCAATATCGGTCTGAACCTGTTTATTTTCCTGGTGGCACCCGGTCTGAAGGAAAGCCATCCCGCCTTGATGGGTTGGTACGAAAACAGCTATCAGGTGGGTTATATCTTTATCGTCAACCTGATTTGCACCAGCTTGATCACCTTTGGATTCATTCCTGAGATCAAGAAAATGCGTTATGGCATCGACCGCGAGTTGCTGAAACAGATGCTTCGCTATACATGGCCGCTGCTCTTGTTGGGTCTGGCCGGCATCCTCAACCAAGTGGCCGACAAGATTTGCTATCGTTTCATCGTTCCAGGCGAAGAAGGTGACGTGCAGTTGGGCATCTATGGCGCATGTGTGAAAATCGCGATGATCATGGCGATGATTACACAAGCTTTCCGCTATGCCTACGAGCCTTTTGTCTTTGGCGGAAAGCGTGATACAGCCGACAAAGAAGCCCAAGCCAAGGTGATGAAATATTTCATCATATTCACCTTGTTTGCATTTCTCGCCGTGGTGATGTACATGCCTTTGTTGAAACACATCATCAAGAGCGACTATTGGGAAGGTCTTCGTGTGGTACCCATCGTGATGATGGCTGAGATATTCATGGGCATCTATTTCAACCTCTCGTTCTGGTACAAACTCATTGACGAGACCTGGTGGGGCGCGGTCTTTTCCGGAATCGGCTGTGTGGTACTTTTGGCCATTAATTTCATCTTTGTGCCCCAATACGGCTATATTGCCTGTGCCTGGGGCGGTTTTGCCGGTTATGGCACCTGCATGGTGCTCTCATATTTTGTGGGTCAGAAAAAAGCTCCGATACCCTACGACTTGAAGTCGGCCTTCATGTATTTTGCCGTGGCCATCGCCCTGTTTTTCGTTCAGAAACACATCCAAATCGAAAACACGGTATGGACTTTGGTGGTGAACACCGCCTTGTTGTTGGTGTTCTTCGCTTTCATTTGCTGGCAGGAAAAGGACTTGGTGAAAGAGGTGATGGGGAAGATAAAAGTTAAAAGATAAAAGATAAAAGTTATGAAATTGAACATTGTTAACACCTCGAACAACCCCTTGCCGGCGTATGAGACTGTTAATTCCGCCGGCATGGACTTGCGTGCTTGGCTGCCCGAAGGGCCGATTACGCTGGAACCCATGCAGCGTGGCTTGATTCCCACGGGGCTCTACATGGAGATCCCCGAAGGCTATGAGGGACAGGTGAGACCCCGTAGCGGACTGGCCATCAAAAGCGGCATCACCGTGCTGAACTCGCCCGGCACCATCGACGCCGACTATCGCGGACAGGTGTGCGTAATTCTCATTAATCTCTCGGACAAACCGTTTGTCATCAACAGCGGCGACCGCATCGCCCAATTGGTCATCGCCAAATGCGAACAGATGGATCCGTTTCAAGTAGAGGTGCTTTCGGAGACAGAACGCGGAACAGGGGGATTTGGACACACGGGGAAGTGAACGGAGAACGGAAAACGGAAAGTGGAAAACGGAAAACCGCACCCCATCGGGGTGCCACATCGGTAGAAAAGGAAATAAAACAACCCACCGCACCCCATCGGGGTGCCACATCGGTAGAAAAGGAAATAAAACAACCCACCGCACCCCATCGGGGTGCCACATCGGTAGAATGAAACGTATTTGGATCATATTATTTTTGTTATGGATGTGCTCCTCCCTGGGCTTCTCCCAGGTTGACATCCGAAAAAACGCCGAAGCCTTCTCAAAAGGCATCGAATGCAAATACAAGGAAGACGTCCAAGGGGCCATCACGCATTTTGAAGAAGCCCTTCAATACATGCCCGACGATGCCGCCTCGATGTTCGAGCTGAGCGAACAATACGTCAGGGCTGGAAGGATGGACGAAGGCTTTGCCATGAGCAAGAAAGCCGCGGAACTGGACCCAGAAAACAAATGGTACCAGATGCGCTTGGGCATGTTTTACCGCAATAGGGAACAGTTTGAGGAGTTCGCCGATATCTATGAACGTCTCACCGTGAAATATCCCGACGACATCAACCTGCTTTCCGACCTGCTGGAAGTGTATCTGGTGACAGAGAATTACAAAAAAGCCCTCGAGAAACTCGACCTGCTCGAAAACCAGGCCGGCGCCAACGAAATGGTGGCCGAACAACGCCTTGAGATTTACAAACGGCAAGGCAACAACAAGAAGATGATTTCGGAGTTGGAAAAGATGATCGCCAACAACCCCGAAAACACCCGCTATTACCACATGCTCGCCAAAGTTTACACAGATTCGGGAAAAGAAAAAGAAGCAATAAAACTGTATAACCAAATTAAGGAAATCGATCCCAACGACCAATACATCAACATCTCACTGCTCGAATATTACGAGAAGAAAGGCGATCTCGACAAGGCGTTCGAGGAGTTGATTGCCGCAATTAACAACAAAAACCTTGATTTCAACACCAAGGCCAACATCTACGAGTATTGGTTCAACAAGTTTGAAGACACCAAGGACATCGACCAACAAGCCCTACGCGCTGGCAATGCCTTTGTGGAAGCCTATCCCGACAACCAACTGGGCTATCTGATATTGGCCTCGTATTACATCAAAGGCGATGACTTTGAACAATGCAAGCAAATGGCGGTGAAAGCCCTTGAGTTCGACCGTTCCAACTACGGTGCATGGCAATATCTCGTGCTATGCGAGGCGCCGTTGATGGAGTTCGACTCGCTGAGGAAACACTCAGTGGAGGCTTTGCAATACTATCCCACCCAGCCCGTGTTCTACTGGTTTGCTGGGGTGAGTCACGCCTACGACAAGCAAGACGAAGAAGCCATCAAGTATTTCGAGAAGGGACGCAAGTTTGTGACCGACAAGAAGCTTCTGGCCGACTTCGACAGCTATCTCGGCGACCTCTATCACTCAGTGGGTGAGGTGGAGAAAGCCTTCGACGCCTACGACCGCGTTCTGAGGGTGGAGCCCGACAACGCATTGGTGCTGAACAACTACGCCTATTACCTCGCACTGAGGAAAGAACGTCTCGACGAGGCCAAAACCATGGCACAGCACGCCGTGGAACTGGAACCCGAAAGCGCCATCTACCTGGATTCCTACGCTTGGGTGCTCTATGAGCTGGGCGAATACCAAACAGCCGAGAAACAGATGGAGAAAGCCATCCAACTGCTACCCAACCCCGATAAGACCTATTACGAGCATTATGCCGACATCCTCGAGAAAGTCAACAAACCCGAGAAAGCCGAAGAATACCGGAACAAAGCAAAAGAACTATGAAACGGAAAGTGGAAAGTGGAAAATTGAAAGTGGAAAGTGGAAAGTGGAAAGTTTTCCGTTTTCCGTTTTCCGTTTTCCGTTTTCCACTTTCCACTCTTCTTCTCGTGTTTCTCGCCTTCTCTTGTTCCCCGAAAAAAAAGCTGGTCTCGCCGACGGCGAACGCCTCAAACTATGAGTGGTTTAGCGCCAAGGTGAACGGAGAAATGAAAACGGAAAACGGAGAAATGAGCTTTACCGGGACTGTCAGGATGAGGCGCGATAGCGTGGTTTGGCTCTCGGCATCGGCGTTCCTGGGCATGGAAAATGTCCGTACCTTGGTCACCGAAGACTCCGTCTTTCTGGTCAACCGACTCGACCAGACCTACCTTGCCGAGCCGCTCTCTGCCGTTGCGGGGAAGCTCCCCCTATCGGCCACGCTCAAAGAGACCCAGGCCTTGCTATTGGGCGACGGCAACAGCGATCATGTGGAGATACGGTTTGGGCAATATCTGGCCAAGATCAAATACTCCGACATCCATTGGAATGAACCTACAACATTTCCCTTTAAAATCAACAAAAACTACGAAAGGATAAAGCTATGAAAAAGATGAGACTGGGACTGGTGCTGCTGATGCTGCTCCTTTCATTCGGGGGCTATGCCCAACGCACCAAAGAGTCGCTTCAAAAAGAGATAAACTCGCTTCAAAAAGAGATTGAATCGGCGAACAAACTGCTGAAGGAAACCTCCAAAAACAAACAGGTGACCCTGAACCAAGTGTCGCTGATGGACCAGAAGATCAAAAACCGGCAAAAACTCATTAATGCCTATAACGAGCAAATCAAAGTACTCGACCGGAACATCAAGCAAGGGGAGAACAACATCAACAAACTGAGTGGCGAACTCAAGAAACTGCGCGGTGAATACTCCAAGATGGTGCTGTTTGCCTATCGCAACAAAAACCATTACGACCAACTGGAATTCCTGTTTGCCTCGGAAGACTTCAACCAAGCCACACGCAGGATGCGTTACATCCAGCAGTTCGCCGAAGCACGTACGACCAAGATCGAACAGATTTCCGAAAACCAACGCCGGGTGCGTGAAGAAGTCGAAGCCAACCGCAAAGCCCGTGAAGAACAAGCCGCCTTGCTGGCCGAGGAAAAAGCGCAACAAGGGTTGCTGGTAAAAGAAAAAGAAGAACTCAACGCCCAGGTGAAACAACTCAAAAAACAAGAAGGAAACATACAACAGAGCATCAAGGAAAAACAGGCCCAAGCCAAGAAGTTCCAGAAACAAATCGATGATATCATTGCCGAAGAGATCCGCAAAGCCAACGAGCGCGCCGCCAAGGAAGCGGCAAGCAAAGGCAAGACTTCGGGCAAACCCGATAAAATGGCCCTCACGCCTACAGAAAAGGCCCTCTCGACGAGTTTTTCAGCCAACAAGGGGAAACTACCATGGCCGGTTGAAAGAGGCGCCGTATCGAGTTCTTTCGGCAAACACGCCTCGGCTGTCTCCGACAAAGTGACGATAACAAACAACGGCATCGACATCGTGACCAACGAAAACGCCAAGGCTCGTTGCGTGTTCGAGGGTGTGGTGGTGAGTGTGGTGAAGCCCTCAGCGTCGAATATAGGCATCATCATCCGCCACGGCGACTTTTTCACGGTCTACTCACAACTCGACGAAGCTTACGTGAACCGCGGCGACAAGGTGAAGACCAAACAAGATATCGGCAAGATCCATACCGACCGCGCCGAAGGCAAGACAGAGCTCCATTTCGAGCTACGGCAAGGCACCGATTGCCTTAACCCTTCACAATGGCTGGCGAAATGAAAATGGAAAGTGAAAAGTGGAAAGTGGAAAGTGGAAAATGGAAAGATGAAAGTGGAAAAAGAAAAACTTTCCACTTTCCACTTTCCACTTTCCGTCTATTAGTTGTGTTCCTGTTGTCCTTGGCCTTGGCGAGCTGTGGCAGCCAAAAGCATTTCGGGCAACGCAAGGCACCCAAGGATTGCCATACTTGCACCAGATGGAGCAAATAAAACAAGAGAACATGAAGAAGACGTTGTTGCTATTGGTCCTGTTTCTGGCCGCGCTATCGGCGAAGCCACAAGTCGATACGGTGGTGTTCGTGACCCCTGGCGGCTTCTATGAGGATGTGTTCGAGTTGGAAATGTACAATTATTACGCTCAGAACCAAATCCGGTATACCACCAACGGCAACATCCCCGACGCCAATTCGCCGCTTTATACTGGCAGCCTCACCTTGGATAGCTCCATGTATTCCCGTTCGGACATCTACACGATTGTGAATACCATCCCTTCCATCTTTTATCTTGCCGACGACGTACAACGCGCCATCGTCATCCGTGCCGCCGCCTTCGACGCCAATGGCAACCGCTTGTGCGAGCCTGTGACCAACACTTATTTCATCGGCTCGCTGGGGTGCGACTTCCACGGCCTGCCAGTGGTGGAGATCACCGTCGATTCGCTGTCGCTGTTCGATTATGAGACAGGTATCTTTGTCCCGGGAATCCATTACGATTCCTCCGACTCCACACATACCGGAAACTTCAAGATGCGAGGCAGGGAATGGGAACGCGTGATTAATTTTGAGTTCTATGAACCCGACAACCGAGGTGTTAACCAATACTGCGGTTTGCGGACCCATGGAGGCGCTTCGCGGTTTTTTCAGCAAAAAGGCATGAAGCTTTACGCCCGTGAGGAGTACGGCAAGAAAAAGTTCAGTTTCCCGTTCTTCGGCGAGTCCTCGCTCGAGAAGTTCAAGCATATCTGTCTGCACCCCTTCCGTTGCAGCAACTGGCTTCATACGGGAGGGCAGGAGTATCTCTCGAACAGCATCGCCCGCAACCTCGACTTCGAGTCGCTGGCAGTACGCCAAGTCGTCGTTTTCATCAACGGCGAGTACTGGGGCATCTATACCATGGAGGAAGCCCCCGACGAACGCTACCTGGAAAGCCATTTTGACCTCGACCTCGAAGAGTTGGCCATAATCAAGTATTGGGGCGTGCCTTATTATGGCGACCCGACCGATTGGCACCTCATCTATAACTGGATCAAAGAGTCGGACCTGGGCGAACCGGAAAACTGGGCCTATGTCTCGGAACATATCGACGTCTCCAGCTTCTTGGATTACATGCTTTATGAGACTTTCTCAGCCAATCTCGACTGGCCTCAAAACAATGTGAAAATCTGGCAGCCTCGGGCTGGCGGTCGCTTCAGGTGGTTGTTTTATGATGGCGACGGATGCTTTACCAGCCCCGAGTTCAACGCCATTGAACATTCCTTGAATGAAGGCGGTAACAGCAAAGTCTTCATCCATTTCAGGCAAAACAAAGAATTCCTGAAAATGTTTCGGGAGCGTTACTTCGAGCTGCGCAAGACCCATCTGAGCTACGAGTCCATGAAACAAGTGCTCGACGAATATGGCCGATTGGTGGAGGACGAGGTGCCACGACAGTCTCAACGGTTTGGTTTTCCAGAGACTCCCGAACGATGGTACGCCGACATGCAGGTGGTTGACGATTTTCTGCTTCAGCGCGACTGGTACTTCAGGGCGGAGCTTATCGAGTATTTCAATTCCACTGACGATGTCATCGTTCCCGATAGCGGTGCGCTGTGCTACCCCAATCCTACCCGCGACCAGTTTGTCATCAAAGGCAAGGGCTTGCAACAGGTTGTGGTTTACGACATCCTGGGACAGCAGGTGTGCCAGCTGGATGCCGATGACGAAGTCATGATTGTCGACTTGAGCGACCGCCCCGTAGGACTATATGTGGTCAACATCATCGACCGGGAGGGGAGACAATGCGTTAGGAAAGTGGTGAAGAATTAAGAACGGAGAACCAATAATTGAAAACTGATTGGTGGATAGGGTGTTTGCTGTTTGTAGCTGTGACGGCTGGGTGTAATCGTTCGTTGTTACGGCAACGGGCGGATTTGGCTGCTATTGACAGTTTGATGCAGACCCGTCCCGACAGTGCCCTGTCCCTGCTGTTGGACGAGCCGGTGGACGATCCCTATTATCAGCTTCTGCTTTCGGAGGCACTCTACAAGAACGACAATCCCCAGTTGAACCGGTCGGAGTTGTTGGAGGCGATGGATTACTTCGAATCGGTTGATGTTCCGTTTTTGGCCGCCCGTTGCCATTATATGAACGGGGTGGGCTATTACGAAATGGACAGTGTGGTTCGGGCCTGTGAGGAATACCTAAAGGCGTTGGAGATCATGGATGAGCATTTCGGGAAGCGTGAAACGGTGGGTGACAAGGCGAAGTTCATGGCCTTGGCGCACACTCATCTTTGCCTTTTGTTTTCCGACCAATACCTACATGAACAAGCCATTTATTTTGGCGAACAGTCGTTACCTTACTATGATCGGTATGATGCGGAGGCGTGGCATGTAGCCTGGATATTGAACAATATAGGAACCAATTACCATGCGATTGAGCAATTTGTCCCCGCTCTCTATTATTATGACAAGGCTTTGGAGGTGTTGCCAGATACCAATAACACAACATATAGAGACATTGTTTCCGCCAAGTTATATTTGATGTGTGGTAAGGGCGAAGACGCAGAAGCAACCATAAAACAATTGAACACATTATGTTTATTATCGGAAAGTGTCCAAGAGTTATGTTCGCGTTATGGAATGATTGGGGAAATATATTATCGCACGCGAAAATATGATAGTGCTTTGGCTTATTTAGATACTGTTTTCTGTTTGTCTCAAAATATAGCTTTGAAGAAACAGTCTGCCGAGTGGCTTGCTGAGATATGTCGTGTTCAAGGCGACGAAACTGGATTTATTCATTATTCCGCTTTCCTAATTCCTTTTACCAATCAAGAGGAAAACCAAAGTAAAATTAAAACCCGATTGACAGAACTTTATAACGCTTATCGTCAAACGATTCTGAAACAAGAGCATCGTCAAACGGTCAGAAATAGCGCCGTTCGCTATGGCTTGACCACCGTGTTGTTTGTTGCGTTGCTTTTGGTGGTTGTTGCGCTTTATCATAAAAGTAAGGGACGGGAAAAAGGGCTTGAGAAACAGATTGCCACCGAGCGAGAAACCCACCAGATGCAGCAAGCCGCCTTGTCGGGTCGGTTAAGAAGTAGTAATCTGAAAGTACAAGATTTGACAAAACGTCTAAAACAATTTGATGACGGTTCCGTGCAACAGGATGTTGTGACAGTTTCTTTTGAAGAGGAGCCTATCTGTATTCTTGTTTTGGAAAGAGTAAAAAATAGACGATTTAAGGCGCAGATTAAATGTTCCGTATATGAATCTTATGCCTTGGAGAGAAGGCATTTATCGGAATTACGCAAAGCTGCCGATGACCATTTCAATAATTTTACCATACGCCTCAAAAAAGAACATCCACGGCTGACCGATATGGACCTTGGTTATTGTTGTTTGTTGTTGTTGGGTTTGACAAACGCAGATATATCAGCCTTGATGCAGCGCGAATACAACACCGTCAGCGAGCGCATTTCCAAACTAAAAAGGATTTTTGGTGCGGATTGTTCGATAACCCAATTTTTGAGAGATTTTGCGGAAAAACCACAACATATTGATTAATAAGACGTTAATTAAAAACATACTAAAAATCCGAACAAATCCGAACACGGTTTTAATTGACAAGCGATAAAGCTTGATGTAGTTTTGCATGAGGATTATAAAACTTATTTAAAATGCAAAACTCAAAAGCAAAACTGTTTTTCCTTGTTTTATTGTTTGGCTTGCTATTGCTGCCAGGTTGGAGCAAAGCTGGCGTTAATATGCCAAAAGAAGTTGAAGAAAACACCCTAGCACACACACACAGGGAACTGCCCGATCAATATTGGGTTGACATCGTGACGGAGCAGCCCGACGGCTATGTGGTGGATGAAAACGGCGATGTTCACATCTACACTGCGGAAGGATTGGCTTGGGTTTCCGTGTTGAGCAACGGGTTGCACGGGCAGGAGGTTGACGACTTTGAGGGCCGCACCATCAGCCTCGAGACCGACGTGGACATGTCGGAGGCGATATGGGTTCCCATAAGCGGCAAGTATGAAATCTCCGCATTTAAGGGAACATTCAACGGTAACGGGCGTGTCATAGATGGTCTTCAGATGACCTGGTGCGAAGAATTCAACAAGGAAGGTTTTTTTGGACATCTGTTCGAGGCATCGGTTTCCAACATAGTCATGCGCAACGGTTATTTCTATTATCCAGATGCGGGGGCGATAGGATTCCTAGCAACACGGGTTGAAAAAAGCCTGATAGACCGTTGCTATGTGGAATGCGAGATGCACGGAGGCTACAACGTTCCCTTTGTCTATTCAAACAGCGGTTCCACCATTACGAACAGCATGGTCCATTGTCCCATGCTGGAGAACCTGAATGGCCACAACTCAGGTGCTTTTGTCGCCGAAAACCGTATATATAATGGCGACGAAACGCTGCCTGTCATCCAAAACTGCGCCGCAATCATTGAAAAGATAGAATTCACCTATTCAGAGTTATACGGGTTTGTCGGTGAGTATAACCATGGCTTGATCGAAAACTGCTACGTATTCATCGGTGAGATGATGAACTATCCCGGCAGTTCAGGCAATGGAGGCCATCGAAACGGCATCACCAAAGACAACATGGGCGAGGTGCATAACTGCTATTACAACCGAATTCGCAATTATGACCCATCATTTACCGGTTACTATATGCAACTAGACGATTCACCCGGTGGTGGAGGAGGCTTTTACAACACCAGTCCGTTTGTCGAGGAAGGCCGCGGGCATTGGAAACTGGTCAACTCCATCGGCTTTGAGCTTGAAAACGGCACCGTCACGACCGACGATTTGCTCGAAGCCCTCAATTTCAAGGTTGAACTCTTAAGTAATCCTGAACTGTTGGATTGGTGCGATGTTGCCATAGGCTTCGACAATCAACAGTTGCCAGTTTTTTGTGGGATCAACGTCGCCGAAACGGACGAACATCAAACGATTAATAATCCCATCGTACTCTCCCCCAACCCATCCACAGGCGTCTTCACCGTCACGGGTGAGAACCTCAAGCAAATCGAGGTCTTCGACGCACTCGGACAAAGGATCACCTCGTTACAAGCCAACGGCAATCGCTCCACCCTCGACCTCAGCGGACAACCCGCAGGCGTCTATCTCATCAACGTCACCGACCACAACGGCACCGTGTATTCCGACAAGGTGGTGAAGCAATAGTACGATTTGTTTTTCTTTAGTTAGTTTTCAATAATCCCACTATTGTTAGTGGGATTGTTTTATATATTAATAATAGTTGTAGATTTGTTGATAAGAATTAATTAAAAAAATATAAAATATAAGAATATTGTATTATCTTTGCGGGCGAAATAACCCATCAAACATTTGTCCGCAATGAAAAAACCTATTAACTTTGCCAATGGAAACAGTGAAGAAGACATGAATTATCCCATTGGCATTCAGACCTTTTCAAGAATCACAAAGGAAGATTACGTTTACGTTGACAAGACGGATTTGGTATGGAATCTGGCGCACAGTTCACCGTACGTGTTCCTCAGCCGCCCAAGACGGTTCGGCAAGAGCCTGCTGTGCTCCACCTTGGCTTCCTACTTCCGAGGCGAGAGGGAACTCTTCGAGGGAAAGAAAATCATGGAATTGGAAAATGACGAATACGACGCGCCTCTCCTCGACGTGCTTCACGAATCACAACAGCTCGACCAATTCCGCAATGTGATGCAGGAGTTCTATGTGCAGCTAAAGGCTAGTGAAGCCATGGTCAAGTTCTGTTTCATCACGGGCATCACCAAGTTCTCGCAGCTGAGCATCTTCTCGACCATCAACAACCTTCGCAACGTGTCGATGGAGCCCGCCTTCGCCGCCATCTGCGGCATCACCAAGGAGGAGCTCGAGACGGTGCTTATGCCCAACATCGAGGAGCTGGCCGGGGCCAACAACTGGTCCGCAGAGGAAACGCTGCAAAAGCTGAAGCTCCAGTACGACGGATACCACTTCAGTGCCAAGTCGCCCGACATCTTCAACCCGTTCAGCCTGATGAACGCCTTCGCAACCGGCAACATCGGCAACTACTGGTTCGCCTCGGGCACGCCTTCGTTCCTATTCCAACAGATGAAACATTTCCGCACCGATATCACCACACTTGAGGAGATGCATGTTCAATCCTACGATTTTGACCAGCCTACGGAGGCGATGAACAATGCCTTGCCGTTGCTGTACCAGAGCGGCTACTTGACCATCAAAGACTATGACAAGGAAAGCGAAATGTACACGCTTTCCATTCCCAACCAGGAAGTGCGCATTGGATTCACGCGCGGCTTGCTTCCGGCATATATTGGTTTGGATAACAGCCAAGTAGTCTCAGGCTTTGCCCTGAAATTCTGGCAAGCCTTGAAGAAAAACGACCTCGACTTTGCCTTGCGCGAGATGCAGTCCTACTTTGCTGGGCTTCCATACGTGGACGGCTTCAAGAAAAAGTTGGAGGATGTTTCCAATTTGGAAGGCTTTTACGAATGGTCAATGATGCTGATTTTCAACATGCTGAATGTTTATGTTCAAACTCAAGTGCGTTGTGCTGGAGGCCGTGCCGATATGGTAGTGAAGATGCCAGACACCATTTATGTCATCGAACTTAAGGTGAACGGCACGGCACAGGAAGCCTTGGATCAGATAGAGAAGAACGGGTACGCCGCTCCTTACTTGACAGGGGGTCGTAATGTGGTCAAGGCAGGAGTGAAGTTTTCGACGAAGACCAAAACCATCGAGGATTGGATCATCAAAAACTAAAAACCGTTTAAACTCATGGTAACGGTGGGGATGAGCAGCAACCCGCCGATGACAATCAGGACCAAGATGAACTTCCAGATGAAGCGCACCCACTTCTCCCAGGGAATGCGGGCCACACCCAACGTGGCGATGAGCACACCCGAAGTGGGGGTGATCATGTTGGTGAAACCGTCGCCGAACTGAAAAGCCATCACCGTGGTCTGACGCGAGATGCCGATCAAATCGCTGAATGGCGCCATGATAGGCATAGTGATGGCAGCCTTGGCCGAACCCGACGGAATGACAATATTAATCAAAGTCTGGATGCCATACATGATCTCGGTGGAGGCGATGGTGCCGAGGTTGCTCATCGACTTTGACAAGCCGTAAAGGATGGTGTCGATGACACCTCCCTCTTGCAACACGATGACGATGCCCGCCGCAAGTCCCACCACGATGGCCGCTGAGAGGATGTCGCCCATGCCCTCGAGAAACAACTTGGCGATGTCGCTGGCACTCTTGCCGATGGCAAAACCACTACACACCCCCATGAAAAGGAATAGAGTGGCAATCTCCATGATGTACCAACCGTAACCCAACACGCCCACGATGAGGTAATACACCGTGCCGAACAACAAGGTCAGGATGAAATAAGGAACCGACTTGCGCAAGGCAAAAAAGCCAATGATGACAAACAACCCCGCACCGATAGGTAGCAATGGCAAGGTTGACGCGCTGTTGCCAATCTGCATCTCCGTCATAGGATAACGAATGGCACAATACACCAACACCGCCGAAACAATCCCATATACCCACCACGAATGCTTTTTTGTATTTTGTGAGTTTTCCACTTTCCACTTTCCGTTTTCCACTTTCCGTTCTCCACTCCCCCTCCAGTACTCGTCATCTTCGTACACGATCGACAATTTTGGGTTTTTCTTCACTTTTTTGGCGTAAATCAACACGAAAACGATGCCGATGATGGTGAGTATCACCCAGCAGATGAACCTATATCCGATGCCCGAAAACAAAGGGATGCCGGCGATGCCCTGCGCGATGCCGATGGTGAAGGGGTTGAGCATGGCCCCCGAGAAACCGATGTGCGCCGCCACATACACCATGCAGACGCCCACGATGGAGTCATAGCCCATGGAGATGGCCAATGGGATGATAATCAACGTAAAAGCAATGGTCTCCTCGCTCATCCCGAACACCGATCCGAACAGGCTGAACAAAATCATGATCATCGTGATGACAATGTTGTTCACCCCGATCTTCCGAATCCATTTGCGCCGCTCCAGCTTTTGAGTGAAGCCCAAAAACGCCATGATGCCCGTGTCGATGGCCTGACTCTTGTTCATGATCCAAAAGGCGCCACCTACAATCAGGATGAACACGATGATGCCGCTCTGTCGCTCAAAACCCTTGAACAAAGCGGCAAACACCTGCCAGGTCTGCGGCTCGGCGTGGAACTCGGCAGCATAAGCCTCGGGCAGCTCGTCTTGATAATAAAACGTCATCACCTGCTCGCCATCCACCTGCTCCTGCACATATTTGCCCGGCTTGATGAACCAAGTCATCATGGCCGCCAATAAAATGCAACAAAATACGATTACAAAAGTATGCGGAACCTTACGTTTCTTCATAGCTCTAAAATGATTTGCAATATTACGAAAAATGACGTAATTTTGTCCGCTTATTATCGGAAATCGTTTAAACAAATGTAATTATATGAAAATCAAGCATTTAACCTACATTGCGGCATTGGCCCTGCTGGCCGTTGCCTGCGTGAACAAACCTAAACAAGTGGAAGAACAACCCCAACCCAAGCTGATCGACAAGTATGCTGAATACACGTTGACCACCGACATCAGCCATTTGAGCGAAAACGAGAGGGAGATGCTCCCCCTGCTTTTCGAAGCGGCCGACATTATGGAAGACCTCTTCTGGCAAGAGAATTACGGCGACAAAGCTGAATTAATGAGCAAAATCAGCGATCCCGACGTACAACGTTTCGCTGAAATCACCTACGGTCCCTGGGACGGCCTCGACAACAACAAGCCTTTCGTGGAAGGCTACGGCGAAAAACCCGCTGGCGCCCGGTTCTATCCCCAGGACATGACCGAGGAGGAATGGCAGGCCTTCGACGATCCCGACAAGAACAGCCAGTACACCATGATCGTCCGCGACGAGAATGGCGCCCTGAAGTGCGTGTGGTATCATGACTACTTTGACCAACAGATCAAGAAAGCCGCCTCTCTGCTCGACGACGCCTCACAGCTGGCTGGCGACGAGGAATTTGCCGAGTACCTGCGCCTCCGTGCCATGGCACTCCGCTCCGACGACTATTTCGAGAGCGACATGCGCTGGATGGATGTCCGCAACAACAACATCGACATGGTGATCGGTCCCATCGAGAACTACACCGACGCCCGTTACGGCATCAAAGCCTCTCACGAGGCCTTCATCCTCATCAAAGACCAAGAGTGGACCAAACAGCTAGCCCGCTATGCCGCCTTTGTGCCTGAACTGCAAAAGCAACTCCCCGTTCCGGAAGAATACAAGAAAGAAGTACCTGGCTCCGATGTCGACCTGGCCGCCTACGACGTGGTTTATTACGCCGGCGACTGCAACGCCAACAGCAAGACCATCGCCATCAACCTGCCCAACGACGAGCGTGTACAGCTGCAACGCGGCACCCGCAAACTCCAGCTCAAGAACGCCATGGCCGCCAAGTTCGAAAAGATCCTCGTCCCGATCTCCAACACCCTGATGACCCCCGAGTCGATGGAACACATCAAATTCGACGCCTTCTTCGCCAACGTGATGTTCCATGAGACCGCCCACGGCATGGGTATCAAGAACACCATCACAGGAAAGGGTACCGTCCGCGAAGCCCTCGGCAACCTCTACAACGGCCTCGAAGAAGCCAAAGCCGACGTGCTGGGCCTCTACCTCGTGACCAAACTCGCCGAAATGGGTGAATACACCAACACCGAACTCGAAGACAACTACACCACCTTCCTCGCCGGCATCTTCCGCTCTGTGCGCTTCGGCGCCGCCAGCGCCCATGGCAAGGCCAATATGATCGAGTTCAACTACATGCAGAACGAAGGCGCCTTCATCCGCAACGAACAAGGCCAATACGCCATCGACTTCGAGAAGATGAAAGTGGCCGTCGAGAAACTGGCAAGCGACATCCTCATCATCCAAGGCAACGGCAACTATGAAGCCACCAAAGCTTGGATGGAAGAACGTATGCTCATCAAACCCGAACTGCAAGCCGACCTCGACCGCGTGAACAACGCCGGCATCCCGGTGGACATTTACTACAATATGGGACCGGAGGTTTTGTTGAGATAAAAGTTAAGAGATAAGAGATAAAAGTTAAAAGTTAAGAGATATACTGATGGAAGAGAAAGTAATCATAGGGGTTGATTATTCGGGGCAAGTGCTTGAAGGTGTTGACTTCAGCGGGTGTACGCTCACTAAAGTCAATTTCAAGAACGCCACGCTGAAACACTGCAAATTCGACGAGGCAGTCCTGGATAGCTGTAGTTTCGATTGCTCCTCCACCCCCAACGAACCCAACCTGCAAAGCGTTTCGTTCAGGAAAGCCACCTTGACCAACTGCCGTTTCAGATACGCCTACATGATGTGGAGCGACTTCCGCTATGCCCGTATCAACCAGGCGACTTTCGAGGATGCCGTCATCGACTTCTGCGACCTCTATCGCTGCTTCTTCGAAGGCGTGGTGCTGTTCAAACACGCCCGCATCAGCAACTCAAGTCTCTATTACACCTACTTCGGCGACGCCACCAATATCCGCCGCGAAAACCTGGTGAACGACCAGCTGGTGCAACAAAACAAAAAAGCCTACACCAAATTCCTGGTGGATTGGCATACCTATGGCACCGGAGAGCGTACCAACGACATGCAGGTAGTCTCCGACTGGAGCCCCGACGCCTCCATCAAAGCCCGGTGGTCCGATGCGGAAGACATCTACAAGACCCTCACAGGCCTTTGGAACGAACGAGGCTTCAACGCTGACGCCAACTGGGGCTACGTCCAAGGCAGACGCATGGAACGCCGTCGCATGATGGCCGAACTGTCCGACAAACAACTCGGCTTTTGGACCAAGGCGGGCAGGGTGTGGCATATCATCGGAAACAGCCTCTCCGACCTTTTCTTCGGCTACGGCGAGAGCATGTTCAAGATGATTGTCACCTACATCGTCACCGTACTCCTATTCGCCGTGTTTTTCCAATCGGAGGTCTCTCCGCTGGAGTATGTGGACGCCTTGGGCGTCAGCCTTAAAAACATGGCAGGCATGGACTCCGAAGTGCTTCAAGGCGTTTCACCCCTGGTGGATATGCTCAACCTGATCCAGACCACCATCGGCATCCTGCTTACCGGTATCTTCGGCTTTATCTTAGGCAATAAAATTCGTAATCAATAATACTTTAAATCACAACTCATTAAATGAAAAAATTACTCGTATTTGCTCTCGCCGTCCTCGCTATGGTTGGCAGAGTGCGTGCCGATGAAGGCATGTGGCTCCCGATGTTCGTGGAGCGTCTGAACTATGTCGATATGCAGAAAATGGGTCTGCAGTTGACTCCTGAAGAACTTTACAGTATCAACCACAGCAGCCTGAAGGATGCCATCGTGGGTCTGGGTAGCACCCCTCGTCCCACCGGTTTCTTCTGCACCGGCGAGATCGTGAGTGAACACGGCCTGCTCTTCACCAACCACCACTGCGGCTACGGCGCCGTCCAAAAACTCAGCTCCATGGAGCACGACTACCTGCACGACGGCTTCTGGGCCAAGGACTATAGCGAAGAAATCCCCGCTCCCGAGATGACCGCCTCCTTCCTCATCCGCATGGAAGACGTCACCAAGGATATCCTCGGCGTGGTCACCGACGACATGGACTGGGAAGCCCGTAACGTCGCCATCGCAGCCAAAATCAAGGAACTCCAGAACGCAGCTTCGGAAGACGGCAAGTACAACCCCGTCATCAAAGGTTTCTTTGAGGGTAACGAATACTATATGTTTGTGTATCAAGTTTACACCGACGTACGTCTCGTGGGCGTGGCCAACGAGAGCATCGGCAAGTTCGGCGGCGACACCGACAACTGGATGTGGCCCCGTCACACCGGCGACTTCTCGATCTTCCGCGTGTATGCCGACAAGGACGGTAACCCCGCCGATTACAGCGCCGACAACGTGCCGCTCACTCCCAAACATCACCTTCCCATCAGCCTCGATGGCGTGAAGCAGGATGACTTCACCATGATCTGGGGCTTCCCAGGCAGCACCGAGCGTTACATGTCGAGCTATGGCATCGACTATAACGTGGAGACCTTCTATCCCATCATCATCGACATCTTCGGAAAACAGCTCGAAGTGATGGAAGAGTTCCAAAAAGCCGATCCCGCCATCAACCTGATGTATGCCGACAGCCACGCCGGCCTGGCCAACACCTGGAAGAACTTCATCGGCCAGTGCCAGATGCTCCGCAAAAACAAAGTCAGCGAAGCCAAAGTGCGCCTTGAAAACAACTACAAGAAATGGGTCAGCGAAGACGCCAATCGCAAAGCCGAATATGGCGAAGCCCTCCCGAACCTGATGAAAGCCTACGAGGAACTCGGTCACATCTCCAAGTTCATCTATTATCCCAACTTCGTCGCTCAAGCCGGTCCCGCCGGTGTCGCCATGGCCTTCATGCCTTATTATAACGCCATGGAAAAGAAAGACAAAGACATGGCCGAGATGGTTTTGGCCCAACTCAACGAAATCGATTTCAACGAGATGTTTGCCGAAACCGACCCGCAGGTGGAGCACAAGACCTTCGCCGAGATGCTGAAACTCTATCGCAACGCCTTCAATGAGGATGAATTGCCTGAGTTCTACAGCAAGGTCATCGACAAGAAGTTCAAGGGCGACATCGACGCCTTTGCCGACTACGTCTACGAAAACTCGGTGTTTGCCACCCCCGAGAGCATCAAGGCCTTCCTCGCCAAACCTAGCAAGAAAAAGATGGACAAGGACTATGCCTTCATGGTGGCCAGCCAAATGGTCAGCATCCTCAAGGAAAACCGTCAAGCCTACGCCGAAGCCCAGACTGCCGTTCAGGAGAACGACCATGTCTTCGTGAAAGGCCTGCGTGAATACTACGCCGCCACACAGCCCGGCAAGAGCCTCTACCCAGATGCCAACTCGACCATGCGTATGAGCTATGGCTCGGTGAAGGACTACATGCCCGCCGACGCCGTGCATTACGACTATGTGTGCACCGCCAACGGCATCCTTGAGAAGTACATCCCCGGCGACTATGAATTCGACGCCCCCAAACGCCTCCTCGAACTCATCGAGAGAAAAGACTACGGCGTGTATGCCGACGAGAACGGCGAGCTGATCGTGTGCTTCCTCTCCACCAACGACATCACCGGCGGTAACTCCGGCAGCCCCATCATGAACGGCAAGGGCGAACTCATCGGTCTGGCCTTCGACGGCAACTGGGAAGCCATGAGCGGCGACGTCAACTTCGAGCCTAAACTCCAACGTACCATCAACGTGGACATCCGCTACGTGCTCTTTGTCATCGACAAGTACGCCGGCGCCACCAACCTCATCAACGAGCTCGACATCCGCAAGAGCGAGCCGCAACCCTTGAGAGAGGAAACGGAAAACTGAAAGTGGAAAACGGAAAGTTAAATAAGGCAATTATACTTTTGGTGGGATGGGTTCTGCTTGTGCCGTTTTTTGGCACAGCCCAACCCGTTGAGAAGGTTTGCTTTTCCGTTCCGGGAGGCTTTTATGAGGAATCGTTCCAGTTGGAAATGAGTCCTTTTGACTCCAACCACCACATCCGTTTCACCACCAACGGCAACCGTCCAACAGCACAGTCGCGGCTCTACACGGAGCCGCTGCTGTTGGACGGGAGCCTTTATTCTACCTCCGACATCTATACCATCACAATGTCGCCCGATTCGCTGGTCTTTATTCCCGACTCGGTTAGGCATTGCATCGTCATCCGAGCCGCGGTATACGACGAGAATGACAGTTGTGTCAGTGCTGTGGCCACCAACAGCTATTTCATCCATTCCCTAGGGTGCGACACACACGGTTTTCCGGTCATCTCGATTTGTGCCGACACACTCGACTTGTTCGATTACTATACGGGTATCATGGTTCCAGGCGTGAATTACGACCCTCATTATCCCGACAACACGGGCAATTATTGTATGACTGGTCGGGAATGGGAACGGGAGGCCAACTTCGAGTTTTACGAATGTGCCAGCAACGAAGGTCTCAATCAGATTTGTGGGTTGCGTACCCATGGCCATCGTTCGCGGCGTTATCAATCGAAGGGACTGAAAGTCTATGCCCGTGAGGAATACGGAAACAAACGATTTGAGTACAATTTCTACAACGACTCGATTGTTGATAGCTATAAACATTTGGTTTTCAAACCGTTTGGAGCATTCTGGCCTTTCCAGGGCGGGCAGGACTATTTTTGCAACAAGCTTGCCTTGCAACTTGGCCTGCCAGCATCTAACAGCCGCCCAACCATCCTCTACCTCAATGGGGAATACTGGGGCGTGTATTTTATCCAGGAGAAGATGGATGAACGTTTTCTGGAGGACCATTTTGGCATCGACAAGGACCACTGCAATATCATCAATGATTGGCACGGGAATGTGGATTGCGGCAACAACATCAATTTCATGGCAATGATGAATTGGCTGAAAAACGTAAGCCTTGCCGAAGAAGAAAACTACGAGCACCTTTGTGAATTGATTGACGTGCAGAACTTTGCGGATTACATCCTCTTCGAGACGTTCATCGCCAACTACGACTGGCCGGGCAATAACATGCGTTGTTTCCAAGAAAATGACGATCCGTGGAGATGGATTTTCTTTGACGGAGACGCCACGCTTACCTATAGCGAGATGGATCCCTTTGCCAATGCGGGTGTGTGGAATCCGCCTTTGACATGGGGCAATTACCCGGAATCCAAAATGATGTTTGGCAAACTCCTTGAAAACGAAAACTTCAAAGATGCTTTCGAGGCAAGAATGGTGGAGTTGTGCTCGGGGCTGTTCCTTTATGATAACACTTCCCTGCTTTTCAATGGCATTGTCGACTCGCTCCGTCCGCACATTGAAGACCACAGCCACCGTTTCGGCTATCCTTCATCGATGGCCTATTGGAACGAGGGCAATTATTACATAGAGCATTTTCTCCAACGTCGTGTGAATGAATACCTGCAATGGTGGCAGTCGTTCGATTTCCTCGACGACATCTCTTCAGTGACCGACATGGTTTACCCCAATCCCTCCTCGGGCCCGATTCATTTGCGACTGAGCGAAGGGGTGGCAAATGGAACCGAGATTGCCATCTATGATATGCTGGGAAGGAAGGTGTTCTCAGAGCCGTGTGTCTCTGATGACAATTGCATAATAAGCCTTAACCCCTCGCTGTCCGCAGGGGTGTATGTGCTGGTCGTCAACGACAAAACCATCAAAATTGTGAGACAATGAAAAAGCGTGTCCTTCTCCTTGTGATTGTCGTGTTGCTTGCCCTGGTGGCGGCTTTCTTCATTCACCAAAGCGTGAACTGCCACTTCCGTCCTATGACCAATTTCGGCTGCGGTCGCACCGTCAATATTGACATGGACCTTGAAAGCGCGGTGACAGACGGTGTCTGTATTCCCTCGGTCAGACAGACCCAAGAAGGCGACGGTTTGTTGCATTTTCGCTTTATTGCCCCGAGAAAGGGCATGTACTATAAGATTTATTATCAGAACGACAGTTATAAGTTCCCCGATACAAGCGCCCTGTCGGGGGAGAATTTCTATGGCAGTTGGGAAGATGTGACCATTGGCTTCAAGCCCGTTGAGAGCTGGCTGGTGCGCGACGCCTTGCGTATCGTGGGAAACCCAAGGGATGAACGGGTGTATTATGGCTCGGATAACACCGAGGAATGGAATACCAAAGTCAGTATCGAGAACAATGTGCAAAACATCCGCAATGACAAAGAATGGTATAACTCAGTCGTCGAAAAAGCAGTGAAAAACCATATCAGCGTTACGGATCAACTGTTCATCGACGCGATGTGGATGACCAACGAAGGTCTGTGCAAAAACCTTGTCAACCAACGCTGGAAACGCAATCCACGCGCTGGAAAATATAGTTTCATGCTGGTGCTCTGCGACGAGGAGGGACTTGCCGAGATACCCGATCACATCCAGTTTATCGGGCAATCGGATGAGAACGGCTGTCTTGTGAATCCTTTTGGATGGTTCGAAACGCATCCTTCCAAGCATATCAAAGTCATCCAATCTGGCCGTATGCTGAAAACCCGGGCGGTGCTGGATGCCCGACAAGGCCTGAATTACGGGGATGTCCAAACCCCCAATGCTTTGTTCGAACAGTTTTTCAGCCATGTCAGCCGCCAATACACACTCCGCAATATCCCCGTCATCAAAGACGTGGTGGGCGACGACCCCTACACTCGTGAGGAATATGAGGCCAACCGGACCCGTTTCGATTCCTCACAGCTGATGATGGACTATCCTGTGGTTAGCGAAACACCTGGGACTACGGTGAAAGCCGCTCCCGATAGTAGCTATATCACCTTAATCAACCCTGCTAGCACCGAGGGGCACTTGCGCAAAGAATCCACGGGAATCCGCACCCGCGTAGGCTTCACCTACGGGAAATACCGTGGCAAGATCAAGTTCCCCGAGATGCTCAACGAAGAAAACCTATGGAACGGTCTGACCTACGCCTTCTGGCTGATATATGCCGATGGTAGCGTGTGGAACCAGCGCCGTCCCGTCTTCAAGGATGGGGGCTACATCCCCAAGTGGGACGACTCGGAACAACCACAACGCACCCCCTATCATCCCTATTCTGAAATCGACATCGAGATCGTGAAAGCCTCGAAATTCTGGCCCTGGGAGTATTACCGATGGTCACGTGGCGATAGGGAGAACTGTGAAGAAGACGCTACACTCAACAACGATGTGATGTTCTGCTGCACCAACTGGGATTTGGCTTCCACCGAGCCTCCAAAGTTCAGAGGGGGACTCGACACCATCCCTTACGACAAGAACCGTAACTTCGAGGCAATGCGTTGGTATCCTACCTATAAAGCCCTAACCATACGAACACCGATGCCCAATGCCGACTTCAAAGAAAACTGGTACTATTACGAGATTGAATGGCGTCCCACCGAAATCATCTGGCGCCTCGGCCCCGACCCCGACCACATGGAGGTGATGGGCTATATCGACAACCAGCACTCTAGCATCCCCAACAACCAAATGAAGTGCATCGTCACCCAAGAATATCATTACTCCGAATGGTGGCCTCCCATCGTGTGGGAACAGGGATTAATCCCATACAACAAAACCGATATCGAAGGCCGGGTTTATGAAATAGTTATCGAATAATAAAATATAATAATATGGTATTTAGTAGCAACGTTTTTCTTCTATATTTCCTGCCGGTTTTCCTGCTGTTCTACTTCGTGTGTCCTCGCAGGTTTAGGAATTACGTGATCCTTTTGTTCTCCATCGTGTTTTACGCCTACGGTGGGCCGGAATTCATCCTGATCCTGCTGGCATCCACCACTGCGACTTATTTCCTTGTGAAGGCGATGGTGAAACGGAAAACGGAAAACGGAACCCCGAAGGGCTCACCGACCGAACGGGAGGTAAAACGGAAAACGGCTTCTTGGTTGTGTGCCATTGCTATCATTCTCAACCTGGGACTATTGGTGTATTTTAAATACGCCAATTTCTTCGTTGATAATTTCAATGCAATACTTTCGTTGTTTGGAATTAAAGGTATTAATCTGTCGAAGATTGTGCTGCCCATCGGTATCTCATTCTTCACCTTCCAGTCGATCACTTATGTTTTGGATACCTACCGTGGTCAGGTGAAGCCGATGGACAAGTTGACGGATTACATCGTGTACATCATGATGTTCCCTCAACTGATCGCGGGTCCTATCGTAAAATACAGCGATGTGGAGCAGCAGTTGCGTCACCGGGAATGTCCGCCCGATGAATGCCTCCATGGTTTTTACCGTTTCGTGATTGGCTTGTGCAAGAAGGTGCTCATCGCCGATGTCATCGCCGTACAGGCGGATGCCTGCTTTGGGGCGGACTTGGCGACTTTGGACATGGGCACGGCGTGGATTGGAAGCTTGGCCTACACCATGCAGCTTTACTTCGATTTCTCAGGTTATTCCGACATGGCTATCGGCTTGGGTCGCATCATGGGATTCAAATTCCCCGAGAACTTCAACAATCCCTATACCTCCCGTTCAATTACCGAGTTCTGGCGCCGTTGGCACATGACTTTGGGGTCGTTCATCATGAACTACCTCTATATCCCGCTGGGCGGCAACCGCAAGGGCAAAGGCCGTACCTATCTCAACCTTTGGATCTGCTTCCTGCTCTCCGGACTTTGGCACGGTGCCGCCTGGACCTTCGTGGCCTGGGGCGCGTTCCATGGGTTCTTCATCGTGCTGGAGAAGCTGATAAACGGAAAACGGAAAGTGGAAAGTGGAAAGTGGAAAGAGGGGGAAAACAAACTTTCAACTTTCCACTCTTCACTTTCCGTTTTATTCACTTTCCTCATCGTGAACTTCGGATGGGTCTTGTTCCGTGCCGACACAATCGCCCAGGCTTTCGACTACTACAAGGCCATGTTCTCGTTCAACTTTGAGGGCTTTGGCTGGGACGCTGGTCGGCAGTTCTATACCATGCTGATCATCGCTCTGGTGTTCTCTTTCCTGACCCTGTTCCCGTTTGGAAAGAAAATCGAACAGGTGGTGTTCTACAAGAGCTATGGCACGGGTGGACATATCGCCGCCTGGCTTGTTTCCATTCTTCTCCTGTTCTTCTGCGTGGCCGCGATGAATGCGACCGGCTTCAGTCCGTTTATCTATTTTAGGTTCTGACAATGCGGCGAAAAGGACTTCATATCGCACTTTTTGTCTTGACGGTACTGCTGCTAGCCTTTCCTGCGGTTCAGCAATACGCCAAACTGTTCAAGTTTAGACCTTTGTATGGCGTTACCATGGCAGCTGAACAGCCCCAACTCAGTTTCTCGTCTTTCATGAAAGGGGAGTTCCAACAGCAGGAGGACCAATATCTTTCGGAGTCCATCGGCTTTCGGGAGCCTTTTGTGCGTTGCTATAACCAACTATGTTGGTCCCTGTTCCGCAAGGTCCAGAACAAAACTGTTTATGTCAACGACGACAATTGGATCTTCAACGATTACACCGTACGACATTATTACAGACAATCGGTCTATGATTATTTCTCCGACAATGAAGCTGGCATGAATAAAATGCAACGCGACGCCATCATGCTTTACCAGTTGCAATCCCTATTGGAAGAATACGGTGTATCGTTTTTTGTTTGCCTGGCTCCAGGAAAAGATGTCGTCTTTGGCGAGCATGTGCCCGAGGTCAAAGGCTTTAACCGTCCGCCGGGTATCCTTGCCATCGACTATTTTCCGCCACTTTTCGACTCCTTGGGCATCAACTATATCAATTTCTCTCAGTATTATTTGGATATCAAGGATACGGTGTCTTATCCGCTCTACTTGAAGTCCTCGTCGCATTGGAGCAATCTGGCTGCGGTTTACGCTGCCGACACGCTGTTCCGTTATATCGAGAACCTAAGCGGCCTCAACATGCACAACCTGTCCTTCAGCGAGCTGTATCTCGACAAGACACATTTTCTGGATTCCGACCTTGAGGATGTCATGAATTTGATGTGGCCTATCGAATCGGGGATGAATTATTACACCCATGTCACCATTGACGACGACAGCACAGCCGTCAAACCCAAGCTTTTCACCATTGGGGACTCTTATTTCAAAGGGTTTCATTACAATCTTGAAATGAACCGGTTGTTCGAATCCTATCATTTCTGGTATTACGCTAACTCCATTCTCTACGATCCACTTCACGACAATGTGAAACAAGCTGACGTGTTACGGGAGCTCCTTTCGTCGGATGTGGTGATGCTGATGTATTCGCCGGTCAACCTCTATGACCTGAACCGTGAGTTCCTGACCAACGCCTTGTTTAACTTTTATTACGAGGACGGTACCGCTGAGGCAACGCTTGAAGCGATCCGCCAAAGCGACGAGAACTTGACGGAAAGCGACGCGCGTTATTTGCTTTATAACGCCCCAGGCTATTATCTCCCTGAGTTCAAGGAGGCCAAGGTGGCATCGCGTCGCAACAGTCGCCTCGAGAAGGTGCTTTCCGAGACCAGGGACCCGTGGCGGGTGCGATTCCGTCGTGAGATTATGAATGACCCAAATTGGTTGAAGTCTGAGAAGGAAAAAGCGGAAAAATGGCATATCACCATTGACGAGGCCATTGAACGGGATATCGACTGGATCCAGGAGCGGTTATCGGACGAACCCCTTGGGCTCGATGGTCGTCCGGAAGGCGTAATCGGCGTTGTCCAATAGCGACTGTTCCAGAGTGATTCCCTTTTCCTCGGCTTGTTTTGTGACACTCTCCAGCCATTCCGGCGAAGCCTTGATGCGCTCAATGATGCGCCCAATTTCCTGGTTTCTGTAGGTGAGGTACAGGCTGTCGGCGGCATCGTATTGCTGGGGCTGTTTGCCGATGAACTCCTTGTCATAGGCGCTCAGATAGCGTTCGAGGAAGCCGTAAGGCCATAGATGGTTGGTGGCCTCGGTGCAAACCAGTAGCACAAACTCTTGATCCTCAATCTCTTTTTTGTAATCAATCGCCTCTACATTTTTGATGGGCGACCGTTCGGGATAGATGGTCTTGTTGTAGAACCAGAAGCCTCCGTCGGAGAAGATGTTCTCAGGGAGGGCAACATTCCACGCCCAGACGGTCCACCAATAGGAGTCGGCGATGGCCAGCACCTTGGGCTTATAGCCCTCGGTGAAGCCGAAATGCGGATTGTCAATGTCGTTGTGCGGCAGGGTGAACATCAGGTTCATCATGCGGTAGAGGTCATCGTCCTGGTTCATCAGCCCGTCGTTGTCGAAACGCTCAATGTAGGCGTGGGCTTGTACCTGATGGTTGACGCTCTCCATATAACGCACCAGCGAATCGACGGCCAGCGAGGCCGCATAAACAGTCCAATGTGCACTCAAATCACAAAATACAGGATGCGCCTCGCTGCCTTTCCGGTCGCAGAACCAACGGTTGAAGTCGATGAGTTCGACTCCTTGTTCCTCAAAGGCTTTCAGGTATTCCTGATAGTTGTTGCTTTCGTGTTGCTTGGCGATGTATTTCTCAGGAATGAGTTCGGGGTAATAGGAGGCCTTGCCTAGGGCGAAAACTGGCAATAGGGTGACGCCTTTGGCTCGGAGCATGTCTTGCAAGAGCTTGATCTGCCGTGTGTTGGCCTCGATCTTTTCCTTGTCGAGGGAGGTCTCGCCAGTGTAGCTGATGATGTAAGATTCCTCAAAGAAGGTCTTCCCGTTGTTGCCTTTTACGGGACCGAGTGCTGAAATCTTACCAAAGGCGGAATACAGGAGTTGGTTGTTGATCCGGATCATGGACTTTCGGAAACCGGTCTGTTCCGTACACCAAGTCATCAAAGAGTCTTGGGCGGTTTCATGGAACAGGGTATTGAGGCTAATCACGGGCTTCTTCGCTGGCACATAGGCACCGTCAAGAGGTTTCTCGTCCACGAAATGGAAACAGGTCTGAGCCATCGGCAGGAAGAGGATGGCGAGCAGCACGATAAACCATATTTTCTTGAACGTTTTCATCAGAACCTAAAGTAAATAAAGGGATTGAAACTGCCTTTGAGTATAAACGAAGCCGATAACACCAAGAGGATCAACATGATGACTCCAACCCAGATGACCTGCCTGGTGTTGTAGGTCTTTCGGTTGAAGAAGAAGTCCAAGGCCTTGTCGCCGGCTTTGGTGAGGCCGAAGAAGGAGAAGAAGGCCGCGATGAGAAGGGTGACAATGAACTGGCTGTTGACAAACAAGGCAGGCGTGCTGCCATTGGCACCGAACATGGCGCCGACATACTGCACGGCATAGCCAATCGTGTCGGAACGGAACAGCACCCAACCGATGTTCACAATCAAGAAAGAGAATAAAACGGAAAGTGGATAGTGGAAAGTGGAAAGTTTATTCTTCCCCACTTTCCACCTTCCACTTTCCACTTTCCACTTCCCGTTTAATAGTTTGTCCAGACAAATGAAAAGCCCATGATATGCGCCCCAGGCCACAAAGGTCCAGGCGGCGCCGTGCCACAGCCCCGAGAGGAAGAACACGATCCACAGGTTGAGGTAGGTGCGTCTCTTGCCTTTGCGGTTGCCGCCCAGCGGGATGTAGAGGTAGTCCATCATCCAACTGCCAAGGGTGATATGCCAGCGCTTCCAGAACTCCGACACGCTTTTGCTGATGTAAGGGTTGTTGAAGTTCTCGGGGAACTTGAAACCGATCATCCTTCCGATGCCGATGGCCATGTCGCTGTAACCCGAGAAGTCAAAATAAATCTGGAAGGTGTAGGCGAGGATGCCCAACCAAGCCGTGGAGAGGCCGATTTCAGAAGCTGGCAGGGCAAAGACTTGGTCTACATATTCAGCCAAGATATTGGCAATCAACATCTTTTTTGACAGGCCTATGACGAAGCGATAGAAACCTAAGATGCGATTGTCGGAGGTCTCGTTGGCCTCGCGGTTGGTGATTTGGTCGGCAATCTCGTTGTAGCGCACGATGGGACCCGCGATGAGCTGTGGAAAGAGCATGATGAACAGGGCGTAGTCGGCGATGTTCCTCAAAGGAGCTGCGGTCCTGCGGTAGACATCAATGCTGTAGCTCATCTTCTGGAAGGTGAAAAACGAGATGCCTATGGGCAGCACCACCTTGGTCCAACGAACGGGTGGCGTGCCGAAAGCGCTTAGGATGGCGTTGAAATTGTCGATGAAGAAGTTGGCATATTTGAAGTAGGCCAGCAGCCCGATATTGAGGATGACGGAAAAGACGAGGAACAGTTTCCGTCGCTTTGCGTCATCGCTCTTGTCGATTTGTCGCACCAAGAAAAAGTCGATGGTGATTGACAACAGCAAGACTATCAGAAATTTAGGCGAGCCGAAGCCATAGAATAGCAGACTTGCAAGCAATGCAACGGCATTCTTGTAGCGCCTATCGACGAGGAAATAAACCCCGAGGAAGATAGGTAAAAACCAAAAGAGGAATATGCTGCTGCTGAAAACCATGACTCTTGACTTGAAAGTGCAAAAATAAAAATTTATGGGTTAAGTTCTTGTATTGTGTCAGTTTCGGGGAGTTTTATTATCCCTTCGCGGATTTGCTGATCCACTGTATAGGTGGCGTGGTTGCGCACGGATTCGTCAACGGTGATGCCTAACCTTTCAGCGTCTGCCTTGGCAACATCGAACCATTCCTTGTAGTTTCTGATTTTCTGTTCTGTCTGTTGGATGAGGATTTCACGATATTCTTTGGCTCCGATTTTGGTGTCACGCATCAGTGGGCGCCCGAAGAGCACGTTTTCTGTTTCCTGGTCGATGGCCTGTTGCAGAGAAATGCCTTCGGTCACCATGAAGCCGGAAACACTATTCATCCATTCAGGATCGCTTTTGATTTGACGGCGAATGTCGCGTTTCTTCCAATAATCTTCTTCCAACAACTTGGGATTGCGCACGGTAGGTATGCCTTCACCGGCGATTTCCGGGAAATAGGCTTCGGGGTTTTTGCGGATCAAGTTGTTGGTGTAGCCCTCCAATTTGACAAGGTAAAGCGAGTCGGGATAGTTCCAGGCGATGGCGTTGTGGGTATTTTGGTCGTGGAAGAGACTGTCGATGAGTTGGTCCTGTCGTTGGCGGAAACGTTCATCTCCAATGCAAAGTTGGATGATGGCATCTTCGGCAAAGCCTTCGGTGGCGCGGTACATCTGGCTGCTGCTTGAGAACCAAACGATATAGTCGGCGTCAAGGAGGTAATCGAGGCGGTTGAGCGTGTTGACGCTATCAATGATTTTGTCGACATCCTGATAGATGACGCGGTTGTAATACCAGAACTGGAAGTCGGAAAACACCTCTTTGGGTGGGACGTAAGCCATGGTTCTCAGCAGGAAAGAGTTTCCGATGAACAAGGCCGAAGGTTTCACCGTGGTGGAGTCGCTGGTCAGCCAATAGTCGCTTTCCTTATAGTCAAACTTGGGGTTGAACTTGATAGGTCGCAACAGGTTGAGCTCGCCTTCGAGGTCGCGGTTTTGGTCGTCGCCGATGCGGCAGGTGTTGTGCCATTCGTTGCCGTATTCGATTTTTGTCATACGGATGTCCCTTTGTCGTTCCATGAAACGCAGTAGCGAGTCGGTGGCATACACACAAGAAAAGTTCCAATGGTCGCCCGTGGGTGGAAACAGGTAGAACGAGCAGGTGTCCTTCATCCGCAGGAAATATTCGTTCATGTCAAAGCAGGGCATACCTGTCTCGGCAAAGCGTTTGATAAAATAATTCCTCGCGTTGAGCGAACTGGTGTCGTGCTCGCGTCGCGGCAGGTATTCAGGGTAGACGATGCTCTTGCTCGGCGCGATAAAAGTCATTAAAGTGACGCCATACTCGTCCAAGATGCCTCTTACCTTGTTCATCAGGCGCACCTCCTGCTCATAGCCTTTTCTTGCAGCCTCGGCATCAGGAAACCAATTGTACATCTCGGTGCCGTAATAGTCTTTGATGTTGTGGTCGTAATAAAGCCATCTTTCCTTGCCTGAATAGATGTAGCTTACATATTCCTTGCCGTAGAAGTCCCAACAATATTGGTGATAGAACCTGATGATAGGCTCTCGGAAACCGTATTTGTTGGTGATGTATTTCTCGAGTTTCTGTTGAAAATAACCGCTTTTGTACCATTCCCAGCGGAACTTCGGCTTGTCTGGCTCCAAGAAATATCCCATCAGTTCCTTGGTCTTGAATGGCTTGAAGTGTTCTTGTATCATGAACGAGAACAGGAAGACCATCAGAATCCCGAACAAGACGATGTATAATATGTTGCTTTTCCCTTTTCTCATGGATTCAGTGGTTCATAGTCCTTAGTTCTTTCCGTTTTTCCAATACGTAGATGCCGTTTTGCCGCAGGTTCTCCTCAACGGTCACCCCCAACTCCTTGGCTTGTTCTTCAACCGCTTTCATCCAGGCTTCGTCTTCCTTGATCATCTGGATGGCGGCGCGCAGGTTGGCGCCCTCGCTGATCTCACCGTTTTGGAACAGGTTTTGGGCTGTTTGTAGGAATCCGAACATGTATTTGTAGTACATGGGGCCCGTGAAGATCGGCATCACGATGTCGGCGTCTTCCAAAACCTCGTAGGCGTCGATCAACTGGTCGAGCTGTTTCCATCTGTGCCGGGGGTTCGACGAATGCACCTCGCGGTTGTAAACCCAAGCCTCCCAGCTGTTGAAGGCGTCCACAAAGGCTGAGCTGCGGAGCCGGGTAAAATAGCTGTCACCTACGACGAGCAAATCGGGCTTGTCGGTTCCCACGGTGTCGGTCAGTTCGAAAACGGGCAGTGGGATGGCGGGCTTGTTCAACGGGAGCAGCAGGTTCATCAAAGCCTCCAGCTCGCCATCTATCGGTGAGTAATCGGAACTGATGTTGTCGTCGACATAGCGGATTGTCGGTAGCTTGTAGTCGGTGATTTCGGCCAGTTTTCTCAGCAGGGAGTCGGCCACGAAGGGGATGGTGGCTTCCGCCCAATGGGTGCCCGTGCGAGGATACAAAGGGTAGGGGAAGGTGTCCCTGACGGCTTGAAAATAGTGATAAAAGTCAATGTGGGGGATGTTGTTTTCCTTAAACAATTGGATATAATACTCTTCAAGCGAAAACTCAGAAAGATGTTTCCTGTAATAGGATGGCAGCTTGTCGGGGTAGACTGCGGGTTTGGTGGGTGCGAAGACAAAGAGGAAGTCCTTGCCGTGCCGATGCAACGTGTCAATCAACCTCAAGGTTTCCTCCACGTTCTTTTGGGCTTCGGCTTTGGCGGCCTCCACGTCGGCGAAATACTGTTTTAAGGTCGTCCCTGTGGCGTCATCCAGATACATCTTCAGGAAAAGCTCCTGGTCGGCGCCTACCACGATATTGTCATTGTTGATCTTGCGAAAACAGGAATAGGTAAACTGGTTGTAGGCCCTGATGAAAAATTCACGGAAACCGAAATGGTCGCCGATATATCGTTCGAGGTTGTTTTGGTAATTGCCGGAGGCGATGTTGGCTAAGGTGAGCTCGGGCTTTTCCGCGACGTCGGCGAACCCCTGTAAAGGCTTCATCTCGAAAGGCTTCAAATGCTCTTGCACCATCACAAGGGTGAAACTTGTCAGGGTGAGCAGGCATAATATGAGGCAAATCCATTTTTTCATTAGAACCTGAAGTAGATGAACGGGCTAAAGCCGCTGGCGTTCAACGCACCGAGACAGAAAATAAAACCTAAGACACTGATAATGAATGCAATAATATGTTGCCACTGGTTATATTCGGTGAAATAAACCTTGTCTTGCACCTTCAAACCGAACTTCGACAGGGTGAAGAACGAGAAGAAGGCGGCCACGAGCATGGTGACGTAGAGGTGTGGGTTGTCGCCGAAATGGAAAGGAGCGAATTCGAAGGCGAACAAACGTTTGATGAAGAGCCACGAGAGGTCGATACGCTCGATGCGGAAGAAGCAGCGAGTGAGCACGATGATGAGGAAGGTGAAAAACACACTGGGGATTTTGCCCAACCGTTCGTTGAACTTCTTCAGGAACAGCTTGTCGGCACAGATGAAGATGCCTTGCAACGCACCATAAACCACGAAGTTCCATGCCGCGCCATGCCATAGGCCTGAGACGAGGAAGCAGAACCACAGGTTGAAGTACTTGCGTGCTTCGGTCTTCACCCTGCTGCCACCCAAGGGGAAATAGAGGTAGTTTTTGATAAACACGCTGAAGGTCTGGTGCCAACGCCTCCAGAACTCGGAGATGGTGGTGGAGACGTAGGGGTTGTCGAAGTTCTCGGGGAACTTGAAGCCCATCATCCGGCCCAAACCGATGGCCATGTCGGAATAACCGGCAAAGTCGAAGTAGATCTGGAAAGTGAAGGCAAAGATGGTGATCCATGCGGTAGTGGAGTCCAAAACCGCGATTCTGCTAGCAATGTCGGTAAGCTGTGCCGAGCTTAACACGTCGTAGTTCGACGGCCCCAACACCTGGTCCACTTGGAACCCGATGACATCGGCGATAAGGACTTTCTTGGCCAGACCGATGACAAAACGATAGAAGCCGTGCAAACGGTCGGTGTAAAGCGACTCGCGGTTGCGGATCTGGTCGGCGATGTCGCAATAGCGGACGATGGGACCGGCAATCAGCTGGGGGAACATGACGATGTAGAGCATGTAGTCGCTCAACCTGTCCATCGGTTCGTTCACCTTTCGGTAGGTGTCCAAAGTATAGGTGACACTCTGGAAAGAGAAGAAGGAGATGCCTATGGGGAGCAAAATCTTGGTCCACGTGAGGCTCTTGAAGCCCATCCACCCAAGCACGGCGTTGAGGTTGTTCATCGTGAAGTTGCCGTATTTGAAGTAGAACAGCAAACCGATGCTGATGGCAATAGAGATGCCGCAGAGCAGTTTTTTCAAGCCGGGCTTCTCCACTTTGTTCATCCAACGTACCAGGTAGAAGTTGGCGATGGTGGAGACGATGAGCTGGATGATGAACTCCGGTGCGCCGTAGGCGTAGAACAGGAGCGAGGCAAGCAGCAGGAAATAATTGCGGGTCTTTCTGGGAAGAAGGAAATACACCAGGAAAAACACCGGCATGAAGTAAAGAAGGAAAACGTTGCTGCTGAATACCATCGTGTTGTTGTTGAGGGTGCAAAGATAAGGCTTTATTTGAAAAAAAAGATGTATTTTTGTGGCCTGATGAAAAAAGAATACGCCTAGTGAAAGACAAACTGAAATCGGCAATAAGCCAATGGATTCGGTTAAACCTTGTGCTGTTGGTCTGCATGGTCTTGGTTCGGCCTTTGTTTTTCTTGGAGGTTTTTCATAGGATAGGCTTGGAGCCAAGGCAACTGTTTACCGTGCTCTCAGGATCGCTTTTTGATCTGCTGTTGGTGTGCCGGATCGTGGCCTTCGGGCTGGTTCCCTTCGTGTTGCTTCATGTGTTCTTTCCAAAGACCACCCGTGGCATCTACATCGGGCTGATCATGCTTTATGCGGTGGTGTCGGCGCTGCTTGCGGAGTACTTCTGCAATCTGACCATGCCGCTGGATCATGTGATCTTGGTCTATACTCCCGAAGAATTGAAAGAGACGGTCTTCTCTTCGTCAACCTCCATCTCGGCGGCCCAAGTGTTGTGGTTTCTGGTGATGGTGGCCGTCCCGGCTGTCATTGTTCTCATAGGCGAAAAGTTAAGGGAGAAGAGTGAGAAACGCTTCGTTTTCCATTGCGTGGTCTTGGCGCTCTTTGTGTTGGCCGCGGTACTGGTTCCCTTTAAACGCATGGTTCGTGACGAGAAGATGTATGCCGACCATAACGGTTTTTGCCTTGCCGTCAACCAGCCATCATACTCTTTCATCAAGATCAACGACTACCTGAAGTATGAGGGTGGGAGAAGGGAAGAGGAGGACTATCAGCTTACGACGGAACAACTTGCGGCCTATCAGGCTTGTCATCCCGAATTTGAATACGACCATCCGGGCTTTCCCATCTACAGGAAGGCGACCGACCCCGATGTGTTGGGACCATTTTTCAACGAGACCTCAGACGACCTTCCTCCCAACTTGGTGTTTATCATCATCGAGGGTTTTGGCCGACATCTGACAGGGGTTACCTCCCCGGGGATTTCATTCACCCCGTTTATCGACAGTCTGGCAACGGAAGGCCTGTTCTGGCCCAACTGCTTCTCCACCTCGGTGCGTACCTTCGGCGTGCTTCCTTCGGTGTTCGCCTCTGCTCCTGCAGGCCGTTTTGGGTTTGCGGCCCACACGCCCATGCCAAGGCACCATTCGCTGTTGCTCGACCTTGAAAGAAATGGATACTCCGTCTCGTTTTTCTATGGCGGCGACCCGGCTTTCGACCATTATGGCGATTTCATGAAACTCAACCACGTGGGCGACCTGGCGGTTCCTACGCTGGTCGTTGAAGACAGCACCAAATACAATCTGCTGAAAGAAAACAACCGTTGGGGCTATGACGACGACCAACTGTTCGAATTTGCCATCAATCACAAGAGGGAGAAGCCCGACACGAGACCCCATGCCGACATCTATCTGACGCTGTCAACCCACGAGCCTTTTGTGGTGGATGACATCGAAAAATACGAAAATCGGGTCAAGGAGATGGTGGAAAGCATGCCGGATCTCGACAGGAGGGAGCGTAACAACGTGATGAACAACCTCAATATCTATGGGGTTTATCTGTATGTGGACGAAAGCGTGCGCCATCTGATGGAAGACTATGCGTCGCGACCAGAGTTTGCCAATACCGTGTTTGTGATCACCGGCGACCACAGGATGGCCATGGTTCCCTCGGGCATCGAGCTCCGCACCTGTAACGTGCCCCTTGTGGTATATTCCCCGCTGTTGAAACGCACCAAAACGATGAAAGCAGTGGTCTCCCACCTCGACATCACCCCCTCGCTCAACGCTTTCCTCAACGCAAATTACGATTATGCCATCGACGACCATTGCCATTGGCTGGGTACTTCGTTCGACACCATCTCGGAGTTTCGCAACACTCGCAAACTGAGTTTTATGCGCAACAACCGCGATGTGCTCGATTATTACAGCGGCGACTACTTCCTCAACGACAAAAGGCTGATGATGCCGGGACCCGACCTTATTTGGAACCCTGTGGAAGACGAGGCGCTGATACAGTACTATCAGACGGAATTGGGTTGCTTTGAGGCTGTGAGTCGTTTTGTGGTTCAGCATGATGTGTTAATGCCATAAAACGCTCCGAGCGTGCCGTTGGAACGCTGTCCTTCAGCGCTGGAACAAACCTGTTGGGACTTTTCAAGATACCGTTTCTTGCCTCTATGATGATGGCTGTGTCGATAGGGATTTCGTATTGCTCGGTCCTTTGGATGATGGAATTCACCCACACGGGGTTGGCCTTGATGGCTTTGGTGAGCTCCTGTTGGGCCTCGTCGAGTTCGTCTTTGTCGCAACAAAGGTCCAACAGCACTTTTTGTGAGAAGCCTTGGCTCATTTTGTAGAGTTGCGAGGGGCTGTAGGAAATCATCACAAAGTCGGCGTCAAGCACTTCCTTCATCACGTCCAGGTCGTCGACAAGGCTGTGTCCCTCATCGAAATAGACGGTGTTGAAGTAATACCAATATTTGAAGTCGCCCATGACCTTGCCAAAAGGCGTGGCGTTCAAGAGATTCCAGTAGTAGGAGTCGCCGATGGTGATGATGGTAGGCCGAGCGGCGGTGCTGTCGTCGATGATGGTGTAGGGAGCGTAGTAGTTGGGCGCTTTGGGAAGGGGCCTGATCAGGTTCATGAGCTGTTCCAGGTCGTCGTCGGGCTCCACGGTGCGCTCGGTGCGCTCTCCGATGGTGAAGTGCTCCATCTTGATGTCGCCCAGCCACTCCATATAGCGGATGAGGCTGTCGGCCACATGCATGGCGGCATAGTTGCTCCAATGGGTGCCGGTCTGGGGATACAGCGGGTAGTCGACGGTGTCTTTGATATTTAGGAACCACTGTCCGATGTCGATGTGGTTAACGCCCAGTTTTTTGAACCGTTCGGCATAGAAATCCCTCACGGAGAAAGGCTTACTGCCTGGGAAATCGTCGGTGACGGGAATGTGTTCTGGGTAAACCTGTTCTTTGCCGGGCAGCAGCAGTACGAAGAGGTGGGTGTTTTGGGACTCCAGTATCTGTTGTATCTGTTTGAGCCTCAAGGCTTCTTCCCCGAAATTGCGTATCATGGCCGCTGAGTCGCTCGCCGGAAAACGTCCCCGGTAAAACTCCTCCACACAGGTGCCTTCGTAAATCCAGCCGTCGTCGCTGATATAGTTCCTTTTGTTGCCTAGGGAATTGGATTGCTTGAAGAGGTCCCAACGGTATTGGTTGTAGATTCGGGTAAGGGGCTCCCTCAGTCCGTAATGCAACCTTAGATAGGTCTCATACCACTGTTGAAGGCTGTTGTCGGTGATGCTTTTGAGTTCCACCGGTGGCTTGGGCTTCTCGGAAACGACGCCTGCCAGCTTCCTGAAATCGAACAGCCGCAGGTGCTCCTGTGCCATGGGAAGGAAGAGCAGAATGAGGGTGAGGGCGATCAGTATGTGTTTCGCGTTGCGTTTCATATTTGAGTATGCAAAGTTATTATTTTTTTATCTTTGCATCCATGAAAACCACGAAAATAGAGTTACTGTCGCCAGCCAAGAACCTAGAGGTTGGACTGGCGGCCATCAACCACGGAGCCGATGCCGTGTATATCGGGGGACCTGCCTTCGGGGCGCGCGAGAAAGCGGGTAACAGCATCGAGGATATCGAGAAACTGTGTGATCACGCACATCTGTTCGGCGCCAAGGTGTATGTCACCCTGAACACCCTGCTCAATGAAAACGAGTTGGAACCTGCCCGACAGCTGGCTTGGGACTGCTGGAATGCGGGAGTGGATGCCTTGATTGTGCAGGACCTGAACCTTTTGAACCTCGACTTGCCGCCCATTCCCTTGCACGCCAGCACCCAATGCGACAACCTTACCTTGGAACGGGTACAAGAGCTTGAAAGTCTTGGCTTTGAGCAGGTGGTGTTAGGGCGCGAGCTTACCATCGACCAAATCCGTGAGATACGAAGCAAGACAACGGTGCCTTTGGAGTTCTTTGTCCACGGCTCACTCTGTGTCAGCCATAGCGGTCAATGCTATCTAAGCGAGTACATCGGCAACCGCAGCGCCAATAGGGGAGCTTGCGCACAGCCTTGCCGTTTACCATGGGATTTGCTTGACGCTGAAGGCAAGGTGCTTGTCAAAGGCAAGCATCTGCTTTGCCTGAAAGACCTGAACAACAGCGCCCATCTAGAGGAATTGATGGATGCAGGCATCACTAGTTTCAAGATTGAAGGCCGCTTAAAAGAAGCGGATTATGTGAAAAACATCACGGCTTATTACCGCCAGCAACTGGATGCCATCTTTGAGCGTCGTCCAGAATTCGTGCAAGCTTCGTTAGGTCATTGTAGCTATACTTTCGAGGTCAACCCCGAGAAGTCGTTCAACCGTGGCTTCACCGACTATTTCATCCACGGTCGCCAGCCGGGCATCGGCTCGCCGCACACCCCGAAGTCGATGGGCGAATATATCGGCGAGGTGAAATGGTGTAACTCGGTCCAGATGGAGATTATGACCGACAAAACCTTGCACAATGGCGATGGCTTGTGTTTCCTCAATCAGGATGAGGAGTTGATTGGCATCCGTGCCGATGTGGTGCGACTTGGTAGAGACGGTGTGCACACCATCTCTACGAATCGTCCCCATGGCGCTTTCCGTGGCGCCAAAATCTACCGCAACTACGACATCGAATGGCAGCGCCAGGTGGACGCCTCTAAAGGCAACAGGAAGATCGATATCGAGTTGGCGTTGGAAGAAACCGAAGAAGGGTTTGTTTTGAGTGGAAAGTGGAAAGTGGAAAGTGGAAAACTCTCCACTTTCCACTTTCCACTTTCCACTCCCAAGATTCCTGCCACCAACCCCGAAAAGGCCCTCGAGAACATCCGTAAAAAGCTTTCCCAGTGGGGTGATACAATTTATAACCCTATAAATATTGATATTAATTTATCACAACCTTATTTGATTCCCGCCTCGGTTCTTGGAGAGATGAAGCGGGGAGCGGTGGAGGAACTGAAAACGGAGAACGGAAAACGGAAAATGGAGAACGGAAAACGGAAAATGCAAAACGGAAAATTCTCCGTTCTCCGTTCTCCGTTTTCCGTTCTCATGTCTTGCCATCACTGCATCCGTTATGCCAACGGCCTCTGTCCGAAGGAAACCGGGAAACCCACGGGTCCGCTCTATATCCGAAACGGACAAAACACTTTCCGTCTCGAGTTCGATTGCAAAAAATGTCTCATGTATGTTTGTGTCAACGATTGAAATATGAATATCTTCCAGCTCTTCAAAAACATCCGGCCTTTTGTGAAACCATATAAATGGTTGGTTTTCATTACTTTAATACTAACACTCATAGGCTCCCTGATGGCGCAGGTCAACGCCATCGTGCTCGATTGGACGGTCGACAGCATCAACGGTCTCATCACCGATGGGGTCAACTGGGGAGCTCAGGCCATCCGAATCATCACCATCATCAGTATTGTCTTGCTTGGCAAGGAGGTGCTCTCGGCGCTTATCACTTATGCGCAGAACTATTATGGTGAACGGATGCGCATCTTCGTGAGCCGCGACTTGGCCCAGAGCGTCATCGAAAAGGTGCTGACTTTCAAGATGGCCTTCTTCAACTCCGCCGACAACGCCACGGGTAAGCTTCAGGCGCGTATCGACCAGGGGGTGAGTAGCATCTCGCGTACGGTGCAGAACTTCTTCATCGACTTGCTGCCCCTGTTCACGAGCGCCTTGTTGGCCCTGATCCTCATGTTTGCCGCCAACGTATATGTGGGTCTGGTGGCCTTGGGTATCGTGCCGATTTACTTCTGGATCACGGTCCGTCAGGCCCGACGGCTCAAGGGATGGCGCCGTGAGATGCGATCGCATCTGGAGACCAAGAGCCAAGGCATCAAGAACATCATCGACTCCATCAACGTCATCAAGAGCTTCAACCGTGAGCAGATCGAAGGACAGAAACAGCTCGATATCCAGAACCAGGTCACTGAGAACCAGATGAAAACCCGTCGTGTGGCGTTTTATTACAATGGTGTCAAAAGCTTCGTGCGGCAGGTGGGCACGGTATTGGTCATCATCCTCACCGCCTACCTCGTCCTTGCGGGCTATCCTGGCATGACCATCGGTAAGATCATGTATCACGTCATGCTGTTTAGCAACGTCATCGCCCCCATCACCCAGCTGCAGCGTATCTTCGACGATGTCAACGACGCCTTGATTTACGCCGAGGGCTTCTTCGGCATCCTTAACTCCGAGAAGGAAGTCGAGCCTTCGGGCAGCTACAAGCCAGAGAAGATCCATGGCAAGTTCGAGATACAGCATGTTGACTTCACCTATCCCAATGGCAACCAGGCCTTGTTCGACGTGAACATGACCATCGACCCGGGGAAGATCACCGCTTTGGTCGGACTATCGGGTGCTGGCAAGAGCACCATCGTCAACCTGCTCGACAAGTTCTACGAGCCGCAGGTGGGTCGTATCTTGCTCGATGGGGTGGACCTCCGTGAATACGATACCCAGTTTTTGCGTGAGAACATCGGTTTGGTGCTTCAAAAGAACCACATCTTCGACGGCACCATCGAGGAGAACATCCTCTATGGCAATCCCAACGCCACCCATGAAGAGGTGGTGGAAGCCGCCAAGAAGTCGCATCTCTATGATCAGGTGATGGAGTTGCCCAAGCAGTTCCAGAACAACGCCGCCGACCTGTCCGGGGGACAGCAACAGCGCGTGGCCATCGCCCGCATGTTCCTCAAGAACCCGCCCATCATCTTCCTCGACGAGCCCACGGCCTCGTTGGACGCCATCGCCACCGAGCAGATCAAGAACAGCATCGACGCCATCAAGAAGGACCGTACCGTCATCATCATCTCCCACAGCATCTCCCAGATCATCGACGCCGATTACATCTACGCCCTCCAGACCGGCAGGGTGGAAGAGTCGGGCGACCCCGATGAAATCTACAAGAAAGGCGGCATTTACAAGGACATCATCGATGCCTCTGCGCGTAGTCTAAACATTGACAAGATTGCCCGGACGATAGGGGAATAGAATCAACCACCGATATCACCAATCAGTTGACTGGACGTTGACTTGTTACGAGATGTCCAAATCTCTGGATTATTACTAGATTTGGACAAAAATCGTTTGGTTTTTGTCCAAATCTCGATATTTTTTGTTGATTTGGACAAAAATCTCATCTATTTTTCAAATAATTGTTTTATATTTGCGTCAAATTTTCAACAGATGACAACACAAGAAAAACTGATTGGCCGTCAAAGAGAATGGCAAGAACTCCAATGGGCTTTAGATTCCCATCGGTCTGAATTTGTTATACTGTATGGTCGTCGTCGTATCGGAAAAACGTTTTTGGTTCGTCGTTTTTTCAATGACACGTATAGTTTTCACTATGTTGGAGCCCATCGTCAGAAAAAAAGCACACAGCTTCAAAACTTCAGGGAAGCTTTGGCGCGTTATGCTGGAGACAGAAATATTCCGAAACTAAAAAACTGGCATGAAGCCTTCCAGCATCTGGAAAACTATTTGGAACAATGTCAAGATGTTCGAAAAGTCATTTTTTTCGACGAGATGCCTTGGATTGACACGCAAGGTAGCGAGTTTGTCGAAGAGTTGGAATACTTTTGGTCCAAATGGGTGCAGGACCGTGACGACATTGTTTTCATCGCCTGTGGAAGCGCTACCAGCTGGATGAAAGATAAGCTTGAGGACAACCAAGGTGGACTACACAACCGCATCACGCATAGAATTTATCTGCGACCTTTCTATCTTAACGAATGCAAGGCTTATCTTTTTGACCATGGCTTCGATTGGGATGACTATCAGATACTTCAATGTTACATGCTCTTTGGAGGTGTGCCTTATTACCTGAGTTTACTGCGTCCTCAGCTGAGTCTGCCCCAAAATGTCGATGCGCTGATTTTCCGTCGTGGAGGCAACTTGAGCGACGAGTTCAATGAATTGTATAACGCCCTTTTCAACAAAGCGGATCGATACGTCACAATTGTAAAACTGCTTTCCAAGAAAAGAGAAGGCTTTACACGTGAGGAGATTGAAAAAGGAACGGGTTACAGCGGCGGGGGACTCTCTAAGATGCTCGAAAACCTGGAACGTTGTGATTTCATTGTCTCATACGCCCAATTCGGTAACAAGACAAAACTGACACTTTACCGCCTGGCGGATTTTTATACCTTGTTTTATTTCCATTACGTTGAGCAGAATCGCTCGCGAGACGAACAATACTGGCAACACCACTTTACCGATAGAGGGGTTGCTTCTTGGGAAGGCTTTACTTTCGAAGAGGTTTGCCTTCGACACCTTCCTCACATCAAGAAAGGCTTGGGTATCTCGGGGATGGCTACAGAGGCTTCTTCATGGCGTTTCAAGCCTGTACGGGACGATCAACGAAAAGGGGCTCAGATTGACTTGGTAATCAAAAGAGCCGACAAAATCACCCATCTGGTGGAAATGAAGTTTTCAGAAATCCCCTTTGTCATCACCAAGGCGTACGGACAGCAACTGTTGGAACGTAAAAGTGTCTTTATGGAAATCACCGGGGTTGCAAGAGGTGCGGTTCTCACTTTTGTTACTCCCCGAGGGCTTGCTAATGGAACGAATACCTCGTTGGTACATACCGAAATTACCGCTCAACACCTCTTCGCCGAAGTTGAGGAATGATTATTCTTCTTCTGTCTTCTAAAAAATCACATCCTGAACACCCCGAACTGCTGCGGCGGGAAGGGCTGGTTCAATGAGGCGGCGATGCCCAAGGCCAAGATCTTACGAGTGTCGATGGGGTCGATGATGCCGTCGTCCCATAAACGGGCCGTGCTGTAGAAAGCGGAGCCTTCATAGTCGTACTTTGCCAGAATCTCCTTCTTCAGCTGGGCAATCTCGTCTTTCGGGACTTCCAAACCTTTGTATTTGTACTGGTCCTCCTTGACGGTGGCCAACACGCTGGCGGCTTGCTCACCGCCCATGACGGAAATCTTGGCGTTGGGCCACATGAACAACAAACGAGGGCTGTAGGCGCGTCCGGCCATGCCGTAGTTGCCCGCCCCGAAGGATCCGCCGAAGATGACGGTGAACTTGGGCACATTGGCGTTCGACACGGCATGAACCATCTTGGCGCCGTCCTTGGCGATGCCGCCCTGCTCGTACTGCTTGCCTACCATGAAACCGGTGATGTTCTGCAAGAACACCAGCGGGATGTTTCTTTGGCAGCAAAGCTCGATGAAGTGAGTAGCCTTCAAAGCTGATTCTGAAAACAATACGCCGTAGTTGGCGATGATGCCCACGGGAAAGCCCATCAGATGGGCGAAGCCGCAGACGATGGTAGTGGCGTATCTCGACTTGAACTCCTGGAAACGGCTGCCATCCACAATGCGGGCGATGATCTCTCTCGGGTCGGTGAGCTTGTGGAAGTCGATAGGAGCGAGGCCATACAGCTCATGCGGGTCGTATAGAGGCGCCTCCACAGGAAGGATGTCCAACTTCTGTCGATGGCTCTTCTCCAAGGTCTTGAAGATGTTGCGGCAGATCTGCAGGGCGTGCTGGTCGTTCTCGGCCAGGTGGTCGGCCACGCCTGAAATCGAGGTGTGCATCTCGCCACCGCCCAACTCTTCCGCGGTGACCACCTCGCCGGTGGCGGCTTTCACCAACGGGGGACCGCCGAGATAAATCGTGCCTTGGTTGCGCACGATGATGGTCTCGTCGCTCATGGCGGGAACGTAAGCGCCGCCCGCCGTGCACATGCCCATCACGATGGCAATCTGGGGGATGCCCATGGCCGACATGCGGGCTTGGTTGTAGAAGAAACGCCCGAAGTGGTCGCGGTCGGGGAAGACGGTGTCCTGCTCCGGCAGGAAGGCGCCGCCACTGTCGACCATATACACGCAAGGCAGATGGTTCTCCATGGCGATCTCCTGGGCGCGGAGGTGTTTCTTCACGGTGTATTGCATGTAGGTGCCGCCCTTCACCGTGGCGTCGTTGGCCACGATGACAGCCTCCCGGCCTTGGATGACGCCGATGCCGGTGACGATGCCCGCCGACGGAAAGTCGTCGTGATAGGTGCCGTAGGCTGCCATCGGGGAGAGCTCCAGAAACGGGGTGTTCGGGTCGATGAGCAGGTCGATACGCTCACGGGCCAATAGCTTGTTGCGTTTCTTGTGCTTGGCCACGGCGCTCTCGCCGCCGCCCTGCATCGAGGCGGCCATCGCCTCGCGGTATTGCGACATCAACTCAAGGAAGTTCTTCTCGTTCTGCTTGAACTCCTCGGAGTCGGTCTTTATGTTCGATTTCAGTACTTGCATTTCGCTTTTTTTATTTTGAAAAGACAAAAATAATAAAATCTTTCAGTAAAACGTCTCTAAATTCCAAATTCTAAATTCTAAATTCTTACTTTTGCAGTTTAAAACATCAAGGATGTCAGAGAGAAATACAAGCAATCGTCGTGTGGCCGGTTCCTACGCCATGTCGCTGGTGAGCATCACCCTGGTGCTCTTCCTGCTGGGTGCGTTCGCCATTTTCCTGGTGCACGCCCGCAAACTCTCAAACCACGTCAAAGAGAATATCGGCTTCGAAGTGGTGATGAACAGCGACGTGAAGGAAGCCAACATCTTGCGCCTCCAAAAGGAACTCGACGCCATGCCCGCCGTGAAGTCGACCGAATACATCACCAAAGACGAAGCCATAGAGCGGCTCAGCGAAGACCTGGGAGAGGACTTCCTCGAATGGCTCGGCCCCGAGGAGAACCCGCTGCTACCTTCCATCGACGTGCGATTCCATGCGGCTTACGCCAACAACGACAGCATCGCGCTCATCGAGACCATGCTGCTCGAGAACCCCGACGTCAAAGAGGTGTATTACCAGAAGTCGCTGGTCGATTTGATTAATAACAACATCCGAAAAATCGCCATCGTGCTCATGGTGATCAGCCTGATATTGTTGCTTATCGCCATCGCATTGATTCGCAACACGATACGTCTCTCGATCTATTCGAAACGCTTCCTCGTGCGGAGCATGCAGCTGGTGGGCGCCACCGAGAGCTTCATCCGCAAGCCCTTCTTGCGTCAGGGCGTCTCACAAGGCTTCTTCGGGGGGCTGCTTGCTGACGTGTTCCTCGTTATCATCCTCTACGCAGCCTCGAAACGAATCCCCGACCTCGCCTTGATTCGCGACCTGTACGACATCTCGGCCATCCTCGCCGGAATCGTTTTTCTCGGCATGTTAATAGCCTGGTTCTCCACACGGACCGCACTCGATAAATTCTTGAAAGCAGACCTTGACAAGTTATATAACTGAAAACGGAAAACGGAAAACTGATATACTATGGCAAAACAAAAGAATAATATTTCTGAAACGACGGAAGACAAAAAAACACTTCCGTTCACCAAGATGAACTACATCCTGGTCCTGGTAGGTGTCGCCCTCATCGCCCTGGGCATGATATTAATGATCGGCGGTGGCTCGTCCGACCCCGATGTGTTCAACGAGAAGATGTTCAACTTCCAGCGTATCACCCTGGCACCCATCTTGGTTTTGTTGGGCTTCGTCATGGAAATCGTCGCCATCTTTTGGAAGAAAAAGAAATAACTTTTATCTCTTAACTTTTATCTTTTATCTATCATGAGCTGGATTCAAGCATTAATTCTCGGCCTCATACAAGGCCTCACCGAATACCTTCCCGTCAGCAGTAGCGGCCATCTGGCCATCGGTCAAGCCCTCTTCGGTCTCGAAGACGGAGAGTCGAACCTCGCCTTCACGGTGCTTCTCCATGTGGCCACCGTGCTGAGCACCGTCGTCATCCTCTGGAGCGAAATCGTATGGCTCTTCAAGGATCTCTTCAAATTCAAATGGAACGAAGGCACCAAATATATCGTCAACATCCTCATCTCCATGATCCCCGTGGCCATCGTGGGCTTCTTTTTCAAAGACACCATCGAGGAAGTCTTCGGCTCGGGACTGCTCATCGTGGGCATCATGCTGATTGTGACGGCATCCCTGCTCACGTTCTCCTACTTTGCCAAGCCGCGTCAGAAAGAGAACATCTCTCCGCTTCACGCCTTTATCATCGGTATCGCCCAAGCATGCGCCGTGATGCCGGGTCTGTCGCGCTCCGGTTCCACCATCGCCACGGGCTTGCTGCTCGGCAACAAAAAGGAGAAGCTGGCCCAGTTCTCCTTCCTCATGGTCATCCCGCCCATCCTGGGCGAGGCCCTGCTCGACATTAAGGACATGTTTGAGGTCGGCTTCAGCGAAGCCATGGGTGGCATCTCTCCAATGGCCGCCATTGTAGGCTTCCTCGCCGCATTCATCGCCGGCTGCATCGCATGCAAATGGATGATTAATATCGTGAAGAAAGGCAAGCTCATTTGGTTTGCCGTGTACTGTTTCATCGTCGGCGGCATCGCCATCATCTTCGCCTGATGTTTTACGTTGAGGAAGGGTCTGTTTTTTTGATCGACAAGCCCATCGATTGGACTTCGTTCGACACGGTGAACTTTATCCGTGCCCTGTTCAAACGCTTCTACGGCATCCGAAAGCTCAAAGTGGGCCACGCAGGTACACTCGACCCATTGGCCACCGGGCTGCTCATCCTCTGCACAGGTCCCATGACCAAGCAGATCGAAGACTTCCAGGCACAGGTCAAGACCTATACGGGTACCATGATCCTAGGTCAAAGCACACCTACCTACGACCTTGAAAGCGAGCCCGATGCGTTCTTCCCAACCGGAGAAATCACCCCGGAACAGATTGAGGCTGCCCGTCATAAGTTCATCGGCGACATCAAACAGCATCCACCCAAATACTCCGCCATCAAAATCAAAGGGAAACGCGCTTTCGACTACGCCCGTTCCGACGAGGAAATCGAACTCAAAGCCCGCGACATCCATATCTCCGACTTCCACTTGAACCTCGACCGTTTCCCCGAAATCGACTTCGAGGTCACCTGCAGCAAAGGCACTTACATCCGCAGCCTGGCCCACGACTTCGGCCGAGAACTCGGCAACGGCGCATGCCTTAAAACCCTCCGCCGTACCCGCATCGGTGACTTCAAAGTTGAAGACGCCTGGCAGCTGGAAGATCTTAAAAATGCTATAATTGAATCTGGAGACGCTTATCGTGAGTATGCCTCTCATAAGGATTTATCTTAATGGTTGAGTTTGTAAAAAATTGATTTTCAGTTTTTTAAAAGAAAAAGTTGACAAAACTTTGTGATTGATGTATCTTTGCGGGCAAAATCAATCCGATACAAATGAAACTGTCCCAATTCAAATTCAACCTGCCCTCAGAGTTGATAGCCAACTATCCTATTAATAACCGCGACGAGGCCCGCTTGATGGTGCTCGACCGTAAGACCCAAACCATCGAACACCGTGTGTTCAAAGACCTGGTCGATTATGTCAAAGACGGCGACGTGTTCGTCATTAACAATACCAAAGTGTTTCCCGCTCGCCTCTATGGCGAAAAGGAAAAGACCGGCGCCAAGATCGAGGTGCTGCTCCTTCGCGAACTGAACGCCGAGAGCCGCCTATGGGATGTGCTGGTAGACCCCGCCCGTAAGATACGTATCGGCAACAAACTGTACTTCGGCGAAGGTGATGAACTCGTGGCAGAAGTCATCGACAACACCACCACCCGTGGACGTACCCTGCGCTTCCTCTTCGACGGCACCTACGAAGAATTCAAAAAAACCATCTTCTCCTTGGGCCATACCCCACTTCCGAAAGAGATTTTGGAACGCCGTGAAAACCAAGAGCTCACCCCTGAGGATGCGGAATACTTCCAGACCATCTACGCCAAGGTGGAAGGCGCTGTCTCAGCCCCGACCGCAGGCCTGCATTTCAGCAAGATCCTCATGAAACGCCTCGAAATCGTCGGAGCCTCGTTCGCCGAACTCACCCTGCATCCCGGCATGGGTAATTTCCGCGACATCGAAGTGGAGGACCTCACCAAACATAAGAGCGACTCGGAAGAGATGTATGTGGACCAGGAATGCTGCGACTTGGTCAATGCGGCTAACCAACGGCACAACAATGTGTTTGCCGTCGGCACCACCACCATGAAAGCCTTGGAGACCGCCCAAACGATTAATGGTAAAATCAAGCCTTTCAACGGCTGGACCAACAAGTTCATCTTCCCGCCTTACACCTTCTCGGTGGCCAACTGCATGATCACCAACTTCCACCTGCCCAAGTCACCCATGATGATGGAAACAGCCGCCTTCGCTGGCTACGAATTCCTGATGAAGGCCTACAAGGAAGCGGTCGCGGAGAAATATCGCTTCTTCACCTACGGTGACGCGATGCTGATTATTTAAGCGTAATCCCTGGATATCCGCACCCCATCGGGGTGCCATATCGGTAGCGATCAGAGGAAGATAAACCGTGTAATCCCAGGGTAACCGCACCCCATCGGGGTGCCATATCGGTAGCAATTAGAGGAAGATAAACCGTGTAATCCCAGGGTAACCGCACCCCATCGGGGTGCCATATCGGTAGCGATCAAATGAATAATAAAGAAGCGACATCGGCGGGATTCAAAGCCCAATCGTAAGTATAAGCCTCGTCTGCCTCCTCTGGGGTGTCGACGAGGTTTAGTTTTTGTGCCTCGCGCTTCAAGTCGAGCAGCTGTCCGACACTCATCTTCTCACGAAGCTTCTTCAAAAGCAACGCTACGACCTCGCCGTTACAGTCGCGGAGCGTCTGGCCCATGAAAGGCATCTCCAGCCAGTAGATCTCACGGGCGGCCACGTCGAGAACGCCGAACACCAGCCCCTTGCTGAGGTTGCCCTCGCTGATACGCACCAAATGTTGTATGGTAGAAGGGTCGTACGCCACGCCGGTCTCCTCGCTGATGGCCATGGGATAGGCGGAGTTCATCCAGCCCACCATGAGGTTGGGCGAAAGGTTGCCGTCGCTATAGGCATTACAGGTGAAGGTGACGTAACGGGCGCCTGCCTTCTCCAGCTCAGGCAACGAGAGTTCGATATATTCCGCCGTGCCCACCTGGTCGGGGATGCGTTGTATGTCGCCCGAATGCTTGGCTCCAGGTGCAGTGAGGCTGTAATAGGCACATTCCTCCACCATGTCGCCTTGCAGTGCGATGCGGCAGCTGAGGTCCATGTCGAGATGTTGTGCCGGCAGTCCCTTTCCCCATTGCATGAACAGCCTGACGGCATCGCCTTCCACGGGGAAATGCGTGCCCTGAAGAGCGCAGGCAGTGTCCTGTATAGTGGTGGTGCGGTCGCCCACACTCACGGGAATGTCGTACAGACGTCGGTCGATATAGATGGTCTTGGAATCGGTTTTCTGTTGGGCGAACCGCTTGCGCATTGTTTTGGCATACAGCTCTTTAACATCTTTCACCATGGCCGTCAGCTGTGCTTCGCTATAAAGCGAGAGCAGCGGGTTGGGCTCGATGGTGACGCTGCCTCCAGTGATGGGTCGTGCCAGCCGGGGACTGCTCGGGTCGAAATACAATTCGGCGTTGTTGCCCAAACTGAGGATGAGCCGCGCCGGAAGAGCGTCAAGAACACTTTCGAACGCCTTCAAGGTGTCGTCCTTCCCGAAACGCAACATGGTGGCAAACAGGCAGCGTGCAAACAGTCCGGGACGTTCGCAAAGCATACGGAACGTCTCGGCCTTGTTGTTCGAACGTCGCGCCTGGTCGAGTCGCCCCGCCCAAGTCTCATATTCCTGCTTATAGAACACGTCGAGAATCTCGGCAAGATGCTCAAAGCCGGTTCTGCGCGAGTATTCGCCAAGGCGCAGGGCATGGATCATCCGCACCCACATGCCCCGTTTGGGATTCATGTTCTCAGCAGCCTGCTGAGCGGTCATCGGCACCGCATTGAGCCATGTGGCAGCCATGCGGCAGTGCAAACGGTTGTACTTGAGTTTCAGCTCCTTGCGCTTCTCCGCCGCGGCAAGCTCGCCTTTATTGTCGGCAAGCCCATATTTGTTGGTGTTGGCCTTCCGCTCCATCTCAACCAAGTACTTCGGTTCAATGATCTTCACCAACCCCGTCTTCTCATACCAGAAAAACCTCAGTATGTCCATCGGCGTCTTTAATAATCTCTTTCCCCACTCCAACTTTCCACTTTCCGTTTTACATTTTCCACTTAATAGCACCGCCATAATCGTTTCCTTCATGGTGATTTCCACGTCTTCCGGCACTTCAAACTCCTCCAAGAGCAGTTTGAGTGAGTCCAGTTGTGTGGCATCCAACGGGGTGGGTGAGGCCAATAGGCTGCGAAACACCGAGACCATATCGTCCATGGTGAACAGCCTAAGCTCTTTCAGCTTGCTGCCTTGTCCATGATACATGAAATTGGCCGTTCTGAAAGGTGTGCCGCAGTAGGGACAGCCGTTATAGCGCTCCAAGGGGAAGGTCCCTTCAGGGATGAAATGCCCGCAGGGCAGGGTGGTGCCTTTCAAGCCGGCTTTTTCACCGCCAAACAGGTTGGCCAGGAAGGTGAGCAGATGATCCATACGGGTCTCGCCCGTGGGCACATCCCAGCCTTTCACCAACGGCGCCCAGTTCAAGTCAACCCCCATCACCTCCTTGATCATCTTGGTGATGTTGGCAAGCGTCTGCACTGGCACCTTGCTCATGGCATGGAGGAGCTCTTCGCTGACACAATAACCGTTTTCTTTCAGTCTTGCGACGAAAGCCATCAACGGGATGGTGGATTCATAATCAGTGGGGATTTCGGCCTTCTCCATAGGGAGATACACGGCCTGATAGCGCAAAGCTACCTTGCGTAAGGTGTTGTCGTTCATGTTATTAAAAATAATAAGGTAATTGCGATGCTGAAAAACCTAAAAAGGAAATGGAAGTAAGCCTCGCTTGGACCTTTATTAGATTGCAAAGATAACACTTTTTTCTGTGATTTCAAGACAAAAAACGTATTTTTGCATCAAAGTTTTAAACATACGATTATGAACCAAGAAGATTTCTTTAAGAAGATAACCGCTCATGCCAAGGAATACGGTTTCATTTTCCCTTCGAGCGAGATTTATGACGGACTTTCAGCTGTTTACGATTACGGCCAGAACGGCGTGGAGTTGAAGAAGAACATCCGCGAATACTGGTGGAAGGCCATGGTGCAGATGCACGAGAACATCGTCGGCATCGACGCCGCCATCTTCATGCATCCCACCACCTGGAAGGCCTCGGGCCACGTGGATGCCTTCAACGATCCTTTGATCGACAACCGCGACAGCAAGAAGCGCTATCGCGCCGACGTTTTGGTCGAGGACTATATGGCCAAGATCGAGGACAAGATCAATAAGGAGATCGAGAAAGCCCGCAAACGCTTCGGCGACGCCTTCAACGAGGAGCAGTTTGTGACCACCAACCCACGTGTGCTGGAACACAAGGCCAAGATCGAGGAGATCAGCCATCGTCTGTATGGCGCCATGGAACGCAACGACCTCGACGCCATCAAGCAGCTCATCCTCGACCTCGAGATTGTGTGCCCCATCAGCGGCACCCGCAACTGGACCGACGTGCGTCAGTTCAACCTGATGTTCGCCACCAAGATGGGTAGCGTGGCCGACGGCTCCGATACCATCTACCTGCGTCCCGAGACGGCACAGGGCATCTTCGTCAACTACCTCAACGTGCAGAAGACCGGCCGAATGAAGATCCCGTTTGGCATCGCCCAGACCGGCAAGGCCTTCCGTAACGAGATTGTGGCCCGTCAGTTCATCTTCCGTATGCGTGAGTTCGAGCAGATGGAGATGCAGTTCTTCGTCCGTCCTGGCACGGAGCTCGAATGGTTCCAACACTGGAAACAAGAACGCCTCAACTGGCACCTCTCACTGGGTCTGCCCGCCGAGAAATACCGCTTCCACGACCACGAAAAGCTTGCCCACTATGCCAACGCCGCCACCGACATCGAGTTCGACTTCCCCTTCGGCTTCAAGGAGCTGGAAGGCATCCACAGCCGCACCGACTTCGACCTCTCGGCCCACGCCAAATACTCGGGCAAGAAACTCCAGTACTTCGACCCCGACACCAACGAGAGCTACACGCCTTACGTCATCGAGACCTCCATCGGCCTCGACCGTATGTTCCTCGCCATGTTCAGCAACGCCTTCACGGAGGAGAAGCTGGAAGACGGCTCGGAGCGTGTGGTGCTGAAGCTGCCGGCCATCCTTGCTCCTTACAAGGTCGCCGTGCTGCCTCTGGTCAAGAAAGATGGTCTACCGGAGAAAGCCCGCGAGATCATCGACAGCCTGAAGTTCGACTTCATGTGCCAGTACGAGGAGAAAGACTCCATCGGTAAGCGTTACCGTCGTCAGGATGCCATCGGCACCCCGATGTGCGTCACCGTCGACAACGACACCTTGGTCGACAACACCGTCACCGTCCGCGACCGCGACACGATGGCCCAGGTCCGCGTCCCGATCGAGAACCTCCGCAACATGATCTTCGATGAATTAAAACCGAAAAAATAACGTCCTAGTACGTCATTGCGAGCGAAAGCGAAGCAACCTTTAGCTCGCTTTACGAAGTGAAGCAATCCAACCTGAATTATCAAGGCCATTACAGTTCAGGTTGGATTGCTTCGGCCTAAAGGCCTCGCAATGACGTTGTGATAGCTATCGTATAGTTACATGTTTTTAAAAAACATTGATTATCAATAAGTTGCGATTGTTTATTGTGACTTGTTGATAGCTATCGCCTTCCAAAGGCTTGACAATCCCTTTATTCGACCCTAACTTTGCAACATGTTTAGGTCGAAGCCTTATATGATGTTTTTAATCCTCTGGGCGGCCCTCTTTTTGGGTGCCTGCCAATCCAATTCAAAGCAGTTGGAGAAGGCTCGGGCTTTGTATGAACAAGGTCTGGAATTGTCGGCCGAAAACTCGGTAGCCGCCGCCGAAACCTATAGCGAAGCCCTCTTGACACTCGACCGTTGCAACCAAAATCTTCCGGAAGTACGTCGATTGAAAGGCTTGATTGAGGACCAATTGGGTACCCGATATTGGAAAAACGGCTTAAAAGAGGAGGCTCTCGGCCTTCATCAAGAGGCCGTCGAACTTTTCCGTACCTTGCCTGATTCTTCCTTATTAATTAATGCCTTGCAAAATGCCGGCAGGGTGGCGGCCTCGCTTCATCAGGTGGAGGAGGCGGGTCAATTCTACGAAGAAGCGTTGCAAATAGCTCAAAGCCAAGGTAAAAAGCAGTCGGCCATGGATATTCTTCTGGAGCTCAGCCGTGATGTAACCATGGAAATAGGTGACTACGAAAAGGTCATCGGAGAAGTTACAAAAGCCCTGGACGGTGGCGCCCGCCCCGACCTTTGCCAACTGACTCTGGGCATGGCCTATTATTACATTGAAAACGATAGTCTGGCCATCGAATACCTGCGGCTTGCGACCCAAAGCGCGAAAGCAGGCGTCAGGATGCCGGCTTACCAGGGCCTGTACCTGATTTATGAGTTGCAAGGCGAGTACCAGAAAGCCTTGGAGTGCTTCAGGCTTTACAATGAAAACATGATGGAAGCCCACGGGGAGCAACATAGCGAAGCCGTGCAACGCATCCAAAGGGACTATGAGCTGCAAGCCCAGAAAAACGCCCTGCAGTCGGAACAAAAGCTCAAGACCATTTATCTCTACTTGATTCTGGGGGTTTTGGTCGTGGCCTTGGTGCTGACGCTCTTGCTGTTGCGGCAGAAAACCTTGAAAAACAAGTTGATGGACGAGGAGAACCAACGGCAATTCGAAACAGCCTTGAAGAAAAACAAAGTCTTTGTAACCGCCCTGGCTCTTACGGAGCAAATCACGGTAAGCACCGTCGACTTTAATCTCGAAGCATCGGAATGGAACGACTATCTGGAGTTGATCGATTTGGTTTACAGCGACTTCACCAAGAAACTCTTGGAGCGTTACCCCACCTTGACCAAGACCGACTTGCAGATATGCAGCCTCACCCGGCAGGGCTTCAGCAACCAGGTGATTTCCATCATGATGAACCTGCAGACCAACTCCTACGCCCGCCGCAAGTACCGCATCAAGCAGGAAAAGATGAACGGCGCCGAAGACGATCGTAGTTTTGAAGAAATAATTAATGAAATATAATATTAATATGAAAAAATTATCCTTTATCATCCTCCTTTGCCTCGGCCTTCTCGCTCCGCTGACGGCGCAAAACGTTTGGAAAACCATTAATATTCCAGGAGATTTGTTTGGCGTAGCTGCAAATGGAGATTTGTTTAGTGGTGAATCGGGAATTGGAATTCTGCGCTCTCAAGACGAAGGCGAAACGTGGCAGAATGTGCTTGAAGTGACCTATCACAACAACTATTTCAACGGCTTCACTATCAGCCCACAAGGGCGTATTTTTGCCTTGCCGTATAACGGGAACCATCTCTATTATTCCGATAATGGTGGCGACACATGGCAAACTACCGCCGACTGCTTTATCCAACACCTCGAAAACATGCCTATGTATGCATTGTCTGACGACACACTCTTTATTTATGGTGCGGGCTACTCCTTGTTATGGACCATCGACGGCGGCAACTTGTGGAATGAGACAACCATTGATTTCGTTGGCGATGCAATGTTTGGGAGCATCCTCGCCGACCATGCGGGCAACGTGTATGTAAGCACCTATCGCAGCTGGACCTATCCCGATCCTGGAGAGGCGGGTATCTATACCGCCAACTTGGACGACATGACCAACTGGACCATGAAAGCACCAGGCACAAGAGACATGGCTTTCGACAGCCAAGGAAACATCCTGGCCTCAAATCGCGGGTCGGCCTATTATGAAAACGGTGTTTATTATGTCAATGCCGACCGCTTTGCGGTAACCGACGATGATGTCATTTTCGCCATGCGACGTGTCAACTGGGATAACGAAGCCTTATTCTACACCATCGACTACGGCCAGACCTACACCCGCTGCAGCGAGGACATCCCCTCGACGGCCACCGCTCCTGATCCTGATCTGGGTCTTTTCAAAGGTTGTGATAACCATTTATATTGCCGAGGGGAGGTTTGGGAACCTAATTATGAAATCCAGTATTACAAGAGTATCAACGAGGCTGACATGATTGTGGACCCTATGGGCGGCTATTTCCCCCGCGGCACCGAATGGTACTATGAGATCAAGCATCTGACGGGAGGCATCACCTATCAACATCTTGAATATACGGCAGATACCGCCGTCAATAGCAAACGGGTCAAGATCATCGCGGAGACCAACACGATGTACGACAAGGAGCAATGGACCGATTACGAATACATCTACGAGGATGGCGACCGGATTTATTGGTGGAACAAGGACCTGGAGGACTTCACCCTGCTCTACGACTTCGGCGCCGAGGTGGGCGATGAATGGGAAATCAACGGAGGTTGGTTCACCATCACGGTCCATGTGGACGCGGCGCAGACGGTCACCTTCAAGAGTCAGCCCTATCGGGTGCTCAGCGTGAGTGACGCGAACGGTTTGTTTACCGGCGATATCATTTGCGGCATCGGCCATCAAGAACGTTTCTTCCCGGAGAGTCCGATCGCCAAGGATTATGAAGTGGACGGCCTGCGTTGCTTCTGGCAGGACGGCGAGTTAATCCTCCACATGGGCGACGAGGACTGCGACGCCGTCTATTATGAAATCCATGATGTGGATGAGGATACCGAGGCGACGTTTGCGGTTTATCCCAATCCGACCGACGGTCTGTTGTTTGTCGAAGGACAAGGGGAGTATCGTCTTACAAATCCGCTGGGCCAAATATTGTTGTTAGGCACAACGACAAAAACAATCGATGTTTCGTCATTGCCTGCCGGTCTCTACTTCCTCACCATCGGTGACCAAACGCAAAAAATCATTATTAATCGCATCCCATGAAACGCCTGACCTTCCTTGTTGCCGCATCGCTGCTCACCATGGTATGTTGGGCCCAGCCCGAGATGATGCCCCGCCGTGTGCAGGTGGCATTGCCCCAGGCGCCCCAAGCACCCCAGGCGTCTTATGCCATGTGGGACGGCTCCAGCCGTGCCGATTACGAATGGGACGCCTATCCCACCTACGAAGCCTACGAGACCATGATGCATCAGTTTGCCGAGGAGCATCCTGACAGATGCACCTATATGGAAATGGGCACCTTGGCCAGTGGCCGTAAATTGATGTTTTGTCGCCTCAACAACGGCCATTCCGACGGAAAGCCGAAGTTTCTCTACACCTCCACCATGCACGGTGACGAGCTCACGGGCATGATGCTGATGCTCCGCCTTCTCGATGAGTTGTGTACTAGCGACGACCCCCGCATCCTCAACCTGATCGATAACCTCGACATCTTCATCTCGCCCTGCACCAACCCCGACGGCACCTATCATGGGGGCAACCATACGGTGTCGGGTGCGCGCCGCTGGAACGCCAACGATGTGGACCTGAACCGCAACTACCCCGATTTCGACGACGGTCCGCACCCCGACGGCTATGAATACCAGGACGAAACACTTTGGATGATGGCTTTGGCGGAGGAGTATCCCTTTACCATGGCGGCGAACTTTCACACGGGTTCCGAGGTGTTGAACTATCCTTGGGATACCTATCAGCCATTGCATCCCGACGATGAATGGTGGCGGCTGGTCTGTCACGAATACACTGATTATGTCCACCTCCACGATACCCTGTATATGAGCGCTTTTGACGACGGCGTTGTCAACGGTTACGTGTGGTATCCGATCTATGGCAGCCGCCAGGACTACATGAACTATTACGCCCAGTGCCGCGAGGTGACCATCGAGTGCTCCACCGCCTATACGCCTGATCCTTCGTTGATGCCGATGTACTGGACCTATAATCACGAGAGCATGCTCCGTTATATGGAGCAATGCCTGAATGGCATCCATGGCACGGTGACCGACGCCGTTACAGGCAGTCCTTTGGAGGCGATGGTGTTCGTCGAGGGGCACGACCATCACGGCTCGTCGGTCAGCAGCCATCTTCCGGCGGGTGACTATCACCGGCCCATCAAAGGTGGCACTTACGAGGTGACCTATTCTTGCGAGGGCTATTTTCCGCAGACCCACACCGTTGCCGTTGTTGACGGGGCGCCCGTGGTGAACGATGTGCAACTGGTGCCGACCACCATAGGTTTGGAAGAATGCCGGGTGTTCGACGTTTATCCCAATCCCACTTCCGGCATGCTTTACATTACGGCATCAGGCCACGCCGAATACCGCATCACCAACCTGCTGGGTCAAACTGTTTTGTCGGGCACGACCACCCCAACCATCGACGTCTCCACCCTATCCAATGGGATTTATTATCTAAAAACCCAAAATTCAACTTTAAAATTCATTGTAAATCAATAACTTGGTTTATTCACAAACTTGTGTTTCACAACTTTGTGAAACACAATCTTGTGAAATTCAAAAATAAGCTTTATCTTTGCCGAAAAAATAACAGCTTATGGATAAACCGTTTATTTTCGGCGTGCCAGTGGATGATAGCCATTTCATTGGCAGGGAAGAAGAGATCAAACGTCTTTCCACCAACTTCAAGTACGGGGTCAACACCGTTCTGATATCGCCTCGAAGATGGGGTAAGACCTCGTTGGTGAATAAAGTCGCAGATTCTGTTACGTCAAAGAAGCTCGTTGTTGTGAAGACCGATGTGTTTTCCTGCCGCGATGAATACGATTTTTATAACGTGATCTCGGCAGCTGTTTTAAAACAAACAGCTTCCAAGGTGGAGGAGTGGAAAGACCTCGCCAAAGGATTCATTGAGCGTCTGGCCCCCAAGTTTTCTTTGTCGCCAGACCCCACTTTGGACTATTCGATCTCTTTGGGCATCACACCCAAGACCCATACGCCAGAGGAAGTGCTGGATCTTCCGGAAAAAATCGCCCAAAGAAAAGGCTGCCATATTATCCTGTGTATCGATGAGTTTCAGCAAGTTGGAGATTTCCCGAATTCGTTGAACGTCCAAAAACGAATGAGAACGGTATGGCAACACCAAAAGAACGTATCCTATTGCCTTTACGGCAGCAAGATGCACATGATGACCAACTTGTTCCAGAAGAAAAGCTACCCCTTTTATAAATTTGGTGAGATGCTGTATCTTAAGCCCATACCGCTGAAAGACTGGACCGCCTATATCTCGAGTCGATTTGAGCGTGAAAAGAAACACATCTCCGATGACCTGATACGGCAATTGTGTGAGAGCGTTGAATACCAATCCTCCTATGTTCAACAACTTGCCTACTGTACTTTGTTGTTGACGAAAAAGACGGTTACCAAAGAAATTTTGGACCAGGCAATGGAGGATCTGGTGAATCAAAACTCGAGCGTTTTCATCGAGCAGGTAGAGTCGCTGACCACTTATCAGATGAATTTCCTCAGAGCGGTAGTGGCGGGTGTCAACGGGGGATTCGGCGAAAAGGCTGTTCGTGACATCTTTGATTTGGGTGTTCCCTCGAACATTGCTCGCCTGAAAAAATCACTCATCGACAAGGAATTGATCGAAATCACAGAAAACGGCATCATCATCGGTGATCCGGTGCTTAAAATTTGGTTGCAAAAGGTATTATAAACCTCTATATCTAATAGACAACCCATAGATAAGCCAATTATTAAACTTTTGATTAACAAATAATTATCTTTTTGCTTTACCCCAAACTCATAGACAAGCCCTTGTCAGCACTTGACAAGGGCTTGTTTTTGATTGTATCTTTGCAACAACGAACAAAAACACAAATCAGTATGAAAAAAACATTCTTTTTATTGTCACTTTCCATTCTCATCATGAAAGGCATGGCCCAGGAAATCCACTACGATTTTTCTGTCTTTAGTTCAACGGGCTATGAAATGTTCTACCATATCATTAATGAAGAGAACCACTGGGTCGAAATCACTTATCCCTGTCAACACGGTGACAATTATTATTGGGGCTACGACAAACCCGAAGGTAAGCTTTTCCTTGAAGATACGATCACATATCAAGGAACAGATTATTATCTAAAAGCTATTGGCGATCATGCTTTTTGTAGTTGCGACGGCTTGCGAGGTACGCTTGAATTGCCTACCGATCTTCGGTCCATAGGCACGGGCGCGTTTAAGAACTGTTCCAATTTAAACGGTAGCCTTAACCTGCCAGTCTCGATGAAAAGAATTGAAGACGATGCTTTTTCAGGCTGCTCGTCGTTTTCGAGTTCACTCAGGCTTCCCGACTCCATTCAGTATGTGGGTGACCGTGCATTCCTGAATTGCTCCAGTTTTACGGGTATATTATGGTTGCCTGCTTCTTTGGCTACCATCGGTGATGAGGCTTTCAAAGGCTGCACGAATACCCATTCCATCAGTGTCAAAATGACCACTGTTCCTGTCACAGCCCCCAACGCTTTCGACGATATTCCTTCTTGGATCAAAGTAAATGTGCCTTACAACATGAAGGAAGCGTACCAAAACGCTCCAGGGTGGTCTCGTTTTGCCAATCATATCGTCGAAAAGTCTATCTGGACTGGCAATGCTGAACCTTGGACCCACGGCACTGGCACAGAGGAGGATCCTTTTCTTATCGAATCGACCGAGCATCTGGCGTGGTTGGCAAAATCGGTGAATGAAAGGCAAAACCTTGTTATAGATACAGCATATAGTTCGGGGGGCGCAATGTATCAGATTTTCCGCTTTTATGATGTCAATGCGTACCAAGACACCTGTTTCCGGCTGGTCGTCGATTTAGACTTCCAGAAAGGGACCGGCCTATATTGGCAATCCATAGGAAATGTTCATTACATCGACGAAAACAACTATTCCGGTCCTGTTTTTGGACCCCATTATTATCTCGATGTTTTCAATAATAAGGAGTATTACTTTTACGCTACTTTCTGCGGTAATTTTGACGGGAACGGGCAAGACATCTCAAACTATATGATGTATGACGATTTTTGGGACAGCAAGAAAGACTATAACGTACAATATCGAGGATTGTTTGGCATTGTTTCGAACTGCAACCTGTGTAATTTCACCATTAACGGCCTAATTATCCACTCTCAACAGACAAACAAGATGATTGGTGGACTGGCAGGCAGAGCCATCAACACCACCTTTGTGAATTGCCATACATCGGGACTGCTCAGAAGCGGTTCGGTGGGTTGGACCGATCCCTTGAATACGATAGGAGGAGTTGTGGGCTTGGCGGAGAATTGCCATATTGAAAAATGCACCTCAAGCGCCACCATAGATGCCTGCACACAATGGAATATTGACAAGGCCGTTGCAGTGGGCGGCATCGTTGGTGTCATAATCAGTGACGCTTCTTCAACAATACAAAGCAAAATCGTCCATTGCCATTACGAAGGCACGATGAAAAACCTGGATCACGGAGCCGGAGGCATCGTGGGGTTGTGTGACGGCGCTGATGAAGAAACAGGAACCATAAAAATTGAAAACTGTTATAGCAAAGGCTCCATGACCAGTGCCACTGGCGAGTACACGCCACGAGATTCTAGAATAGGCGGTATTGTGGGCTGTGTAGCATCCTTGGACACTTTGTATATAATGAATTGTTATAGCAACGACACGATGATCGGCAACGCATCGAACGCCACCAATGTCTATTCGTACGCTGGGGGTATTGTTGCGAAAGCCGAATCCACAGCCACCCTTTACATCAAAAACTGCTATCATGTTGGCCCGATCTCATCAAAATACAAAGGTGGCATCCTCTCACAAAACACCAATATGACCCTTGTCAGGAACTGCTTTTTCGATCAATCCACCGCTCCTGACGATGGTTTTGGTGTGCCTTTGGAAAGCGATTATATGAAAACGGAAGCTTTCGTCAATCAATTGAATAACGGTAGCACGGTCTTCAAGATGGATACAGCGCCCTATGAAAATGACGGGTATCCCGTTTTTGGCACCGACGGACTGATTTTTACAGGAGCTGAATGGTACTACGAACTCCTTAACCCCGACGGCAGCATTACCTACCAGCACCTTAAATGTGCCGGCGATACGACCATCGGCAACGAGCGACCCAAAATCATCGTCCGCACCAATACCATCTATGACAAAGGCGAACAGATTGAAATCACCCATGAATATGTGTATGAGGAAAATGGCGTGGTGTACTGGTGGAACAAAACTTTGAACAAGTTCACAACACTCTATGATTTCAGTGCTGAAATGGGCGACGAATGGGAGATGGAAGTTGGCGAGACAAGTGTCAAAGTCCGTGTTTATGAGGCGGAAAATCAAATTATTAATGGGATTCCTTACAAAAGGATGTTCATAGGTGATGCCGATGATTATTTCAGTGGCACACTTATGAGTACCATAGGCCATCTCACCAGCTTTTTCCCTGAAAAGCTGATGACAAAAGGCTTCCGGGTGGAGGGCTTGCGCTGCTATTGGCGCGATGGCGATTTGTTGCTGAAGGTTGGTGAAATGGATTGTGATGAGATCTATGAGCAATACCATCACAGTGTCGATGAAACCGACCTTGCCGACGACATCAGGATCTATCCTAATCCGACCAATGGCCTGTTGCATATCGTAGGGCTGCCACAAAATGTAGGGCTGCCACAATGTGACAGCCCTACAGGACAAACGGAATACCGTATCACCAATATCATGGGACAAACCTTATTGTCTGGTACGGTCACTAAAACCATCGATGTCTCCATGTTGCCCACCGGCCTGTATTTCATCACCCTTGGTGACCAAACCCTGAAATTCACCAAACAATGAGAAAAGCGTTGCTCTTTATAGTGACACTGGCGCTGATGGTAGGCTTGACCTCCTGCCGTCAGGAGGCCCATACCATGAAGGAAGCCGAGACATCTTTTCAAGAAGGGCTGGAGCAACGTGCCGCAAGAAATACCGAAGCGGCCGCGGAGTCGTTTAGTAATGCCTTGCTGGCCATCAACCAGTGCAACCAACAACACCCTGAAGTAAAGCGCCTGAAAGCCCAAATCGAGGATAACCTGGGTGCCATGTACTGGAAACATGGACTGAGCGACGAAGCTTTGACGTTGCATCTCGATGCCGTGGCCCTGCTCCGTGAGCTGGACGAACCGGCCTTGCTGTTGAAGGCTTTGCAAAACTGTGGCCGTGTAACAGCCTCCATGCAACGCGTCCTAGAAGCCCAAGCCTATTACCACGAAGCTATGCAATTGGCAGAAAACCTTTATGACACAGCTTTCCTCAACGAGCTGCTGATGGAAACCAGCCACGACCTCTATCTCGAAAGCGGCGACTACCCCCAGGCCATCGCCAACGCCACACGGGCCTTGTCAAATGGGGCCGACCCAAGCTTCTGCCATCTGGTCATCGGACTGTCGCATTATTATCAGTCGCAAGACAGCCTCGCCATCATGCATCTCCAAGAGGCGACCCAAAGCCCGAAACCCAGCGTCCGAATGTCGGCCTACCAAGGCCTCTGCCAACTTTACCAATATGCGGGCGACTATCCGAAAGCCCTCGAGTGCCATGAGCTATACACCGAAAACATGATGCAGGACAGCCACGACTTCAGCCGTCAGGAAATGGAACGCATCAAAGCGGAATACAACCTGAAACTGCAAAAACAGAACATCGAAGCGGAGCACCGGCTGAAAAACGTGTTCCTCTACCTGATCCTCGGAGGCTTGATCGCCTACCTGTGCGTCGTGCTCCTGTTGCTGCGGCAAAAGACCTTGAACGCCAAACTGAAGACAGAGGAGATGAAAAGCCAGCTGGAACTTGCCCTGAAGAAAAACAAAGTCTATGTCACCGCCCTCGCACTCACCGAACAGATCACCTCAAGCACCCTCGACTTCAACCTCAGCGAGGCCGAGTGGAACGACTTTGTGGAACTGGTCGATGCCCTCCACGACGGCTTCACCCAACGCCTGCTTGCCCAATACCCATCGCTAAACGATGGCGACCTCCAGATCTGCTGCCTCGCCAAACAGGGCTTCAGCAACCAGGTCATCTCCATCCTGCTCAACCTCCAAACAGCTTCCTACGCCCGCCGCAAATCGCGCATCAAACAGGAAAAGATGAACGGCCTGCAGGATGAACGGAGTTTTGAAGAAATAATCGACTCGCTGTAAGCCATTATTCCGTATCTTTGCTGAAATTTCAGCAAAATGAAAGTTAAATGCGATTATTGCGGTGCCGCCATCGAAGAGACGGTGAAGCATTGCCCCAACTGCGGCGCAGCCCTCGCCGGCGCCAACCGTACCGCCGAAGAGCAACCTAAGACCATCGAGGAACTCCAAGCGTGGTACGTTGCCCATCATCTGCCGCCTGAGGAAATCACGCGTTTCTTCATCGGCAAGGACATCCGCGAGCCGAAGGCCTTCGGCATTTACAAGGACGAGACCGGCGACTTTGTGGTCTATAAGAACAAGTCGGACGGAACACGGGCCATCCGCTACCAGGGCCGCGACGAGGCTTACGCCGTCAACGAACTCTACCAGCGCCTCAAAGCGGAGATCGTCGACCAAAAAGGCCGTCAGCCAGGAAAAAACACTACAACCACAAGCTCCCAGGCCTTCTCCCCGTTAAAAAACAAAAGGGGCTGCGGCTGTCTGGTCGTGGGAATCGTTGTGTTTATCATCGCGCTGTTCGCCATCTTCGACAAGTCCCTCCCCAACGGCTATTACAACTACCACGGCAGGCCCTACTACCATCAAAACCAATCGTGGTACTATTATGATGCCAATACCGACGACTGGTACCCCGACAAAACCACCTCGTTCGACGATCTCACCACTGATAACTATAACGACTATTATATTGACACCCACACCGGCAAGGACTTTGAAGCCTCCTCCTGGTACGACGCCGGCAACACCAACGATGACTATGACTGGGATGATGACGACGACTGGGATGACGATGACGGCGGCTGGGACAGTGAATCCACCGACTGGGATTCGGACTGGTAAACGGAAAGTGGAAAGTGGAAGAATTATGAAAAGGACTTTTTTGGCAATACCTATTACTGTCGGGACTGAATATCCCGCACTGGTGCAACGTCTTCAGCGTAATTTGGAACATGAACGCCGTAACATCAACTGGTGTAAGACCAACCAAATACACCTGACTCTCAAATTCGTGGGCGACACCCCCGACGAAGACGTCCCCAAAATCATCGAAGCCTGCCAACAAGTGGCCAAAAAACATCAGCCTTTTACCATGGACTTCAACCGCACGGGCATCTTCGGAAGCAATCACTCACCCAGGGTGCTCTGGCTCGGCATGAAAGATGAGCCCAAGACGCTCTATGACCTTGAAAGCGATGTCCTCGACGCCTTCGACAGCCTGGGCTACCTCCGCGACCGGCAAAACTTCGTCCCTCACCTCACCGTGTGCCGTATCAAGACACTCGTCGACAAACCCTTCTTCCAACAAGTCTATCAAGGCATCGAGCAAAAGACCTATCTCCATGCCGATGTCAACGAAATCGTCTACCTGCAAAGCTTCCTGCAGCCTACAGGCGCCTTCTATAAAGCCTTGAAAAGAATTCCGCTGGGTTAATCTTCCGAACTGTCATCAGAAGCGTTCTGCACCGCCTCCTTCACCAAATCGAACCCCTGGTAAACGTAGGGAACCGTCCTCTCCACATGGGGATAGAGCAACGACGACTCCCGGTCCTTGTCTTTGATAATGTTGTTCAACTCCAAAGCGTTGAGCAACATCACCAACAGGCTGCAAATCAACACGCCCTTGGCCATGCCGATGATGAAGCCCCCGAGCTTGTCGACAAACCCCAAATTAATGGCTTTCACCAGTTTGGTCACCAAACGACCCAATAGGTTGACCGCAATGGCCAATACGAGGAAGGTGACGATAAAAGCGATGACATTCAGGTATTTAGGGTTGATCTCAACCCATTGGACCAACTTTTCCGCGGTGAAGTCGGAGAAATGAAAAGCCCCGTACAAGCCCACGCCGAGACCCAATAGGGTAGCCGCTTCGGTGATGATGCCCTTGCGGAGACCTCCCAAGCCGAAGATGCCAAGCACCACAAGGATGACGATGTCGATGTAATTCATGTTATTCGGAATAGTAAAGTATCATTCGTTCAATGGCACGTTGGCACACGGGACAAAATTCGTGGCCCTTGAATGTCTTCATCAGGCAGTCCATGTGGGGGCTATACACGCCTTCCGCCTCGTAGCCTCCGCCTTCAAACACGCCGATGGTCTGCTCATATTTCTTCTCACGCGGGGTGGGGACGGGGGTCTTCTTGTCCATCAAATCCTTCCACTTGGCATCAAAGTCCACCAAAGTGGTGATGTTGGGCTCCCAAGGCTCGATGTCGTTGTTGTAGAAGTCGCCATAGCCGGTCTCGTCCTCATAATACTCGTCGGCAAGACCCGCAAAGCCATGGCCGAACTCGTGGATGAAGATGTCGCTGCTATAGCTGTTGCCCACAGCACTCGAACAATAGAAGTTATAGATGCCGCCACCGCCGTATTTCTTACTGTTCACAAGCACGTAGATCTGATCGTAAGGTACTTGTCCCGCCAAATCGCGGATATCACGGTTGTCGGTGCTCATGCAGTAGCGCTCCGAGTCGAAAGTCCAATAGCTGAAGCGCATCACGGTGTTCCTGTAAACGCGGTCGCCCGGCTCGGTGCAGCCTGATTCGACCGAAGGGGCCATCACCCCACGGACGTTGAAACTGCCACGATAACGGTCGTAAGGCGCATAGGCAAAGAGGCTCTCCACAAAGAAGTTGCAGTCCTTCACGAACTTGCCCATCTCTTCCTGGGTGTAGCCCTCGGGCAAAAGTACGATGTCCACCGCCTTGGTGACATCGGCATTGCCAATCCAAGCGTCGTAAACGGGTAGGTTTAGGTCGTCGGCGGTGCGGATGAAATAATCGTTGGGGTCGACGGGAAGACGATAGCCCTCTATCAGTTGTCCCTCCCAGTTCTTGTAATAAAGCACCACCTCGACGGGCTTCTTCGGGAAAGGCACGATGGCCGACTCCTCGAAGGTCTTGACCGTCTTCGTGGCCTCGTCGGTGGTCTGCCACTCGCCGAAGAGGTTCTGGTAACCCTTGGTGAAAAGCACACGGTCGGTGCCGGGCTCATATACCTTTACGATGAAGCTGCCATAATCCAGACGGTCGATCAAATTCTTCTTGGAGCCGCTCCAGTAGGGCTCTTTGATCAATTCCTTCAAAGCGTAGGAGGTGTTCTTGGCATCCCCTGTCAAGGTGTAGTCAACGCGGAGCGAAGCATCGGTGAACCATTCGTCAAATTGGGCAAAAGCCGCACAGGGCAACAATAGCAATAAAAAAAGAAGTCGTTTCATGTCGTTTTTTGTTTGTTTATTTGGAGCAAAGGTAATAAAAAATGACTAATTTAGCGCTTTCAAACAAAATCTAATACCATGACGAACTCATATTCCATAGGAATCGACATCGGCGGAACCAACACCGATATCGGACTGGTGCGCGCCGACGGTTGTGTGGTGGCCCGCAATACCCTCCCTACGGGGAAATACTATGTAGCCGACCTCTATGTGGCTGACATCTGCGATAAAATCAGGGAACTGATGGCTGAGATGCATGTGGATAAAATCGAAGGCATCGGTGTCGCCGCACCCATGGGCAACTATTACACCGGATGTATCGACAACGCCACCAACCTCAACTTCAGGGGCATCACCGACCTGAATGCCTTGATGCACAGCCATATCGATGTGCCTGTGGTGGTGTCGAACGACGCCAATGCCTCAGCCTACGGCGAGTTGATCTATGGTGGCGCCAAACAGATGAGCAATTTCATCACCTTCACCCTGGGAACCGGCGTGGGTAGCGGCATCGTCATCGGTGGCAAACTGCTGCACGGAAAGACCGGCAACGCAGGCGAGTTGGGTCATGCCATCCTCATCCCCGGAGGCCGCTTGTGCGGATGTGGAAGAAAAGGTTGCCTCGAGACCTACGCCTCGGCCACCGGCATACGCCGCACCGCCTTGGAACTGATGGAAAAACGCCCCGAATACAACGGTATGTTGCGTGACGTGCCCGTCGACGTCTTGCGTAGCAAACACGTTGGCGACGCAGCCAACGCCGGCGACGAACTGGCCCTCGAAGTGTTCGCCATGACAGGGAACTGGCTGGGTATCGCCATGGCTAACGCCGTGGCATTCAGCAGCCCCGAAGCCATCTTCCTCATGGGAGGTCCCGTACACGCCGGCGAAGTGCTGCTGAAACCTCTGAGAGAGTCGTTTAATAAACACCTGTGTTTTGTTTACGACAATAGTGTAGATATTAGAGTTTCAGAATTACCTGACAACGATGTGGCCATCCTGGGCGCTGCTGCATTAGTTCATCTTGCCTCTTGACTAATAAAGAATAATTAAATACTTTTGCACCGAATTCACATCAAACAATTCAAAAATTAAACTAACTAAAAATGAGAAAATTAACTTTTACACTGGTGGCCCTTGTCATGGGCTTTATGCTCACTTCGTGCGGCGATAGCCTTAAGGAATCCGTTATTAAGGATGTTGACGCCTACTTCACTAAGGCTGAGCAAACACTTGCCTCCATTGAGACATCTGAGGAGTTCGTGGACTTCGCTTTGACCATGAACGACAGATCGGGCCTTATGGACCAACTTAATGAGAGCTATGGTGACAGAACCATCTCAGATGAGGATTGGAATGCCATCGAGAGCTACATCGAAGAAAGAGCTACTGCCTATAACCAGGCTGAAGCTGAAAAGTGCGCTGAGTTCCTCACTCCCGCCATCGACCGTTTCGAGGCCATTGTCAACCAGATGTATCCTCAGTACCAAGAAGGCACTCCTTTCGACGAGGAGACCCTCAACGAGTTCCTGGATGCTTACTTTGGCGTGACCGCTTTCACCGATTGCGAGAATGTGTACCCAGAACTGAGCGATCGCGTTGACGCCATCCTTGAGAAGGAAGACGAGATGTCACCAGTTATTGTTGCCAGAATGGATGAACTCTGGCCTGATGAAGAATAAGCCTAATAACGTTCGTAGTAAACCAAAAAGAGGGCGGCTGTTCAGTCGTCCTCTTTTATTTTTGGCAATAAAGCGTGTCGTCGCTTATTTGGCTTCACCCGTGATGTGGATGGGGTATCCGGCGGGCTCGTATTCTCCAATCGAGCAACGGGTCACGTGGATGAGATGCTGTTCACCGTCAGGGGTTATGGTGCCGATGACGTCATCGTACAAGGCGCTGGCCGAAGTGGAAACGTTGTTGTAAACCTCAAGAGGGTTCTGGTGTTCGATGGCGTTGTTGAAGAGCTCGGCTTTCTGGATGGTAGTGGTGACTTCCGTCCAATCCGCAGAGTCAAACTTGAACAGTCTCACGTTCTCGAGCGGCATGATTTGGGCGTGCGTAACTTTGAGGTTGCTTTCCCAGAAGAGGCCAAACTCGCTCAGACCCGACTGGGTGTTGCCCAAACGGAACCAATCGAATTCGGCGACCTCCAAGGTGGTCTGGGCATTGATGTCAACCTTGATGGAGGCAGTGCTGGTTTGTCCAGCGACGTCGGTCACAGTGGCGATGATCTCGGCTGAGCCGACAATCTCCCTGACGTCGTCGTTGGTTAAAATGATCTCACCTCTATAGGTAAACAAGGTGCCGCTGATGGCGGTGTCGCACAAACTGACGTTGCCGCAAACGATGGACAATTTTTCCAAATCCTTCTGGGTGTCGGGGCTGGAAGTGACGATGAAACCATAGGAGTAGGGGACGTTCAATTCTACGACTTCACCTCCCGTGAGGCAGCCGCCCTCAGCGAGGATGGAAATCCTGGGTTCTGGGTTTTTTGAGCTGTCGCAACTTGCCAAGAAGGCGACGCTGATGAGGCAAACAAGTGCCAAAGCTAGTTTCTTCATGGTTTGATGTGTTTGGTGGTTGTTATTGATAAACTTTGACGTCGGTCTCTTTGCGGAGCACCATCAGGCCGTTGAGGGCCAGGGCTTTCATCTCGTCTTCACCGGGATAGACGTAGACGGGAGCAATCTTTTCGACGTGTGATTTGACGAGGTTGCAGAAGCCTTTGTCATAGGCCATGCCGCCAGTGAGGAAGATGGCGTCCACGTCCATGCTGAAAGCGGAGGCTGCGAGGCCACCCACTTCCTTGGCCACTTGGTAGGCCATGGCTTGATAGACCTTCTCCCATTCCTTGTTGCCGGCCTTCACCGCGTTCTCGACCTCAAGGGCGTCGTTGGTGCCGAGGTAGGCCACGAAGCCGCCTTTGCCTTTCAGCATCTGGCCGATTTCCTTCTCAGTGTATTTGCCGCTGAAGCAAGCCTTCACAAGGAACCCAGCGGGCAGGGCGCCTGCACGTTCAGGGGTGAAGGGACCATCACCGTTGAGGGCGTTGTTGGTGTCGACCACGCGACCGTGTTTGTGGGCGCTGACGCTGATGCCGCCGCCAAGATGGATGGCGATGATGTTCATGTCCTCGTACTTGCGGCCAAGGTCTTTGGCCAACTGACGGGCGATGATCTTCTGGTTGAGGGCATGGAAGATGGAGATGCGCGGGAAGAGCGGATGGCCCGAATAACGTGCCACATCGTCCATCTCATCGACCACGACGGGGTCGGCGATGTATGCCTTTACGCCGATCTCACGGGCGATGTCGTTGGCAATCAAGCCGCCGAGGTTGGAGGCGTGCTCGCCGCTGACGCCGATGGTGAGGTCGTTGACCATGGTCTCGTTGACTTCATAGACGCCTGAGACGAGGGGACGGAGCAGGCCGCCACGGCCCACCACGCAGGTCATCTCCTTGATGTCGATGCCAGCTTCCTTCAACTCGTTAAGAATCACCTCAGTGCGGAAAGGCTTCTGGTCGGCGATGTGGTCGTATTTGGCAATCTCCTCGGCAGAGTGCTTGATGTTCTTCTTAAAAACTTGGTTTTCGTCCTCGAACACGGCAATCTTCGTGGAGGTCGATCCTGGATTAATAGTTAAAATCTTATATGCCATAGTAATTAGTTTTCCGTTTTCCGTTTATTTTGCCATCATAGCCGCCAGGGCGATGGAGTAAAGCTTGGTCTTGGAGGTGTCGCCGCGTGAGCTGAGCACGCACGGGACCTTGGCACCCATGAGCATGGCGCCCACTTCGCTCTTATCGAACTTGGTGCAGCACTTGTAGAACACGTTGGAGGCTTCGAGGTTGGGGAACACGAGGCAGTCGGCATCGCCAGCCACAGGGCTCTTCATGCCCTTGATGGCAGCGGTCTCGGCGTCGGTGGCGAGGTCGAGGCTGATGGGGCCTTCCACCACGCAGCCTTTGATCTGTCCGCGTTCGTTCATCTTGGAGATGATGGCGGCGTCGACGCAGGCAGGGATGCCGGCGCTCATCTGCTCAGTGGCGGTGATCATGGCCACCTTCGGGCAGCTCACGCCAAGGCTCTTGGCCACATCGGTGACATACTTGAGCAGCTGTTGCTTCTGCTTGATGTCGGGCAACGGGATGATGGCGCAGTCGGAGGCTACCATGAGCTTATGGTAGTTGGGGTTCTCGATGACGGCGACATGGGCCAGGGTGACGTTGGGCGGGCAGAGGCCGCGTTCCTTGTTGAGGATGGCGCGCATGTACTTGTCGGTCGGCAACAGGCCTTTCATGAGGATGTCGGCCTCGCCGGCGTTGATGAGGTCGCAAGCCATGGCAGCAGCCTTCACATCGACGGGTTCGTGGATGACGGTGAAGTTGTTGATGTCGATGTTCTCGGCCTTGCACACTTCGGCAATGGTGTATTCATCACCGATGAGGGTGGCTTCGATGAGACCTTCTTTGACAGCCGCGTTGACGGCACAGATGGTGTGGTCGTCGTTGGCATAAGCGGCCACAAGGCGTTTCTTGGGTTTGCTGCGCAAAACCTCGAACATTTGTTCTAACTTACGGATTTCCATTATAGTATAATTTAAAATTATGAATTTAGAATTTAGAGGGTTACAACAATATAGATTTTCGCAAAGATAAGGAAATTTTTTGCTGATACGGCAGATTATTCAGCAAAAATATCATACCGGTCTTTCGGCCGTTCTTCCTCACGCCAAACGAACCCGTCAAGATAACGGTCCGATTCCTTGAGGTCTTTCTCGGGATACAAGGTCTCATTGATGCTTTCGTAGTATTTGATGAGCGAGATGCTTTTGTCTTTCATCACGATGCGCATCTTGCTGGCGTTCGACTTGTTGATGCCGATGAGCTCTCCGTCGTCTTCGCGCAGCCAACTGATCACCTTCGAGTCGCCAGTCACCTTCACATGGTCGATGCCGCCATCCTTGAATTTCGACATCATGTCGTGGCCGTTGATTTGGTTGTATCCCTCGATGGAGTCTTTCGAGATGATGAAGGCGTTGCCTCTTTGGAAGAGGCTGTCGATGGCATGATGTGCGATACGGATGTCGATATGGTCGCCAGTCAGTTGCGAGTCGTCGGTCCAAAGCACGGGGTCGACCCGCATCTTGATGGTCGAGTCGGTCATGTCGTAGCTCATGGTGTCACATTTGCCTTGCATGTCTGACTTATAGAAGCGCACATGACGGCGTCCAAAGATCTTTTCCTCTTCGCTGAATTCGGCTTTGAAGTGATAAAACATCGTGTCGGAGGCGATGAAGAGCGAGTCGGGGTCGTCGTAATACACCACATAGGCACTGTCGGTGGCAAACGAGCGGCCAAGTTTTTCCCACAACTCGGCATAGTGCCCGTACATGATGACTTTATAGGATGTATCGATGATCTGGATGTCGTCAAACGCCTGTGTGAAGTGTCTCTGTGTGTAATAGATGAGCGAGTCGGCGATGATTTTCTGGTTGTTTTCGTTGGTCATGGTGCCTCCGCCTTGGAACCACATCTTCTCCGTGCGGGTGTTGTAGAAGAGGGTGTCGGTCTCCATGTTGTATTTGGGACTGGTGGCGACTACATTGTGGAAGAAACGCAGCTCTTTCAGGTCGTCGCGGTAAAACCCCTTGTCGCTCACAAGCCGTTTGTCGCCCCTGGTGGTGACCCCGTGGTTGGGATAGCTGGCCAGATGCAGGTTACGGTCGTAGGTCATATACCCGGTCTCGAGTAAGGTGGAGTCGTCCATCATGCGCACGTCGTCGAAGAACTCGGCAAAACGCCTGTCGCCGTCGTAGGTCATGGTGCGGCTGTACATGTCGATGCTGTCGTTCACCCTGATGTGGACGTTTTGGAAGGCGTCGAAGCTGTTTCGCTCTTCATAATAATAGGCGCTGTCACAGTAAAAGTGGGTGTTTTCGTGACGGATATGAACCCTGCCTTTCAACAATACCGCCTCTGTCCCCAGTGTTTTGTGGAGCTGGTTGGCATGTTCGATATGGATCATGGTCCTTTCCTGCGCCCGTCCCACAAGCACCATCAACAAAAATGTCAATATGAATACTATCTTCTCTCTCAACTTTCCACTTTGCACTTTGCACTTTCCACTACAATCACTATCTCTCCCTTAACGTCTTTCTGGCTAAAATATTCTGTCACCTCGGCCAAAGTCCCCCTTACATTCTCCTCATGAATCTTTGTCAACTCACGGGATACGGAAACGTGTCGGTCGGGGCCCATGACCTCCATGAGTTGCTGCAAGGTCTTCACCAGGCGGTAGGGCGACTCGTAGAGGATGGTGGTATAGGGGTATTCGGCGATTTGCTGTATCTTGGTCTGCCGGCCTTTCTTATGAGGCAGGAAGCCTTCGAAGATGAAATGGTCGGCGGGGAGTCCTGAGTTGACCAGGGCGGGGACGAAGGCGGTGGCGCCGGGGAGGCATTCCACTTCGATGCCTCGGTTGATGCATTCGCGTACCAGCATGAATCCTGGGTCGGAGATGGCGGGAGTGCCGGCGTCAGTCACCAAAGCCAGGGTCTCTCCGGCCTCGATTCGGTCGGCCATGTGAGCTACCTGCTGGTGTTCGTTGTTGAGGTGAAAGGCGCTCATGGGTTTGCTGATGCCCAGGTGGCGCAGCAGGTTGCCTGAGGTGCGGGTGTCCTCGGCGAGGATGCCATCCACTTCCTTAAGCACGTTGATGGCCCTCAGCGTGATGTCGTCGAGGTTTCCGATAGGGGTGGGGACGAGAAACAGCTTTGCCATATCAGCTTTCGAACTTGCGGTGTACCAATTCCAAGAGTTTCTTGTAAGCCTCGTTGCTACTGTTCCATTGTAGCTCGATGCGGAGCTCGTTCAGGTAGATCAAGGCGCCGTTCAGTGTCTTCAGGTCGTTGAGGTTCTCGATGGAGCGGTTGTATTTCTCCATGCTTCCGCCAAACAACTCATTCACAAACAAGAACTTGTCGTTGATTCCGATGGCGCTTTGGAGGTCTCTCACGCTGCTGTGCTGCAAGCGTTCTCCCACAGTCTCTTCTTGACCCTGCTGATAGCGCTCGCCTACAGTCTCGGGTTGTTCCAATTCAAACCCCGAATCGTCATGATCGGTCATGTCTCCAATCACCACAGGCTCATAAACGATTTCCTCCTCTTTAACCTCTTCCTCGTACTTAACCTCTTCCTCTTCGTTCTTAATCTCTTCTTCCTCCTTGCTTCCTTCTTCTAACTCATCATCTTTCACTTCCATCTCAATCTCATCCCCCGAAGTAAACACTGTGGGTTCCTCTTTGACTTCTTCTTTGACTTCTTCCGTCGGTGTTTCTGACGGTTGAGGTTCTTCGTTCTGTTGAGGTTCTTCATTCTGTTGCGGTTCTTCGCTGACAGGCTCAAAGTTCAGAATAAATCCCAGATCATCAGAGCTGTTGTGTGCGGGTTCCTCTTCCGGTTCCGGCTCTGGTTCAGGTTCCGGCTCTGGTTCAGGTTCCAGTTCTTGTTCTGGTTCCGGCTCTGGTTCAGGTTCCAGTTCTTGTTCCGGTTCTGGTTCCGGTTCCGGATCTAGTTGAGTCTCCTCGTCAGCAACAGCATCGTCAGCCACATCATCGATATCTTCTATAAAGTACGCTGATTCGTTTTCTTCAGAAACCTCATCTTCTTCCTCTTCCTCTCCACTTTCCACTTTCCACTCTCCACTTTCCACTTCCTCCTCTCCACTTTCCACTCCAAACAGCTTCCTTATCTCTTCCTCTCCCACGGGCAACTCTTCGTCCATCTCTTTTCCCAGGTTGATTGAGCAGAGTTTGTCATAGAGGGTGTGTGTCCTATTCATCATCACGTCGAGGTCGAGAAGGCCGAGGGGTTGTTCGTTTCTGATGAGGTAGTCCACCTGCTGATGTAACAAGCTGATTTCCTTTTTGATAGAAACCAAAATCTCTTTTTGCTCATTGAAAATGTCGTTCATATCTGAAGTTTTTATAATTTTGCTTTAAATGAATTGGCTAAATTACAAAGAATTAAAATATCGTAGGCATGTTTCTCGAAAAAGATTCACACAACAGGTCGCAAGGATGGATTGAAGTCATCTGTGGTTCGATGTTCTCGGGCAAGACCGAGGAGCTGATCCGCCGTTTGAAGCGGGCGAAGATAGCAAAGCTAAAGGTGGAGATCTTCAAGCCGGGGGTGGACACGCGATACAGCGAGGAGGATGTGGTGTCGCACAATGCCACAGCGCTTCATTCCATTCCGGTGGAGAATGCCACGCAGATTCTGTTGTATGCCAACGATGTGGATGTCATCGGCATCGACGAGGCGCAGTTTCTCGACGATGAGTTGCCGGCAGTATGCCAGCAGCTCGCCAATAACGGTGTCCGTGTCATCCTCGCGGGTCTGGATATGGACTTTCAGGGGAAGCCTTTCGGGCCAATGCCTGAACTGATGGCCATCGCCGAGGATGTCACCAAGGTGCATGCCATCTGCGTGCGCTGTGGCAGCCCGGCGCAGTTCTCACACCGCACCATCGCAGGCGACAAACTCGTAGTTCTCGGCGAGACCGAAAGCTATGAGCCCCTATGTCGTAGTTGCTATAACAAAGCGATCGAGGGAAGTGGAAAATGGAACCCCGAAGGGCTCACCGACCGAATGGGAGGTAAAGTGGAAAGTGGAAAGTAAAAACTCTCCACTTTCCACTTTCCACTTTCCACTCATTTATTTCTCTTTTCTCTTCTTCAACAGGTACGCCCCTCCCAATCCGAGCAGGAGCAGGATTCCATTGCCAACAGGGACCATTTCTAGTTTAAACTGGTCGTAATTGACGTTTTGCAAAGGTACCATTACTCCAAAGGTGCCGCCCTCAGTTTGTTGGCGGAGGTGGGTACCCTGGTCTTCTGAGGTATAGACAATCTGGCCAAACGAGTTGCCGATGGCCAGAAGCAGTAGTGCTAAAAAAATAATGGTTCTTTTTTTCATATCCTTTTACAAACTGCAAAAATAATACCTTTTTTAAAACTAGCAACTATTTTCTGATGACAATTTTTTGAACGGCCTTCAGTTTTGTGCCGTCTACCAGTCGAAGCATGTACATTCCGGCGGCTACTCCGTCGAAGTGAACCAGTGTTTCTTCCCCAAACAGATGGTCGGTGTAGAGCACGCGTCCCAGCATGTCAACCAGCTCCAACTGGCCTTGTCCTTCGATAACCCAGCCGTAGCCGTTGAAGTAGGCGAAGTTGTTGTTGATTTCGGGATCCTCAAACTCGTCGACATCGGTCACTGAGAACACAATGTAGAATCTGGCGGCGTAGTCGGTGGCATGAGCCTCGAAGGTGTAGCTGTCGTGGCTGAGCATGTCGTATCTGACACCGGTGATGTTGTCGATAAGGTACATGGAGCTGAAGGTGCCGTTGTGCTTCTCCCAGGTGAGGGTGTAGGTGCCGTCGTCGGGCGTCTTGAAGAACACCGGGACTCGCTCGGTGCCTTCAGGAGTGAAGAGCAGACCGTAATCCTCGCCCTCCATGCGGGCATAGAGCTTGAAGTCGGCGTTGCGCAGGTTGTCAACCTTCTTCACGCCATCCATCTCCGGACGGTTGAACTCCACGATGGCCAGGTCGGCGTTGCCCACGGTGTCGGTGACATAGAGGTTCACCAAAGGATAAGCCGGCTGCTCACTGTCGTTTGAGCGATAGAATGAATACTCGTTCTTGGTGGTGCCAGCCATGCTGTATTGGAACACCATCTCCTTCGTTCCGGGATCGCTAGCTCCGGGGGTGTAAACCACAAAGAAGGCTTGGTGTGGGTGGATGTACCGTGACGGGATGGCAGGGTTCTGCGAGGCTCCTTTGGTGTAAGGCTTGTAAAGGCCTTTTACGGAGCCCTCCATGACATCGGCGTCATACACCCAGAATTTGTTCAAGCCAACGTTGACGGTCTCGGTACTCACGGCATCCAAGTCGAGATAGGCCTGGAAGGGGTTACCCACGAGGTTGCTTCCCCAGTCGTACGACGGCCAGTTTGGCCAGTCGGGATGAGGAATCTCGTTACCCGTCGAATTGGTGACATTGATGGTGACGTCGCCGTGGTTGAGTATGCCGTTGCTGTTCATGTAGCTGTCCTGGCTGATGGCCATCATATAGCCCTTGCCGGGGATGAACAGGCAAGCGTTGTCGCCAGAGGTGCTGCTGGCTTGGTCGGCGGCAATGTCCCCAGTGTAATAAATCTGGTAATGCCTGAAGGGACCTCCTTTCTGATCCAACTGGTAAGGACGGTCAACGGTCACTCCGTCAATGGTCTCTTGGTGGAAGTGGTTGTTCTTGTTACGCTTCAGGTTGATCCAGTGGTATTCTGGTTCGAAGTAGTTATAGAAGTCCCATTTCACACGGTCGTCGTCATATCCTGACTCCATAGGCAGTCCGTTGGGGAAGTAGCTGTTCACCAAAGAGCTGATGTCAACAGGGGATGCTTGGTAGGTGTTGGTTAGGTCGGGCGTGTAGTTGTCACCATCCTTGTGTGAATAGGTGGCCCCGATCTTGGCGTTACTCAAGGGGGTTGACATGAGGTGCCAGTCGTATTTCAGCACGCCTCCGTAATAGTCGTTTGCCGTACGGCTCGAGTTGTCGAAGGTGATACCCACGGTGGCTTTGAAGTTGCCGGCAGTCGAGGCTTGTAGCAGTGCCACGTCTTCGTTGACAAACACCTTCACGTCGTCGTCGGGTACGTTGGCCACTTCAGTGGCATTGTCGTAAAGCAGTAGCGAGGCGTCCGCATTACCAGCGTTGTAGGTCGCAAGCAAGGGATCGAGGTCGCCATAATCAAGCACGTTGGGATCGCTGTCGAGGGCGGCCACGGTGTTATAGCCGGGCAGACCCAACACGGGCAAGTCGTTGTTGATGTTGGGTGTCAACGGACGGAACCAGGAATCGTAAGTGATGGTCTTGGCGCCGTTTTCCGTCTTTACCCAGTGGTTCAACGCGCTGAGCATGCCGGGCCATTGGTCGATTTGTCCATTGGCGTAGGTGATCGTGTTGCTATGGTGGGTGTTGGTCTGTCCCGATGCCAAGGTGATCTTGTTGTCGTCATACAGGTAGCCGATGTCCTTGAGTCCAACCACCGCGCCGTAGTTGCCATGGCCTGACGGGGCTGGTCCGTAATACACGTAGTTGGTTTCTCCTTCAGGGCTGTAGCAGTATCTGATGGTGCCTCCCGTGTTGTTGCCCACAAACCATCCGAAGAGGCTGGCGGGTTCGGTGCATTGCAGTTGTGAGTAGCAGTTTTCCACCCGGCCCTGGTTGTGTCCCACGAGTCCTCCCGCATATCTGGTGTTGTCAATCGAGGTGATGGACTTGATGTTGGAGAAGCTGTTGACCAGGTTGCCACCGGTTTCTATCTTACCCACAAGGCCACCCATGGTGTAACCTGTGAGTGTGGGCATGCCCATGACGGAATGGACGGTGCCTCCGTTGGCGATGCGTCCGGCGACGCCACCCAGATAGGTGTAGTTGTTGGCGTTCGATGCGGTGATGACAGGCATAGACTCGCAGGCGGTGACAACGCCTCCGTTCATCACGGTGCCTACGACACCACCCGTATATTGCTCCGTTTCATCGGGGTTCCAAGGCTCGATGTTGGAGTTGGCAGCGCCAACCATCAGGTTCTTGACCACGCCGCCGTTGCCGACGTTGTCGAAGAGACCGAGGTTATGGAAGCCCATGCGTTTGATGACAAGACCGTCGATGCTATGCCATTGTCCGTCGAAGGTGCCCACGAAACCATTCGGACAGCCGTTATCCTCGACGATGCCGATGGGTTTCCAGTAGTGGTCGCTCATATCGATGTCGGCGGCGAGTTCGGCGGTGACGTTAGGATGTATCTCGGATCCGTTCAAGCCGTTTACGTACGACAGGAACCAAGCCATGGCTTTGGCAGAGGAGATGGTCACCTTACCCGATCCGTCCACCACGAACGATCCGTTCTCGATACCTCCGGGGTTGGTGGTTGCGTCGTAAGGATCGCTGTTGGTCACGAAATGCGCCCAAGTCTTACCATAATAGAGGACTTTCTCGACGAAGTAGTGTGTATAGCCCTTACGGGTGTCGTCGACGAAGTTCTCGTTGGCATGGGCTTTATGGATGTTCTCCACATAGAGGCTGGTGGCGATGGGGGTGAGGTCTTTCAGGTCGCCGGTCTCGATGAATTTATCCTTATAGACGCCGATACGTGAGGTGGCGTCCAGACCGGCTTCCTCGATGGTGACGACCGCCTGTTCGATGTTGGAGAGGTCGTCCTTCACATGCAGGTAGACGTTGTTCTCCTGGCCGTTGACCTTGTTGCCTATGATGTTCACGGCGCCGCCCACGGTGAGGCTGCCGCCATCGTCGAGGTAGATACCTGCGCCCATGCCTGGGTTGCTGGCGTTGGTGATGGTGTTGTTGGTAATGGTGACACCGTCCATCAATACGAGTTTGCCGCCGTTGCCGATATATACGGCACTGCCCTTGGCATTGTCATTGATGTTGTTGTTGTAACCAAGCATAGAGCCATTTTTGATGACGATAGTACCGCCGTCGCTCACGCTGATCAGGGGACGTAAAACGGTATCGCCCTCACAGCCGTTGAGTACAATGTTGTCCATGTTTAGGAAAGCCTTTTCGGTGATCTTGGCGAAGATGGCACCGTCGTCACGCTCTTTTGAACCGCCTTTGTCATAGACACCGGTGTTGCCCCCTGGGAAGGGCATGCCGTGTTCGGTATAATACGACACGCCTTCATTCGAAGGAATGTGTTCGTGTGTGGGGTCAACCGACTTGCCTGGGTAACGGTATAGCGTGATGGTGGAGCCGTCGTTCTTGGTCCATGTGGTGGTTGAGCTTTTCAGGTTGATGGGACGTACCACATAAATCTTGTCACCAGGCATCCATCCATTGTCAAGCACGCCTTGTAACGTTAGTTTGCCATCATCGGAGTAGGCGCCTCCATTGAGGTTGCTGCCGTTGATTCCGTCGAGGTAAAAACCTAAAGAGTGGTTCTTCTTGTATAGGTTGACGTGGATGTCGAAGGCTTTCCAATTGTCGGTGTCGGTTGGATTGGGTGTTCCATTCAGTCCGGTTAGGGTGATTGGGTAGCAGATGCTGAAGGTCATGGTACCGACAATCATGTTTGAGGTATAGATTTCCGGAACAGGATTGGTGCATGAGTTGTAATACAGGTCAAAGTCGATGCTGAAGGGATTACGTCCGTCGGCGGTACCAAGAAGAATAGGATTGGCTGGGGTGGCATCAGTGAAGAAATTGTCTACCGCACCTTCCACGGCTTCACGCCATCCGCTCTTGTTGTCACTGTTGAAACCGCGTTTGAACACCATGGCGTAAACAGTGTCGTTAGCATTATAAGAAGCTATCTCGTCCTTGAATCGGGGAAGAATTTGGCTTTGATCAGGGTCGGAGTTTACTTCATAATTCAAATCATAAACGTAGAATGGAATGTTGGCGCCAATCAATTCAGGCTGGGCCGCGTTGAATGGAGGCAACGTGGCTTTTACTTTGTATGTCTCCGGGTTATTGCCAGTAGCCAGAGAACCGAACATGGCGTAAGTGCTGGTGCTCATATCTTGTCCCAGTTCGGTTTGTGTAGTGATGTAAATAGGCACGGAGATGATATCCGAGAGAACATCGGGAACACCTGGAGTACTTGATTTGCAATAGCTCTTCAGTTCAATGGTGATGGGTGCGAGTGCCAAACTCATTGTCATTTCTTTGTAATAAGTGAGTCGGATGGTCATCTTGGCCATCTGTCCGTTGGGGTTGCTGGGGTAGTAGAAGGTCGCAGGATTCTCGTTGCCGGAGATTTGGGCGAGCATTTCCTTCGTGGACATACTGAGGAGGTACTCGTGGTTGACATCCGTTGCGTCATCGGAGTTTGCTACACCATAAAGACTGCCTTCTGGGTACAAAACCAACCCAAAGTAAGTGTTGGGATGGGCGCGCATTTCATTGGTTTCTCGGAGATACGTGTCATAATAATCATGGCTGGGATCGGGTATCTTACTTAAGTATTTTGGATTGTATTCCGAACCTTCCTGAACAATCCAATACTGGCTGTTGTTGTCCGGATGGTCGATGGCCGCGTTCACGAGGTGGGCATGGTCACCGAAGTCGATGTTGCTGAGCACGAAATAAGCGTCGTCGGTACATGTCAAGGTGGGCAAGGTGATGGTCCGCTCAATCGTGATGAAGTCGTCGGTATTGTTGGGATCCGAATACAGGAAGAAGGCCATGGGGCTGACCATCTGGTTGCCTGTATTCGACGAGACGATACGCCAGTAACGGAAGTCGGGACGGTCGCTCTTGGAAGAAGCCAGCACGTTCTCGTAGGGGAACTGCTTGCCTTTGGTATAGGCGCTGCCAGCATCGGTATAGGTGTTGTGTCCGGTGTTGTAATAGCTCATAAAGCCGCCATCGCCCGTGTTTTCGTCGGAACTCGTGCCGGTGATCTTCGGACGGGCGTAGGCGAAGGTCTCGCTCTCGTGTTCTGTCACCATCCGGAAGAAGCCGTTGACCTGACCGAAATTCTCGGTTACATCATGAAGCACGCCGTCATAATAGTCTTTAGAGTAGCGCACGTACATCGAATAGCCGCCATCGAAACGGAGGGTGTTGATCTTGTTGTTGGCCAACGCCGTCGGGGTGCTTCCGTTGATGTAATAGAAGTTATAGTCGGAATCGCCGATACCGATCCAATAGGTGGTGGGGTTCTTCACATAGAGTCCGTTGGGGGTCGAACCCACGGTTTCGGGTCGGTATTGGCTGTAGATGGAGTGTATCTCATCGATTTGCATGTTGGCGATGAGGTTACAGCCATTGCGCACATAAACACCTCTGTTGATATAAGTGATGGAATATTCCACCGTGTTGAAGTTCTGCGAGATGTCGCCCTGACCGGTAAGCCTCAGGTTGACGTTGTCGAAGATGAGGGTGTCGCAACGTTGTACCGATTGCAGTGAACGGGTCGAGGAGTTCAAGACGGTGAATTCATGGCTTTCTGTTCCCTCGAAATTGATGAGGGTTTGAGGTGCGTTGATAGCCGTGCCGTAGTTGGCGATCTGTACCTTACGTCCCCTGGTGCCGGCGTCGCCGCTGGTGCCTGAGCCGTAGACCGAACCGCCGATGTCCATATAAGTGCTGCCACTGGGGTTGGCGGGTGGGGTGAGGGTCTCGGTGTCGTAGCCGTTACCGTCGAGATACACGTTGCTGTGACCTGTGGTGGTTGACGACTGGAAGGGGTTATGCGGGTCGTACTCGCCCCAGTTGGAGCCTGCATAAACGCTCTTGATGATATGGAGGTAGGCAGGGGCGTGTGCGATGTCGTTTCTGTCGATGTTCTTGCTGTTGGCGTTGTTGATGGCATCGGTGCCGATGTTCACGTCCGAAGAGCCGAACATGGTGCCGAAGTAACCGGCACCATACACGTCGCCACGCAGCTGTCCACCGCTGACATTCACGAAAGCGGTATAGGTGGTGGCGTTGCTCGAGTTGGCAGAGGTGGCGAGCAGCGACATGCCGTCGTTGGCGTCGCGGCTGCCGCCGTAGATGTGTTCATAAACGATACCGCCGTGCATGTTGACGGTCTTGAGGCCTGCCACAAACACCAGGTTGGTGGTGCCTCTTGCGCCGCCGAACACCTCGTTCTTCACGGTGCCGCCGGTCATGTTGACGATGACACGTCCTTGGGTGGTGCCTTGGTTGCCCCCGCCGAACACGTCGTTGTTGATGAGACCTCCGTTGAGGTTCACTCTCGAAGCCAGCTGGTCGGAGCTAGCGCCGCCTGCGGCATAACGCACGGTGCCGTTTTCACCGCCGCCGTACACGTCGTTGATGGTGCCGCTATTGATGGTCACCTGGGTATAGCCTCCGATGTTGGCGTTGGAGCCGTTGTAGCCCGAGGTTCCCTTACCGGCGCCGTAGACGTCTTGCAAGGTGGCCGTGGCGATGGTCACGTCGGTGTTTTCAGTCACCGAGCCGATCTCGCCGCCGCCATACACGTTGTTTTGGATGGCCGCGTCACCATTGATGTTCACGATGGTGTTGTTCACCAAGGCAAACTCGCGATGGTCGGCGTTGCCTCGTCCGGCGCCGAACACATTGCCGCCGGCAGGGTACGAAGACACGCCGATGATGGGCCGCTCTCCATATTGCTCCACCGTGACATGGGTGGTCTCAGTCACGGCAGACATATCACCGCCACCGTAGATGTTGCCTTTGACGGTGCCTGACTTCATGGTGACATAGGTGCTGCCAAAGGTCTTGCCAGCGGTGATGCTCAACAGTCCGCTGCCATAGGTGTCCTGGCCACGACCGCCGCCGTAGACGTTGCCGTCCACCACGCTTCCGTTGGTGCCGACGATGCCACCGTTGACGTCGACATGGGTGTCCTCCCAGGTATGTCCGTTGTCGCCTGAGCCGAAGACGCAGCCTTTGACGGTGCCGTCGTTGAGGGCGACCCAGGTGTCTTTGACGTAGGTCAGTTTGGAGAAGTCAACCTCGACATTGGTTCCGCCGATGTTGAGGGTCTCGATGCCTGGGCGACCACGGCCTGCGCCGAACACACGTCCGTTGTTGGCGCCGTCGATACCGATTTGTCCTCCGTTGACGGTGACGGTAGTTGTACCTGTGTTATCGGCAAAGCCGGTAACCTCGCCCTGTGCGTTGTAGGTGATGGTACCCACCGAGGCCATGGAGCCGCCGCCATAGACGTTGCGGTAGATGAGGGTCTCGGTACCGTCGATGGTGATATTGGTGTTGCCCATGACCAAGCCTGCGGTGCGGCTGATGGTGTGGTTCTCGGTGTCGAAGTCGATGCCTCGTCCGCCGCCATACACGTTGCCGCGGTAAACCTCGGTATTGGTGATGATATCCGGGAAACCGATCTGTCCGCCGTTGACCTCGACATCGGTGTCGAAACGGACGTGTCCGTTGGCACCGCCGCCAAACACAGCGCCAAAGATTTTGGTGGTGCTCACGTCACCGTTTATTTCAACTTTGGTGTCGTGGACGTAAGCCAGATGGGTGTATTCGGATGTTGCTCCGCCAGCCACGCCACGTGCCGCACCATACACCTGTCCGTTGTTGAGACCCGAAAGGTTGGTGTTTGCATCGACTTTGCAGATGTCAAGTTCAGGTGACATGCCGATCAAGCCGCCGTTGATGGTGACGGTGGCCCTGCCTGTGTTGTCATGATAGGTGATGACGCCGCCTACGTCTGTCAGGTTACCCGTACTGGCCAAGGAGCCGCCGCCATACACGTTGTGTCGTACGGTGCCACCGTTGATGGTGACGTTGGTGTTGCCCTTTACGGCACCGGCGGTTTCTGAAAGGTGATTGGTAGTGGTGTGGTCGATGCCTCGTCCACCACCATACACGTTGCCACGGTAGATGAGGACGGGATCGGTGGGTTGCTCCACCATCTCCGCCCGGGTGAGCGGATAGCCGATAATGGGATAAGGCTCGATATCGGATGTCGTTGGAGCCTGTTCATGTGAAAAGCCTGTTCCGGCATTGACAGTCACATTGGTGTTTTGTCGCACGTGGCCATTCTCGCCTGAGCCGAACACCGAGCCGGTGACGTAAGCTGTGCCACCGATGGTCACATTCGTGTTCACCGCATAGGAAAGGTCGATGTACTCCGTTCCTTGGTCGCCGGCCACGCCACGACCCGAGCCGAACACATGGCCGTTCTCGAGCAGGTGGTTGAAAGTGCCGCCGTTATAACCGCCGTCGGTGCCAATCTGTCCGCCAGTGATACTGACGTTAGTGGTGCCGGTGCCTTCTTCAAAGATGACATTGCCCCACTGGTCGATAGCGATTCCGAAAGGATCGTGTGGCTCGCCTGGGCCAGCCATCTTTTCCGTGCCTACAGTGGCGATGGAGCCGCCGCCATACACGTTGCGCAACACGTGGCCGCCCTGGATGTCAATGGTGGTGTTGCCATAAACCACACCTGCCGTCACGGAGAGTGGCATGTTGGTGAGGGTGAGGTGGTCGATACCACGACCGCCTCCATAGACGTTGCCACGGTAGACCTCCGACTGGGTGGGAACCTCGCTGGTGGCGAGGGAAGTGCCCACGGTGCCGCTATACATGGTGACTTTGGAGTCTTCCTTCACGTGGCCGTTGGAACCACCACCGAACACGGAACCGAGAATCTCTGGGTTGTTGCCCAACTCAGTGCTTCCAATGGTGACGAAGGTATTTTTCGTATAAGCCATGTCGATGTATTGCGATTCATGATCGCCAGCGACACCACGGCCTGAGCCATACACTTGGCCATTGTTGAAGCCACCGATGGTGACCGCGCGCATAGAGCCGTTGACGTCCTGTTGCACTACACCCCTAGTGCCAATGACGGCACTGCCCTTGATGGTGACATAGGCGTCGCCAGGCAGTTTCTCATCACCGACACGATCGGGGGTCGGAGTGTTGATGTCACCCACCGAAGCCAGCGAACCACCGCCATAGACATTATGGTGAACGGTACCGCCGTTAATCTCCACTTCGGTATAACCCAAAGTGATACCTGCCGTCAGTGAGAGGTGGTCGGTGTTGGTGTGGTCGATGCCTCGACCGCTGCCATAGACGTTGCCTCGGTAAATCACCACGGGATGATCCACGTCTTCTACCATTTCGGTGGCACTGAGGGGATAACCGATGATAGGATAAGGCTCGTACTGATTGGTGACCTCGTTAAGGAAAGTCCGGTCGCTTACATCTTTATTAATGGTGACCTTGGTGTTCGAACGCACGTGACCGTTTTCGCCCGATCCGAACACGGAGCCAGTGACGTATGCGTTGCCACCGATGGTGACTTGGGTGCTTTTCACGTAAGCAAATTGGGTGTATTCTGATCCAGCTTCGCCTGCGACGCCACGACCCGATCCAAACACGGCACCATTCTCAAGCAGATGGTTGAAAGGCTGACTATTATAATAGCCGCTGTTATGGTAGCCACCGTCGGTGCCGATTTGACCGCCCATGATGCTGACGGTAGCATGCCCCGTGGCATAGTTGCCACTGGCATCGGGCTGCTCATCGGGATCGCCCACTGAAGCGAGGGAACCGCCGCCGTACACATTACGGTAGATGGTGCCGCCCGTCACACTGACGTTGGTATTGCCCGACACTTTTCCCGCCGTGATGCTGTAAGTTAAAGTGCTGCCGTTATTGTAGGTGTCGATACCACGGCCACCACCATACACATTGCCTCGATAGATGGTGTTGTGGTCGGGACTTGCCAGGTTGTCCAATTGTATACCGACTGTTCCGCTTTGGATGTTGACTTGGGTCTGGTCCAAAATGTGTCCGTTCTCACCTCCACCGAACACAGAGCCAAGCACGGTTCCTCCGTTGAGCGTCACCTCTGATTGGTTGACATACGAGTAGCCTGAATAACCTGTGCCAGCTCTACCCAGGCAACCGCCGAAGACATGGCCTTTGGTGTAAGAGGCCGCCTGTTGTCCGATGGTGCCGCCCGTGATGCTGACTCTGGCGGTGCCTGTGCCGGTTTCCTTAAGGTAATACACATCGCCTACGGCCATGGGTTCTGTGGGATGGGTGAGGTTATAACTGGCAGCTTCCGCAGCCGTGGCATAGTGGTAGGAACCCACGGAGGCAATCTCACCGCCGCCATACACGTTGCCGTAGATGAGGGTGGTGTTGCCGGAGGCCTGTGAGATGTTCACCTCGGTGTTTTTCACCAGGCCGAGCTTCTGACTCTTAGCCCAGTCGTTCATCAAGGTTCCCTTGCTGCCGCCGAACACGTCGCCAATACTGTATTGACTTTCATTCAATTTATGTGCATTGCCGATAGTGCCACCAGTGATGTTGACGGTGATATTGCCATGAGTGTTGCCAAGTTGCAGCACACCGTAATGGTCCGGGTCGTTTTCTGCCGCGAGATAGGTGCCCACTGCGGCCATACGGCCACCTCCGAACACGGAGCCCAGAATCTTGACGTTTCCACCAATGTTCAGGATGACATTCCCGCAGATTACACCGGCAGTGAGGGCGTTGGCGGAGAAGCCACGGCCGCCGCCAAAGATGTTGCCATCCACGCCAGAGGTGCCTAGGGTTCCGATGAGGGTGTTGCCATTGACGGTGGTGGTGACATCGCCCAGGACATGGCCGTCCTCGCCACCTCCGAAGATGGAGCCGAAGACGACGGCATTGTCGCCGATGATGACTTCGGCGGAGCCCACGTTGGACCATCCGTTGAACATGGTGCGGGGATCGCCCATGCCAGCGCCGAAGATATAGGAGTTCACAGGACGTGCCTGGATGGAATTGAGGCTGCGTGGCACACCAACGGTACCGCCCGTCATCTTCACCGTGCTCTTGCCAAGCACATCGGTGAGCTCATTGCCGCCGTAGATGTTAGTGAGGATATGTCCTCCCACGACTTCGACCAAAGTGTTGCCGCACACACGGCCTGCCGAACGGCGCCATTTTCCAGGAGCGTAAGGATAATAGCCGCTACCGCCACCAAAGACGTTGCCATAGAAGCTATGGCCGTCGCCAGCGGAGTGGGAGCCGCCGAGAGCGGGTTGGGTTAATTCATCATCATAATAGTAGTTGCCGTCTGCGTCGGGACCGTAAATAGCGTAATAGTCGTACACATAACGCTGTCCCTCGGGTTTGAACGGCCAAGCGTCACATTGATGGAAGACGTTGGTTTCGGTGAATGTTCCGTTTTTGATCTTAGTAATGGCATCTTCCCAATCCAATTCATTATAGAGGCCGTCCCAATGGTGTCCGGAGTCGTCCTTGTAGTGTCCGGTGCCAATCTGGCCTCCCATGATTTTGACACGGGTGCCGTGGATCACCTGTCCGTTCTCGGAGCCGCCATAGACGGAGCCGGTGATGACGGCCGTGCCGCTGATCTCCAGGTAAGAGCTGTCTGACATGGCGAGCAGGTTGGCCAGAGGATGGGTGATGGAATCGCTCAAGCCCTTACCTGCGCAGAAAATATAGCCGAAGTCGTCGTTCAGTGGCGGGTCGGCGGGGTCGGGCATGCGAGCCTCGTTGAGACCTACCATGCCACCACTGACAGTGACCTTCGTGATGCCAGTTTCATCAGCGCATTCCTTGGGTTCGCCTGCGACATGGAGCGGGTCCTCGTTGGCCGCGTAATGTTCCGTGAAGGTACCCACAGAGCCGAGTTCGCCACCGCCGTAGATACTACGATGGATCTGGCCACCAGTCATCTCGACCCAGGTGTTGCCTTTCACCAATCCGTGGTTGACGTTTTCGTCCGAGCCTTTGCCACCGCCGTAGACGGTGCCTTCGATGACGGAGTTGGCCTGTTGTATCACGATCTTGGTGTTACCATTGACTTGAGCCAGTTCGCCGCCGCCATACACGTTTCCGTTTCTGGTGCTGGCCGCACCCACAGAGGCGACATAAGTTTCATGGCCACTGGTGATGTCGCCGATGGTGACGACGGGGTTGGCGGTCACTGTAGCGGTGGCACCCAAGCCTCCGCCGTACACGCCCTTTTTAACAGTACCTTTCAGAATGTTCACTTCAGGCGTAAGTCGGCTGGCTCCAACGATAGCAGTGATGGGGTTGTATTCCGTTTCCTTGCCGCCGCCATACACCGTGTCCAGGTCGAGCGGGCAGTGGGTGAACGTGGATAATCCGCCGCCTTCCAGCACGTTCACGGTGATTTTTCCTTCGATGTCGCCCAGCACGTCGCTGCCGCCGAAGGCGTTCTCGATCTTACCACCGTAGATGTTCAAGGTGACGTTGCCACCGGTTCCTTGGGCCTCAGGATGAGCGGTAAGGTATTCTTTCAGTCCGTCAGGATAGTTCCCGGGATGGGCGTTCACTTCGGTCAGTGTGGGGAATCTCATGATGTTGGCCGAGACGTTGTTGGTCGGGTCGAGGGGATCGATATAACCTTTCGAGCCGCCGAACACGTTGACATAATAGCCGCCATAGACGTTCAGTGTGACGTTGCCGTAGAGCGGAGCGAGGTTGGTGCCACCGTAGAAATAGTAACTGTCAGGGTCACGTGGGTTGGCGGGGTCGTAGCACTCGCCCTCGAGGTTGGTCACCACATCGCCGAAGAGGGCGGCTTGGTTACTGCCGTTAAACACTTCCAGGATGAGTTCTGGACAGGTGGTGCTTTGGATGATGGTGAGTTCGATATTGCCTACGTTGCCGTTGGTGTTACTGCCGCCGAAGACCTGGGTGATCAAGCCGGCGTAGATGTCGGTCTTTGCCGTTCCCACGACGGGAGCGGGGCCTGCTTGGCCGTTACCGCCACCGAAGGTCCTGTCGATACGGCCGCCTTCGATGATGACGTGGGTGTTCTGTGCCGAGGCTTTGTTGGAGCCGCCAAACACGTCCTTGATGGTGTTCTCGTCGCATCCGTAGACGTGGACGGTGGTTTCTTTCGTTGAGATTGCACTTCCACTCTCAGGGGCGTAGTTGGCCAAGTTGCCGCCGCCATACACGGCTTGGATGGCGAACTTGTCCGAGGTGGCGCCTTCCAGTGCGGTTGCCACGGTGGGGACGGGGTCGGGGTAGCTGTTGGTGGTGTTGTGGGCTGTCTTGTAGATGTTCACCGTCACGTTGTCTTGGGGAGATCCGTTGGTGTTGTTACAGCCGAAGATGAGCGATTCGCTCAGGTCGATGAAGCAGTTGGCAGTGGCTTGGCTGCTGCTGCCGACGTTTACCACCACTTGACCATTGACCCAACCTTTGGCTTGGTCGACGGGGTCGCCTAAGCCGCCACCATAGAGGTTGCCGTGCAGGGTGCCGTTGAGGTAGTTGACGGTGGTCACATCGGTGTTACCGTTATTCACGCTACCGAGTGCCGAACCGCCATACACGTCGCCATAGATCACAGGGCATACCGATGCCGAGGCGGCATCGATGACACCGATGTTCACGGTGACGTCACCCGAGGTGGTGGTGCTGGCGCCGTAGCCGCCGCCGTGGATGTTGGCTTGGTTGCCGGTTCCCGTGGCGCCGATGGTGCCTTTCACGATGTTGACTTCCACATCGCCTGCGATGTCGCCACTGTTGTTGCAGCCGCCATACACACCGGTGTGCACATAGCCTCCGGTCACCTCCACAGAGGTTGAGCCTGTGGTGTTGTCGGTATTGGTGGTGGTCACCGGGTTGCCTTCACCGTCGAGGGTTGTGACGGTGATGTTGTGGCTTGTCGTCACACCGGCTTGGTTACCGCCGCCGAAGATGTTGTACACGCCGCAATTGTCGTTGTCCATCTCCAGGAGGGTTGAGCCGCACTCGCCTGCGAATCCGCCAGCGTATGCGTTGTTGATAGTGCCACCCGACAGTCTCACGTAGGTCTCGTGGCAATAGGGTCGGCTGAGACCCGCCAATTCTCCGGTATAGGTGTAGTTGCCGTTGCCGCCGCCATAAAGGTCGCCCAAGAGACCATCGTTGACGATCACTTGGGAGGTGCCAGCCACATCGCCGCTGATGTCGCAACCGCCATAGATGCCCACGTTGCTGTAATCGCGACCTTGCACCAAAACCAAGGTGTTATGGGTCACACCGTTCATCTTACAGCCGCCATAGACGGCGTTCTTCACGACAGCCGTGGTGCTTGTGGTGTGCCCACCTGCGACATATTCATGGGGTAGTAGTACATAACTACCTATATTTGAATATGTTTCTTCTCCAATAGTGATATTTCTACTTCCAATCATTGCACCTTTGTTACAGCCGCCGTATACAGTACCGACTTGGCCTCGCAGAAGGATGATGTCGGGTACCAGGCTCAGGTCACCTTCGTTGTTGCCGCCAAAGATGGTCTCCACGTTGTTGTAATCGTATGTGACCGCAGGAGAGGGTTCGTTGATGTTGAGGAACACTTTGAGGAAGCCGGTCACGGTGACACCGTCGCCGCCTCCGAAAACCGTTCCGATGTGTCCGCCAGTCGGTCCGTAATCGACGTTGACATCCACAAAGGTATTGCTCTGGATGGGTTGGTCGTTGATGTTGCAGCTCACCACTGGCTCCAACAGACCCGTGTAGGCACTTGCTTGTTCAAAGGTTGAGAAATAAGCGTAATAGCCGTTGCCGCCGCCGAAGACCGTGTTGATGTTTGGAGTGCCTGTGAGGCCTACATAAGTGTTAACTTGTTCGAGGGAGGTGTAGCCATCGGAAGCATAGTTATAGGATGAAGGCAACACGCGGTTCGAGAAGGCTGCCACTTGGCCGGTACGGTCGTTGCCGCCATAGAGGGCGTCGTTGATGGTGCCTGCTGACACTTGCACTTCGTTGCTGCCATAGATGGAGGCCATGTTGCCGCCGCCGAACACGTTGCCTTCGACGGTGCCGCCGCTCATGCGCACTGAGGCCAGACCGACCCAGTAGGGGAAGTAGGGATAGGCTTCCTTGATATTGTTGTTGTCACCGTCGAAGCCTACGGGAGCCAGGTTACCACCCGCATACACGTTACCTTTCACCAGGATGTTCTCGCTTAGCACCACATGGGTCTCGTTGTGGGTGGGTATTTTCTTGCCTACGTAAGTGTGCAGGGGATCATAGTTGATGCCTGCCGAGAAGTGGACTCCGTCGTTGGTGCAGTGGTAGTAACCGTTACTTCCTGCAAAGATGTTTTTGTAGACTGTGCCGCCGGTGGCCACCACATAGGTGCCACCTTGTACGGCTTGATATTCGAGTGACTTTGGTCCTGGGGCGTCAGTATTGACACGGCTGCTGCCCACGTCGCCACTGACGTTGCAGCCACCATACACGTAGCCCACATGGCCGTCCTTGATTTCCACCCAGGTGCTATAGTTGACGTTACTCATCTGGCAGCCTCCATACAGGTTGTCCACAATGATTTTGCCGCTGTTCATTTCCACATGGGTGCCATATTTCACTGCGTCGCCGTTGATGGAGAGTGTGCCGGCGGAGCCGTCGGTGGTCTCCTGGGCCAACATGTCGCCTGCGTTGCCGCCTCCATACACGGTACCCACGCTGCCCGAGGTCAGGATGATGCGTGGTACGTTCGCCATGGCTTCTTGGTTGTTGCCGCCGAAGAGGGTGCGTACATTGTAGATGCCGGAGAATCCGTTCCAATCGTAACCTGTGGTCTTTGCGGTGATCTTCTCTTCAGAGGCCGAATAGCTGCTGATGGCATTGGAATAGACCTTGCCGAAGGTGTTTCCTGAGCCCTCGGCGATGGCGCAGTCGACGGTGACTTTGGCGTGTAACACGTCAGCAGAGTTGCCGCCGCCAAAGATGGTGTCGCATTGGCCGCCGTTGATGACGACGTCGGTGACCGACCCCGCCACCTTGTTGCCTCCGCCAAAGAGATAGCGGATGCCGAAGTCGCGACCATAGCCGGTGTCGTCGGTGTTGACGATGCCTGTGCTCAGGTTGGTCTTGGTGTCGTTGACCACGATGTGGTGCTTGCAAGTTGCCTGTGTGCCGCCGAAGTTATTGCCTCCAAACACGGAGAATACGGTGCCGCCATTGATGGTGATGAGGGCCCCGTCGGTCTCGACATCAGGTGAGGGGAGGGTTAGGAATGCGTTCTTGGCGCCGCCAAAGATCGAATCCACTTTGACGTAGTTGTTCGTCACCGTGATGGCGGTCTTCTTGATGTCGGGAAAACTCAAAACGTAAGGTTCGGTTCCCGTGTTGGTCCACACGGTCTCGCCGACCTCATGCGATTGTGTCATGGCTTTCACCTCGCCGTTTACCTCCACCGATTGCGAGGTGTAGTATTTGCCAGCTGGGGTGAATGAGGTGCCATCGTAGGCATAGTACCCGTTGCCGCCGCCATACACGTCGCCAATTTTGATTGTTGACTTGGTGGTGCCGTAGTCGTCATAGTCGTTGGGGTCGCCTGCATTGACACCTAATGTGATTTTCGAGCCTTCGGTGCCCAACACCTCGCCGGCGATGTCGTTGCCGCCATATACGGCGTTGACTTCCTGGCAGTTGACCACGATGACTTCGGTGTTGCCGCCCACGTCGGCCATACGGCCTCCGCCAAACACGGATCCGTACACGAGGAGGCTGGGTTCGGCATCGGTGGTGAAGGTGTGCTCCGTGGCACCGCTTAGTAGTTCCGTTCCACCGCAGATGGCGACGACCTTGTAGGTGTAGGTTGAATTGTAATCCAGGTTGTTGATTTCGTAGGAGGTGGCGCTTCCAACCTCTGCGCTATTCCAAGTTCCTCCGTCTTTTTTCCAATACACTTTGTAGCTGTCGGCGGTGTTGATCCACGACACTACGGCGCCTTCGTAGTTGACGGCCACGGAAGTCTGCGAGGGGTTTTGGCAGGGTGTTTTCACAAGGATGTTTGCCGTGCGCACCTGTGTGGAGCCGTCGCTGTAGGTGACGGTGAGGGTCAGTGTGACTGTTTTATGGCCTGTGGTGTTTTCGGAGTTGTAGGAAAGGGTGGGGTTATAGATGGTGGGGTCGTCGAACGAGAGGTATTCGGCACCGTCGGGGGAGACGGTCCATAAATACGACTCAACCGTGTTGTCGTTGCTGGTCTCCACGCCGGGGGTGTTGGTGCCTTGGTCGCCGTTGTTGTAATAGTTGTGGGTGCCACCTTCAAATTCGTAGGAGGTGTAGGCGGGGATGTATTTGTAGGAGTAGTTAGTGGCTGTTATCGAGAGGGGATGGGTGTCATGGAAATCCATTGAAAAATCGCTCAAGTCGGCCAGTTCGCCAGCGGTGATCTCGGTGACGGTTTTGCTATGTTCCGTGGCGGTCACGCTGCGGTATCTGGCGGCATTGGGCACCAGTAAGGTAGAGGAATTGGGCTCATAGATACTATAGTAGGAATCTGACGTCAACTTCCAGGTGCTTCCATCGAGCATGACCCAATAGACCTCCCAGCATGCGTTGTCACCGTAGTCGCCGCCCCAGCTGTGTTCGCAAGTTAATTGGGTCTTATCATCGTGTAACATGCCTCGTGCCACGCCGGCGCCGTAGGCGTCGCTGTCCCAACGTGTAAAGTAATAGATTTGTTCCGTGTTTCTCAGCAACTGAGTGGGGGGGGTGCTGTGTGACAGGGAAAGTTCGCCGTCGGCTTCCAGTGGAGCGGACAGGAAACGGTAGTTTTCTCCGTCGAAGAAATAGTAGTTGTGGTTGGTCCCGTCGGGGTTGAAGCGTGTGCCTGAATACCAGATACAGTCGGGGCTGAACGAGGTGGCCATTTGCAGCTCCCATGCGTTTGTTGTTGTGTTATAGACGTGCGCCAGGTAGTGGTCGCCCGGAGTGGCCTCTTGAATTCTCTTGATCACATACTGACCGTCGGTTTGTGCCAGTGTTGCTCCTGTTGTGAAGAAGAGCAAAAGATATAATAAACATGAAATTCTTGACTTGTTCATAGTTCAGTTCCGTTTAAAATAACCTTTGTATTTTGGTTGACCTTGCCCATGTTGCCTCCACCATAGATGTTGCCATACACTCGGGTCTGGTCGTTGATTTGTACTTCTGTATTGCCGCCAACGAAGCTTTCTTCGCCGCCGCCGAACACGCTACCTCTAACCTTTGTTGTTCCCTTGAGGGTGAGCTTGATGTTGCCTGTCACTGAGCCGAGGTTGGTCTTGCTCAAATCAATGTTGGTATAGAGAATGTGATTGGTCTTATCAATGGCCCGGGCGGTGCTGTTGACCGTTTCCTCTCGGTGTTGCCAGCTGTAGCTGACTGTGGCGGGGAATGTGGGCTCAAGATATACACCCAGGTTGCCGTTATAGAATGGTGCCTTGACGAAGCCGCCCGTATTCATCACATCGACGGTGGGCAGGGTGGCTGAAAAGCCCGCGCCATATACGTTGCCATTCACTGTACAGCTGTCAAGGGTGGAGGTAGCGGTGCCTTCCACCTTTCCTAAGCTGCCGCCACCGTAGAAGTTGCCGGTGATGGTGCAGTTGGTGAGTGTTGACGTAATCGCGTGTGTCGTTGCCAGCGAGAAACTGACATAGTCAATCAACAGTCGGGCCACATTCTGATTGTTGTTCGACATCGGCAAATACTGTGAGCTATAGGTAACGGAAACGCCCTTGTAGGTGCTACTGTAATCTTGCTTGTAGTTATTGTTTACAAAAGTGTTCCAGTTGGTTGTACCATAGTCGCCGTTAATGTTGTTTATATTGGTGGGTGTAAAGCGGCTGTAGGAGTTGCCGCCGTAGCCGGCGCCGAAGAAGGTGCCGAAGGTGCAACCGGTGGCCGTGGTGGTTACCGTCTTGCCAGTGCCCATGTCGCCGAACTTGGGGCCTCCGCAGAAGAGGTCCACATGGCTGTCGACGATGGTGGTGGAGAGGTTGCCCGTCATAGGCTTGTCGGCATTGAGGCAGCCGGCGAAGAACTCGTGGATGTCGGCGTTCTGTATCAGCCAACTGATGTTGCCATTACCGCTGCCATTTCCGATGCCCTCCATGGCGGCGCCACAGATAGTGCCGAAACGACCGCCGTTGATATAGCACTCGGCATTGTCGCCCCTACTAGTGATGTCGCTCTGGTAGAGACCGGTGAGGTAGAACTCGTCGAAGTCGCCGCCAGTCACCGATATGGGTGAGTGCTTGGTGGCAATTTTTTTATCCTGGTGACAGCCTGTGTGGAATTCCTTGAACCACGCATTACCGCCTACATGGATATAGGGTATATTGTTCGATGTGCCTTTTTGGTTGTTGCTTACCCATTGCTCCATGACGCCTCCCTGCACGATGATGGCGTCGGTAGCGCTTCTGGCCGAATGTTCATACTCGAACTGGGTGAACCGGAAGAGCGAGGTGTTGGTGCTCTCGAACCATCCTTTGGGAATCAGGATACCGAAATTGTACGTGCCTGTGCCGCCGGTGGACTTCTGAGCCATACCGAGGCCAGGGATGTTGATAAAGTCGGCCCTCACGGGGTGGAATTCGGTACGACCGTCGAAGCGCAGGATATAAGAGTAGTCGGGCTCGTTGTCGTCATCAAGGTCGATGGAGGTAACCGTATAGGGCTTGGCCTTACTTGCTTCCATGGAGTTGTAATGATGATAGTTGCCCACAAGCACCACGGCATAGTCATAAGTGGTTTGGTTATTCGCATCCCCCTCGATGCCCACAAAAAGTCCTGTACTATTCGTACTTGAGATGGCATTGCCCATCGAGGTGTAAACCACCTGGCTTTCTCCGGCAATGGAATAACTGTTGCCGTTGGTGTATATCGTTCCACCACCGACGTTGGATACATTGTACCCGGTCTTCATATCCGCACTATACACCTTGTCGGCATTGGGGTCGGCCAGGTAGACGCATCTGGCCCAATAGGGCTCGATGGTGATGGCCGTGACGCCTTCGGGCACGTCCCAATAGGCGCCCTGGTTGAAGATACGTCCGCTGACCGAGTACTTGTCCTTGTTGGTGCAGTTGCGGTCGGCGAAGTTGTATCCACCCCAGGTGTCGGAAGCGGTGAAGGTGCCAGGGGTGCCGCCTGTGATGCTGACAATCTTCCAGCCCGTCACCACGCGGTTGCCGTTGTAGTTTTTGGTACCCACCTCGTTGTAGTAGGGTAATTGAACTTTATAGTAGTTGAAGTTGAAATGTGCGGTGTCTTTGTCGGTAATGTTGAGGGTGAGCTGGTTGGTGGAAATTGCAGCTCCCGAAGGTCTCTGGTACACTGCACCGTCACCCATCTGAATGTTCACCGTCAGCGTGCCCAGCTTTCCGCCTTGGTTGCGGGGCTTGCCGGTGACGGCATGCTCGGCGTCGATGTTCACCACCGAGGGGTATTTGCCCTGTTCCATCAGAATGGGGTAGGTGTGGGCGGTGCCGATGCTGTCGGGCAGTAGCACCCATTTCAGCATATCGCTGCCACTATAGGTTCCAGTGGCCCACCAGCCTGCCAGCTTGCGCTGGCCATTGAGGATGTGGCGGAAGAACTCGAAGCGCTGTAAGAAGCGTGTTTCGGCCATCAGGGCGCAGTTGTAGGTGTTGATCTCGTTGTCCTGTACGTAGGAGGCTTCGCCACGGAAATAGTTGAAGTTGCTCACGCCGGTGTTGCCCGCGTTGCTGATGTTTGTTCCGTTATAGACGGGTGCCTTGTTGTTGCCGCCGGTGATGTCGCCGTAGAACATGCAGGCGAAGACCATCGAACGGCGGTTTGCACTGGTGGTGCCGTAATTGTTGTAGCCCACAATGCCGCCCACGCGGTTGCCGCCTGTGATGTCGGCGTATGAGTAGCAATTGACCACGCGAGGGGCATTTGAAGCATTGGAATTGCCATCAAGCAGACCCACCAGGCCACCGCAGCAGTCTGTGGCATTGGCAGCCGTCGAGGTGCCTGTGCTCTCTACGGAGCCTGAGAGGATGCCCACGTTGTAGATGCGTGCTGCGCCGGTGGCGGTGCAGGCGATGGCGCCCACCTGACCGCTTTGGCTGATGTTCACGTTTTCAAGCACCAGGTTCTTTACCGTACCGGTAAGGGTTGTGAACAAAGGTGCCGTGAGGCCGCTGATGCGGTAAGGCATGTGGGTGGAGGGGTCGATGGCAGCCTCTAGCGTACCCGTGAAGGGTCCAGTGATGGTGGTGTGACCTGCGCCGTTGATGTCGGCGGTGAGGCGGTAGTTTCCGGCCATATCGGTGATGCTGCTCAACGAGGTAATGTTGGTCTGTGCCTTTGCAGTCGGCAAGAACGCCAACAACAACGCCACACAGCAAAACCCGATAATATGTTTCAGCCTATTCATTGTTCTATTCCATTCAAAACGACTCTGGTGTTGCCTCCGACTTCGCCCATGTTGCCTCCACCATAGATGTTGCCATACACTCGGGTCTGGTCGTTGATGATGACTTCTGTGTTGCCGTCAACGGCACTTTCTTCACCGCCGCCGAACACGCTGCCTTTCACTTTTGTCGTCCCCTTGAGGGTGAGTTTGATGTTGCCTGTCACTGAGCCCAAGTTGTTTAAGTTGACGGTGGTGTGTACATAATTGGTTCCGTCATCGGTGCTGATACCAACGGTGTTATTGCTGAGTGTGTTGACATGTTTCCAATGGTACTCGGTGGTGCCGGTGAAGATGCCGGGCTCGAACATACCCGAGCCGCTGTTGTAGTTGGGGTCCTGGGTGAAGCCGCCGTTTCTCACCTGGATGGTGGGCAGCGTGGCCGAGAAGCCGGCGCCGAAGACATTGCCATTGACGCTGCAGCTGTCGAGCACCGAGGTCACTAAGCCCAATACATTGCCGAGGCTGCCGCCTCCGTAGTAGTTGTTCTCGATGGTGCAGCGTTTCAGGCTCGACGACACATTGTTGCATTGCGCTGTTGAGAAGGCGGCGAACTCTACATATAATCGGGCGCCCGTCGTGCCGCTGGTCCACACGAAGAACTCGTAGTCGAAGTCCGTGGCCACACCGGGGCCTTTCTTGCCGTAGTCTTTGCCTGATGTCTGTGAGGACCCTGTGGTGCTTCCGTCAAAGTATTTGCCTCGGTCGGTGGTGTAGTAGCCTTGAAGGGTGTTCCAGTTGTATGTAGAATTGTCGTAGTATTTCTTCTTGGAGAGGGAGGTGCCGCCGTAACCGGCGCCGAAATAATCGCCGAAGACGCAGCCCTCGGCGCTGGTGGTGACGGTCTTGTTGGCTTGCATGTTGCCGAACTTGGGGCCACCGCAGAAGAGCGTCACGTGGCTGTTGTAGATTTCCGTAGTGATGTTGCCCTTGATAGGCTTGGCGTCGTTGATGCCGCCGCCGAAGAAGTTGTCGATGTCGGCATTGTAGATCTGCCACCGCACGTTGCCGTCGATTTGTTCGAGCGCCGCTCCCGCCGCCTCGTGGATATAGCCGCCGCTGATGTAACATTCGGCGTTGTCTGTACGTACCTTAGCATCGGCCTTGTAGGTTCCAGTGAGGTAGAAGCCCGGGAACTCGCCCCCCGTCACCGACACGGGCACATGAGGCGTCGACTCGGCGCCGTCGCTGTGGGTGCCCATGCCGAACTCCTTGATCCACACGTTGCCACCCACATGGATATAGATGGTCTTACCGGTGACGGCCTTGCTCTGCGTCGACACAAACTGGTCGACCACGCCGCCAAGCAGGATGAACGGAGCGTCGATCTTGGTGCTGTTGTCCAGATTCTCATACTCCAGCTGCGAGGTGTAGAAAAGTGCTGTATTGGTGACCTCGAACCAGCCTCTGGTCTTGAAGATGGTGAAGTTGCAGATGAGGCTGGCTCCGTTGGGCTTCTGTGCCTGCGCGGTGCCGATGATGTTCAAGAAGTCATAGCGTATAGGGGTGATGCTCGATCTGCCCGTATGGTGATAGATGAGGCTGTAGTCGGGCTCATGGTCATTATCCGTGTCCACCGACATCATGGTGAAAGGTGTGGTTCCGTTTTGCGGCACAGTGTTCAAATGAAGATTGCCCACGAGCACGAGGGCGTTGTCGTAGACGGTAGGACCCCAGCCCCCCATGTTATTGTTTATGTTGTTTAAAGCACGCTCAATACTCGTTTCGACATTCTGTCCATTAAACAGCGTGGTACTCGTGTTTACCTGTGTGCCAGTTTGGCTCACGCCCTGTTTTGTATTATAATTAGCCGAATAGACCACATCGTAGTACTGGTCGGCGAGATAGTATGCCTTGGCCCAGTAGGGCTCGATGGTGATGGATGTGACGCCATAAGGCACGTCGAAGTATGCTCCCTGCGAGAAGACGCGCTTGCTGACGCTGTAGAGGTCCTTGTTCGAGCTGCGACGGTCGGCGTAGTTATGGTCGGGGAAATCCCTGATGCCCGTCGTGGGGTAGTTGGCCGAGGTGTAGGGGTCGCCCGGGACGGCGGTGATGGCCGTGATCTTCCAGCCCGTCACCACGCGGTTGCCCGTGTAGTTGCCCGTGCCCACGTCGTTGTAGTAGGGCAGCTGCACCTTGTCGTAGTTGTAGTTGAAGCGGTCGAAGTCCTTGTCGGTGCGCTGCAGCGTCAGGCTCGAGTTGGTGATGGTGGCTCCTTCGGGCTTGGTCTGGCCGCCGGTGGTCTGTGCACTGCTGATGGTCACCGAGAGGGTGCGGCCCAGCTTGCCTCCATGGTTGCGGCCTACGGTGGCGCTGTCGGGAGCGTTGGCAAAGTCGGGGTTGATGATGGAGGGATAATAGCCCTGCGCCTTCAGTATGGGGTAGGGCTTGGGGTTGTCGATGGTGCGGTCGGCGGTCTCGAGCACCCATTTGAGCATCAGGTTGGCGTCGGCCACATTGCCGGTGACGTAGAAGGCTGCCAGCTTCTTGTTGCTGTTGAGCAGCAGGCGGTAGAACTCGTGGCGGTTCAGGAATTTCTCTTCCACGGCTAGTGCACTGTTGTACTTGTTGTTGCTGATGGCCTTGGTCTGCAGCTCATCGTAGGCGTAGTAGTTGAAAGTGTTGAGGCCGCCCTGCAGGTTGGCGATGTTGTTGCCGCCGAAGACGGGTGAGATGGTGCTGCCGCCGGTGATGTCGCCGTAGAACATGCAGTTCATCACCATGGTGTTGATGCTGCCAGCGGTGGTGGTGGCGTTGTTGTTGCCCACAATGCCGCCGACGTTGGTGCCGCTGGTGATGGTGGCGAAGGAGTAGCAGTTGACGATGCGGGCGGTGCCTTCGAGCAGACCCACCAGACCGCCGGTGTTGGTGGTGCCGCCCACGGAGCCGCTGAGGATGCCCACATTGTAAATGCGGGCGGCGCCGTTGGCAGTGCCGGCAATGGCACCGGTATTGCCAGTGTTGCCGCTGATGGCCACATCTTCCAGCACCAGGTTCTTCACCGTTCCGGTAAGGGTGGTGAACAAAGGGGCTGTGAGACCGCTGATGCGATAGGGCATGTGGGTGGTGGGGTCGATGGCCGCCTCAAGGGTGCCGGCGAAGGTGGTGACACCCGGTGTGCCACTGCTGATATTGGCAGTGATTCGATACTGGCCGGAAGTATTAGTAATATCGCTCAGCGAGGTAATGTCGGTCTGTGCTTTTGCGGTAAATTGAAGCGCAAATGCTAATATAATGAAAATCAGTATCTTATGCAGTTTCATTAGCTATTTTCTCAAAAAACCTGCAAAGATACTGATTTTCTGTTAAAAAAGGAATACTTTTTCTGATGTTTTTTCTTACATTATGTTAATGAAAAAATATTTCTTAAATAATTTTAATGTTTTTATAATTAATTATTCATCATGAATGAAGTATTTACCTTATCACAATCTTCTGGGCTTTCAGGAGTTTCTTTCCGTCAACCAGACGTAGCATGTACATGCCCGCGGCAAACTCATCGAAATGGACCAGGGTCTGCTCACCAAACAGATAGTCGGTGTAGAGCACGCGGCCCAGCATGTCGACGAGCTCAAGCTGTCCTTCGCCTTCGATCATCCAGCCGTAGCCGTTGAAATAGGCGAAGTTGTCACCTTGGTCTTCGTTCTCGTCAATGCCAGTGACCTCGAACTCAATGTAGAACCTTGAGGCGTAGTCGGTGGCTTTGGCGGTGAACTCGTACGTGTCGTGCGACAGCATGTCGTAGCGGATACCTTCGATGTTGTCGACCAGGTACATGGCCGAGAAGGTGCCGTTGTGGGTACGCCATGAGAGGGTGTAGGTGCTGTCGTTCGGGGTCTTGAAGAACACGGGGATACGAGGTGTGCCTTCAGGAGCGAAGAGCAGACCGTAGTCCTCGTTCTCCATGTGGGCGTACAACTTGAAGTCGGCGTTGCGCAGGTTGTCGATCTTCTTCACGCCACCCAGTTCCGGACGGTTGAACTCAATGATACAGAGGTCGGCGTTGCCGTAGCCGTCGGAAACATAGAGGTTCACCAGAGGATAGCAGGGTCTTCCCGTCGTGCGCAGGAACGAACCTTCGTCTTTGGTCTCACCCGCCATGTTTTGGTTGAAGGTAATGGTCTCCGTCTGATTGGTCTTGTTGGTCACAACAAAGAAGGCCTGATGCGGATGGAGGTACTGGGTAGGAGTGGCCGGGTTGGGCGAAGCTCCCGTGGCATAAGGAACGTAGGCGCCGTTGATATGCGATGGTTTTGGATCATCGGAGTCGGCCTCATAGATGTATGCACCTTCGATGAAGTTGTTGCTCGGGTAGGCGAGGAATACGTCCATGTCGAGGTAAGCTTGGTAGGGGTTACCCACCAGGTTGCTGCCCTTGTCGTAAGTGGGTTCGCCAGGCTTATCCGTGGGTGCCATGGCGGAGACGCCGATGGTCACTTGGCCCCTGTTGAGGTCACCGGTGTTGGAGAGGTAGCTGTCCTGCGAGATGGCCATCATGTAGCCCTTGCCGGGGACAAACGCTGTCTCGTTTTCGTAGTCTCCTAAGTCGTTGTACCCAGAGTAATGGATAATCGGGTGGCTACCGTTAATCTCGTCGAGATGCCAGTGGTTGTGAGAGCTTCTCTTGAGGTTGATCCAATGGTAGTCGGGTTCGTCGTAGCAGTAGAAGTCCCACTTCACTGGTCCGTTCATCACCCGCAAACCATTCGGGAAGTAGCCGTTCTCCATGGAGATGAGGTTCACTTCATGACCGAAGCCCAAGGTTGCCGACATGTTATAGGACGTTCCCAAGGGGGCGTTGCGCAACGAGCTTGACATCAGGTGCCAGTCGTATTCCAATTTGTTGTCGAAATAGTCGGTGGCGCCGTGTTTCGAGTTGTCGAAGGTGATGCCCACCGTGGCTTTGAAGTCGCTAGTGGCGCTTTCCAGCTGCAACAGCACGGCGTCTTCGTGGACGAACACGCTGTCGTTGTTGGAGGGTGCTTTGGTGACGTCGATGGCGTTGTCGTACACGAACAGCGATGACTGCACTGCGCTGTATTTGGTGAGCAGGTTGTCGAGGCTGGTGTGCTTGTCGGTAGAAGTGTTTTCACTTCCGTAGTCGAGCAACAGCGGGTTGGTGTTGTCGGCGGCCATGGTGTTGTGGCCATAGAGACCGAGGACGGGGAAGTCGCCGTTGATGTTGGCGGTGCCGGGACGGAACCATCTGGCAAAGTGCTTGCCATAGAGCGGGTCGCTCGTGTCGGTGATGGCATTCTTTTCCTTGGCCCAGTGGTCGAGGGCGCTCACCATGCCGGGCCACTTGTCGATATGCGAGTTGGCGTAGGTGATGACGTCGCTGTGGTAGGTGTTGGACTGGCCGGAGACCATGGTCACCTTGTTGTCGTCATACAAGTATCCGATGTCCTTGCGCTTGAGCAGGTCGGTCTCGTAGTTACCGTGGTTTCCGAGGTTGCCTTGATTCAAGCTGATATAGGCGGATTCTCCCTCGGGAGCATAGCAATAGTGGATAGAACCTGTGGTGCTGTTTTTGCCTGCGAACCATCCGAAGTTGGTGGGCAAGGTGATGGTTTGTGTTTGTGAGTAGTTGTTTTCCACGGTGCCGAGGTTGTCGCCTACAAGACCTCCGATGAAGCCACTGCCTTTGCTGGTCATGTTCACGATGTTGGAGTAGCTGTTGTAGAGGTTGCCGCCGTTTTCAACCCTACCTGCGATACCACCCATGGTATAGCCGGTGAGGGTGGGCATGCCGATGACCGAGTGTACGAGGCCGCCATTATCCACCTCGCCGACCACGCCGCCCACATAGGTGGAACGGTTGGCATCTGTGGCGTCGATGGTAGGCAGGGCCTGGCAAGCGGTGATAATACCGCCGTTGCTCACACGACCTGCGATGCCGCCCACATGCTGCTCGATGCTCTCGTCGGGGTTCCAAGGCTGGATGTCGGCCGAGGTCATCAGCACGTTCTTCACCACGCCCTTGTCGGTGTCGTCGCCGGTCACAATACCGAAGAGACCCATGTCGGCGAAACCTTCACGATGGATGGTGAGGCCGTCGATCTTATACCATTGGCCGTCGAAGGTACCTCTGAACCCTCCTATTTCCTTGTCACCAATGGGTAACCAGTAGTGTTCGCTCAATTCCGCTCCTGAGATGTTGCCGGTCAGTTGGGCGTTGGCAAGTGGGTGAGGATCCGCTCCGTTCAAGCCGTTGACATAGGAGATGAACCAAGCCAACTTCTCAGCGGAGTTGATGTTGTTGATGTCAAAGTCGTTGGGGTCGCTGGCATTGTCTGGGTTCTCCACCTGATAGTGTGCCCAAGTCTTACCGAAGTAGAGGGTGTTGGCGTCGTAGTAGTGGAAGGTGTAGCTACGTCTTGTGTCATCGAGGAAGTTCTCGTTGAAATAGGCTTGCCTGATGTTACGTTCAAACGCGCTCGTGGCGATGGGTGTCAGGTCTTTTTCGGGGCCGCTGTCATAGAATACGGTCTTATACACGCCGATTTTGGCATCGGCATCCAAGCCGTCGAACTGTTCGATGGTGATCGTGGTGGGCAACTCGGGTAGGTAAACGTTGTTTTCCTGACCGTCGGCATCTTTATTGCCGGTGATGTTCACCAGACCTTTCACAACGACTTTTGCGCCGTTCTCCATATAAATGCCACCGCCATTGCCGTTGGGATCGGCCACCTTGTTGTTGGTGATGACGGTGCCGCTGTTAAGTTTCAGCGTGGCGCCGTTGGCAACATGGATGGCGCCGCCCGGAACTACGTTGTCGTTGTTCTGGCTCCAGCGCAACTCACAGTTGCTCAGCGAGGCCGTGCCTCTCACGACGTTGATAAGCGGGGCTTGCTGATGTTGGGGGTGATTGGCCCATTCGTACGCTATAGGATCAGCATTCGGATCTGTTGGATGAGGTTCCTTAAGGAAGTTGTAGCTGCCGCCATACATGCCGTCCAACACAAATTCGTTCAGGTTGAGATTGGCAGCGCCTCCGTTCACCGTGAAGAACACGGAATTGGTATAAGCGTCTTCCGTACCAATTTGATACAAGTTATGGCCCGTGTTCTCACCAGGGTCATATCCTCCGTAGGCACCTCCAGGAACGTTGCTGTTTACCGTTCCACCTGGATAACGGTACAGTGCGATGGTATAACCGTTACTGTTGCTCCATACCGTATTCGACGATACTTGGATGGGTCTCACCACCAACACATGGTCGCCAGGAGTCCAGCCGTTGTCCAGTACACCTTGGATGGTCTTCAAAGCAAAGTCGGCATATTCACCGGTGTTTTTATCGTCGCCCTTGATGCCGTCAAGGAAGAGGCCTCGTGAGGTGGTCTTCTTATAGATGGTGTAGTTGATGTCGAAGGTCTTCCATCCCGCAGGCGTGGTCGCGGCATCAATGTCGACAGGCACTTCGGCGTTGAGGGTTGCCGCGGTGGTGGGATAGCATACACTGAATGTCACAGTTCCGAGTACACCTGCCTCGTATGCATTAGAGATGTGGACTGCATCTGAGTTGTAATGCAGTGTAAAGTCGATGCTGAAGGGAATACGGCCGTCCGATTCGCCAATCTTCACTGCGTTGGAACCATACATAACAGTGGGATCGATGGCGGTGCCGTCAAGGTTCAATTCGTGGGTGTTGTAGATGGTGGTATGCGCCCAACCATTCTTATTATCGGCGTTGTTGGCGGGGATGTAAGTGATGCCGTAATAGCGGTCGCTCTCCTCGCTGTAATGGCCTGCAACATTGGATGAAGCCAGGAAGGTGGGATCCACTTGAATCTGGGGGGCAGTTGTATTATGGCTATAATCCTGCTTGTAGACATAGAACGGGGTCTCGTGTCCACCGCTACCCTCCGGTGCGATGAAGGCCGGCAGGGTCACTTTCAGCTTGTAATGCTCATCGGCTTTCATGGTGGCAATGTTGTCGTACATTGCGTAGGCGGTCACGTCGATGTCTTGTCCCAAAGCTGTCTGTGTGGTGAACGAGGCCACGATATTAATGAGGTTTGTCTCGGTGGGTACTGTTGAGGAGCCTGAGGGGGGACAATAGCTCTTCATCGTGATGATGACGGGCGACAAGGTCACACTCTGGGTCAGCTCCTTATAGTAGGTGACGCGGAGTCTCAGCTTCGGGGTCTGGCCTTGCGGGTTGGATGGGTAGAGGTATCTCTTTCCGGGGTTCAATGCATCGGGAATGATGAGTGGCTTGGCGTTGTTACTGAGAACGTATGGCTCATTGGTGCTCTCGAGAGTCAGACAGCCTTCGGGCATCATTACAAGGCCAAAACGGGTGTTGGGGTTCTCGCGGATTAAGGCCTGTGTGCTAGAGAGACCTACATCAGACGAGCCTTTTGGAAGGGTATAGTCGTCATAATAGCCCTGGCTGCCATCATATACCAAATAATAGTTGGAGCTGCTAGGATCGGTGTTGTAGATACCGGCGTCAACAATACGCACGTTGTCGCCGAAGTCGATGTCTTGCAATTCGAAATAGGCGCCATCGCAACTCAAGGTGGGCAATTCCACAATGTAGTCGGCCGTGAGGAACTCATCGGTGTGCTCCGGTTGTGAATAGAGGTAGAGCACAGCGTCGTAGTTCACAATATGATTGTTGGAGGTTGTGATTTGCCAGTAACGGTAGTCGGGTCGGTCGCCTTTCGAGGTCTGAAGGATGTTCGTGTAGGGGAACTGGTTTCCTTTGGTATAGTCACCGCCTCCATCGGTATGGAAGTTGTGTTGGTCGTAATAGCTCATGAAGCCGCCGTCGTAGGTGTTTTCATCAGCGCTGGTGCCAGTGATCTTCGGTCGGGCATGGGCGAAGATTTCATTTTCCGAGTTGGTCACCATGCGGAAGAAGCCGCTCAACTCACCGTAGCGTTGGGTGTCGCTGATTCCTGGGATCTGGTTCAGGTCGACCAGTTTGCCCACGAGAACGCCTCCGCCTACATCGATGGTGGTGTATTGTTTTGTATAACGTACATACACCGCGTAACCGTCGTTGAAACGGAAAGTGTTGATGTCTGCGTCAGGAAGAGTGCCTCCTAGGGTATTGCCGTTTAAATAGTAGAACAATTGGTCAGTGGCGCCGATACCAATCCAATAAACTGTCTGGTTCTGGTGACTGGTGTAGAGGTCGTTGCCCGGGCGGTATTCGCTGCGGATGGAGTTGACCTCGTCGATTTGCTTGTTGGAGACGATGTTACTGCCGTTGCGCACCCTCACAATGTCATCGATGTAAAGAAGCGAGTATTCGGCAGTGTTTTGGTTTTGCGAGATGTCGCCCTGACCAGAGAATTCGACGGAGACGTTGTCGAAGATAAGGGTGTCGCAACGTTGGATTGACACAAAAGAACGAGAGGCATTTTTCAGCACATCAAAGCTCTGTGAACGGGTGTGGTCGATATCTTCCAAAACTTGTTGTCCCAATAGGTACTGGCCGTAGTTGGCCACTTGGATCTTACGACCAAGCGTACCTGCGTCGCAGGAGGTTCCGGAGCCGTAGAGCGAGCCTTCAACGTTCATATAGTTGTGGTCGGAGGGAGTTGAGCTGGTACCGGTGGCGTAGTTGTTACCGTCCAAGTAGATGTTGCTGTAGCCTGTGGTGGTGGCGTTGCCGAAGCCGGTGGCTGGGTTGTAGTCGCCCCAGTTGGAGCCTGCATACACGTGCGAGTAGATGATCAGGTTGCCGTAGATATGTTCGCCTCCAACCTCCTTGTCGATGTTGTGGCGGTTGGCGTTGTAGATGGCGTCTTTACCGATGTTCACGTCTGACGAGCCGAACAGGTTGCCGTAATAGCCTGCGCCATAAACGTTGCCCTGCACGGCGCCTCCGCTGATATTGACGAAGGCGGTGTATTCGGTGGCGTTGTAGGCGGTGGCGAGTGTTTGGTTGAGGTTCATACCGTCGTTGGCGTTACGGCTGCCGCCGTAGGCGTGGTTCTCCAAAGTGCCGCCACGCATGTTGAGGGTCTTGAGGCCTGCCAGGAACACAGTGCCTTGTGTACCCTTGGCGCCGGCGAACAACTCGCCTTTCACCAGGCCTCCGTCCATGTTGACTACGACGCGGCCTTGGGTGGTGCCTTGGTCACCGCCGCCGAACACGTCTCTGGTGATGGTGCCGCCTTCGATGTTCACCTGGGTGACCACGGCATTGGCTGCTGCGCCGCCAGCGGCGAAGCGCACGGTGCCGTTCTGACCGCCGCCGTACACGTTGGTGATGGTGCCGCCGTTGACGGTGACGTTGGAGCAGCCGCCGATATTGGCGTCTCCACGGTTGGCCAGGCCACTGCCTTGGCCTGCGCCGTACACGTCTTTCAGGCTGCCGCTGTTGATGACGACGTTGGTGTTGTTGGTCACCGCGCCGTTTTCGCCGCCGCCATACACGTTGTTGTTGAAGGTGGCGTCTTCGGCGTTGACCGTGGTTACCAAGGTGTTCGTCACCGTGGCGAAGTCGATGTATGCGTTTGCGGGATTACCTTGTCCGGCACCGAACACCTTGCCGCCGTAAACGACACCTGCATCCACGTAGCCCAGGATGGCCGTTCCGCTCACGGTGACGCCTGAGGTGCCTTCCACGGAACCCAGCTGACCACCGCCGTAGAGGTTGCCCTTCACTTGGCCTGCGGTGGCGTTCACCATGGTGTTGCCCGTCACTTTGGCCACGTTCACTGCGGATACGCCGCTCACATCGGTCAACGAGCCCAAGCCTGCGCCGAACACGTTGCCGTTGATGACGGAATATTGGTTAAGGATGTTCACGGTGGTGTTGCCTGTCACGGCTGCCGCGTTGCCGCCGCCATACACATTGCCGCTAACCAGGGCTTTGTGCGAGGTCTGCAACACGTCGATGTCGCCGAGGTTGACGACAGGGTTGGCGTTGGTGATGGCAGCCGCGACACCCTTGCCGCCGCCATACACGTTGCCTTGGACGCTGTTGCCGGTCCCGAGGTGCTTGATGTTCACGATGGGCGAATTCACCAGGCTTACGGGGCTATAGGCTGCTTCGTTGCCGCCGCCATACACATTGGTCAGAACCAAGGGACAGGTGGTGTTTTCTGCATCCAGCACGTTCACGGTGATGGTGCCGTCGATCTCGCCGCCTTGGTTGTTGCCGCCGAAGGCGTTCACGATGGTGCCGCCGTAGATGCTGAGTTCGACGTTGCCGGTGATGGTGCCGTTGACGTTGTTGCCGCCAAAGACGTTTTCGATGAACTTGCCGCTGTAGATATTCACGGTGCAGTTTCCGTTCACGTCGGCTTGCTTGCCGCCGCCGAACACGTAGCCCAACACAGCCTCGCTGCTGCTGGTGCCGCAATCGATGGTAAGTTCGGCGTCGTCGCTCGGGGCCAGGTTGCCACCGCCGTACAGTTCGCCGATCACTTCCACGGAACAAGTGAGTTCGTTATCGACGGTGAGGTCGGTCTGGCCTCCGATATGGCCGCGGGTGTTGGAGCCGCCATAGACCTCGGAGATGAGACCGCCTTGGATTCGGGTGACGGCGTCGCCTACCACATCGGCTTGGGTGCCGTCTACGGAGCCGTCTCCGCCGCCGAACACCTGTTTGATTCTACCCCCGTCCACTGTTACCGCAGCCGCCTGTGAGCTGGCCGCTTTGCCGCCGCCATAAACCTGCTTGACGGTGTTGTTGCAGTTGTGGATATAAGACAAGGCAGTAGCGCCTTCGAGGGTGGTGGAATAGTCGGCCTGGTTGCCACCGCCATAGATGGCCTTGATGGCGTATTGCTGCGTGGGATCGTTGGTGGTGGTCAACCAATCAAGTTGTTGAGCCCACGTCAAACCACTAGGCATGGTCGGGTAATAGTCGTGGTCGGTGCCATAGAGATGCACGGTGGAGTTGCCCTTGGGCGTGCCGTTGATGTTGTTGCCGCCGAACACCATGCCTTGGTCGGTGTTACCTGCAGCATCGTTGAAGATGCCGCCGTGGATGTTCACTTCGGTGGTGCCGTACTCGATGGCTTCCACTGCGGTGATGGTGGGATCGACCGGGTCGGCGATACGGCCCAAGCCGCCGCCATAGACGTTGCCGTTGATGGTGCCTTTGTACACGTTCACTGTGGTCTTGTCGGCACTGGCGAGGCTGGTCACTTGGTGGTTCACGCTACCCAAGGCCGAGCCGCCGTACACGTCGCTCCAAATGGTTGGGCCGCTTGAGGCGCCTTCTTGGGCGATGTTCACCGTGACGTTGCCTCCGGTCGTGGTCAGTTCACCGTAACCGCCGCCGAAGATGCCGCTGGTCAGGGGGGTGCTGCTGGTGCCCAGGGTGCCGCCGTTGATGTTGACTGTGACAGCGCCGGTAACGCTGCCCTTGTAGTTGTTGGCGCCATACACGCCGTCGAGCACGGTGCCGCCGTTGACGTTCACAACCGAAGCATTGCTCTGGCTGGCGTAGCCGCCACCAAAGATGTTGTTGGCTGTGCCGCTCAACATGTCCACACGTGAGACGGTGCTGACGGGAGGTGTCAAGCCTGCGTAATCACCTGAGGTATAGTCGTAGTCGCCATTGCCGCCGCCATACACGAAGCCCACCACCGGGGCGGTACCTACCGAAGAGGCTGCGTCGTCGCGAACCACTACACGGGTGGTGCCGGGACTGATGCCGCTGATATCGCTGCCGCCGTAAATCGGGATGTCGCTATAGTTGCCGCCTTCCACCAGGACCATGCCGGTGTTGCTCACGCCGTTCTTTCTGCAACCGCCATACACGGCATTGCTGATCTTTGCCGTGGGAAGGACGGTGTTGCCGTTGGCGACGTATCTGCGGCGCAGTCTCACCAAGCTGCTCACATGCTCAAAGGTCTCATTGCCGTCGGTGCTGGTGATGGTTGCGTCACCTGTCATGCCGCCTTCGTTGCAGCCGCCATACACGGTGCCCACTTGTCCATGCAGCAGGATGATGTCGGGCACTTTGTCAACCAACGCCAAATCACCTTTGTTGTTACCACCGAAGATGGTGCCAATGTTGTTGTGGTCTTCAGGAGTGCTGGGTTCAACGACGTTCATGAGCACGGTGATGAAACCTGAGGCGGTAACACCGTCACCACCGCCATATACGGTGCCGAGATGTCCGCCAGCTGTACCACCATTGATATTAATATCAACAAAAGTGTTGCTTTGGATAGGTCCACTTTCAGCGGGGTTGCAATATTGGATATCGCCGTGTTCGTAGTCGTAGTCGCCGTTACCGCCGCCGTACACTTCTTGGATGGTGGGGCTGCCGGTGACTCTTACATAGGCGTGAACATTAGCTAAGGAGGTGTTGCCATCCGTTGCAAACTGATATTCTGAGGGAAGGACGCGGTTGGAGAACTCTGCCACTTGACCTGTGCGGTCGTTACCTCCATAAAGGGCGGTGACGGTGCCTCCCAAGACTTGTGCGTCGTTGCTGCCATAGATGTCGGCCATGTTGCCGCCGCCGAACACATTGCCTTCGACGGTGCCACCATAGACATGGACTACGGCCCAACCCACGGCATTGACAGGGAACGACGGGAAATAGCCGGCTGCATAATCACGGAAACCCACTGGTGCCAAGTTACCGCCTGCATAGACATTGCCTTTAATAGTGGCTCCAGTTCTCACGATTGCGTGGGTTTCATTGTGGGTAGGTATAAGCAATCCCACATAGTTTTCGTCGGTATAATCAATACCAGAAACATAGTGGAAGTTGTTGTTGCAATGGTAGAAGCCGTTGGCACCGGCGAAGAGGTTTTTATAGATGGTGCCGCCAGAGGCTTCGACGTAGGTGCCGCCTTGTACCTCTTGATAAGCCATTGTATTGGTTGCCGCGGTGGGGTTGACACGGGTGCTGCCCACGTCGCCGCTCACGTTACAGCCGCCGAACACGTAGCCTACATGGCCGTTTTTGACTTCCACCCAGGTACTGTAGTCGACATTACTCATACGGCAGCCGCCATAGAGGTAGTCAACCAGCATGTCGGCGCTGTTGAGTGTCACATGGGTGCCGTAATTCACGGAACTGCCATCGATGGTGGTTGTCTCTTCCGCCAGCATGTCGCCAGCGTTGCCGCCGCCGTATACGGTGCCCACGCTGCCCGAGATGAGGGTGACGGTGGGCACGGTTTCCATGGCTGCCTCGTTGTTGCCGCCATAGAGGTTGCGTACGTTATAGATGCCCTTGCCGTCCCATGGGTAGTCGGTCTTGACGGTGATGTCGCCGCCGGAGTAGGAACTGATGGCGTTTGACAGGGTGTTGCCGAAAGTCAATCCACTGCCAGAAGCCAGGTCACAATCCACAACGACTTCAGTCGATCGAACATCGGCTGCGTTACCGCCACCAAAGAGGTTGTCGATCTGACCGCCGTTCACGGTGATGTTGATGTGTTGTCCCTGGACCTTGTTACCGCCGCCGAAGAGGTTGCGGATACCAAAGTCACGTCCGTAGCCCGTTGTGGCGGTGTTGGCCACGTTCAATGCGCTCGCGGGATTGGTGGTGATGTTGGGGTCGGTTTTGGTACCGTTGATCACGATGTTCTCTTGGCCGTTGTATCCCAACGAACCGCCGAAATTGTTGCCTCCGTAAACCGAGAAGATCGTACCACCGTCGATGGTGATGGCCACGTCTTCCGCACTGCCTTTGCTCAGGATGGCGTTTTTGGCGCCGCCGAAGAGCGAGTCGACCACGATATAGTCGTTGTTGACGGTGATGGTGGTCCTGGTAATCGTAGGACAGACCAGGTTGACGGTAGCGCCGGTGTTGTTGGTCCAAACCGCGTCGCCAACGGTATGTTCAGGTGTCATGGCCATCACGCTGGCGTTATTGGCGATATCGTAGGTGCTGTTGTAGGAAGCGGCCTCGAATGAGGTGCCGTTGTAGGCATAATAGCCGTTGCCGCCGCCGTACACCGAACCGATCTTGACGGGGGCGTTGGTGGTGCCATAGGTAGCGTAAGTGTCGCCAGTGTCAACGCCCAAGGTGGTGGTGGAACCGTCGGCTCCTTTCACTGTTCCAGCGATATCGTTGCCGCCGAACACGGCGCCGATGGTGTCGCAGTTGATGATGACCACGTTGGTCTTGCCGTCGACGTCAGCCATACGACCGCCGCCGAAGATGGCACCATACACCAACAGACCGGGTTCCTCGCTGGTGCTGAAGGTATAGACTGTGGGGGCGCTAGCGTCGCAGCTGGTGGTTACCTTGTATTCATAATTGGCATTGTACTCCAGACCGGTGATGGTGTAGGAGGTGACGTTGCCGACGTTAGCCTCGGTCCAAACAGTCTCACCAACCTTTCTCCACGACACAGTGTAGCTGTCGGCGGTGGCCATCCACGAAACGGTGACGCCTTCGTAGCTCACTATGGGGGCGACTGCTTGGTCGGGGTTTTCGCAGGGGGTCTTCACGAGCACGGTAGCGGTGCGCGTCTGTGTGAAGCCGTTGTCATAGGTGACGGTGAGCGTCAAGGTAGCCGTCTTGTGTCCCGTGTGGTTTTCGCTAATATAATAGAGGGTAGGTGACTCCTGGTAGCTTGTCTTGAACTGTGCGGCATCAGAGGCGAACGAGAGGTACTCGGCTCCGTCGCCGGTGATGGTCCACTCGTATGTAGTTACGGCACTGGTATTTCCACCGTCACTTGTCGGAGCGGATGCTTGAACTCCGTTGTTATAATAGTAGAAGGTGGAAGTGGTCGGGGTTCCCGAATACACGGTGTATTGATAATCGGTATAAGCGGGTACATAATCAAAAGTATAAGGGAATGAAAGAGGAGCGGTAAGATCTTGGCTGCTCAAGGGAGATGCGGCCCACTCCAATTCGAAGTCGGCCAAGTTCCCCAAGCCGCCGCTTTCATTCGACACGGCTACCTCATGCTCATTGACCGTGACCAGGCGGAAATGTCCGGCATTGGGCACCAGTAAGGTAGAGGAGTTGGGCGCTGGATAATAGATACTATAGTAGGTGTCTGACGTCAACTTCCAGGTGCTTCCATCGAGTATGACCCAATAGACCTCCCAGCACTCGTTAACACCGTAGTCGCCACCCCAGCTGAAGCTACACTCACCTAAAGTGGTGGCATCCGTGTGTTGATGGCCTCGGGCCACACCACCGCCTTCGGGTACGCCGTTCAGGTCGATGTCATCATCCCAGTTGTAGAAATAATAGATCTGGTCCGTGTTGCGCAGCATCGACTGCGAAGGCAACGATTCCGAGAGCGACAAGGAGCCGCCGGCCTGCAACGGAGCAGCGAGGAAGCGCAAGTTGTGCGCATCGTCCTCGAAATAATAGTTGTGGGTGTATCCCGAACCATTGTAGGTGGGACCGGAGTACCACAGACAGGTCGTGGGATCGAACGAGTTTTCGTTCTGCAACACATAGTCTCCTCCACTCTTCACGTGCGCCAAATAGTTGCCGTTGTTCACGATGACGAACGGGGTGTCCTGAGCGTGCATGTTTCCAGCGAGCCCCAAGAACAGGAGGCTCAGAACAATCAAACTACGGAAATAAAGTTTTGCTATATTCATAGTTGTATCTATTTTTTTCGAGATTAATTACCGCTTACTCCATTAACGATCACGTCGGTGTTGCCTTCAACCTTACCCATGTTACCGCCGCCATACACGTTGCCGAATACCTTGGCGCGTTGCTTGAGCAGGATGGAGGTGTTGCCGGTTACCTTGGCTGCGTTGCCGCCGCCATACACGTTACGCAGTACCACCGCACGGTGTGCCGTGTTGTCATCGCCGATGGTCACTGTCGAACCGCCCACCTTGCCAGGATTCTGCAAGGCGTCAGCCGGGTTGCCGTTGCCGCCGCCGAACACGTTCAGCACGGTGCCGTGCTTGATGTTCACGACGGGCGAGCCTGTGTATTGTGCCTGGTCACCACCGCCATACACATTGGCATGGGAGAGGTCGAAGAGACAGGAACTCGTTTCATCGTGTTCCACGTTGACGGTGATTTGGCCGCCGATGCTGCCGTTGATGTTCGAACCACCGAAGATGTTGCCTTCGGTGGTGCTGTTGCCGACACGGCCGCCCTTAATGGTCAAGGTGACATCACCGCTGATGTTGGCTGGTGTGGTGGAGGTGCCTTTCGAACCGCCGTAGATGTTGAGGTAGCTACCGCCACAGACGGTGAGGTTGACGTCGCCAGTGACATTGGCCATGTTGCAGCCGCCATAGAGGGCAGGAATCCAAACGTTTTCCATGGAGGGGTTACATTGGATGACGGTGGTTACATCGCCATCGATGTCGGCCTCGTTGCCGCCGCCGAAGACCTCGTTCAAGTTCATGTCGCAGGTCGATCCGCTGTTGTCGAGCGTTACCGTGGTGGTGCCTTTGATGGTGCCGTATTGGTTACTACCTGCGAAGGTGTTGTCGATAGTGCCACCGTAGATGTCTGCCGTGGCGTTGCCACTGCCGTAAGTGGTGCTGCTGCCTGTAAGCTGTCCCACGTTGGCGCCGGGGTTGTAGTTGGGGGCGCTGGGGTCGGTGTGGTTGCCGGTGGCGCTGTATCCGTTGCCGCCTGCAAACGCCCATTGGATGTGGCCGCCTTCGATCATCGAGTTGGCTTCGGGCACAGCTGCGGCGTTACCACCACCGTACACGTATTGGACGGTGTTGTAGCAGCCATTCACATTGACTTGGCTCTTGGCATTGGTTGCTGTGGGCACGTAGTCGGCCTTGTTGCCGCCTCCATACACCGCATAGAGAGCGAAGCCGGAGTCGTCGATGGTGTTCGTGCCGCTGGTGCGTTTTGTGGAGTTGATGTCGACCGTGACATTGCCAAGAGGTGTGCCCATCACGTTGTTGCCGCCAAACACATCGCCTGTGATGGTGGCGGAGGTGGTGTTCACCTTGTTGTCGTCGGTAGCGCCGATTGTGACTACCACGGTGTTACGCACGTCAGCCGCGCGTTTGCCATCGGTGGTGCCGTTGGTGGCGCCGTCGAACATGTGGCCTTCAGCGTCGCCGTTGCCGCCGCCGAAGATGTTGCCCTTATGGTCGCCTGTACTGGCATTGTAGTAATAGCTCGAGGTGCTGCCGATGGTGCCGCCAAAGATGTTGAGGGTGGTGGTGCCGCTGGCCTTGCCGATGGCGCCGAGGGCCGAGCCGCCGAACACGTCGCCGTAAACCGTCGGGTCGTAGTCGGTACCGATGGTGACGGTGGTGTTGCCATCGACGGTGGCCAGATAGCCGCCGCCATATACGTTGTTCTTGATGGTGGTGTTGTTGCCATCGATGGTGACGTTGGTCGATCCGTACACACGTCCGGCATTGGGGCTGAGGGTAGGAGTGCTGCCTACGAGGTAGGTGTCGGCGCCACGGCCTGAGCCGAACACGTTGCCGTTGGTGGGACTTCCGTTGTTATTGCCGATGGTGCCTCCTGTGATTTCCACCTGGGTGTTGTGGAGCACGTGGCCGTTATCGCCTGAGCCGAACACGCAGCCGCGAACCTCGGTGGCGTCGCCGCTGATGCTCACGGTAGTGCGGTCAACGAAGGTGTAGGGATCCATGTTGGCCCCCACCACACCTTTTCCTGCGCCAAACACGCTTCCGTTGTTGAGGCTGTTGACGCCCACGATGCCGCCGGTCACGGTGACGGTGGTCTGGCCCGTGCTGGCTTTCTTCAGCCTCTGGATTGTGTCGGTGCTATTATCATAATCATAGGTGCCCACGGTAGCCATCTCGCCGCCGCCGAACACGTTGCCTTTGATTTGGCCTCCGGTCACCGACACGATGGCGTTGCCGTAAACGAGTCCTGCGTGGCGGGCTGCCGTTACGTTGGTTGAGTCGTTGGTATGTGGGGTGAGCACGTCGCTGCCATAGCCGCCGCCGTACACTGATCCGTAATGTTCGCTGCCGATGGTATGGCCTACGATGGTGTTGGCCTCGACGGTCACATCGGTGTCTTCAAACACCAGGCCCATCTCACCGCCTCCATACACGTTGCTTAAGACAGAGGTGGTTCCGCTGATGTTGACATCGGTGGAGCGGCATAAGGCCATTCTAGGCCAGATGGGGTTGAGGTTGGCTGCCACGGAGGGGTCGCTCTCGCCGATCTTGAGCAGACGGCCCATGCTGCCGCCGAACACGTTGCCGCCGGTGGTGTGGGTCACTTCTTTCACATGGGAGGCGTTCCAGGCGCCGGCCGGATGTGCTGCCACGAATCTCCACAGCTTGTTCTCGTAAGCCACGAAGTCGTCGACGGCGTAGGCTATGCTAGCGTCGAAGGCACTGGGGTTCGACTCGAAGGTGTTGCCGATGGTGCCGCCGTTGATGGTGACGGAGATGTTGCCCTTGCCAGGCTGCAACTTTCCGAAGTTGGAGTCGTTATCGGGGACGAGATAGACGCCGACGGATGCCAGACGGCCGCCGCCGAATACCGAGCCGAGTATCTTGCTATTGTCGCCGATGGTGATGGTGGCATCGCCGCCGATAGAGCCGGCGAGCACGGAGGTGCCGCCGAAGCCACGGCCACCGCCGAAGATGTTACCGTCGTAGTAGGAGGTGCCCACGGAGCCGATGAGGGCGTTGCCGCCGATGGTTACCGAGGCGTCGCCAACCACGTGTCCGTCCTCACCGCCACCGAACACCGAGCCGTAGATGACGGCTTCGCCGTTGACGATGACTTCGGTTTCATTCACGTTGGTGTGTTCGTTGAAGTCGGTACGCTGGTCGCCCTTGCCGGCACCGAAGAGGTAGCAGGTGACAGGGTGAGCTTGGATCTGTGCGGCTGTACGGGGCAGGCCGAGGGTGCCGCCACTCATTTCAACGGTACATTTACCCAACACGGTGGCATACTCGCAGCCGCCGTAGGCGCTGGTGAGGATGTGGCCACCGGTGATGTAGAGGTAGGTGTCGCCGCGCACGCGTCCTTGGAATGGGAACCACACGTTACGGGTGGGTTGAGAGCCTTCGGTGATACGGTATCCGTAGTAACCTGAGCCGCCACCGAACACATTGCCGAAGAAGGTGTGTCCGTCGTAGCCTGGGTCGGAGGCGTTGGTGAGGCCGTCGTCATCGGCGTATGGGTCGTAAGGCAGGTAGCCATGGGTGCCGTCGTAGGTCCAGCTGTCGCACTCGGGCATCTGTGCCGCGATGGCTGCCACCTGGGCGGCATTGCCAGAGAGTACGGCGGCTTTGGCCGCTGCCCATTGTTCGTTGGTATAAGGTGCGGTCTTGTTCTTGCCGCAGCCGATCTGGCCGCCTAGGATATTCACTGTGCAGTCGTGGAGGACCTGTCCGTTCTCGCTGCCGCCCCAGACGGCGCCCACGATGAAGGCGTCGCCGCTGATGGTCACCACTGCGTTGTCGGCGTAGCCGAAACGGGCGTTCTGACGGGCCATCTCGACGCTGTTGAAGAACGGGTCGGTATAGTCTACCTTAGGCTGGGTGTACACGCCCATGCTGGCGCCGAACACATAACCAAGGTCTGCGAGCATGGTCACGTCGGTAGGTCCAACCTGGCCGCCGCTGATGTTCACGGTCGTCGTTCCGGTGCCGTCTTTGCAGATGTAGGGTTCACCAAGCACAATGTCGTTGGCTAGGTCGGCAGCCGTGGCTCTGGTGAAGTCGCCCACTGAGGCGATCTGGCCGCCGCCGAACACGGAGTTATGCACATAGCCGCCGCTGATGTTGACGGTTGAGTTATCCCTGACTTTGGCAAGTAGCGGGTTGATGACGTCGCCCTTGCCGCCGCCGAACACGAAGCCGTTGTCTTCGTCGATGTCCTTGGTGGCCGATCCCACATGTCCTTTGGAGATCTCCACGGTGGTGTTGCCGTTGACCGGGGCCATCTCGCCGCCGCCATAGATGGCGTTGAGCACCATGAAGTCCTCGTTGTGGCTCGGGTTCATTTTGACGATCGGGTTGGCGGTTACCCTGCCGGCGTTGGGGTTACTGGTGATACCCTTGCCGCCGCCGAACACGTTGCCTTGATTTCCAATGTTGTTGGGATCGAGCGCGGGGTGGTAGGGGCGTGCCACGGTACGACCCACGGTGCCGTTGATGAGGTTGACCTCGGGGGAGTGGTTGGAACCGGTGGCGGCACTCATTGTCGGCTCATATTGTGCCAGGTTGCTGGCGCCGTACACGTTTTCAAGTTGTTTGGTGCCTTCGCACGAGCTTTGGCTCCAGTCGATGTTGACGAGGATCTTTCCTTCGATGTTGCCTTTGATGTTGGATCCGCCGAAGGCGCTACCGATGTCGCCGCCATATATATTTAAGGTGACGTTGCCGTCGATGTCGGCCGCTGTTGCCGATGTGCCTTGTGATCCGCCGAACACATAGTCGATTTGGCCGCTTTCGACGGTCAATGTCACATCACCGTAGATGTTGGCTTGTTTGGAGCCACCGTAGAGTTCAGAGATGGGACCCACGCCGCAGCCGATATGGGTGGTGATGTTTCTGGTGTCACCGGGTGTGTCGCTGCCGATGACGGCCAAGTTGCCGCCGCCGAACACGTTGGTGAGGTTGAGCGGGCAGGAGCCTTCGGCTTCGATATCGACGGTGATGTCGCCGGCGATGCTACCTTGGCTGTTACTTCCGCCGAAGATGTTCTCGATGTTACCGCCTTTGATATGCAGTGAGGTGCCGTCGATTGTGACGTTGGCGGGTTCTACTGTGCCATTGCCGCCGCCGAACACGTATCCGATGTGGCCGCCCCAGACGGTGACGTCGGTGGCATTCACTTCAGCGGCGTTGGCGCCACCATACACGTAGTTGATGCTGTTGTCGCAACCGTGGATGGTGACGATGGGCTTGCCGGCGTAGTCGGCGTGGTTGCCGCCGCCATAGACTGCAAACAAGGCGAAAGGTTCATTGGGGTGGGGGTAGTCGGTGCCATAGATGTCGACGGTGACTGTTTGTTGGGGTGCTCCGTTGATGTTGTTGCAGCCGAATACGGCGCCGCTGCCGTTGTTGCCTGTACCGTCAGTGGTTTTGATGCTGCCGCCGTTGACGGTGACTTGCACGGGGCCGTACACACGTGCGGGGTTGCTGGCATCCCCGAGGCCGCCGCCGTAGAGTGATCCGTTGATGAGGCCTTTGTTCATTGTCACGTAGGTGTGATAAGAGGAGGTTGCGGTGCCGTTCACATAGCCCAAGGCGGAGCCGCCATACACGTCGCCGTAAACGGTGACGCCTGGAGTGGTTTGGGTTGTGGTTCCAAGGGTCAGTTCCACGTTGCCGGTCACCCTGGTGGGCGAACCGAAGCCGCCGCCGTGGATATTGGCGCGATGGTCGTTATCAACGCCCACCTGGCCACCGTTGATGTGCATGTTGACGTCGCCGGATATGGTGCCGGTTACGTTACTTCCACCATAAATGCCCGTATTCACTTGACCTCCTGTCATATTCACGTTGACATTCACACCTTGTTTTTGGTTGGAGCCTCCAAACACAGAACCGTTCACTTCACCACCAGTCACATATACTGTGGCTGTGGCGTTGGAATAACCATAGTTTCCACCGCCATACACATTATTTTTGACATAGCAATTGTCTGCGATGACAACATTGGAATTGTTCACCTGGCCTGTCGTCGCCTGAGCCGAGTTACCGCTACCAGCACCGAAAATGTTTCCGTCGGATGAAGTGTTCAGGGTTAGGTCGGTAGCGTTGCCAACATGCGTTGTGCCGCCAACATAAACATAAGTGTCAGAGGGTAGTGTACCGCCCGATTGTGTCGGGTCGGTGCCATTACATCCGGCTGCAATCCATCCATTAATGGTGCCTCCTGTGATGATGAAGCGACGGATTCCACTTGATGCGGCAAAAGCACCGGAACCATACACAATACCTCGAATTCTGCCTCCGGTCATTCTGAGGATAAATGACTCGTTGTTGGCACCGTTGTTGGAGTCAATACCTCCTGCAATTCCTGACAAGATACCGCCTTCAACATAAACGGTACGTTTGCCAATATTGGTCTGGACACCTCCTGAACTGACGTAGAACACTTGGTTGGCATCGCCGTAGTAGCCGCCATTTGGGGCACCGCTGTTGTTGAAAGTAGTGTTTGTGACAGCTTTGCTTGAACACAGATTGCCGCTCTTCACCCAGCAGGTGAAGTTTGCGTTGTTTTGGTTTCCATTGGCGTATGTCGGTCGATATCCGAGGAAGAGCTCATCGACAATGTCGAGTTTTGTGTTGTCGTTTTTCGCACGGTCATAGTCGTTGCCAAGTGTTCCTTTAATTTGGTTTGAGGTGCCGTTGCAATTGACATATCCAGCTGTTCCTTCGGTGCCGGCAATGAAGGACACGTCGGTAAAAGTGCCGCTTTCCAGTTTAAGGTGGAAATTAAGATTAGTGTTATAAGTGGTTGCCTGGTTGTTGGATGCCGATCCCGTTACGCCTGTCACATAAGAAGCGCACTGTGATGTAGTGGTCATACCTCTACCGACTGTGACACTGTGATTGTTGCAGTTAAGCGTATTGGTCGAATTCCATACGGTGTATTCTATCTTGGTTACTCCGTTGTTGTTGGGAGTGATGTTTCCGGTGAATGTATAGTTGTTGCGATAATCTGTTGATCCGTCAGGTTCAACCATCATTATTGTGACAGGCCCGGTTGTGGTGATGGTGCGTGTGTAGTCGCAGTTGATAACATAGAAGTTTGACTCGTAATCACCTGAGGTATTATAAGTTTGATTATTGTTTGGGTTGGAGCTAACGTAGGTCCTATTGGCTACTTTCCATGTGGTCTGGAACACAATCTCAGCCGAAGTGCAGTTGACTTCGGTATAGGGCAGGTTGTTGAATACGATCTCTTCCTCAAGAGCCAATACATCGTCATTGTTATGGTTCTTGATGTATTCGCCGCCACTGACAATCTTCCAACCGGCGAAGCCGTAATACACCTTGCTGTTGCCAGTGCCGGTCGAAGGACGTACGCTGAAGGGGTTGCTGATCACCTGATAAGGATATTCACCAGTTGTACTGCCTTGTTCCAAGGTTTTGTAGTAAACAAACTGGTTTTGCGTCTCGCCAGTTTCGACGGAGACTTTGACAGCTGTTGTACTGCCACTTATGCCGTTGACGCCGTTGTAGGTGATTTTCACGTTGCGGGGATTGGGTGAGTACAATTTTCCAAGGTAGTTGGTGTTGTAGTTTCCGTTGTCAATCGAGGCGTCCACGCCACTATAATAGGTCCAGTTGTGGTCCTCATAGTCGAAAAGTGTCACTGTTGTGGTGGTAACGCCGCTGAAAATGACATCTTTTATGGCAATAGGTGAATCATTATAGTGGTTGGCGATGACGATGGCCTTAATTGTGGTTTCGTTGTTTGCTTGGAATGGGGCAGTATAAGGCGTTGATGATTCGTCGGGATTGGTGCCGTCGGTGGTATAGTAGACGGTGGAAGTTGGAGCAAAACTGTTGGGGTTGGTGATGGTGACAGTGCCACTGTTGTCGGCAGTGATGACTGGAGCTATCAAAGCGCCTGTCGCAACAAGGCTCACCACTTCGGAGGTCTGGTTGTCGGAAGGACGATAGGAGCGAGCGTTGATGACAGTACCGGCAGCGACCACTTCGATAGGTCCGTAGTATTGGAACCAATCGCCGCCGTCCAAGTTGTATTGGATGATGGCGTTCTCAGCCGTGGTGGTCATTTCGTAGAGGTTGCTCATACCGATATGGGTGATAACGGGGTGCTCCAGCGGCGGGTCGGAGACGATGGTGAAGGTGGCGATGGCCTCGCGGGTCACATTGGAGTAGCCCACTGGGGAGGCAATGACACGCACATGAATCACCATGTTGTGGCCGGGGTCCTTGACGTATTTGACTACGCCTTTCCTGACGCCGTTGTCCTCGATGGTCTCGATGGTACACCATTCGCTCACCTCGTCAACAAACTCGTAGCTGTAGGTGAAAGAGGTGGCGGTGGCAGGTATTTCGGTCAACAGGGTGTTACCGCCTTCGATGAAGTAGCCGACGTGGTTGTATTCGAAGCCCACTGTGAAGTAGTCGGGCAGATAGCTCGGGTTGTCGCCCAGCACCTGACCTACGATGGTCATGTATTCGTCATCGTCAGGATTGCCGTCGGTCGGAGGATAAAGCACAGCCAGACCGCCATGGTCGACACTTGGCGTGATGCTGGCGACACGCACGGCGTAGTTGTCACCATCGGTACCAGTTACCTTATGAACCACCTTGGCAGGAACCAGATCGCCTGTCGGTGGTGTGGAGATCCATTCATAATCCCCAAACTGAAGTGCGTAATTGGTATAGGGATTTGCACTTTCATAGATCAAGGTACCTAAAGGAGTATCTGTGTTTTTTGTAATGGTCAAGACATGGGTTGAAGGCTCGTTGGAGAAATGAAGCTCGCCAGAGCTGCCTCCATCGGAGCAGAGGTGCATGGAGAATCCTTGATTTTTCGGAACTACAGTCCAAGTGTCGGTGACTGTCGAAGTGGGATCGCCTTCCCACACGATTTCACTTGAGTTGAAATACAAGCAGTCAAAAGGTTCACCATTGTCGTTGCCGAGGAAGTGATACACGCCGTTTCTGGAATACATGAACACGTAGTGTGTGAGTTCTTCGTATGTACCCGTGGCGATGTCAGAGGTCAAAAAGCCTGGCTTGACGGCCATCACTTTGATGGTGGTGCCGTCGGCAAGGCCATGGATGGGAGTGTCGCCAGCATGCCAACTGCTGCTCGACGTGGTGGGGTTGCTGCCGTTGGTGGTGTAGTAGTAGGTCACTTCCTCGTCGCTGCTATGGAAGCGGACGCCGAGAACCGAGAACTCAATGAAAGGTGTTTCCAGCTTGGTGGCGGTATAGGTTTCTTGCACGGTTTCGGAGTCGTGCCATCCGGTTTTTGCGACGAAGGCCTTCACCGTGGTGCCTGAAGGCACGGTGAAATGGTCGGTGTAGGTGGGGCTGGAGGCGGTGGGTTCGGTACCATCGGTGGTATAATGAATGGCGATACCCTCGTGATGTCCGATGATGGTTGTATTGGCGGTGGTACCATCGGAAGAGGGTTCAAAGCTAATCACGGGCGGGGTAAGCGTCAGGGTCACTGTTTCTGTTACTACCGAAGAATAGTTTCCGTTGCGGTAGGAAACAGCCTTTACTGTTACGGGGCTTCCCTCAACGGTGAAAGGACCGGCGTATTTGATGCGGTCGGCGTTGTTGGGGTCGGAGGGGTCGCCATCGTCGACGGTGTACCAGATCTCGGCATCGAGGCTAGGAGTGTTGATGTTCACACGGCTGCCGTGGGCGGTGATGGTAGGTGCCACCAGAGGGGCGTAGCCTTTCACGATGGCGGTTAAGGTTTCGGTTATGGTTCCGCTGTTTTCGTCGCTGGCTGTTGCTGTAACGGTAAGTGTGGCTACGATAGCCGAAGGGGCTTGCGTCGTGTAGGAGACGGTGGCTGTGGTTCCTGGTGTTTGTTGATAAAGATCCATGTAATTTGTGGCTTCGCTGGACAGGTTCCAGGAGAAGGTGACAGCGGGGTGGCCATCATCATCAAAATCACTGAAGTCGTCGGTTGAGGTGTAAAGATTGCTGCCATCCGGGCCGCTTAAGTAGTAATACTGGGTGCTGCCGCTACCGTTCGGGCAAAGCAAGGTGATGTGAGCGGGGGTGTTTACGGTATAAGTGGTGGCTGTTGCCGTGGCGGTGAAGGTTTGGGATTGGTTGACGTCAAGGGTTGCGTTTCTTGGAATAATGTTGAGACCGCTAATCTCGGTTGTAGAGCTGTTTGAGCCAGGGACCGAACTACGAGTGATGGTGTAATCAAAATACCTGTTGTTCAACGGACTGATGTCGCTTACGGTAAGCCTGACGGTGATGTTGCCGCTGACGGTTTGATTGAGGGTCAATGCGCCAGTTGTGGGGTTGATTGTGGCGTCGCCAGAAACAACACTCCAAGTATAGGTTGGGGTCAACGTGTTGGCGTTTATAGGGGTAGGAGCGGTGTTGTGGTCTTCGTTGTCATACCAATAGTGATTGGTGCCATTGAATTGGTATCTTGTGTAAGCAGGTGTGAAAGTGCCCTCCAGGTCGGAGTGGGCAAGATAAATGGTGTTGCCACTAATACCGTCGGCCGAGATTGTTAAATTTAGGTTGTCGGATAAATCATAGGGGGTAATTGTTGCGTTATACAACGTGCCATTATTGGAATTTGTAGTATTAATTTGCCAAGTAGTGCCGTTTAAACGCAAATAGTAGTTGGTTGTAATAATATTTCCAGTTCTGTGTCGTACAGCGTTGTTGTTTCGGGCTCTATACCAATTAAAGCCATCGGCGCCAAGTGTTATGCCAGTATATTGAAGATAGTTGTTATTGACGTTTATTGCGGTGCCACTGCTATTGGCCGTGCGAATATAGTCATCTTGAGCAAATACCCAAAGGCAAGTTTCCGGGTTGAATGAATTGGTGGCTGCTGTATTCACACTGGTTCCAGCCGCGTTGTGGGTTAAGTAATAGCCGTTATACATGATGACTGCTTGTGCTTTCGCCGATACTCCGCACAGTAGCAACATGCCAGTCAGTACAAGGGTTTTGCCAAGTTGTTTGAGGTTAGTCGTTTTCTTCAATCCTTCGGTGTTCATATTGTGAATTTTTATTTATTCGTTGGAGGTGTTTTTTTCCCAAATGTGTAAAAATTGGGCAAAAATACAACTTTTCCCTTTAACGTTGGCGTTTCTATTTTTAAAAATAATATTAAAAATTATTAAAATAATTATTTACAAACAATCTAAATGTGAAAAAATAACAAATAATGATTGGTTTATGATTATAAAATTATTGTGCTATTAATACGATAAGGTATTAATGTATTAATTCTAAATGAGAAAATAAATCAATAAAATAGATTTAATATTTAAAATTTTGTTATTTTTGCGGCACTAGGTTAATAATTAAAAATCAAAATAATTAGCCTATATGTTAAACTTTAATTATTTTTGCATCATGAAGAAAAAAACTACTATTGACATCCTAGGAAAATCAGAAAAGACGACTCTCTACTCCATTAGTTTTGAAATGGATGGAACCACTGAGTTTGAAAAATTTGTTGCCGAGTTCGAGTTAAACGCAGTTTATAATCAGGATTATCAACGTATTATAGCGGCCTTACAAGTCATCCTACAAAAGGGAGCTCTTGAACGTTTCTTCAGGCCAGAGGGAAAAATGGAGGATTGCGTACAAGCCATTCCCCTTTACGGAGGAAAACTAAGGTTATATTGCCTAAGGATTTCTGATGAGATAGTGATTCTAGGAAATGGTGGTGTTAAAACGACTACAACCTATCAACAAGATCCGAAACTATTCGGTTATGTTCTGGATCTTCAACGTTTTGAACGGATTCTAAAGGAAAATTTAGAAAAAGGATATATGGTAATTGAGGAACGAGAACTTAAAGGAATTGAAAACTTAACACTCGAAATATGAAAAACAAACAAAAATGGTTTAAAGAAAAAACGGCCTCGGTGTCTCCTGAAATCATGTTGGAAATCCAACTATCAGCAGACATCATCGAAAGAATCGATAAGATTCTTAAAGAGAAAAACATGACTCAACGTGATCTGGCCCAAAAGCTAAACAAAAGTGAAGCCGTCGTATCTCGTTGGACCACGGGTTTGCCCAATCTAACACTACGTTCTATAGCCCAACTCTCCATAGCATTAGGAGAACCGCTGATTCAAATACCAGTTTCAATCAAAGGCCTGGAGGTACTGGCCGCGTTGAACCACGATGCCAAAGTTTCAGGGACTGCTGGAATGACAGAAGAAGAGATCGAAAAAGAAATAACTGCGGCTCATGCCGAAGAATAATAGTTCTCCGTTCTCCGTTTTACCTCCCGTTCGGTCGGTGAGCCCAAAGTTACCTCCCTCTGGTCGGTGAGGGCTTCGCCGTTCGGGGTTCAGTTTTCAGTTTTCCACTTTCACCCTCATTCCATCGGAATAGGCAGTGAACTCGGGAGCGTATTGGCACTGGATCAAGGCGTAGCCGTTGCTCAAGTTGCCCTGCTTGGTGACAAACATGCTGTACTCCAGCTGATGCACTCCCTTCGGCAGGAAGTCGATGAAGAACTCCATGTCGGTGTCGGTGGTGCTCTGGTAATAGCACATCGCATCATCATAGTGGTAACGCGAGATCACGTTCTCGGGTTCGAAACCTGCGGCACGCAGGTCCTTCACCATGACGAACGACATGTCCTGCGAGCTCTCGAAGGTGAGCTTCACGGTGAGCTTGTCGCCGACCTTCAGGGTCTGCTTCTCCAACGGCACCAAGAGCTTGCCGTTCGGGGTGACGGTCTCCACGAAGAGCTCCCTCTTGAGCTTGAAGCCTGAGTTGTCGGCCTTCACCTCGTCGATGGGCACGAAAAACTGCCTGAACAGGCCGCCCCAGACGAGATGCGGAGTGGGGTTGTTCACGGTGAGGTGACGCATGGCCTCGGTGACCTCGTTGGCGTTCCAATGGCGCTGTATGAAGCCGGTGCCGGCCTCGCCGCCCTCGGTGCTGATGGGGGTGCCGCTGAAGCTCAAGGTCACATCCTTGCCTTCCTCAAACCAGTCGCTGCCGCGCATGAGCAAGGCATAGATGGCATCGGCGGTGGAGGCGGAATTCTCCCACATGTTGGTGCGCTTCTGCGTGAGCAGCCACACCCTCAGCTGGTCGAGCATCTCCTGGTCGCCCTCGATCTCGGCAAAGGCAGCCATGATGTTGGCATGGGTGGCGATGTGCGAGTTGAACGAGAAATACTTCTTTGGCCAGTACATGCCGATTTCCTCGTTCTTCTGGGCGCATTCCTTGAACGACTGGATGATCAACTCGGCGGTCTTCTTGTCGCCCATGCGGTACAACACCAGGGCGGCATACGAACGCTGGTTGAAGTTGAAGTTGGTCCACTCCTTCTTGTTGTCGAGTCTGTCGAGGAAATAGGCCTTGGCCTTGGCATAGTCGCGGTCCGACTTCTGCTCCTCGAAGAAACTCAAGGCATAGAGTTCCTGCAAGGTGTAGCTTCCAATGCCCCATTCCTTGCCCAGGCGCTTCATCTCGCGATAGGTGTCGGCCACGTCGTGCTCGATGAACCTGACGGCCTTCCGGCAGATCTCCTCGGCCTTCCTCTGGTCGGACTGGCTCATCGACTCCCACACGCCCATCTTCTGGAGCTTGCCGAAGCCGGTGAGGATATAGGTGGTGATATAAGGGCTCTCGGGCATGCCGTCCCACCATGGCCAGCCTCCGTTGTACTTTTGCTTCTGTTCCAGGAGGTTCAGCGTGGCGCTCTGTTGCTGGCGTAAGGTGTTGAGTTCAAAGAGATTGGCGATGCGTGCGCGTTGTTCGGTCTCGCTCTTGGCTTCGAGCACCCAGGGGGTCTCTTGCAGCATGATGGCCTTCAGGTCTTGGTCTTTCTCGAGTTGCGACAGCAGGGCGTCGGGGGTCTCGATTTGCCATTTCTTGATATAGGCGAGCAGGTTCGGCACGTGGTCGGCGATATAGGCTGAGAGGCTGTTGGCGTAGAACACGTAGAAGGCGTTCTCGGGTCGGTCGGTCTTGATGTTGGCCAGGTAAGGCAGGCTCTGCACGGCGTACCACACGGGGTTGGTGCTGAAGTTGAGTGTGAGGGCGTAGTCGCGTTCACGGCTGTTGGGGTTGGCGATGGCCTCGAACTCGAAGGTCTTCTCGGTCTCGGCTTTCACGGTGATGGGCAGGGTCTGGGTGAGGAAGATCTCGCTGCTGAGCACGGGCATGAGGTGCTGCTCGGCGTCGCTGAACTGTCCGGCGTAGGCGGTGAAGCGGAAGGCGAGCAGGCTGAGGTCGTACTGGGCGGCCACCTTCCAGCGCACCTCTTGGCTGCGGCCTGGGACGATCTCCTTCATGTTGATGACGGCGTCGCCCTCGATGAGGTCGATGGGTTTCATGGTGGCGGCGTCGAAGATCTCGAGTTTGGCCTTTGGGGTCACGGCCTCGTCGCCGGTGTTAATGACGTTGGCCACCATCCACAGGGTGTCGGTGTCGTACATGTAACGGGGCATGTCGGCCATGATCATCACGGGTTTCGACGACTTGAAGGTGTATTCCTTGCCGCCGGTCTTTCCGTCCTTGGTGTAGGCGATCATCATCAGCTTCCAGCGGGTGATGGCGTCGGGCAGGGTGAAGGTGAAGGTGCTGCTGCCGTCGGCCTCGGTACGGAGGTCGGGGAAGAAGAACGCGGTCTCGTTGAAGTTCTCGCGGAGCGAGGGCTCCACCTCTTCCTGAGCCTTGGGGGCAGCGGATCCGGAGGCTTCATCGTCCTCCTCAACAATAGGGACGGGACTCTCTTCTGAGGCTACTTCGGCTACCTCGACCGTTGCGTTCGCGCCCATCGGCTCGGCCATGTCGTACATCACCATTCCTTCCTCTTCGACGCCGCCCTTGGCGCGCACCTTGCGGAGCCCACGTCCACCGGCAGCGCGGAAATTGCTGTAACCGTAGCTGTAAATTTCGAAGAACGGGTAGTCGGAAGGCAGGTTGAAGTCGAACAGCCCGATGTAGAAGTGGATGTATTCCTCGGCTGACGAGCTGATGAACCTGTGGTCGTCGGTGCGGAAGCTGCTGCCGTAGTCGCCGCCAGGACTCATGTTGAAGTACCATGAATGGTAGGCGAATTCGTCCAAGGAGGCGTCGTACATGCCTGCCATCAGAGCGGCTTCGGCGGGTTTGTTTTGATAGTCTTTTACGTTGACGGTCCAGGTCTCCTCGCCGCCGGGGTTGAGCTTGTCGCGCACCGTGGCCAGACTCACGTTGAGGTCGAGGTTGTCGTAAGGCACGGGGATGGTTTGGCTGCGGGTTTGGTAGCTGTTCTCCTTGACGAAGGCGGTGACCAGGGTGAGGCCGCCGCGGTCGTCCTCGGTGACTTTATAGGTGATCTTCTGGATGTCGTCGTTCAAGGTGATCCAACGCTCCATGCGCACTTCGTCGCCGTGTTTGAGCTTCACCCACACCTTCACGTCCTTGGCGGAGCTGCCGATGTTGAACCAGACGGTCTCGCCGGGATGGGCCGAGTTGTTCTGGGTCTGGTACCAGGTCAAGGTGGTGGAGGGCACCTGCTTGGCGCTCTCGCGATACACGGTGAACTCCTTGGCGGTCTGTGCCAGCGGGTCGTCGAGACTCTTCAGCTCGATATAGTAGTTGCCTGGCTGCAAGGCTTTCTTGCCGTTGTAGAAGGGAGTCTCCCCGTCGATGCTGACTTCATCTTCATAGACGAGGGTCTTGTGTCTCAGCTGTTCGGCCTGTGTGGTGAAGCAATAGGTGGGGAACAGGCGTTGCAGTTCCTCGTCGCTGTAGATCTTGCGGTCGATTTTGGCATTTTGGCTGAAAGCGTCGAAGTAATTGATCTTGGCCTCGTCGTCGAACCGGTAGATCTTGCGTGACACGCGGCTCTTGGCGGGCTGGCCGTTCATGTTGATGACTTCGATGTGGTATTTGTCGAACTCTTTCTCTTCGACCAACGAAGGGATGTTGGTGCTGATGGCGACCTCGTTGTAGCCGGCGCGGAGGTAATGGGTGCTGCTGTGGGTCTCGCCCTGGGCGCTGGTGGCGGTTACCTCGATCTCGTAGGTGAACACGGGCTGCTGGTCGGGTTTGGTCTTCAGCGAAGGTTTCAGGTTGAAGGTGATGGCGAACTTGCCATTCTCGTCGGTGCGTGCCTCGCCGAAGTCGATCTGCTCGTCTTCCACGGCGGGGTACCACCACCACCAGCAACGCCACGGGAAGCTGGTCTTGCGCACCACGCGGTAGCTGTATTTCACATCGTCGAGACCGAAGCCGGCCAGGGCGTCGACGCTGCCGCGCACGGTGACGTCGTTGTTGAGTTTGTACTGCTCCTTCACGTTCTCGAAGTTGATCTCGAAGGTGGGGCGCTTGTATTCTTCCACTCGGATGGTGGTGCTTCCTTGTTGGCAGTTGAGATGGAACACGCCGTTGAGCAGGTCGGTGGGGATGACGAACGAGCCGCTGAACGAGCCGTACTCGTCGGTGGTGAAGCTGGCCGAGGCGATATTCTGCCAGTTGGCGTCCTTGAACTCGATTCTCTCGTTGAAATGGGTGGCCAAGGTCTGCTCGCCGTTTTCGTGGTGTACTACGATGCCCTTGAAATAGACGGTCTGTCCGGGGCGGTAGATGGTCCGATCGGTGAAGACACGGGTGACGTTGTAAGGTCTGGGGCTGTCGGGCTCGCGTTCGAGGTAATAGTTGTTTTTGGCCAGCAGCACGTCGTCGCCTTTCCTGAGGTTGATTTGAAACGTCTCGTAGCCGACCTTGTTGGTCAGCACGACACGGCCGTTGGCGTCGGATTTCTGGGTGGTCACGTTGGTGATGTCGTATTCGCGCTTACGGTAGTTCCAGGTCTTGCGGAACACCTCCACGGTGACGCCGGCCATGGGGTGGCCGGTCTTGCGGTCGATGGTCACAATCTCGAACTCGTTGGGTTTGCTGTCGGTGATGAAGCCGAGGCTCGACACTTGGAAGCGCATCACGAACATCAGTTCCTCGTTGGTGGTCTCCTTGCTGGTGAGGCCGAGCAGGTAATAACAGCCTTCTTCGAGAGGGGGCAGTGCGGCGATGGTGCTATGGCTGCGCAGGTCGGTCTCGGCGGGGAGGTCGATGGCGCCTTCCATGTCGGGGAGTTCCTTCATCAGCTTTTCCTTGAGTTCCTTGTCGTAGAGCTTGTTCAGCTCTTTGAGTTGTTTCTCGGTGACTTTGAAGAGCTTGTAATAGGGGTGCTCCACGTTGCGGTATTCCATCACGATGGGGATGTTCTCGTTGGGCAGCTGCACCTCGTTGAACGAGAATTCGACTTGGGGTCGGTTGAGGTATTCGAGGGTGTGCTTGCAGTCGCCGGAGTTTTTCGGATAGGCGTAGATGGCTTGCTTGCAAATCTCGGCGGCTTGGCGGTAATTATCGAAATAGGTGCTGTCGTCGGAGTTGCTTTCGTATTGTTGTATTAGGCTGGCGGCGAGGCAGTTCGAGAGGGGGGCGAACTGTTTGTTATCACGGTGTTTGGCCATCAGGTAGCGGATGGCTTTCTGGTAGGGCTCATATTCCTCGAGGATGCCGTTGACGAAATCGAGGCGTTTGTAGTCGTTGTAGAGCATCAGGTCCTCATTGTCTTGGTTTTGGAGGATGAGTTGCTGGTAAAAACGCAGGCAGCGGATGATGGCTTTGTCGCTGTCGCCGAGGTCGGCTTTGGCGAACTCCAGGTCGTTGAGCCACCAGAGGCGGGTGTTCCAGTCAGGCTGGAGGTCGTCGGCGGTGCAGGCTTCCTGGTAGTGTTTCGACACGCGGTGGAAGAGGAAGTCGAACATGGTGGGCTCATATTCGAGATAGGTGCTTCCAGGACTCTCGAAGAGGGTCATGTAGGGCTCTGAGGCCTCGGCCTTGAGGGCTTTGACGGGTTCGAGGGCCAGCATGTAATGTTCGTCGATGAGGCGCTCAAAAGTGTTCTTGTCCCAATATTTCATCTCCACCTCGCCGAGGTCGCCGTCGATGGCGAGGTTTTGTCTGATGCTATAGTCGTTATCGTCAAGATAGCTGCTGTAGATTTGTGCGATCTCGCAGTGGAGCACGGCTTGGGGCACGGCCAGGAGTCGGTCGAGTTGTGCCAGTGCGTATTTGATGTAAGCCTGTTCGTAGGCGTCCTCCACGGTCTCGGCCATCACTTTCTGGCGGTAGAGGATGGTCTTCAGCAGCTGGACCTGGTTCTTTTCTTTTTCGGCTTTCTTCTCGATTTCGTTCAGCACCTTTTCGGCTGACTCGGGAAGGTCGTCGTCAAGTTTTTCTTCAAATCGTTTCCATAAGGTTTCGTAGTCGTTCTTCATAGGTTTATCATCGTTGTTGGTTAATAATCCAAAGGAGAGAAGGGCTGTTGCGAGGAGCAGCAATCCGATGATGATGGTTAAATGGCGTTTCATGGTCAAAAATTATTAGGACAAAGATAATAATATTACAAAAAGCGTGCAAAAATATTTTGTTACTTTTGCGGCATGAAAAGAGAGATGGAAGAATTTGAGTCACGGTTTGCCGAGGCCTTGAGGGGATCGGTGTTGCCGATGGACGAGGTGTTGCGTTATGTGGAGGCGGCTCCGGGCAAGCGGCTGCGTCCGTGGTTGGTGTTCCTGTCGGCTCGGCTTTTTGGGGAGATTAATGACACCACACGTCGCACGGCTTTGTTTGTGGAGTTGTTGCACACGGCCACATTAATACACGATGATGTGGTTGACGGATCCGACACGCGTCGGGGTCAGCCCTCGGTGAATGCCCGGTGGAACAGCCAGGTGGCGGTGCTGGCGGGCGACTATCTTTTGGCGAAGGCCATGAGGTTGCTTTCGAATCCTGAAGACCACCTTATATTAAAGGAGATGCTCGATGTGGCCATGAAGATGAGTGAGGGGGAACTGTTGCAGAACGGAAAACGGAGAACGGAAAACGGAAAACTGTATCTTGAGATTATTACTAGGAAAACGGCTCGATTGATACAGGCTTGCTGTGTGTGTGGTGCCATGTCGGTGAATTCTTCTCTTCTTACTTCTTTACCTCTTGCCGACTTCGGTCTGAATTATGGTCTGGTGTTCCAGATGCGTGACGACATCGACGATGGCGAGAATGTGGACATGGCCAAGGCCTTGCTTCCGGTTTATCAAGAGAAGGCGCTGAAGGCGCTGGAGGCTCTGGAGCCGATGGTGAGCGACAAGGAGGCCTTGGCGTCGTTGAGGACCTTGGTTGAATAAGCATGGCTTCGAAATGAAAAGAAAAGTAACGTTCATATTATGCATCTTGACATGGGTTCTGCTGACCATGTTTTTCGTGCAGGAACGGACACGGGTCTTCAAGTTCAAGCCGTTGAACGGCGTTTACTATAACACCCCGACGCCGGTACTGGCCCTCCAATACTGTCTCTCAGGAAAATATCAGAACGACTTGGAGAATCACCTCCGCTACCATTTCGGTTTCCGCGAAGTGCTGATCCGTCTGTATAACCAGTATGCCTGGGATTTCTACCACACGACCACCAACAAGACAGTCAAGGTGAGCGACGACAACTGGTTGATAGGAAAACGCGAATGGGCAAACTACTATGAGAGCCGCATAGCCTACTATGCCTCCAGCCGTGCTGAGATGAAGGCGATGTTCGACAGGGAGGCTTCGAGAATGTATAAGGTGCAAAACATCCTCGACGAGTACGGGGTGTTCTTGTTTGTGACCCTGCTCCCGGGCAAGGAATTCGTTTATCCGGAACACCTGCCTGAATACCAGCCCGAGGACGACAGCCTTCACCTGGAGCCCTTGCATGCCATTCAGTACTATCCCGTTGTCTTCGACAGCCTCGGCGTGAATTACATCGACGTCCAGCGGATCTTTCTGGATTGGAAAGACAAGGTGGACTATCCCTTGTATCCCCAAACGGGCGCACATTGGTCTCATGTGGCCTCGGCACAAGCTTTCGACACCATTCTTCGTTACATCGAGCATGAGAGTGGCATGAACCTGAACAGCTACCAGATTGTCAACGTGCATCCCGACGTGACGGTGCCCCCTGACAACGACTTGGAGAATGTGATGAACTTGTGCCGTCCCATCAAACAGGGCAGCAATTATTACTCGGATACCAAGGCGTTTTATGAATATATGGCGACCATGCCGAGGTTTCTCATCATTGGCGACTCCTATTTCTGGAACTTGACCCAGTCGGTCCCGCTGGGCGACCTGTTCAGCCATTATGAATATTGGTATTACAACAGCACGGTGTATTTCAACCCGAATTGCAACCACACCAGCGAGCTGGATATCCTCTCGGAGATCTTGAACACCCAGATCATCGACCTGTCGTATTCGCCCGTGCAGCTGTATGACTACAGCGATCATTTCCTGCCTAAGGCTTTGCTGTATCTGACCCATGAGGACGCGGAGATCGAGGCTGTGATCGACAGCTTGGCATCCACGATGGAACAAACAAAAGGGGAGGAGAAGCGGAAAGCCGCGATGGACCTCCTCTTCTCCTCCCCGGAGGATTACTTCCCTGACCTTGCCGCCGAGGGGATTCCTGCCACACGGAACAGCAGGATCAAGGAAGTGTTGAGATAAGCTTATTTGAAGGCGTTCTCGCTGAGGCCGTGGCCTGAGAGGGCCAGATCCTTCATGTAGCCAGGAACCTCCTTGCCGAGATACTTGTCGACATACAACTTGGCTAAGTATTGGCCGAGCATGAAGCCGTGACCGCGCAAGCCGGTGAGGATGCCGACCTCCGGGTCGACGATGTAACGCGGCTCGGTGTAACGACCAGCCCAGCAAGCCAAGAAGCTCACCTCGCCCAAGTTGGGGATCCATTCGGCGAAGACCTCGGAGACGATCTCCAAGAACTCCTTGCTGTTGTACTTGATGTTCTGGCGTGCCTCGTAAGCGTCGGTGTCGGGGCTGGCGCAGCCGATGATCTGACCGGTGTGGGCCCACTGCTGTCCGTAGACGGCGCTGAAGCCTTTGTAGTGACGACGGTCGATGATCATGTCGAGCGGTCCTCCGTTGGGTCCCATCATGGGCAGACGGCGCGTGATGAAGGCCTGGTGCTTCACAGGATACAGACCTGTGTCGAGGCCGAGCATGTCGTTGAACTTCTCGGCACCCCAACCCATCGCGTTGACGAAGTGGTCGCAGGTGTACTCAATGAACTCGCCTTCGTGGGTGCGCACCAATGCGATGTAATGTCCATTGGCTTTCTGTACGTGGAGCAGCTCGCAGTCCTCGAAATAGCGACCGCCTTGCTGCACGCCGATCCAACGGATGTAGTCGATGACACGGCCAGGCGTGGCTTGCCAGCAGTCGCGGGTGATGAGGGCGTGGCTGTAGGTGTCCTTGCTGTCGTCCCACAGCGGCGAAATCTCCTTCTTGAAGTCCTTGCGCTCGATCATGTAGGCGTCGCTCCAAGCGCGTGAGGCGTCGAGTGACTTGTAGGTAGCCTCATCGTGTACCAGGTTGACGTAATGCGTCAGGTGGTAGTTGATGTTATGCTCCTTCTGCATGTTCTTGAAGATCTCGTGGTTGTGCACGGCGATGTCGGCGATGTCGGGGTTGGAGAAGGCCGGACGGCCGCCGCCGATGCAACGCCAGGAGGCACCACGGCTGTAGTTGATCATCACAGGCTTCTTGCCGGCTTCGGAGAAGTAACGGAACAAGGCGCTGCCTGCGATACCGCCACCGGCGATGAACACCTCGACCTGCTCTTTCTTCACGCCGTTCATCTCGGGGAAGATGAAGGTCTCTTTGGTGTGCGGGTTATAGAGGTCGCCCAGGGTGACTTGGTTCGACAGCGGGGCACGCGGTGTGGCGTCGCCTACCAGCTCGATGCCGTAGGAGCGCAGGATCTGACGGGCGCGTGGGATGCAACGCTTGCCACGGCAGGGACCCATACCCATACGGGTGATGTGCTTGAGCTCATCCACGGAGATGGTCTTGCGGTTGCCGATGACACGCAGGATGCGGTCGAGTTTGATGTCCTCGCAATGGCAGACGTAGGTCTCGCCTTCGCCTTCGGTCAGTTTCTTGGGCGAAATGGGAGTGGTGAGTTCCTTGTTGGCGTTGTAACGGTCTTTCAGGATGAAGCCTTTGACATCGGTCAGCTCGAACACACGGCTGGCTTCGCCTGACGGGCGTGAGGAACGGGCTTTCACGCGGGCCACGTTGGTCTTGTTCGACTTCTTGAGGATCTTCTCGATGACGCCTTCGCCAATCTTCTGGCCGTCGTTGTCGACGAGATAGACCTCGGCGCCTTCCTGTGCTTCATATTCGATGGGCAGGAAGCAGGTCGACTTCTGCACGTCGTAGCCGAAGATGGCCAGACCCGGGCAGCTGGAGACGCACAGCATGCAGCCGATGCACTTGTTGTAGTCGATGGTCGGGGTGCTGCTGGTGGAGGGCTTGGTGATGGCGCCTTGTGGGCAGCTGAACGAGCAGGGGTTGCAGGCGAAGCCGTAGAGGCAGTCGGCCTGCACGAAAGCCTTCTGCATCATGCGCTCAGGTGTGGGCAGGTTGGGCTTCTCGAGGAGACGCACAGGATGCTGTTGCGAGTCGATATATTGTCTGGAGATCTCCAGATAGTCGTCGTAGTTGAAACGCACGCCGATAGCTTGGGCCACCTCGTAGGCGACCTGTTTGCCACGCAGCACGGCGCTGGTGCCTTCGCCGATGCGGATGGCATCGCCGGCACCGTAGGTGTTGAGGCCGAAGACCTCGCGGCCTTTCACCAACAGCTGGTTGTCGGGGATAAGACCTGTGCAGATGTTGATGATGTCGATGTCGTCGATGACTTGTTCAGTGCCGGGGATGGCCTTGAAGTTCTCGCACTTGGCGATGACGGCGCCTGTGATGCCGGTGTAGTCGGCGTTGGGGATGGCGCGCACCAGGACGTAGCTGGTCATGATCGGGATGCCGAGACGGCGCACGCGGTTGGCCTGTACGGGGAAGCCGCCCTCACGGGGCATGGCCTCGATGATGGCCTTGATGGTGGCACCGGCTTGCATGCCTTGGTACGAGGTCAGGTATCCGATGTTGCCTGCACCCACGGTAAGCACTTTCTTACCCAGCAGGGTGTGTTCCTGGTTCATCATCTTCTGGAACACGGCTGCGGTATAGACGCCTGGCACGTCGTCGTTCTCGAACGACGGCATGAAAGGCACGGCACCTGTGGCGACCACGAGGTGTTGGGCGTCGATGTAGCCCACCTCGCCGTTGACGATGTTCTTGATGGCCACGCGACCGCCTTCAAGGAGGTCCCAGACGGTGGTGTTCAGCAGGATGCCTTCGTGGTTGTCGCCCGCCAGGGTCTTGGCGATGTCGAAGCCACGCATGCCGCCGAACTTCTTTTCCTTCTCGAAGAAGAAGAACTGGTGGGTCTGCATGTTGAACTGACCGCCGATGCTGGCGTTGTTGTCGATGACGATGTTGCTGATGCCGAAGGCGTTGAGTTGCTCACGGCAGGCGAGGCCCGCGGGACCGGCGCCGATGATGGCGACTTGGGTCTTGTAGACTTTCACCTCGCGGGGCTGTTGCTCCTTGGGTTCAGGCAGGATGGTGTCCTCCTTGTCGATGCGGCGCACTTCCTTGACGCCATCGACTTTGGTGATGCAGATACGGCGCACGACGCCGTCGACGAGCATCTCACAGGCACCGCACTTGCCGATGCCGCAGTTGAGGCTTCTGTTACGGCCGTCGAGGCTGTGGCTGTGAACGGGATAACCGGCTTGATGAAGCGCAGCGGCAATGGTCTTGCCACGCTGACCTTTTACGGTCTTGCCTTCATATTGGAATTCCACCAAATCTTCCTGTGGGATGTCCAAGATGGGGTGTTTTTCAATCTTATACATAGTTTCAGTGATTTGTGTCGTGTTTTTTAAGAGGCACAAAATTATCAATTTTTAATAAAAAAAGAAAAAATTCTACATAAAAACTATTGACATTTTTAAAATAATCTGTATTTTTGCGGTGAAAAAATTAACGATAGTTATTAATTATGTAAAATATACCTATAATGAGAGATTCAAGTCCTAAGGAGGTCTATGACGACCCTGTGCAAGAAGCCCGGCGCTATGTTCAGAATGCCAAAGATATTTTAAATGAAAAGGCCAGATTGGATTTGGAGACACAGCTTTATCAAGACCGCAAATATGTGCGGATGGCTGGCAATACTTTATGGAATGGGGTGTTGCTTATCATCAACGCCGTGTTCCTTGTCAAGAAAACGCCAAAAAGCAGGCCTCATTTCGATACTTACCGAAAGGCTATCGCGACCCGTGACCAAAAGCTGCTGTCCCTCTTTATCAGCGCCTATGGGACCATGCATATTTACATGGGCTATGACGGTGAGCTAAGTAAAGAGGTGTGTTTTGGGGCGGTGCGGATGGCCAATGATATCATTAACCGTTGTGCGGCTATGCTTCCTTCGTAGACAGCAGTCCGCAGGCGGCGTCGATGTCCTGGCCCCTTGAGGCGCGGATGGTGGCGATGATGCCCTTGTCGTTCAAGGCGTCGCGGAACCAGGTCATGGTGTTGAGGTCGGGGCTCTTCAAGGGGATGTCGGGCACCTTGTGGTAACGGATCAGGTTCACCCGGCACCGCAGGCTGCCGAGCAGCCGCGCCAGCTCCTTGATGTGGTCCTTGGTGTCGTTCAGGTCCTTGAAGACGATATACTCAAACGAAAGCCTGCGCTGACCGTGCCAGTCGTGCTGTTTCACCAGATGGATCACCTCCTTGATGGGGTAGGCCTTCTCGATAGGCATGATCTTCAGACGCTCGTCGTGGAAGGGACTGTGCATGCTGATGGCCAGGTTGCACTTCGACTCCTCCAGGAAACGCTTCAAGTTGGGTATGATGCCGCATGTCGACACCGTGATGCGGGTCGGGCTCCATCCCAAGGCCCATCCCTGGGTGAGGATGTCAAGCGAACGCATCAGGTTGTCGTAGTTGTTGAGCGGCTCGCCCATGCCCATGAACACGATGTTGGTCAAAGTGTCGAACTCGGGTAGGCTGAGCACCTGGTTGATGATCTCGGCGGCACTGAGGTTTTTCTCGAACCCTTGCTTTCCCGTTGCGCAGAAAAGGCAGTCCATCTGGCATCCCACCTGGGTGGAGACACAGAGTGTGGCCCGCTCACGGTCAGGGATATAAGCGGCCTCCACCGTGCGCTCGCCGGCAGGGAAGAGGTATTTCTTGGTGCCATCCGTCGAGACCTGCTCTTTCAGAGGGGCGTATAAGCCCACTTCGTACTGCTCCGCCAACAACTCACGCGACTTCTTGCTTAAGTTGCTCATGGTATCGAACGAGGCGACACGTTTGCCGTAAATCCAGTCAACCAACTGCTTTCCAGTGAATTTCGGCAATCCCAGCCGATTCACGACCTCCTGGATCTCCTCAGGGGTCTTCCCTAAAAGTATTTCTTTTTCCATAAGGCAAAGTTACGGATTATTTCTATTTTTGCAACTTCAAATCGTTTGATAATGAAAAGATTCGTCTTTACCATATTAATAATAATGAGTTGGTTGGCGGTAGGGGCGCAGAACTTCACCGACAGCAACCTGCCTATCGTGGTCATCAACACCGACAACGGGGTGAACATCCCCGATGAGCCTAAGGTGCTGGCCGACATGAAGGTCATCTGGCATCAGGACGGATCGCGCAACTACATGACCGACATCGACAACCCCGAGTTCCTGAATTACAACGGTCGCATCGGCATTGAGACTCGAGGCAGCAGCTCCCAGATGATCTCCAAGAAGCCTTATGGCCTCACCACACTGCAAGACGACAACGTCACTAACAACAACGTGAGTATCCTGGGAATGCCCGAGGAGAACGATTGGATTCTCAACAGTTTGGCGTTCGACCAGACTGGCTTGCGCGATGTTTTGTCGTACGAGATTTGGGAGAGTTTCGGGTATTACTCGCCCCGGCGGAAATACTGCGAAGTGGTGATCAACGGCAACTATAAGGGCCTGTATGTCTTCATGGAGAAGATCAAGGTGGATAAGAACAGGGTCAACATCGAGAAGATGGATGAGACCTGCAACAGCTATCCCGAGGTGACCGGTGGGTATATCGTCCAAACCGACCGTGCGGAAGGCAACAACACGTTGGCTTGGACCATGCCAACCTATCAAGGCGGTGGATGGTGGCCTGTCGTCGCCACCTTTATCTGGGCTTATCCCAAGGCTGAAGACATCACCTCCTCCCAGTCGAACTACATTCACAACGAATTCAACAACCTTGCATCCAAAGCTGGCAACCACGATGTTTCCATAACCTCGGGCATTCCCTCGATAATCGATATTCCCTCATTTGTCGATTTCATGATGATGGGCGAGTTTACCTCCAACGTGGATGTGTATCAGCTGAGCACCTTCTTCCATAAGGACCGTTGTGGCAAGCTGAGGGCGGGACCCATCTGGGACTACAACCTGGCCTATGGCCACGATGAGTTTGGGAGCCGAAGCAGGTACGACGTGTGGCAGTTCGACAACCAAGACAACGTCGGCCCGAAGTTTTGGAAGGACATGTTCGACACCGACATGTTCCGTTGTTACCTGGCCAAGCGATGGTTTGAGTTGACGGAGCCGGGACAGCCATTTGACTACGACAGGATTTGTGCCCGTATCGACGAGATTGACGAATGGATTGCGGAGGGTGTGGCGCGTGACAACCAGCGCTGGCACCAGATGAACAACCACGCGGGAGCCATCCAGGAGATGAAGTCGTGGATGGTGCAACGCATCAACTGGCTGAACCGGAACATCGGTTCCTACAACGGCTGTGCCGAGGTGGAGACACCTCCCTTGGTCATCTCCAAAATCCATTACCATCCCGAGGACTGGTGGGCTATCGACGGCGACCATCTGGAGTTCATCGAGATCACCAACAACGGCGATGCGACGGTGGATCTCACGGGGGTGTATCTCCGCGAGTTAGGTGTCACCTACAGCTTCCCCGCCGGTTCGTCGATCGAGGGGCACGATTCCCTGTTGCTCTGCTCCGACTCTTCAGCCTTTGTCGCCTATTACAACATGGTGCCTTTTGGGCAATACCAACGAAAACTCTCCAACAAGTCGGAGAACCTGGTGCTGGTCGATGCCTGGGGTAACGTCATCGACGAGGTCCATTACTACGACAGCGACCCTTGGCCTTGGCAAGCCGATGGCGAAGGGGCCTACCTCGAACTCATCGACCTGAATCTCGACAACAGCCTTCCTGAGAGTTGGACGGTGGGATATGACATTACAGGTGTTTCAGAAAATGAAACAGCCGAAGGGTTTAGGGTGTTTCCCAATCCCACCCATGGCACTGTCACGGTTTCCGTTGCTTCCTCATTCCTCATTCCGCATTCCTCCATTCCGCATTCCGAATTCCTCATTCCGAATTATTCTATTGCCAATGTAATGGGGCAGGTTTTGATGACCGGCACGATCCACGGCGAATCCCAACAGATTGATATCAGCAGTTTACCCGCTGGAATGTATTTCCTCACGGTGAAAAACCAAACCCAAAAATTGGTGGTAAAATAAAAAAACAACCCAACCTGATTTTAAGCCAAGTTGGGTTGTGTAAATTAGGAAAACTTTCCGTTTTCCGTTTTCCGTTTTCCGTTATCTCATCGCTTGTTCCACGGCGACGGCCACTGCGACGGTAGCGCCCACCATCGGGTTGTTACCCATGCCGAGGTAGCCCATCATCTCGACGTGAGCCGGGACGGAGGAGGAGCCTGCGAATTGGGCGTCGCTATGCATGCGGCCCATGGTGTCGGTCATGCCGTAGCTGGCGGGACCGGCGGCCATGTTGTCGGGGTGCAGGGTGCGGCCTGTGCCACCGCCCGAAGCCACTGAGAAGTAGGGCTTGCCGGCGAGCAGACGTTCTTTCTTATAGGTGCCTGCCACGGGGTGCTGGAAGCGGGTGGGGTTGGTGGAGTTGCCGGTGATGGACACGTCGACGTTCTCGAGCCAGAGGATGGCCACGCCTTCGCGGACGTCGTCGGCGCCATAGCAGTTCACCTTGGAGCGGAGGCCGGTGGAGTAGGGGATGCGTTCCACGACGGTCACCTTGCCGGTATAGTAGTCGAACTCGGTGCGGCAGTAGGTGAATCCGTTGATGCGGCTGATGATCTTGGCGGCGTCTTTGCCGAGGCCGTTGAGGATGACGCGCAGGGGTTTCTGGCGCACCTTGTTGGCCATCTCTGCGATCTTGATGGCACCTTCGGCGGCGGCGAAGCTCTCGTGGCCGGCCAGGAAGGCGAAGCACTCGGTCTCTTCGCGGAGGAGACGGGCGGCGAGGTTGCCGTGGCCGATGCCGACCTTACGGTCGTCGGCGACGGAGCCGTCGATGCAGAACGACTGGAGGCCTTCGCCGATGGCTTCGGCGGCTTCAGCAGCGGTCTTGCAGCCCTTCTTGATGGCGATGGCGGCACCGCAGGTGTAGGCCCACTTCACATTCTCGAAGCAGATGGGCTGGGTCTCCTCAGCCATCTTGTAAGGGTCGATGCCCCGGGCTTCGCAGATCTCGTCGGCTTCCTCGATGCTCTGGATTCCATATTTATTCAATACTTTCAGGATATTGGCCATGCGGCGTTCCTGACTTTCGAATTTAACTTCACGTCTTGCCATGGTGTGTCCTCCTTATTCTTTACGTGGGTCAATGTATTTAGCTGCGTCGGCGAAACGGCCGTAGGTGCCGGTGGCTTTCTTCAGGGCTTCGTTGGCATCGTCGCCTTTCTTGATAAAGTCCATCATCTTGCCGAGGCTGACGAATTCGTAACCGATGATTTCGTCATGCTCGTCGAGGGCGATGCGGGTGCAGTAGCCTTCGGTCATCTCGAGGTAGCGGGGGCCTTTCTCGAGGGTACCGAACATGGTGCCGATCTGGCTGCGGAGGCCTTTACCGAGGTCTTCGAGCGAGGCGCCGATGAGCAGGCCGCCTTCGGAGAAGGCTGACTGTGAGCGACCGTAGACGATTTGAAGGAAGATCTCGCGCATGGCGGTGTTGATGGCGTCGCACACGAGGTCGGTGTTGAGGGCTTCGAGGACGGTCTTGCCGGGCAGGATCTCGGCGGCCATGGCGGCAGAGTGGGTCATGCCGGAGCAGCCGATGGTCTCGACCAAAGCTTCTTGGATGATACCGTCCTTAACGTTCAAGGTAAGCTTGCAGGCTCCCTGTTGCGGGGCGCACCAGCCGATGCCGTGGGTGAATCCGCTGATGTCTTTCACATCTTTGACGCGCACCCACTTGCCTTCCTCCGGAATCGGAGCGCAAGGATGGTTGGCGCCTTTCTTGACGCAGCACTGATGCTGCACTTCTTGCGTGTAAATCATAGGTATTATATGTTGTATTGTATTAAACTATCCACTATCCACTTTCCACTTTTAACTTAAAAAGCCTCCGCTTGGAGGCTTTTTCCATCGTACCGAAGGCCGGGATCGAACCGGCACGAGTTTAACCTCATCGGTTTTTGAGACCGACGCGTCTACCTATTCCGCCACTTCGGCATGGCTTCCTAAGGAAAGCGAGTGCAAAATTACAACATTTTCTGAAAGTAACATCATTTTTCGTGAGGTTTTTGAAAATTTCTTTGGCGGTCTCCCTAAAAAGCCGTAATTTTGCAGCCCGAAAAAACAAACCTTTTTCAACGATGTCGGGTAAATTCGTTTCAATTTTCGCAGGTAGAGCTACCCATGAGCTGGGCGAGAAAATTGCCAAAGCCTATGGTACTGAGCTCGGTAAATCGTCCGTGGTCGAATTCTCGGACCATGAATTTCAGCCTTCGTTCGACGAGAGCATCCGTGGCCATCACGTGTTCATCGTGCAGTCCACCATGCCCCCGACCGACAACCTGATGGAGCTGCTTTTGATGATCGATGCGGCCAAGCGCGCCTCGGCCCATAAGGTCATCGCGGTGATTCCGTATTTCGGATGGGCCCGTCAGGACCGCAAGGACCAGCCTCGTGTGAGTATCGGCTCCAAGCTGGTGGCCAACATGCTGACCGCCGCCCATGTCGACCGTATCATCACCATGGACCTCCATGCCGACCAGATCCAAGGCTTCTTCGACATCCCGATGGATGCCTTGTACGCCTCGAGTCTCTTCATCGAGCATATCAAGCAAATGAACATCGACGACCTGCTGATTGCCGCCCCTGACCTCGGCGCCTCCAAACGCGCCTCGGCCTACGCCAAGCGTCTGGGTTGCGACCTGGCCGTGTGCCACAAGCAACGCGCCCGCGCCAACGTGGTGGAGAGCATGACCCTCATCGGCGATGTGAAGGACAAAAACGTCATCATCCTCGATGATATCATCGACACCGCCGGCACCATCGTCAAAGCCGGTCAGTTGATGATGGACAACGGCGCCAAGAGCGTCCGCGCCTTCGCCACCCACGCCGTGTGCAGCGGTCCCGCCATGGAACGTCTCGACAACTCGGTGTTCAGCGAAGTGGTCGTCACCGACTCCATCCCGCTGCCGAAAGACGCCTCCAAGAAAATCAAAGTGGTCAGCACGGCAAACCTCTTCGCCGACGTGATCCACAGAATCGAAAACTATGAATCCATCAGCTCTCTGTTTAAATAACGGAGAACGGAGAACGGAGAACGGAAAACTAACCTTTATTTATTAATTATAAATTATCAATTCTTAAATTACATGAAAACAGTATCATTGAGCGGTTCTCTTCGCGAGAACGTAGGGAAAAAAGATGCTAAAGCTTTGCGTAAGTCTGAATTGGTGCCGTGCGTCCTTTATGGCGGCGACGAGCAGATCCATTTCGCTACCGAGGCCAAGAATTTCAAGAAGATCCTCTTCACCCCTGAGACCTTCATCATCAACATCACCATCGGTGACAAGTCGTACGACGCCATCCTCCAAGATGTGCAGTATCACCCTGTGACCGACAACGTGCTGCATGCCGACTTCCTCCTGGTGAAGGAAGACAAGCCCATCACCGTTGTGCTGCCTCTCGCCATCGAAGGTTCAGCCCCCGGCGTGCTCCGTGGTGGTAAGCTGAAACAAGCCATCCGCAAGATCAAAGTCTGCGGTCTTGCCAAGGATCTTCCTGAGGTCATCACCGTCAACATCAGCAACCTGAACATCCTCGACTCCATCAAGGTCCGTGACCTGAACATCGAAGGTGTCACCTTTGTGACCCCCGGTTACCAAGTCATCGTGGAAGTGCGTGCCGCCCGTGGCGCCGCTGCCGCTACCGACGAGACCGAGGAATAATCATTTATTCTGAAATAATCACGTAGAGACGTAGCACGCTACGTCTCTACATTGTTAATATGAAATACCTCATCGCCTGTCTTGGAAACATCGGTGCCGAATATGAAAATACCCGGCATAACGCTGGCTTTCGCATCGCCGACCGCCTGGCCAAGGACCTTGAGGCTACTTTCACCACCAGCCGCCTGGCCCAGGTGGCGGAGATGAAATACCGAGGCAAGACCCTCGTGGTGATCAAGCCTACCACCTATATGAACCTCAGCGGCAAGGCGGTGAAATACTGGCTCGATCAAGAGAAGATTCCCATCGAGAACCTCCTCGTCGTCAACGACGACATCGCCCTGCCCGTGGGCACCATCCGCATGCGCAAGAAAGGCGCCGACGGCGGACATAACGGGCTTACCGACATCATCGAGAAACTGGGCACCAACGCCTTCTGCCGCCTCCGCTTCGGCATCGGCGACGACTTCTCACGTGGCCACCAAATCGACTTCGTCCTGGGTCAATGGAAACCCTCCGAGGAACCCATCGTGGACGAAACCGTCGATAAAGCGGTAGAGGCTATTAAGAGCTTTGTTATCCAAGGTCCGGACAGGACGATGAACCAGTTTAATTAAGTGGAAAACGGAAAGTGGAAAGTGGAAAGTTTACTTTTTTGAGTTTTTCCCTTTAATAGTTTTAATAGAAGAAGTAAGCATTGCTACTAATTCAGTGAGGTCGTTATTAAGAGATTGAAATTCTTCTGGTGTAATATAGTCTGATAAGTTCAACAATTCAAGCCAATATTGCGTTTCATCGGCTTCTTTTAGAGCGATGGTCAGTTTGGTGATAAAATCTGCGGGAGATTGAGCATTCCGGCTTTCTCTAACGTTAGCACCAATACCAGTACCACTTCGAAGAATCTGTTTGCTTAAAACATATTCTCTTTTTTCATCACAAAGATATCTGTAAAAGCGAACCACTCTCACAGCAAAAGCCAAGCTTTTTTCCTGTAACACACTCTCTTTCATAGGTTTATTCATCTTTCCACTTTCCACTTTCCACTTTCCACTCTTTAAGGCTTCCTCCAAAGATGTCAAATCTCACGAAACGGCATTCCAGCGGGCCGTTCCATACGGGGATCTTGGCGGAGGGTTTCAGGCCTACGTGTTTGAGGGCTACGGCGTCGTCGGTGATGAGCCAACACTGGTAGCCTTGGAAGTTGTGTTTCAGGGTGTTGCCGATGTTTTCGTAGACTTGGTCGATATCGTCCTCCTCGAGACGGTCGCCGTAAGGCGGGTTGATGATCATGATGCCTCCGTCTTCGGGAGGAGTCAGGTCTTCCATGTTCTTTTTCATCAGGTGGATGTCGTGTTGGAGGTGGGCGTTGGCGATGTTGCCTTCGGCGATGGCCACGGCCTTGGGAGAGCGGTCCGAAGCCCAGATCTCATGGTCAAACTCGCAGATCTGATCGTCGGCTTCCTGCTTGATGCGTTTCCACAGTTCCGGGTCCCAGTCGTCCCATTTCATGAAGCCCCACTGACGGCGGTAGTATCCTGCCGGGATCTTCATAGCGAACATGGCCGCTTCGATAGGCAGGGTGCCTGAGCCGCACATGCAGTCGAGGAAGTTGCAGTTGGCCTTCCATCCCGTGAGTTGTATCAAACCTGCGGCCAGCACCTCGTTCATCGGGGCTTTGTCCACCTGTTTGCGGTAGCCGCGGTGGTGCAGGCTCTCGTTGGAGCTGTCGAAAAGAATGCTGACTTTATCTTCACGGATATGTAGATTTATTCGCAAGTCAGGGTTCAAGGTGTTGATGCTCGGACGGGGTCCCATGACGTCGCGGAACTGGTCGACGATGGCGTCTTTCATTTTCAAGGCGGCGTATTGCGAGTGGGTGAAGTAGTGTCCGCTGGTCACCGCGTCGACGCAGAAGGTCTGGTCGGTCCTCAGAAGGTCCCACCATTGTATCTCCTGCACTTTTTTATAAAGCTCGTCGGGGTTCTTGGCGAAGAAGGTCTTGAAGGGCTTCAGCACTTTCAGGCCGGTGCGCACATTATAGTTGAGACGGTACATCGTCTCCTTGTTGCCTTCGCAGATGACGGCGCGGTGCATCACACGCACGTTCTTTGCTCCTAGATTCCTTATTTCGGCGGCCAGCACCTCTTCCAGTCCAGCCACGGTCTTTGTTATCAGTTGGTAATTGTTTTCCATAGTCTTAGCTTATTTTGCGACTTTCGTCAGATTTGAATTTATACATGCCGGTTTCGTATGAAATCCTTCCGAGAACGATCCATTTATTAAAACCATGTTCTATGGCCCAATTCGTGTAAGCTTTTTGAATGGCTGAGGGGCTTACCCGAACTTTCGGCGCCATTTTCCACTGGTCGTAAGGAATGAGAGTGTTGGCTGCAAACATGTTTGCTTCGCGCTCTTCAGGACGCTCGTTGTCGGGAATACTTAGGTGGTATTCTGTTGAGGAACCATTAAGATAATGGAGAAAGATGTGTCCGACTTCATGAAGGACGGCAAAGGCGAGGTTGTCGATTCTATCAAATCTCTCCGTGACAATAATATAAGGGGTGCCATTTTCAAAGAAAGAATAACCATCAACAGATGCCCTTTCTATTTTCTTGACAACACAAAAGCAAATACCATATTCCGAAAAAATCTCAGAAATGGTTTTAATTGTATTTGCATTAGCATGAAGAGTCGTGGTTAATTTGCTTAATAACGCAGCTTTGTCGTCGGCTTTGAATGTTGTTTTGGTTTTGACCTTTCGTGCCGTTGTTTCTGCAAGCAGCTTCCAAGTCATCAACATACGGGGGTCTTGGCCGGTTTTGGAAGATTTTTTAAACATCCCACTAGCTGTGTGCTTTAGCGTGGCAGGTTCCGGAAGGTGAATTTCGGAGACAAGAACATTCAGCTTTTCAATGGCTGTTTTGCAATCGTATCCTAAACGCTTCAATAAGACTTTAACATCAAAGATTTCGTTGTACAAACCAAGTTGACGCAACGCTTCCTGCTCTTCAGCGCTTTTGTTTTCGATTTGTCGCAAGTTATATTCGTATTGGGTTTGAAGATTCATAAGGGACACCGAGGATATTCCTAGTGCTTCTTCAATCTTGTCGGCCACATTAGGAGACAAGGCTCTTTTCCCTCTAATGATTTCATTGAGATGAGATTTTTGTATGCCTAACATTTCGGCAAAGTCTTTTTGAGAAATGCCTCGCTCCTCAAGTTCCAACTTGAGTATAGTGCCTGGATGTGTGGCAATCCAAGGAGTCGGGTTTTCATTTCTTGTTTCCATAATGCGTTTCATTTAGTTCAATTATTGTTATCTCGATTTTGTTTTCATTTTCTGTGAACAGCAGTCTTTCAACACGGTTGTTCATTATTCTGACCGAACTCAGATTCACATGCTTCAGCTTCTCGTAATGAAGAAAACTATATTGTTTTAATCCGTCGGTTGTTTCTACGGATTCCATGGTGCTATAAACGGCGGCGAGTCTTTGAATGAATTTCTTATCACGTGTCAGTTTTTCATATTTTCCTGAGTTTCGCCCAGTGGTGATGAGTTCCTCTAAGTCTTTGTCGATGATTGTGATTTGCAACATTCTGGGTGTGGGTTTGTTTAAAACGCTGCAAAGGTAATAATAAATTCCCAAATTTGGGAATTATTTCTTATTTTTTTAATAACTGGTGTTTTTTTTGGCCGCGGCAAGTGCGCCCAGCCCGGGGCGGGTTGGCGTTCTTGGTTGTCTCACTTTAAAAAACCATACTCATAAACCTTCGGCTCGATGTGTTTGGCAAGGAGTTTCATTTTGTCGCGAAGGTTGCTGATGAGCGTGATGTAGGTCGCGTCGTCGCTTTTTGCGTTCATCGTGCCTTTGTCGTTGGTGCCTTGGAAGTGGAGGCGGATGTCGTAGAATGAGGCATCGGCAATGGCATTGGGTTGGCTGTGGTAATAACGCCACAACTCCAAGCCTGCATCGTAAACAGCCTGCGCCTCTATTGATAATACCTTTTCCTCGGGTCTCTCAGATTCAATTTCCGCAAACAAGTCGTCTTGCTTTTTGAACTCAATTCTTCCATTGAGATAATCCGCCATAAAGGTGGATTTGAACGTTTTCTTGCATCCCACCTGTTCGCGAGTGAAAGGAATCCAATGGTTGATGCCGTGCTGGGATGAAATACGGTTTTGTCCGTGGAATAAGGTGTATATCAAGCAGTCCGTTTGGAATACCTTGTCAGTCTTCCAACCGTCATTGGGGTACAGGAATTGATCGCGGTCGTTGAGCCATGTGGCCTCAATACAGTGTCGAACAGCGATATAGATACCTATTTCGTTAATGTTTTTAGTCGTCACAACCGTGCCTCTTGGATGAGGCAACTGGCTTTTATCATTAATAATGAAATTGTAGTTCTGATTTTGGAAGTCTGCCCCCTTCGCTGACATGTAGCCTATATTAACTTCTCCTTCTCTGTGTCGTGTAGTTATAATCCAATCATTGATGGATTTCTTAACCGTGTCTATTTCTATAAATTTTGTTTGAATAAAATTGCCTTTTTCGTCATATACATCGGCATGTGCGTTTGTAAAATGCTCCTTAATAGCACAATTCCAGATAAAGAAGCCAATTGGAAACTTCCCTTTTACATTGTCAAACGTGTAGGCTGGCATCAAAAAAAATCGACCGAGCTTCGCTCGGAAAGAATTCCTGAAATCCGAAAAATTAGGTGCTTGCAGAATTTTCAACTTTGAAAATTCTGCAAGCACGCAGTCAGGGATTTCGAAGTAAATCCTAATAAAAAATTGGGCGAATAATTCTCTTCCTGCTATGCCTATCTTATTGATATATCTAGAATAGGTTTTATGCTGAACTGCGACATCTGTTTTGTTCTCTCCCTGACCAGTAACTGTTATTCTACTTGCCGCTTCCGCGTATGGTGGATTAATATAGATCACCAACTTCTTCCGTTTTTCGGGATTGTTCAGAATCTCTTGCAGCTCTTCAGGGCACTTGGTGAACTCGTCGTTGAGGAAGTCAAACTGGAACACGTGGTTCTCGGCCATCGCCCACCCATTGTTGATACGGTCCATCATCACGTCAACGTCCTGCTTGTCCAAGGTTGAAGCCCATACGCGGTCGTAGTTCGTCAAGCCGTTCAGCAGGTTGCCCGTACCAGCGCAGCAGTCCCAGATATAATACTCGTCCTGCCAAGTCTCGCCCAATACGTCGGCCAGATACTGCTGGCTCTTCTCCACCCATATCTGTGGGGTGAAATAGGAGCCTTTGCGCTCACGGATGTCCTGCGGCACCAAAAGGTCGCGCCGTCCGATGATGTAGTCCCAGTATTCCTCCTTGGGAGGTCTGGAATAGATGCTCCAAAACTGGCGGTAAGCCTTCTGCTTGTCGTTGAAGCCTACCGATGAAGTGGAAACCAGCCCCATCTCGTCAATCTTCTTGGCCAGCTCGTACTTGGTCTTGCGAAGCACCACATAGAGCGAATCCTTCAGCGACTCCTCGTTACTCGACAGCAGGTCGGCCAGGAAGAAGTCTGCAGAGATGATGCCCGCCTTGTTGGCTTTGACCCAATCCACGTTGATGGTAGGGCGCACTTTCTCGCTCCATTTCTGGAATACAAAAGTGAAGTTGTTTTTAGTGACCGAAATCTTTTCTGTCACCTCTTTGCCCGTCTTGAAGTTGAGGCGGATAAACTCCTTGAACTCCTGCGCCTGCGTGTCGTAATGGAAAAGGATGGTGTTGTCCTCCAAAAGCCTGTGGCAGAGGTCGTAAAGTTGGTGAAACTCCTTGGTGTCGTGGTTCGAGGGTGTCACGTTCCAGTTGAAGTCGTTCTGGTAGAAGACTCTTTGTATCTCGTGGTACTCGATGAAGGCAAACTTCTCTGCGTCGAAGGCACCGATATATTTAGGCGGCAGGTATTTCTCGAAGGTGCGCTCCTTGCCTATGGTGAGGATGAGCTGCACAAACGACTCGAAGATGTCATGAGAGGTGCCTTGCTTGGCCTCAGCCCACAGCAGAGACTTGAGGTTGTCGTTCTCAAATTCTTCAAACAGAGACGTTTGGCCTTTCTCAACATTGTTTTTGGCGATGACGAAGTCAATATTGCCTATCTGCGTGTAGATGTAAGAATTGAAAAAGTCCTGTTGCACAGCACTTTTCAGAGGTTCTTCCTTTAACTTTCTGTAGTCCATTAAGTCTGTATCTCATGATTAATGATGCAAAAATAGGAATATCAATCAAAAGCTGAGTATATGACTAACATAAAACTTTTTATATTTGCGCCATGGAAACAGTGATATGCATAGCGTTCATCGTGTTTATCCTCATCAGATTCTTGCTGGGAATGGATGAGGACAGCGACAGCTACCGCGGCCCACGAGGCCGTCGTCGCAACGATGATAAAGATGACTTCGGAGGCTATCCGCCCACGTACTACCAAGAATAAAGGAATCCACTTGACCAAAAATTGGAGCAGCACCCGCCCCAAGGACGTGCGACAAGAAAAAACCGTTGTTTTTTTCAATACCAATCCGATAATTTTGTATTTTAGCCAATTCTTTTCAAACTGAAAATTAACAATTGAAAAACATATGAGCACTAATTTTGACCCTAAAGCGAACTACGAGCAGACCAAGAAAGAGGCTGGCTACGTGGAGCGCAAGAAAGCCTCTCAGAGAGACTACAACCGCATAGGCTTTATGTCGGGACTGGAAGTACACCAACAGATCAAGACCAAAGAGAAGCTGTTCTGCCACTGCCCCGCAGGAAAGTTCAACAAGTTTGAGGACTACGACGCCGAGCTGATCCGTCACATGCGCCCCACGCTCTCCGAGCTGGGCGAATACGACGGCACCGCCTTGATGGAGTTCAAGACCAAGAAGGAGATCGTCTATCGCATCAAGAACCAGACAGCTTGCACGTACGACATCGACGACACCCCGCCGTTCCCCATCAACAAAGAGGCCTTACATAACGCCATCGTCATCGCGCTGCGCTCCAACCTCAACATCGTGGGCGAGGTGCACATCACCCGTAAGCAATACCTCGACGGCTCCATCCCGACAGGCTTCCAGCGTACCGCCATCGTCGGTGTGGAAGGCTTGCTCAAGATGCCCAAGAAGAACATCCGCCTCATCCAGCTGAGCATCGAAGAGGACGCCTGCCGCGAGATCAGCGATATCGGACACCGCCGCATCTATCAGACCGACCGTCTGGGCGTGCCGTTGATCGAGACCGTGACCTACCCCGACTGCAAGAACCCCGAAGAGCTTATGGAGACTTGCGAGTATATCCGCTTCCTCGGACGTAGCACTGGCCTGGTCCGCACAGGCATGGGCGCCGGCCGTCAGGACGTCAACGTGAGCTGCAAAGGCGGCACCCGTATCGAGATCAAGGGTGTCCAGCACGCCAAGTGGATTCCCGAACTGTCGCACAACGAGTGCTACCGTCAGTGGTCGCTGGTGAAGTTGGCCGAAAAGCTCAACAAGAAACTGAAGAAGAGCAACTGGAAGGTTGAGGTGGCTGACGTGCGTCTGGAAGGCATCAAGACGAGGACGGATTTCTTCGATTTCTCCATCCCCAACCCGCCCCTCGCCATGAGAGTGGTGAAGCTGCCGGGCTTCCGTGGCGTGCTCTCGCACTTCACCCAGCCGGGCAAGATGTTCGCCGACGAGATTGCCGAGCGCCTGAAAGTCATCGCCTGCCTCGAGCATCCCAACATGCTGCACAGCGAGCGTTTGGTGCCCGTGTTGGAGGCTTCCACCTGGCATAGGCTGGGCAAGAAGGTCCATGCTACCGAAGACGATGCCCTCATCCTGGTCTGGGGTCCCGAAAACGACATGCCCACTGCCATTGAGACCATCGAGGAACGTTGCCTGATGGCTTTCGACGGCGTGCCGAAGGAGACCCGTAAGGCCGTCTCGAACGGCATCACCATCTTCGAGCGCGTGCTGCCTGGTGCCGACCGTATGTATCCCGACACCGACTCGGCTCCCATCCCGTTGGATCCCAAGGAGATAGAGGCAATAAAGAAAGAGCTGCCCACCGAGATCATCGACCGTTACAACCAACTCAAGGAATGGAAGGTGCCGCAAGACTGCTTCACCTACATCTTCGCCAGGAACTGGTTCCCGGCCATGAACGACATCGTGGAGAAACTTGGTGTTGACGGACACATGCTGGGCTGCTTCGTGGGCATGCGCCTCAAGAACCTGATGTGCAAGAACCCGCAGTCGCAGTTCAACGGCGACACGTTGTATAAGCTCTTCGCCTTCCTGAAAAAGGAGAAGCTCAACTACCGCCTGGCCTGGAACATGGCTCCCGTCCTGGTTGACGACGCATCGCTCGACATGAAAGAAGTGATTCGCACCATCGGTTTTCGCCGCGCTTCGGAGGACACCATCAACAAGAAGCTCGAGAAGCTCTCGAGTTCCTACATCCCCAACAAGAAGTTCCACGCCGCCGTCAACAAACGCAACTGGATCATGGGCCAGCTGCGTGAAGCCGTAGGTAATATCGATCTGAAAGAATTGGCAAAAAACATTAAATAAGCGAATGAAGGGCGCGTTTAATATGAAAAGAATAATCATTTCAACGGAAGCCCTTCTTTTCCTGCTGCTGTTTGCGGCAGGCACGGCCAAAGCGCAAAATACTCATCTAAGTGTTGTTAAAGACAGTGTTGAATACAACACTTTATATGTCATTCAGGGTTACCCAATCTCGTATTATACGACTCAGACTCTAATGATGGTTGGCGACACTATGCTTGATGGGGTGTCATACAAAAAGCTTTATGAAAAATGGTCCGACTTTTTCAATATCAATTTTGAATTAATCGGCTTTGTTAGAGAAATACCCGACAAGGTCTATTACAGGCCAATTGATAAAACCGATGACTATTTGTTATACGATTTTGGCCTTGACGTTGGCGATTCGACCTTTATGTATTATGATCAATTCGAGTGGGGGGGGGTGTATGTCCGTATAGATTCCATTGTCAGCAAGTTTATTGGGGACACGATCCGAGACTGTTACTATGTCAGCTCAAGGGACGAAGGCTATCAGAACTGGGCGTTTTACAACACGTGGATTGAAGGAATCGGCGCCTTACAGGGCTTTTTGAATCCTTGTCTATGTCAACAAATCAGTGGATATTCTTGGCCCCAGCTCCTTTGTTACAAAGACCATGGAGAGATTCTTTACATGAATGCTTATTATAACACTTGCATAATTGGCGGTTCCGATTCAGTTGAAGAAAACGAAACCCAAAACCTGTTCTTTGACAACTCCCGTTCAATGCTTCGTTTTACGGGACAACTTAATTCCTGCACATCGGTATCAATCTTCAATCTCCTGGGTCAGCGGGTTTACTTTAATGGAAACCTCTGTAACGATCACTTGGACTTGAACGACTTGAAACAAGGTCTTTATATTGCCGTTCTTCGGGATGGAATGTCCGTTAGTTGTTTGAAATTCATTAAAAACTGATTGTATGAAAAAAACCACCAAAACCATACTCATGCTCCTGCTGTTTGTGGCAGGCACAGTGAAGGCGCAAGATTATCTCCCCGTCGTCAAAGACAATGCCGAATGGAACGTCATGTGGCAAAGTACATCTTCGTGGCCTACCATCCGAATTACGGAAAGCCTTCGTATTGATGGAGATACTTTAGTAAACGACATGTATTACAAGAAAGTAATGCGGTTATTGTCGTCGGAGGGTCCGCATTGGCCGGGCAACACAGAAGAGCATGAGCTTTATGGCCTCATCAGGGAAGAACCCGAAGGCAAGGTGTTTTACCAACCCATCGACCAAGATACGGTTTACCTTCTCTATGACTTCGGCATGAATGTCGGCGACACAATGGTGATGAGTTGGTGTCAGTTACCGGATTGGGATGTTACCATTCGTATTGACTCTATTACCACCCAATACATTGCCGGAATGGACAGATGGGTTTTCTATGTAAGTTCGAAAGACGCGTATAGTGATTGGACACGGCTCAACACCTGGGTGGAGGGTATAGGCGCGACGCAAGGGCTGTTATATAGTTGCCATGTTGTCAGTGCTGGGGGCATTACGCTTCACGAACTTCTTTGCTATCATGAAGACGACGAATTGCTCTATATGAATCCAGAATATGACACCTGTGTGGTTGACATGAATCCCTTACCACAAGACTTTGCTCCCTTGGGAGCCGAATGGTATTTTCACATGGAATCACAGGGACCCATCACGGATCCGCCTTTCTATTACATTAGAATGTCTGTCACGGGCTTAGCCGAAATACAGGGACACGTTTGTAGCAAAATAGATTTACATGATTACGTTTATGAGGAAAACCGTGTCGTTTACTGGTACAATCAAACGAACGATGCGTTTACGGTATTGTATGACTTCAATGCCGAAGAGGGCGATACTTGGTATTGCGATGTTGGCGAGTGCACTTTTCTTGTGACGGTCCAAAGTGTCGATAGTGTTACTTGGAATGGTCATACCTACCGCACCCAATATGTGACGGCATATAGTGATGATGGTCAGACACCTGCTTTTAATGGTAGAATCTTTGAAAAAATTGGATATGAATTTGGTTTGTTTCCCGACAGATTCGCATGTGACGGTATTGACGGTCCGGATTATCTATACATGAGATGCTATGTTGAAAACGGTGAAATTCTTTACCATGAAGGCGATTATGATTGTGATTACGTTGTTCCCAATGGCATAGATGAAAATGATACCGCAAAAGGATCTTTGGTCTATCCTAATCCTATTTCTGAATCCGGAACCCTGAATTTCGAACAATTGAATGCTGATGAACTGACCATCATAACTGTGGACGGAAGGATTGTGAGAAAAGAGAATGTTAAAGGCTTGTCGTCTTTTAACATTGAAAAAAGAGACTTGGATGCAGGTTTGTATTTCTATATGTTGTCCGGTGAGAATATGAAAACGGTGGTTGGGAAGATGTGTATCAAATAAAAACAATAGCTATGAAAAGAACAAACATTACAACGAAAACCCTTCTTTTCCTGCTGCTGGCTGTGGCAGGCACGGCGAAGGCGCAAAACACTCACCTAAGTGTTGTTAAGGACAGCGTTGAATACAACACCTTATACGACTATTCGACCTACATAACCTATCTTACGACTCAGACGCTAATGATGGATGGCGACACTACGTTTGACGGGATGTCGTACAAAAAACTTTATGAAAAATGGTCCGACTTTTTCAATATCGATTATGAATTAATCGGCTATGTTAGGGAAATACACGACAAGGTCTATTACAGGCCAATTGATCAAACCGATGATTATTTGTTATACGATTTTGGCCTTGGCGTTGGCGATTCGACCTTTATGTATTATCATCAATTCGAATGGGGAGGGGTGTATGTTCGTGTTGACTCCATTGTCAGCAAGTTTGTTGGGGATACGATCAGAGACTGTTACTACGTCAGCTCGAGGGACGAAGACTATCAGAACTGGGCGTTTTACAACACGTGGATTGAAGGAATTGGTGCCTTACAGGGCTTTTTGGATCCTTGTCTATTTCAACAAGGCGCTGGGTATTCCTGGCCCCAACTCCTTTGTTATAAAGACCATGGAGAGATTCTTTACATGAATGATCAATATAACACATGCATAATTGGCAGTTCCAATTCAGTAGAAGAAAACGAAAATCCAAACCTGTTCTTTGACAACTCCCGTTCAATGCTTCGTTTTACGGGACATTTGGATCCCTGCACATCGGTATCGATCTTCAATCTCCTAGGTCAACGGGTTTACTTCAACGGAAACCTTTGTAATGACCACCTGGACTTGAACGACTTGAAACAAGGTCTTTATATTGCCGTTCTTCGGGATGGAATGTCCGTTAGTTGTTTGAAATTCATAAAAAACTGATTGTATGAATAAAACTATCTTTTCTGTTGCTTTAGCGATGATAATGGCGTTTCTGAATTGCCAAGCATCAGGTCAAAACAATGACAGCTTTCGCATGGAAAGCATTGGAGACACCATATGCCTTCATAGGATTGTTCTTGATAGTATATATTATAAATCAGCGCCCGTTTACAACACACTAAACACAAGGGTTTCGGGTCTTGCCGTTGATGCAGCAATAGAGCTGTTCGATTATGACAGTTATGTACGTTTGATTCTTGTTGACGAGGACACGGATACGGAGTATTTGGTCTTTGATGCTTATTATCCCAAGAACATGATTGACACAGTGTTCAATATTAGACAATTCGCCCATGAAACCACATCGCTTTTCAATATCAAAAGGTCACATCTTAAAATAGAAGTTAATAATGCCGTATGCGCAATCGAAAACATTTATTATTCCGATAAATATAACACGAAAACACCCGGACATTATTATGCTGACAAATTGTTGAATAAATCCATTCAGGATTCAGTTATTCTTGAATGCATCAATCATAGACTAAGGCAGGAGAACAAGATTTGGGTTGCTGGAAACACTTCGTTATTACAAATGACTTACGATCAAAGGAAAGCCATTCTTTCAAAGAACGAAAACAATGAGATACCAAATCTCCAAGGGTTTGAATACTATATCGGGGGAGTTTTCGACCTTCAGCCCTATGATTTCGACAACCGGGAACGCAGTTCCTATGTCGATGATTTTGATTGGCGAGACCGACATGGTCAAGATTGGACTACAGTAGTCAAAAACCAAACAACATGTGGAAGTTGTTGGGCTTTTGCCCCAATAAGTGCCGCAGAAAACGTGATAAACCTATATTTTAACCGACATCTTGATTATGATTTGTCAGAACAACAAATACTTTCTTGTAGCAATGGTGGCAATTGCAATAGTGGTCATATGCCAACCGCCGTCAATTATCTGCTCAATAGCGGGATCGTATCGGAAAACTGCTTTCCTTATGTGAATTCAAAGGTTCCATGCGACAACATCTGTTCAAACCCAAACGAGCATATTGCTTTTGGCAATGCTCCTAGCATTAATACTGGGATGGACAATATCAAGCAGACGATTATTAATAATGGTTCAATATGTATTAAAATTGAAAGTATAAGTCACTACATGGCCGTATGTGGGTTTAAACTACTAAAAATCGGCGATATAGTTTATTTAGGGACAGGCGCGACACTTCCTAATACAAGCATCACGATAGAACCGACCAGCCCTTATATTGGCCAAAACTGTTGGCTTTTTAAAAACAGTTGGGGAACAACATGGGGAAACGATGGTTTTGGATATGTCATTACCGGGAGTAACAATTTATTCCAGGCCTATAAATTGGTGAATCCGATTTCCGACACACTCAGTTACCAAGATATTATTTGCGAAGACCAGGACGGTGACGGTTACTACAACTGGGGAATAGGGCCTAAACCCGCCACTTGTCCAGACTGTCCTGACGAGCGCGATTGTGACGATTCAGACCCGACCCTTGGACCTTATGGTCCGGACTATGATTGCATCAACTACTGTGATCTTCAGGGGGATACAACAACAATAAGGATAACCAGTGTGGAAACGTGGAACAACGGCGGATTCATCCGTGGGAATATTGAGATAGATTCGAACGCAATCCTAACAATTACTTCAAAAATCCACATGGACATCAATAGAAAAATCATTGTCCACCCAGGGGGAAAGCTTATCATTGACGGAGGTAGATTGACTTGTTCCTGTAACGACAATATGTGGCAAGGCATAGAAGTGTGGGGTAATAGCGATATGAATCAGTTTACCATTGGTGGCGTTTGTGCTCAAGGTCAGCTTGAGCTATTGAACGGAGCTACTATCGAGAATGCTGTATGCGCCGTGGAACTCTGTCGTCCTGGTGTCTCAGGTACCAGCGGAGGAATCGTTCATGCCGATAGTGCTGTTTTTATTAACAACGCCAAGGCGGTTCACGCTCAATACTACAGTAATTGGAACCCGTTGTTAGAGCATGAATCAAACTATAATACTAGTTTCATCAATTGTACCTTTTCTATCAATGGCAATTATTTGGGAACTGAGACTTTTTATGAGCATGTTGAATTGGATCATGTAAACGGAATCACCTTTAAAGGATGCCGTTTTTCTTGTAGTGACAACGCACAAAACATCTCATCATCATGCTTTGGGATAAACGCATTTGATGCGGGTTTCTTTGTTGAGGCGATTTGTAATACTAATATGGGATTTTATAACCATGTTTGTCCAGATGAATATATAATACGTTCCAGCTTCATGGGCTTTTATGATGCTGTACATTCTGTTAGTGACGCTTCTGTAACATATACCTTTGGTGTAAAAGATGCCATATTTTCAAACAACAAACGAGGTGTTTTTGCACACAATACTGGATATGCCACTATTCTAAGAAATCGTTTTACTGTATATGGTGAGGATAATTGTTGCTTCGGAGTCTATTTGAATGAGGTAAGTGGTTTTTGTGTAGAGGAGAATGTTTTTATTGGTAGGAAAAAGAAAAGCGAAGATTATGGTGTTGGCGTGTTCAATTGCGAAGGTGGCAATGAAGTTTACCTCAACAGCTTTAATAGTCTTAGCTGCGGTAATTACGCTAAGGGACGGAATGCCACAAGCACAGGTGAGTTCTCTCCGGGAAATGTAAACGCAGGCCTTATCTATAGCTGCAATCATAATAATGGTAATAACATTGATTTCTGTGTGCAAAAAGATGGAGGCAATGGTGGAATCCACCCCAACCAAGGCTCGTCAACAGAAGCCGCTGGAAATACTTTCGATGGAAGCCTTTTCCATTTTTATAATGATGGTGAATACATGGTAAACTATTGGTACTACAATGGCGATCCAGACGAAATCCCATCCAACTCATTGCTTTATGGTGTGAGCGCAAACGCTACAAGTAACCATAACAGATGTGCATCGCATTATGGCGTCGTGGTCAAGGATGAGGATGAAAAGAATGAGTTGAGAAAAATATACCAGTCGTCTAGCGACTGGCATGAACGCTATCTCGCTGCGGGCGACATCGTACGTAGCGACCTTCACGACACGATCTCTAACCCCGAAGAATTGCGTACTTGGTTGAGTAATCTTAGCGATATAAGTGCCGATCGTGTGTGCATAGCATCTTTCATGCATGAGGGTGACTTTGTTAAAGCGACTCAACTTGCTGAAAAACTACCCCATCAATATGATTTGGAAGGGGATGATCTCGAAGCCCATGCCCAATACATGCTTTTGATTAACCTTTATAAGACGCTTTTTGAAACACATCGCACGGTTTGTCAATTGTCTGATAGCGAGCGTAATTTGGTCGAAAACCTTGCCGAGAACGGTCTCGGTTTTCCTCAATCGATGGCTTTGGCCATTATGGATCATATTTCAGAAAATCCTAACAGATCCTACTCGTGTCCTACGCTTCCCACCATTGCCAAGAACAACGCTATCGTGGAAAATAACAAGGTGCCCGTTTCCAAAGGCTTTAATGTTGTCTTGATGCCAAATCCGACTTCTTCTCAGGTGCGTGTCAATTATACACTACCTGAGGGATGTCAGCAAGCCTTATTAGAACTGGTAACCACTTTAGGCATTAAGGTTGAATCTGTTGTTTTGGAGGGAGAAAGAGGCAGCAAGGAAGTGCTTCTGGAAAACCTATCTCAAGGTGTTTATGGATACACCGTGCGTTGTGGGGATGATGTTCTTAGTGGAAAACTGATTATAATGCGTTAAAAAGATAATAAATTAATAATCACAAAAATAAAAAGTTATGGCTGAAGATTTTTTCCAGGGTTATTGGGGCGCCGCCCTTGAGGTGCTCAAGAAATACAACTGCCGCGTGTGGAGCCAGGCCGAGTGCCAGACCACGGGCGGACTCTTCAAAGGCACGATCCTGCCGCGTGCCGCCTTCCAAGACGACCAGCATATCGTCATGAAGGTCAATACAGGCTACAACATCGGTGTGGATGTCAGCACCATCACCAGCATGAAGGAGACCGACTACAAGAAAGCCAACTATCACATCCCCGAGAAGGAATTCCCCTACACCGAGGGCCTTCCCCACGTGAAGCTGCTCGGCACGGGCGGTACGATTGCGTCCCGCCTGGATTACCGCACCGGTGCGGTCATCCCCGCCTTCTCGCCAGGTGAGCTCTATGGCGCCGTGCCCGAGCTGGCCGACATCTGTAACCTCGACACCGAGAAGGTGTTTGCCGTGTTCTCCGAGAACATGTCACCCAAGGAGTACATCGCCCTGGCCAAGAAGATCGGTGAGGAAATCCAGAACGGCATCGACGGCATCGTCATCGGCCATGGTACCGACACCCTCGCCCATACCGCCGCCGCCCTGACCTTCATGTGCCAGAACCTGCCGGTGCCGATCGTGCTGGTGGGCTCGCAGCGTTCCTCGGACCGTCCCTCGTCCGATGCCGCCTTGAACCTGATGCATGCCATGACAGCCGCCGGTCACGGCGACGTGGCTGAGGTGATGGTGTGTATGTTTGGCCCCACTTCTGATGAATACGGTTTCCTACATCGCGGCACCCGTGTGCGTAAGATGCACTCCAGCTACCGCAGCACCTTCCGCACCATCGGCGACACCCCCGTGGCTACCGTCGACCGCAAACGTGGCGTGGTGCCCATCAAGGAGGAATACAACCACCGTCGTGCCGACCGTGACGTGAAGATCATCCCGACCTTCGACGACCGTGTGGCCATCCTTTACTACTATCCCGGCATGAAACCCGACGTGCTCGACGCATTGGTCGACAACGGCTACAAAGGCATCATCTGGGACGGCACCGGACTGGGCCACGTCAACCGCGGCATGTTCGACGCCATCCAGCGGGCCACCGACAAGGGCGTGCATCAGTACATGTGCGTGCAGACCATCTGGGGCTATGCCCACATGTTCGTGTACGACACGGGCCGCGACCTGATGAACCGTGGCATTATCCCTGCAGGCAACATGCTCGCCGAGACCGCCTACATCAAGCTGGGCTGGGCCCTGGGTCAGACCCAAGATAGGGAAGAGGTGAAGAAGATCATGCTCACCCCCGTCAACAGCGAGATCACCCCACGCGAACCTTACAACGGCTACCTCGTCTACCAAGGCGGCGTACCCGAAGTCGAAGAGTTTATCAGAAAAGTCCATAAGTAAAATTTTTATTTATAAACTTCTAATTGAGAGGTATTTACAAAAATACCTCTTTTTTTTGTTTGTTTATGTTAATAATATTCTATTTTTGCACGACTAATATTAATTAAGTACGTGCTATTTAACTCGATAGAATATCTTATTTTTCTTCCCACATCCTTTTTGTTGTATTGGGTTGTGTTTGAGAGACTTATACGTGATTTAAAATGTCAAATAAGGCTTCAGAACGCTTTTGTTGTGTTGGCTAGCTATGTTTTCTATGGTTGGTGGGACTGGCGGTTCCTGCTACTCATCGCCTTCACTTCGCTTTGCTCGTGGGCGAGCGGACTGCTCATTGGGCGGGCAGAGACAAAAAGGGGGTCTAAGGTGTGGATGTGGGCCAACATTGTCTTGAACCTCGGGATTCTGGCCGTTTTCAAGTATTACGACTTCTTTGTCACCGAGTTTGCACAACTGTTCCACATTTCCACGGAAGGGCTTCTGTTGAAGGTGATATTACCTGTAGGCATCTCGTTCTACACCTTCCAGGCCTTGAGCTATTCCATCGATGTCTACAGGAATAAGATAGAACCCACGAAGGACATCGTCGCCTTCTTCGCCTTCATCTCGTTCTTCCCCCAGTTGGTGGCAGGTCCCATCGAAAGGGCGACGAACCTGCTGCCTCAGTTCCTCAAAAAGAGGGAGTTCGACTACGACACCGCCATCGACGGGGTGCGCCAAATCCTTTGCGGCCTATTTAAGAAGATGGTGGTGGCCGACAACTGCGCTGTGTATGCCGACCAGGTGTTCTCGAACTACACGAACCATTCGGGAAGCACGTTGTTGTTGGCCGCAGTCTTCTTCACCTTCCAGATTTACGGAGACTTCTCGGGCTATTCCGACATTGCCATCGGCACGGCCAAGCTGTTCGGAATTCGATTAATGCGCAACTTCAACCTGCCGTACTTCAGCCGTGGCGTCACCGAGTTTTGGCGGCGTTGGCATATTTCATTAATGACTTGGTTCAGGGATTATGTGTATATTCCGATGGGCGGCAGCCGCGTGAGCAAGGCAAAGGTTGTCGGAAACACCTTCGTTGTCTTTCTGCTGAGCGGTCTATGGCATGGGGCCAACTGGACCTTCGTCGCCTGGGGCGGGTATCATGCCTTGTTGATGGTGTTGGAGAAACTGCTGGGAATAAATAACAGGAACCGCTCAACGGTCGACTCGTTGCTTTGGTCCTTAAGCACTTTCGTTGTCGTCATGATCGGTTGGATACTTTTCCGCTCGGCGAGTCTCGCTGATGCCTGGGGCTATCTCTGTGGCGTCTTCAATCCAAGTCTGTTCACGGTGCCCTTCCTGTTTGTCGGGACCAGGAAATGCGTTTTGTTGGTCCTCCTCATGCTTGCGTTGGAGTGGCTTACCAGAAACAAAGAGCATGCGCTTCAGTATTCCGCCAGCCTTCCTCTTTGGCTGGTATGGCTGTTCGATGCCTTGGTGTTGCTGGCCATCTTGCAGTTCGGTTCGGATGGTCATTTGTTCATCTATTTTCAGTTCTGACCATGAAAAGACTCTTGAAACGGCTCTTGTTATTAATCGGCACCCCGGCGGTCGTCTTGCTGCTGCTTTATCTGGTTGCGGATCCCTTTAAGACACTGCGTCCTTTCAGTCTACAGTATTTTGATAAGCTCAACCGGGACTATCTTTCTTCGGAGTTGTTTCTAAGGAACGATTCTGTCTACCATTACAATTCGTTTATTCTCGGGAGTTCGCGCTGTTGCGGTTTCAATACCTATCATTGGAAACACTATCTCCCGTCAGGTTCGCGGCAGTTTCTGTTCCAAGCCTGGTGCGAGACCTTGACGGGTATGGAACAGAAGCTTGATTACCTCGACCGAAACGGCAATGAAATCGACAACGTGCTGTTATTAATTGACATTCCAGGCACCTTCGCCAAAGAGCAGCTCTCCAAAGAATGCGTGTTCATCAAGCACTATCGGTTTTCGGGTCAACCGAAGATGCTTTTCCAGGCATGTATGTTTTGGGGTTTTGTCAAGATGCCGTCACGCTGGTTTTCGGCCATGAAACAAATCATCCGTCCCGAGCCGATGGCGTTTCCAGCCGATACCGTCAGCAACGACTGGGGGTATGTCAATCGCCATGCTGATATCCATGTTCAGCCCCAGCCCGACCGCCTCTCTAATCTGTCCGATAAGGGTCGGCAGTCGTATTTGAAAAAGATTGAGGGAAAAACGGACGCGGATTTGAAGGTAAGCGAGCCATTAATAACCGAGGCCTTCAAGCAGCAATTAATACACATCAAGAAAATCTTCGACGGTCATCAAACCGAGTATCGTATTGTGGTTTCACCGGCATATTGCTACATGCATCCGGCTATTAATCCTGAAGACTTGGAGTTGCTTCAGGAAATCTTCGGGTCGGAAAACGTTTTCAACTATTCGGGAAAGAACCGCCTGACAAGCGATTGTTACAACTTTTCCGATGCCGATCATTTCGGGTTGAGCGTGGGTTGGCAAATCATTGAAGATATTTATCACAAATAGTGTGTTTTTCGGTTTGGAAACCCCGAAAAAAGTTTGTACCTTTGCACCGATTTTAAAATACGTATTTTTTATTTATAAATTTATTCGAATAAATCATGAATCCTACTCACATTGAGCACATTGGAATTGCCGTGACCAGTTTGGAGGAGGCCATTCCGTTTTTTGAGACCCTGCTTGGCACCAAATGCTATGCCATCGAGGAAGTCGTTGACCAGAAAGTGAAGACCGCTTTCCTGCGTTGCGGACAGACCAAGATCGAGTTGCTGGAGCCTACCAGCGAAGAGAGCACCATCGCCGCTTTCATCGCAAAGAACAATGGTAAGGGCGGTATGCACCACATCGCTTTCGCTGTGGAGAACATCGAAGGTCATCTCGAGGAAGCCAAGGAAGCAGGCATTCGCCTCATCGACCAAGCCCCGCGTGCCGGCGCCGAAGGCCTGAGCATCGCTTTCCTGCACCCGAAATCAACCTTCGGCGTGCTGACCGAACTCTGCGAAAACAAAAACAAATAAATCATACATCATGTTAATTGAACAGAAAATACAAGAATTGCTGGAGAAACGCGGTGAGGCCCGTCTCGGTGGCGGCCAGAAACGCATCGACTCTCAGCATGCAAAGGGCAAGATGACTGCCCGTGAACGTATCGCCATCCTGCTCGACGAAGGCAGCTTCGAAGAGACGGATATGTTCGTGACCCATCGCACCGTCGATTTCGGTCTCGACAAGCAACAGTACCTCGGCGACGGTGTCGTCACCGGCCATGGTACCATCGACGGTCGCGTCGTTTACGTCTACGCCCAAGACTTCACCGTGTTCGGCGGTGCCTTGAGTGAGACCATGTCGCTCAAGATTTGCAAGGTGATGGACCAAGCCATGAAAGTCGGCGCTCCCGTCATCGGTATCTGCGACTCGGGCGGTGCCCGTATCCAAGAGGGCTCACGCTCCCTCGCCGGCTACGCCGAGATCTTCCAACGTAACATCAACGCCTCTGGCGTGATCCCGCAGATCTCCGCCATCTTTGGCCCCTGCGCCGGCGGCGCCGTGTATTCACCGGCCCTCACCGACTTCATCATCATGACCAACGCGAACAGCTACATGTTCCTCACCGGCCCGAAAGTCGTGAAGACCGTCATCGGCGAGGATGTCAGCACCGACGACCTTGGTGGCGCCCGCATCCACAGCCAGAAGTCGGGCGTGGCCCACTTCGCCGCTGAAAGCGAAGAGGAAGGCCTCGCCATCATCCGCAGACTCATGTCGTTCATCCCGCAGAACAACATGGAGAACCCGCCTCTGGCCGAGTGCAACGACCCCATCGACCGTATGGAGGACGCCCTCAACCAGATCATCCCCGACAACCCGAACAAGCCGTACAACGTGGGCGACATCATCACCGCCATCGTCGACAACGGCGACTTCCTGGAGATCCACAAGAACTACGCTAAGAACATCATCGTCGGCTTCGCCCGCTTCGACGGCATGCCGGTGGGTATCGTGGCCAACAACCCGGCCTTCTTCGCCGGCGTTCTGGACTGCGACGCCTCACGTAAAGGTGCCCGTTTCGTCCGCTTCTGCGACGCCTTCAACATCCCGATCGTGACCCTCGTCGACGTCCCCGGCTTCCTGCCCGGCACCGGCCAAGAGTACAACGGCATCATCGTCCACGGCGCCAAGCTGCTCTACGCCTACGGCGAGTCCACCGTGCCGAAGGTCACCATCACCCTACGCAAGTCGTATGGTGGCTCCCACCTCGTGATGGGCTGCAAGCAACTCCGCAACGACGTCAACTACGCCTGGCCTACCGCCGAGATCGCAGTGATGGGCGCCAGCGGCGCCGTAGAGGTGCTCGACGGCAAGAAGATCTCCGAGATTGAAAATCCCGAGGAACGCGCCGAGTTCGTCGCCAAGAAGGTGGATGAATACACCAAGAAGTTCGCCAACCCGTACGAGGCAGCCAAGTTCGGCTACATCGACGATGTCATCGAGCCGCGCAACACCCGTTTCCGCGTGATCCGCGCCCTCCGCACCCTCGAGACCAAGCGTCTGGCCAACCCCGAGAAGAAACATTCCAACATCCCGCTGTAAAAAGTATATGCCATGGAAATGTTATCAATCCTTTTGAGACACGACCCTTGGGTTTACACCAAAGGCTGGATTGTCACCGTCGCAGGCTTCCTCATCGTAGTCATCGCCCTGTTCGTCCTCTCCTTCATCTTCCGTGGCGTGGCCGCCTACTTCACGAAGAAAGATGAGCGCAAGGACACCCCCAAGGCGATTGACAAGCCGGTTGACAAGCCCGTGGTGAAAGCCGCCGAAGGCGAGATCCCGAACGAGGTGCTCACCGCCATCGGGATGGCCTTGTATCTCTCTACCAATCTTCATGACGAAGAAAGCAACGTCATTACCATCGAGAGAAGACAGACTTCTTGGAATGACAAGAACTATGGAGTAAGACACTGGAAACGTTAATTATTGCAACTATGAAAACATTCAAATTCACCATTAATGGTAAACCATACGAAGTGGATGTCCAGAACATTGAAGGCAACATTGCCACCGTCAATGTGAACGGCACCGAATACAAAGTGGAAATGGAAGAACAGGCCGCTCCGGTCATCGCACCTGTGGCCCGTCCTGCCGCCAAACCCGCTGCCAGCGCCTCCACTCAAAGCGCTGCCCCGAAACCTGCCGCTGCCGCCGGTGGCGCCGGTTACAAGATGGCCGCCCCTCTGCCGGGTACCATCATGCAGATCTTCGTCCACCAAGGCGACACCGTCAAGAAAGGCGACAAGCTGCTGATGTACGAAGCCATGAAGATGGAAAACAACCTGCTGGCCGAAGCCGACGGTACCATTACCGCCATCAACTGCCGCCAAGGCGACAACGTGCTTCAAGGTGATGTATTAATCGTAATCGGATAAAGTCATGTTGGGTAAGAAAAGCGTTTACAGAAAACCAGTCGTCATCCTGGCTTCGATCGTCCTCCTCTTCCTGCTGAACATGGTGGTTGTCAACAACCCGATGTTCGCCACCAGGGTGGGTGACCTCACGGAGCAGACCGACTCGGTGAGCGAGATGAGCGTCGAAGAAAGCAACGCCCAACTCGCCGAGATGGCAGACAACGCCACCCCCGAAGAGGTGGTTGCCGCCCCAGAAGAGGACATGTCGACTCAGGCACAACTGAAAGACGGCCTCCGTAAATTTTGGATCCTTACAGGCTTCAGAAACTGCAAGCTGGGCAACATCATCATGATCCTCGTGGGTATCCTGTTCATCTTCCTGGCTATCCGATTTGAGTTCGAACCCATGCTGCTGATTCCCATCGGAACCGGTATCATCTGTGGTAACATACCCTTCTTCCAAGGCTATGGCGTCAATCTCACCGATGCCATTGCGTATGCGCAAGCGGCCATCGACTCAGGTGCCTTCAGCTTCGACATGACCACGGCCAAGGCACTGCTGACCGCCGTGTTCGACGGCGCGTCCGACAAGAACATGGTGCTCAGCGAAGCCATCAAGGTCATCGATAAGATGAACCTGGCCGACTTCGGCATCGCCGCCGCCAACATCGAGGAAGTGAAGATGTTCATGAACCAAGTGTTCGAAGCTGGCGAGCTGAATCTCCAGACCGGATTGTATCAGCAGGGCAGCGTGCTCAACTACCTGTATTTCGGTGTGAACAAGGGTATCTATCCTCCCTTGATCTTCTTGGGCATCGGCGCCATGACCGACTTCTCGTCGCTCATCGCCAACCCCAAGCTGATGGTCTTGGGCGCCGCTGCACAGCTCGGCGTGTTCATCACCTTCATCGGTGCCCTGTATCTGGGCTTCAACCTGCGTGAGGCAGGCGCCATCGGCATCATCGGCGGCGCCGACGGTCCTACCGCCATCTTCCTGTCGTCACGTCTGGCCAACGGCACGAACGGCACACGTAACCTCATCGGCCCCATCGCCATCGCAGCCTATTCGTACATGGCTCTGGTACCAGTGATCCAACCGCCTATCATCCGCCTGCTGACCTCCAAGAAGGAACGCATGATCAAGATGAAAGCCCCTCGCATGGTGAACAAGACCGAGAAGATCATGTTCCCCATCGTCGGCCTCATCCTGACCACCTTCATCAGCCCCACGGCCCTGCCGCTGCTGGGTATGCTGTTCTTCGGTAATATCATCAAGGAGTCGGGCGTGGTGAAACGTCTGCAGAACACCGCCTCCAATCCTTTGATCGACATCGTGACCATCATCCTGGGTCTCACCGTGGGTGCTTCCACCCAGGCCTCGGTGTTCCTGACCTCCAGCTCCATCAAGATATTCATCCTGGGTGCCTGCTCGTTTGCCGTGGCTACCGCTGGCGGTCTGCTGGGTGCCAAGTTGATGAACCTCTTCCTGAAGGAGAAGATCAACCCGATGATCGGCGCCGCTGGCGTGTCGGCAGTGCCCGACAGCGCCCGTGTGGTCGAAGTCGAAGGTCAGAAGTACGACCCGTCGAACCACCTGCTCATGCATGCCATGGCCCCGAACGTGTCGGGCGTCATCGGCTCCGCAGTGGCAGCTGGCGTGATGATGTCGTTCTTGATGATGTAATTCTTTTAGAAGTAAGAAGAAACAATGAAAAAGCCGCTCGTTTGGAGCGGCTTTTTTTTATTGTTTGATGACGTCGAACCCCCAGTTCTCGCTACTCGTCAACTCATTCTCATGCCCGGGTTGGGTGCTGTAATGATAACGTTTCACCCTTCCGTGGAAACGCACCTGTCCGGCCTCGTTCCTGTAAACGGTCATCATGATGTCCTCTTTCGTGTTGCTGCTGATGGCGTTGGTAAGGGTTAGGTCGGAATCGGCGTTGATGGGACCGGAAAAGGATTTTAAGTGGAAGGCGCCGGGGATGGAAATCCTCACCGAGACGGAGGAACCTGCCAAAGCCTCAACGTCAACGACAGCGTTGTTGTAAACGGTCACACCTTCAGTGGGTAGCGGCTCGTATAGGCTCTCATCCGGGTTGGCCTCGTAATGGCCCGCGATATCTTCTTTGGTGAAACCGGAAAACCGGCTCCACTCATTCTCAGGTTTGCCGCAAGAGGCGAGCAAGAGACAGAGGGTTATCAGAATTAAGGATGGTTTTCTCATTGCACGATGAATTTTTTGGTGATGCCATTAATAATAATAAAATAGGTGCCGGACGATAGACGGGAGACATCGACGCGCTTTGACTCCACCCGTCCGGTCATCACGGTTTGACCTGACAGGTTGGTGATCTGGTAATCAGCTGGTTCAGTCTCAACGGTGAGGAATCCTTGTGAAGGTATGGGATAAATATTCAATAATTGTGTTGATTGTTCGTTAACTGACCAAATCATTTTGTCGATGACGCCTATGGTGTATTGTCCGGTTTGCACGTCGGTTACGTTGAATCTTCCGATTTTCCAGTTGCCTTCCTGGGTGTAGGGGATGGTGTGCCAAGTATCGTTGATGTCTGAGCGGTAGAGCAGCACGGCTGAGTCGTTTTCGGTTTGGATGATGTCGCCGTCTTGTCCACTATTGGTAAAGGAGATCTGGGCGTTGACGGTGGCTTCTCCGATGTCGTTTCTGAAGAAGTTCCAGTAATGGCAGGTGGAGAGGGTGAGGTAGGGGATTTCCGGGTCGTTGTCGGGGCCTATACAATGGTCTTCGAGGCGGAGCATGACGGAGTCGGTGACGCTGTTGACTGAGGCTTTGAACTTGCCTTGTGTGAGGGATGCTGGTGCGGTGGCGGTGAGGTTGCCGTCGGTCTTGGCGTCAAGGAAATGGTTGTAATAGTCGACAAAAGCGGCGATGGGCTCGAAGTCGAGGGTGACAACCTGGTCGTCTTCCATTCCATCCCAGCAGACCATCTGGGTTTGCAGTTGGCAATCAGCGCCTACGAAGGTGACTTCCACTCGGTTGTTCATGCCTAAATGTGAAGGGCCTACGTGCCAGTAACTGGTTTTGATGTGGGTGTCGTATTGGTTGCCGTTGGGGGTGACTTCGGCGATATCCACGCTGTAATGGGGCATGCCGCCGATGAAGACATAGTTGTCGAAGAACCCGTTCATGTCGATGCCGGTGGCTTCGGTGAGGGCGTCGCGCAGTTGTTCAGAAGAAGAGGCTCCATAGGAATAGGTCTCCAGATAATGGCGGATGCCGGTGAGGAAGTTCTCGCGGCCCATGTAATTCATCATGGTGTTGACGATGACGGCGCCACGGTCATAGATGGCGTCGCTGTCATACGTCATGTCGAGAGGCATGTTGTTCAACGGAATCCAGTGGCTTTCGCTTTTGCACCAGTTGGTTATCTTGTTGATGAGGGTGCTCATGTTTTCTTGGAAGTCGTCCTCGCCATACACGCCCACGCGGTAAAACAGGCCGCAGAACTGGGCGAATCCTTCGTTGAGCCACATGTCGCCAGCGGTGGAGCAGGTGACTTTGTTTCCGAAATACATGTGCGACAGCTCGTGTGCCACATATTCCTCTTGGGTGGTGTTTCCGGTGATGACCCCTGGGGTGATGGCGATGTTGTCGATATGTTCCATGCATCCCTTGCCTGTGCATACGTAGCCGATGCGGTTAAAAGGGTAGGGGCCGAAGTTCTCTTCATAGAATGCGGCGATGTCCTTCACGTGGACGAAGGTTCCTGGGACGCTGTTGATCTGTGCCGGCTTCACGTAGACTTCCACGGGGATGTCGCGTTCGATGCCGTGATAGACATCTTCCCAGACCACGTAGTCGCCGATGGCAAAGGAGGGGTGGTAGGTGGCGACGTCTTGAGGGATTTCCCAGTACCAGTTGCTAGTGCCGTCGCCGTTGTCGAGAGTGTTGACGTGATTGCCACCGCAGATGGCTTTCTTGTCGTTGGTGACGGTAATAACGAGGCTGTAGGTGGCTTTGTCGGTGAAGTTGTCGACGCAGGGGAACCAGGTCTTTCCGAGGTTGTGCGGCTGGCTGTCGAAGCCTACGCCGAGGGTGTAGACGTAGTCGGTACCCCACCATTCCACGCCGCCCCAGGTCTCGCTGAAGGTGCTGCCGCCGTAACGGACGTCGAGGGTCAGCGTCTCACCGGCGTTGGCATTCTCGTCGATGACGATGGTAAGGAAGTCGCCGTCTTGTGAGAAGCTGGTCACGCCATACGAGTCGGTAGCCGCATCGGTGACGGTGAGGCTTTTCAGCTCCAGCACGAAGGTGTTGGTCGGCTCGGTGACGGTGATGTCAATGAAAGCCTCTCCTTGGAGGGTGTGGCTGGTGAAGTTGAAATCCCATAAGTTGATTTCATAATGGGTCACATCGAAGTTCTCGCCAGGAATCTGCGCATTTGCAAGGGCCATGAAGGAAAAGACCCCCATTATCATCAAAAAAACTCTTCTCATCTTTAAATTCTTAATTCTTAATTCTTAATTCTTAATTAAACCTAATTGCCTCCGTCTCAATGGTATTGCTTTCGTGAAGTGCCCTATCGACCAGATGTACCTTGAAGGCTATGGTATCGGTAGGCGACAAGGGGTTGTAAGCCGTCATCTTGTAATCGATGGTTCCTGAGATGGGTTTCACTTCGTCGTTGAACACCAGGCGTTTGAACCGAGCGTTGAAGCTGACGGTGTCGTAGCTCTGTGTCTGTTGGTTCCAGCTGAGCAGGGGCGTCTCCACGAACTGGGTGCCGTCCCATCTCATGTAGTCGATGATGAGGTTGTAGTAATGAGAGTCGTTGGGACCGAAAGGGTAGATCGTGTCGGCGTCATCGAGTCCCAAGTCACCGTCACCGTCGGTATAGCTGATGCTGAGCACCACTTCACCCGTGAGGGTGCTGTCGGCGTTGATTACATAAGCCATCCCTTCGTAGGCGATCTTTGGCTCGATGGGATATTCGACTTTTTCCTGGCATCCAGACAAGAACACCAAACCTAGAAACAGTATGAATAGCATATTCTTCATAACCATGCAAAGTTAAAGATTATTCCGCATTCCGCATTCCACATTCCGAATTATTTCTTACCTTTGCAATCCAAACAAAGCTGAGATGGAGACCGATGGTTGACATCAAGGCGATTAATTAATACTAATCATCTGATCCTGAAGGGTTTACTTATGGAAAAGAGAATTGGAACCGTCATCATCTATGTCGGTGACCGTCAGTCGGCACCGCAATTGAACGAGGTGTTGTCGCGTCATGCCGACATCATCATTTGCCGTCAAGGCTTCCCAAGACAAGAATATAGTTTGATATCCGTGGTGTTCGAAGGCACGACGGACCGCATTGGTTCGCTTACAGGGCAACTCGGTCGTATTGATGGGATCGAGGTGAAATCCGCTTTGCTACCGATGTGGCACCCCGATGGGGTGCCCCTTGGAGGGGCGCCACCCCAATAATCATCCGCACCCATGTTGGTGTCACCCAATAACAAACCGCACCCATGTTGGTGCCACCCAATAATCATCCGCACCCATGTTGGTGTCACCCAATAACAAACCGCACCCATGTTGGTGCCACCCAATAATCATCCGCACCCATGTTGGTGTCACCCAATAACAAACCGCACCCATGTTGGTGCCACCCAATAATCATCCGCACCCCATCGGGGTGCCACATCGGTAGAAAACGACAACCCCAATAATCATCCGCACCCCATCGGGGTGCCACATCGGTACCATGGCAAAAGACCTCAAACCCCATATCGGCATTTACGGCCGCACCAACAGCGGCAAAAGCTCCCTCATCAACAAACTGACGGGTCAATCCATCGCCATCGTCTCTGCCCAGGCTGGCACCACCACCGATCCCGTGAAGAAATCCATCGAGATCTTCGGCATCGGTCCCGTGATTTTGATCGACACCGCTGGCATCGACGACACCTCTGAACTAGGACGTCAACGGGTGGAAAAGACCTACCAGACCCTCAAGGAAATCGACTGCGCCATCTTGATGATCGCCGATAACCAATTCGGGGCCCCTGAAACGGAAATCATCGGACAATTCAACGAATACGCCGTACCTTTCGTTATTGTCAACAACTTGTTTAAAGGCGTCTCCAGACAAGAAGCAATTAATATTAATGTCTTGCATGATGATCCACAGCCGGTCATCGATGCCTTGAAGCAAGCCATCCCTGAGAGTGCCTACAAGAAAGCCTCCATGCTGGGCGGCCTCGTCAAGCCTAACGATGTGGTGGTTTTGGTGACGCCTATCGACGACGAGGCTCCTGAGGGCCGTCTCATCCTGCCCCAGGTGATGGCCATCCGCAATGCGCTCGACAACGACTGTATCTGCGTAGTGCTCAAAGAAACCAACCTCCAACAGTACTTTGACACCATGCCTTGGCCTAACCTAGTGGTTACCGACTCCCAGGCCTTTGCTGTGGTGAGTAAAATCGTTCCCGAAGAGGTGCCGCTCACCAGCTTCAGCATCCTGCTGGCACGACTCCGTGGCGATTTTGAGAACTACTTGAAAGGCACACCGTATCTTTCGCAACTGAAAGACGGCGACAAAATATTAATGCTTGAATCATGTACCCATGAAATCAGTTGTGGTGACATCGGCCGGGTGAAGCTGCCCGCTTTGATCCGCAAATTCACGGGCAAGAACATCCAGTTCGACTATGTGGCTGGACTGGCCCCTATTAATAATATTGAACAATACGCCATGGCCATCCAGTGCGGTGGCTGCGTGGCGACCCGCAAGCAACTCCTCAATCGCACCAATCTCGCCGTAAAGACCGGTATTCCCATCAGTAATTATGGCATGGCTATCGCCTATATGACTGGTGTTTTTAATAGAGCAACACAAATATTCAAAAAATAAAAACATTTTATTATGCAATTCCATCCTGAAAAATGCCGCATTCCCGACGAGCCTAACCGCCCGTTCATCTCTTCTGAAGAAATCTGGGACTTCATCAACAACACCAAGAGCACCCCTGAGCGTGTGCGTGAAATCATCCAAAAGTCGTTGGACAAGAACCGTCTGACGATGGAAGAGACTGCCGTGCTGGTCAACACCACCGACCCTAAGCTGGTCGAGGAGATCAAGGAAGGCGCTCGCGAGCTGAAACGCCGCATCTATGGCAACCGCATCGTGCTGTTTGCTCCTCTCTATGTGGGCAACTACTGCGTCAACAACTGTAAGTACTGCGGCTTTCGTTCATCTAACAAAGAGCAGGTCAGAACCACTCTGACAGACGAAGAACTCGTCCGTAATGTGGAGGCTCTGGAGGACGACGGTCAGAAACGTCTGATCTTGGTCTACGGTGAGTCGCCCAAATACTCTCCCGAGTACATCGCCCACACCGTGAAGGTGACCTATGCCACCAAGAAAGGCAAAGGCAGCATCCGCCGTGTGAACATCAACGCCGCTCCCCTTGATGTGGAAGGCTTCCGCACCGTGAAAGAGGCGGGCATCGGCACCTATCAGATCTTCCAGGAGACCTACTGCCCCGAGATTTACAACGAATATCACCCCATCAACACCAAGAAGGGCGATTACAACTACCGCCTCACCGCCATGGACCGTGCCCAGCAGGCCGGCATCGACGACAACGGCTTGGGCATCCTCTTCGGGCTCTACGACTGGCGTTATGAGGTTCTGGCCATGATCCGTCACACCAACCACCTGGAGGCTTGCTTCAACGTGGGTCCCCACACCATCTCGTTCCCGCGTATCAAGGACGCTTCGGGCCTGAACATCGACAAGAAATACTTCGTCGATGACGAGACCTTTGAGAAGATCATCGCCATCTTCCGTCTGGCCGTGCCTTATACCGGCATGATCCTCACCGCCCGTGAAGACGCCGAGTTCCGCGCCCGTGCCATCGAATACGGTATTTCACAGATTGACGGAGGTACCAATTTGCAAATTGGTGATTACAAATACCATCACGAGGAAGAAGAGAAGAATAGCGATAAACAAGAAGACCAGAACCTGCACCGTGAGCAGTTCAAGATTGGCGACGACCGCTCCTTAGGCGAAATCATCGACAAGTTGTTGGACCACGACTTCATTCCTTCGTTCTGCACGGCTTGCTACCGTCTGGGTCGTACCGGCGAGCACTTCATGGAGTTCAGCGTGCCCGGCTTCATCAAGCGTTACTGCACCCCGAATGCCATCTTGACGTTGAGCGAGTACCTCGTGGACTATGCTACCCCAGAAGTGGCCGCCAAAGGCTGGAAGTGCATCGAGAACAACTTCAAGAATGTGGATCCGAAGTTCTTGGACGAGCTGAAATCAAGGATTGAGCGGATCAAGAAAGGGGAGAGGGATCTCTATTTTTAATTTAGAATTTAGAGATATTATGGTCAAAAGAGTAGAAGGGCTGCTCTGTCTCTGCGTCATGCTATTATTGGCTGGATGTGGCGGACGGGATGCCGACAAGCCATCACAAACACTGAAAGAAGCGAGGTTGGAGTATAATCAGGGCTTGGAATACGACCAAGCGTGGCAGTTTCGGTTGGCTGAGCTTTACTACGGCAAGGTCTATCGCACGATGAAGGAGAACCCCGAAGAAGACTGGTGGCTCTATGGCGAGGCGGGATTTCGCTACGCCCATCTACTCTCCGAGCGTGGCGACCTGGCTGGGGCTGTTGCTGTTTTAGGCGAGATATTGGAGCGTGTTGAGGGGAACGATGAATTTCCTTCGGCACAACGTTCCACCTTGCTCAGCAAGATGGCCTATTGCCAACGGAAGCTGAAGCAATACGACGCTGCCAAACAGACTTATGCCAAGGCATACGAGGCCCGCATCAAGGATGTCGGGAGCGAAGGCAAAGGCATCTTCGACCTAGTCGTTCTGAGCGACTGCATCTTTCTGGCTCTATTCGAGATGAAATGCTACGAAGATGCGGCACAATGGCTCAGCCGCGCCGATGCGGAGTTCGCGTTTTACGAGCAGCATGGTGACTCGGCATTGGTAGAGGAATACCGTGGCCTTCAGGCACTTTATCATGTGCAGCTTCTGCAAGCCACGGGTTACCCCACCGAAGCTGCCGCCATGTACGCCAACATACCCCGAAGCCGTCTTCTCAACCCAATGGGCAGCACGACAGCCGCCGAATACCTAATGGTTGCCGGTCGCTACGGCGAAGCGGCCGACCTTTATGCCGACATCGATACGAAATTCACCTCTTTTTATAACTCGCACATCACCTTTGACGTTGTGCGCGAAAAACTCGCTCCACGCTATGCGGCCCTCCGTCACGCAGGTCGCACCACAGACGCATTGGATATGGCCGATAACATCGTCAACGCCATCGACTCGGCCCTTGTGTGGCAGAAACTCAGCAATGCCGCCGAGTTGGCCGTTATCTACCAAACGCATGAGAAAGAACTGGCCTTGAAGGAGTCGAAAGGCAGGGCTACGCTCTATTTGGTTCTCGTCGTGGCCGCTCTGCTGATGCTCTTGTTGGTGGGTTACTTTCTTTGGCGCATGTATTGCGACAAGTGTCTGCTTACCGAGAAGAACCGACTGCTTTATGAACAGATTATTCAGCGCGAGGAGGCTGAAGACAAGGGACGTGAGCTGCAGCAGACGCAATCTGTCGAGACCCTCAGCCAGAGTCAGCAAATCTATCGCAGCCTCTGTCACCTGATGGAAGACCCAGCAGTCTTCACCGATCCGGAGGCCAACCGCGACACGCTCGCTCGTATCGTTGGCACCAACTACAAATATGTCTCTGATGCTCTGCATGAGTGCGCCGGCCTAACGCCCGCCGACTTCATCAACCAGTACCGCATCCGCTATGCTGCACGGCTGCTTACCACCACCGACGACCCCGTGGGACTTATCATCGAACAATGCGGCTTCACCAACCGAAGTACATTTGCACGCCTGTTCCGCGACCATTATTCTATGTCGCCTACCGAATTCAGACATGCTGCAAAAGGATGATATACAGTCTTTTGCAAATTTAATACAAAGAATTGCGACAATGGGAAACGCCTTCGGGAGTTTCCCATTATTTTTGCTTTTATTTATCAACAAATAATTTATTAACAACTAATTAAAACTTTACAAAAATGAAAAAAGTGATGTTTTTGCTCGCCACCCTGCTCATCGGTGGCATGATGCTCACGGGATGCAAACCCGAACCGACACCCGAACCGGAACCTGAACCGGAACCGACACCTACCACACATACTGTGTTTTACAAAATTGCCAATAAGGCTGCTACAGGCAATGTGGTTTCACCTTGCTTTAAGGTGAACGTGACTTACACCGATGCCAACGGCCAGTCGGTCACCGAAAACGAAGCCACGTTGCCCTGGACGAAGTCCATCGAAGTCACGCTTCCTTTCCACGCCAAAATGGATGGCACGTATACCTTCGATGAAGCGGATCTTCCTGATATGCTGTATTTTGGAACGCTGTATGGAATTGGTCTTGATATTGACTATGTTATTCCGTCGGGTGGCCTTCAGGGATTTAAGAAAGAAAAATTCCTTGAATACATTGCAGCTCATCCCGAGAAACTGTCTTTTACCGTAGAGCAAGACTTTTGATTATACACTTGAGGATTTATGAAAAACGTAAGTTGATTGACAAGGAGAAAGAGAAACGAAAGAAAAAAGTTATACCTATAATAAAAACACTTTCAACTAATTATTAACTAACTAAAATTTTAGAAAATGAAAAAAACAATGTTTTTGCTGGCCACTCTGATGATCGGTGGCATGATGCTCACAGGATGCAAACCCGAACCGGAACCGACACCCGAACCGGAACCGACCACCACACATACCGTGGTTTACTCAATTGACAATGCATATTTTGATTTAGTAATGTCACCTTGCTTTAAAGTGAACGTGACCTACACCGATGCCAATGGCCAGTCGATCACCGAAAACGATGCCACGTTGCCATGGACGAAGTCCATCGAAGTCACACTTCCTTTCCACGCCAAGGTGGAGGGTGATTTTACCTTCAATGAAGCTGATCTTCCAGACCAAGTGTTGTATGGAAAATGCATTGGAATAGGTTTAGACGGTCCTATGGTAGATGCGGGTAACATTGCTGGCCTTAGTAAACAAAAATTCCTTGACTACGTTGCAGATCATCCCGAACATTTGCATTTTGCCAAAGAGAGAGACTTTTGATTTTCGTTTTGCGCAACAAAAAAACCGCTTCGTTTTGGAGCGGTTTTTTTTATACCTTTGCCCCAGATTCCAAAATCATCAACAATGAAAAAAATCTTCCTATTCTTTATTCTTACCCTGGCGTTCACCGCTGGTGCTCAAGAAAAGAAATTCTTCACCCCGGCAGACGCCTCCTATAACAACAGGAGCCTCTATGCCTCACGTCCCAACCAACTGAAATGGGTCGGCGACCAGGAAATCCTGATGAAGGTCGATGGCAAAAACATCGTCACCATGACGCCCGATGGCAAACACGAAGCCACCTTCATGACCCTCGACGAACTCAACGGCTACGCCAATGCCGCCGGCATCGACAGCCTGCGCCGTATCCCCAACATCACCTGGCTCAACGACCGTCAGGCCTATTTCTATGCCGTGGGCAAAAACGGTATCACGCTGAACCGTTTGGATATCAAGAAAAAGACCATTGAGCCGAAGACAAGTGTTCCCCAAGGGTCTGAAAACCAAAACATCTGTGAAGCGACCATGCGCATCGCCTATACCATCGACAACAACCTGTATGTAGCTGACGGCGACAAGCAAATCCAGATTACCGACAACCCCGAAGGCGTAGTGGCCGGACAGAGCGTCCACCGCAACGAGTTCGCCATCAACGGCGGTATCTTCTGGTCGCCCGACGGCTCACAGCTGGCATATTACTCCATGGATGAGCGCATGGTGACGGACTATCCTCTGGTCGACATCACCGAACGCATCGCCACGGCCAAACCCATCAAATACCCCATGGCAGGCATGACCAGCCATCAGGTGACACTCCATGTCTATAATATGAATACGGGTAAAGAGGTCGTGGTGAAGACGGGCGAACCCGTAGAACAATACCTCACCGCCATCACCTGGAACCCTGACAACAAGCGCATCTACATCGGCGTGCTGAACCGTGAGCAGAACCACCTGATGTTTAATGAATACAATGCCATTACGGGCGACTTCATCCAGACCATCTTCGAAGACCGCGACGACCAGTGGGTCGAGCCCCAAGGTCCGGCTTACTTCCAGCCCAACAACCCCGACCAGTTCATCTGGAAGGCCCAACGCGATGGCTACTACCACCTCTATCTCTATACCATCAGCAAGAGCCAAGTGAAGCAACTCACCCAAGGCGAGTTCGTCATCACCGACTTCAACGGGTTCTCCAAGGACGGCAGCAAGATCTACTACCGCTCCACCGAAGTCAGCCCGCTGGAACGCCATTGCTATATGATGGACATCAAGAGCGGCAAGGTCACCAAGCTCACCAAGGAGCACGGCACCCACGACGTGACCCCCTCCACCAACGGCAAGTACTTCATCGACGTGTATAGCAGCACCGACGTGCCGCTCAATATCGACATGCAGGACCGCAACGGCAAGTTCGTTTGCCGTCTGCACGAAGCCGAAAACCCGCTGAAGGACTACAACATCGGTGAGACCACCCTGGGCACCTTGAAAGCTAAGGACGGACAGACGCTTTACACCCGTCTCATCAAACCCTATAACTTCGACTCCTCGAAGAAATATCCCGTCATCGTCTATGTGTACGGAGGTCCCCATGCCCAGCTGGTCACCGATACCTGGACCGCGGGCGCAGGCATCTATCTCAACTACCTGGCTCAGGAAGGCTTCCTGGTGTTCACCCTCGACAATCGTGGCTCTGCCGACCGTGGCGAGGCTTTCGAACAATGCATCCATCGTCAGTGCGGCCAACTCGAGATGCAAGACCAGCTGACGGGCATCGAATGGCTCAAGACCCTGCCTTACGTCGATGCCGAGCGTATCGGTTCCGACGGATGGAGCTATGGTGGCTTCATGTCGACCTCACTGAAGATCAACCATCCTGAGGTGTTCAAGGTGAGCGTGGCTGGTGGTCCGGTGCTCGACTGGAAGTACTACGAGATCATGTACGGCGAGCGTTATATGGACATGCCACAAGAGAATCCAGAAGGCTATGAACTGACCTCATTGGAAAACAAGACCGACAAGCTTGAAGGCAAGCTCCTGATGATCCATTGCACCACCGACCCCGTGGTGATGTGGCAGCATAGCCTGGTGTTTGTGGAGAATTGCATCCATAACGGCAAGCTGCTTGATTACTTCGTGTATCCTGGTCACGATCACAACGTCTATGGCATGGATCGGGCACACTTGATCGCAAAGATCACACAGTATTTCAAGGATAACCTATAATGAAAATGGCGACCAAACGGTCGCCGTTTTTTATGTCAATTCAGCGGAAACGCATACGAATAGCGCAAGTAAAAATCAGTCGCCAATAGTTTTCGATTATTGCCGCTATAAATAGACTGGTTGGTTTCCGCATTGGTGATGTCGACCGAATTGAAGCCCACACTGATGTTGTTGCCGTAGAAATTGATGCCCACTGCAGCTCCGGAATAGAAACCTTTGGCTTGTATTGGGGTTTGAACAACGACAGTCCCGCTGGATTGGTTGATGTTGATTTGATTGGTGGGGATGGCATATCCCATCTGAACCTCTACAAAGAATTTGGTAAATCCGGTGGTGTTGACTCTGACATTTCCGTAAATGGGTACGCAGTTGAGGTACTTGCCAGAGGAGAAGACCTTCTCATTAATATGGCGGATGCCATAATACTCCGCACCTAACCCAAGGCTGAGGCAACGGCCTGTTTGGTATTCGGCCATACACCCAGCGCTGTAATGATATGGCGACCGATGCATGAATAGGCCTCCTATGTCGGAGAAACCTATTTCACCTGCCACATGTAGGCGAACTTCCCCAATGTTGTCGCCAATACGGGGTTGTGGACGCCTATGGGCTCGATGACTGGGTTGTGCGTTGGCCGAAAGGATGACGGCTAGGATTAATCCTATGGAAAACAAGATCTTTTTCATGGGATGGTTTATTTGGTGTTAGTTTATGGCTTGAAGCCTAGCCTTAAGGCTGCGCTGGATACCTTTTGAGGAGTAGGTGGCTCCGCTGACGGCATCCACTTCTTTATTGAGGGCCTCTTTGGCGGTCAGGCCGTTCCACGACTCCAAAAAACCGGCGTCGACAACCCGCTTCAGGAAGTTGGGTGTCTCGTTGTTGCTGAGCACGCGCACCTCGAGGATCTTGCCGTTGTCATCCAAGGCGATCTGCAAAGGAGTGGGGCCGTTGAATCCATTAATATCATCCGAATAGGGCGAAGACAACAGCACGGTGCCAATCACCTTGCCTTTGGCGTTCTTCACGGCGTAAGTGGCCGTCTCGGTCATCTCAACGTACATGGCCTTTGGGAAAGCGGTCTGAAGTTCCGTCAGGGTGGTGACGGGGAGGTCTTTCTCAGTGGGGGTGTAACTTGTGCACGAGGTAAACAGAAGAGAGGAAAGGCCAATGGTCATTCCAAAAATGGCGATGGTGATTGTGGTAATAAACGGATTTCTTTTTTTCATGGCGTTGATATTTGATGCAAAAGTACTTTTTTTTATTTTTGTGCATTCAAAAAAACTCAATAACATGTTAATTATCGGTATTGCAGGCGGCTCGGGTTCAGGCAAGACCACCGTCGTCAAAGAGCTGGTAAAACAGCTTCCAAACAACTCAGTATCAGTTATTTCTCAGGATGCTTATTATTATGATAACGGCCATCTCTCTCCGGAGGAAAAGCTACACATTAATTTCGACCATCCCGATGCCATCGAGTGGGATTTGATGATTGAGCACCTTGACCGCCTGAAGAGAGGGGAGACCATCCCGATGCCCATCTACACTTACGTCACCTGCGCCCGTTCAGAGGAGGTGGTCCATGTGGAGCCCACCGAGGTGATTATCGTGGAAGGTATCTTGGTGCTGAACAGTGAGGAGCTGCGTAAAAGAATGGATATCAAGGTGTTTGTGGACACCGACAGTGATGAGCGACTGATGCGTATCATCCATCGCGACATTGCCGAGCGAGGCCGTACTTGGGAGGCGGTGCTGCGTCACTATCAGACCTATGTTAAGCCCATGCACCAGCAGTTCATCGAGCCCACCAAGCGTTACGCCGACATCATCTTGCCGCAAGGCTCCAGCCCTGTGGTGGTGGATATCTTGGCTTCAAGGATCAAGATGAACCTCTGATTTCTTTAAACTTTAGGAATAAAAAAACCGCTGCAAATCAAGATTGTAGCGGTTTTTTGTTGCCCAACCAGGATTCGAACCTAGACTAACTGATCCAGAGTCAGTTGTGCTGCCATTACACCATTGGGCATCGTTTCAGGCTGCAAAAATACATTTTTTTTGTTTCACACAAGAAAAAAATGTGATTTTTTTGAGTCTTGAGAAAAAAATCATTAAAAAACTAAAAAATTAGTTGCAAGATTAAAATATTATGTATATTTGCAGCGTTATACCGGTGAAATGAGAACAAAAACTGTCATAGGATTTCTGTTTTTAGCCCTGTTGGTGTCGTCGTGCGCGTCGCTCAGGGATTTTGATTACACCGTGGAAAAAGTCAACCTCGCCAACAAGAACCTGAAACGGATCCCTTCGTATTTAAAAAGGTGTAAGAACCTTAAGGAGCTCAATCTCCAAAACAACCGCATCAAGCATATTCCCGCATGGGTGTCCTCGTTGGATAGCCTTGAAGAAATCAACTTGAACAACAACCAGCTGCGACTGACAAGGGCCGATATCCGTCATCTTGCCAAGGTGGAACGCCTCCTGATGGTCAATAACGGTATCGAAAAACTCCCGAGCAATGTGGGTAAGTTGCAATGCAAGACCTTGGTGCTGATGCACAACAAGTTGAGTACATTGCCGGAATCGTTCGGCGAACTTCAACAAATCGGCAACGTCATTTTTTACGAAAACAATTTCGACCATATTCCCGATTGTATCGCCAACCTCAAGACCTTGCGTCAGATTGATTTTTACAAAAACCACATCAAGGAGATTCCTGAGTTCATGGGTGGTTTGGAGAACCTCGAACAAATCTATATTTCGTTCAATGAGATAGAGCGAATTCCTGACACATTGCGGAATCTCAAGAAGTTGAAATACTTCTATATCCATCACAACAATTTGAAGTTTCTGCCTGAATGGATGGTGGAGATGGACAGTTTAGAGCGTTTGGGCGTGGGTTACAACCAACTGTTGGCACTGCCCGACCTGGCCAAGATGAAGTCGCTGTACGAGTTCGATGGCGAGCATAATCTGTTGGACGAATGTCCCTGGGACCTGGTGGAAAAACCTGGGATGGAAATTTTGGTCATCCGCGATAACTTTTTCAAGCTAACCCTTGAAGAGGAATTGCATCTGGATAGTTTAGGAGTTATTTATTAATCGATTAATATTTTTAAAATGAAAGAGTTAACTAAAGCAGAGGAACAGGTGATGCAGGTGCTGTGGGGCATCGGGCAGGGCTTCGCCAGCGATATCATGGCGGCCTTCCCCGAGCCGAAGCCGGCTTATAACACGGTGCTGACCATCATCCGTATCCTCGAAAAGAAGGGCTTCGTGAAGCACGAAACTTTCTGCAAAGCCAACCGTTACCAACCTGCCATCAGCAAGGAGGAATACTCAGAGAATTTCCTCGGCAGCGTGGTGGAACGGTACTTCAACAACTCCTACCTCGACTTGGTGTCGGCCTTCGCCAAGAAGGAGAACTTCAGTTTGGAGGAGCTGGAAGCCTTGAAGAAAATGATCGACGATGCCATTGACAGTGAAAAACAGTAAACCATGAACATACAAACCTTTTTCACCGAATACCTCCTTCCCATTGCCATCGGCCTGATGGTACTGTGGGTGGCCTATCGTCTGCTGTTCACCAACAGCAACCGGTTCCAGTTCAACCGTTTCTACCTGCTCACGGCCCTGCTGTTCTCATTGGTACTGCCTTTGTTCGGACTGCTGATGGGACAAAGCACGCCCCAAGTGGTGGCCTTCAAGCAAAACCTGTTAGGCGGTTTTATGCTCAACGAGATCACCATCTCATACGGCGAACCGACGGCGGTGACCTTGCCCGAAGTGGAAGTCGCCACTCCTGTCCGCATACACTTTTCCCTGTGGCAGGTGTTGGGTGTCATCTATTTGATAGGTGTTGCGGTGACGGCCTTGCTTTTCCTCTTCAAGATGGGGAAACTGGTCGCCATGATCATCCGCTCGCCCAAGCGTAAGATGGACGGCTATACCATGGTGTTCACCCACAAGGAACACGGTCCCTATTCGTTCTTCCGCTATGCTTTCTTCACCGATGAGAATGTCAATCCCGACATCATCCGCCATGAGTTGAGCCATATCAGCCATCACCATTCGTGGGACATCCTGATGGTGGAGCTGATGAAGATCTTCCAATGGTTCAACCCCTTCATTTACTGCTATAAAAGAGAACTCCAGAGTGTCCATGAGTACATCGCCGATGATGACGTGGTGGCCACTGGAGCCGACAAGAGAAACTACATGATGCTGATTTTGCAGCAGTGCACGGCCGTCGATTTCAGCGACATGAGCAATAATTTCAGTTTAATCTTAACCAAAAAACGTATCAAGATGATTACAAAACATGAAAAAGCCAAGGGCTTCTGGTGGAAGCTGTTGGTGGCATTGCCCGTGTTGGCGCTATTGCTGATTGTCAACGCAAGGGTGACGGCGCAAGAGAAGAGCCCCGTTGACGACCCCTCCAGGTTAACGATAGAAATGGGTGAATTCGAAATCTTTGATGATGACGGCACTCCACTTCAGTTTAAGGACACGGTGATTTACAATCCAGACGGCTCTTACATCAAGTGTGAGGTAACGGATGCTGTCGATCCCCTTTCTGGAGAGCCATGTAGAAAGATGACCATCACCACGTTCAATGCCGATGAGACTCCAAATTATAACTTCAACATTAAGGAAATGGACAGGCATGGTGACACTGTGAGTTACATGGTCGAACCTTTCTCTATCTCCTTGGGTGAAGGACATGACACAAAGATCTCTTCGGATGACCTCAAGGTTAAGATTGTTCCAAAAGAGACCGACAGCATCTATAACATAGTGGAGCAAATGCCGGAATTTCCCGGTGGTGCGGCTGAATTGTTCACCTATCTCTCAGGAAACATCAAATATCCTGAAGAAGCCAAGGATAAAGGCATCAGCGGCAGGGTGTTCCTCAGTTTTGTCATTGAAAAAGACGGCTCGGTCAATCAAGTCGAAGTGATGCGTGGCATCGGTGGTGGCTGCGACGACGAAGCGGTCCGTGTGGTGAAGGCCATGCCCAAATGGAAGCCTGGTATGCAAAAGGGCAAACCGGTCCGTGTAAGCTATGTGCTTCCCATCACTTTCAAACTGGATGAGGGTGATAAAACACCAGAGGAACATGTGGAACAAGCCTTGGAAAAGGCAAAAAAGCCCAATGAGGAGGGTGTTTATCAAATTGCCGAGACGATGCCCGAATATCCTGGTGGCATGGATGGCTTGAGGACTTTTATTCAGGAAAACCTGACCGTGCCCGAGAAGTACAAAGAAATGGATACCAAGGCAGAATATCGTGTCTTCGTGCAGTTTGTGGTCGCAGAAGATGGCTCTATAACCAATGTGGAATTGCTCAAGCCTGAGCCTTCAAAGCAGGATTTGAATGACGAGGCCGTTCGTGTCGTCAAAGCCATGCCGAAGTGGAAGCCTGGCACCGTCGATGGCAAACCCGTCAAGGTTAGATACACGCTGCCGGTGACTTATCGATTAGGAAAATGATTGTCTGTAGAGACGGTGCTGCACCGTCTCTACTTGCGATATAATTTTTTTTCAGTATCTTTGCCATCGAATACTACCCCATGCTATGAATTCAGAGATGATAGATATGATTCGCGAATATTTCAGGACCCAACCGGTGCTGAGAGCATGGTTGTTTGGGTCGTTCGCTCGTGGCGAAGAAACACCCGACAGTGATATTGATATTCTGGTGGATTTGGACTATTCAAAACCTGTTGGCTTGGAATTCGTGCAGATGCAGTTGGATTTGATGGAACTGTTACGTAAACCGATTGACCTTGTTTCCTCGAGGGGTCTTTCCAAGTACATCAAGCCTTATATTGACAAAGACAAAGTATTGCTTTATGAATGCTAAAGTCAAGGATTCGGTAAGAATACTTCATATTTTGGATGCCATCAAAGAGATAGAAGACTATATCCAAGGGGCTGACAAAGATTCTTTTGCCAATAATTCGATCATGAGTATTTTGGTGTTGATGACCAAACCATTTGGAGCATTGTCACTGTTAACATTCCCCAATTAAAGCAATATTTATCTGAATTGGAATAATGATAGAGACGGTGTGTGATGTCGTCTCTACTATCTTCGTTTGAATCATGAAACCCTATTCCCGTCACATTCTATTTGGTGTGCTCTGCCTGACCGTTGGCATCACCGCGGCCACCTTGCTCTTCCAATGGGTGCTGCACGAGTTCTCCTATGACCGTTTTGTTGAGGACGGCGACCGTGTTTATCGTCTGGTCTCGTTGGACAAGGCCACGGGAGTACGACATTCTGCCGCCGTCTGCCAGTTGCGTTACGACCTGCCCGATGCCGTGCCGCAAGTTGAGGAATGCGTAAGTGTGATTTCGCACTACAGCAGCAACTACAACCCCTACACCGTCAGGGATATGGAGCGCAACGAATCCTTCTCGGTGACGGCCTTGCAGACCAGCGACAACTTCTTCAAGGTGTTTACCTATCCCGTCGTGGAGGGAGAACCGCATCACATCTTTAAGCCCAACGAGGTGGCCATTTCCAAAGAGATGGCCCAAAAACTCTACGGCGGCTTGGCCTTGGGAAAGCCTTTAGCCTGTTCTTACATGTTTCATGAGACGGTTTACACGGTCGCCCTGGTGGTGGATGTGCCTTCCAACACGCACCTGCCTTTCGAGGTGGTGGTGCCAATGGATAGTCAAGAACAGAATCTTTATCGTAACATCACCGAAAACCAGAATATCTTTGTCAAACTGAAAGAAAACGCCCTGTTCAGCAAGGCGGAGGTGAAGCGTTTGGCCAACATCCAAGAGGAGAAATACGACATACAGGCTTGGTTGGAGTTCCAACCCTTGCACGACATCCACCTGCACACCGATTTTGCCGACCATAACAGTGTGGGCAACGGCAACGCCTCATATGTCTGGATCATCATCTTCGGTATCCTGCTCATCGTGGCGGTCACCGTAGTCAACTGCGCTACGCTCGATGTGTCGTATGCGGTGCAGCAGACCCGAAACAGGGTCGTCAAGCGGGTGTTGGGGTGCAGCGAATGGCAAATCTTTTCGGGCAACATGCTGGAAACCTTGCTCATCACCCTTGTGGCGATGGGGCTTTCCTTGTTGGCGGTGTGGCTCTTGCTGCCCATGTTCCAGTCGTGGATTGGCGTGCCCGTGCGGTTGCGCTTCGACAAACACCTGCTCTTTTTCTGTCTTTCGCTGTTGGTGCTGTTGCCCTTGGCGTCCAGTCTTTTCGGGCAGTATTGCCTGCGGAGCGTGGCCTTCTCCGATGTGCTGAAAGGCAAAATGCGCCACTTGAAAGGCATCCAGATCAGCAATGCGAGCTCGGTGCTTCAGGTGGGTCTCTCTTCGTTGGCAGCGGTCTTCACCGTGGTCACTTTATTGCAGCTCTCCTTCATGCGCCATTCCGAAAAGGGGGTCGATCCTTCCAACATCGTGTCCATCAATAGTTTGATTACGCCATGTTATCGGGTGGCCACCATCCGCAACGAGTTGATGAAGAACCCGAACATTCAAAGTGTGGGGCTTTGCATCGGTGATTTCTCGGCCCCTCAAGGCGCTATCAGCAAAGTGAAATGGCAAGGTAAAGCCGAAGGGGATGACGTTGTCTTTCAGGGCCTTGTCACCGACGGCTATTTCCAGGAGATGGTCGGGATGGAGTTGCTGGCGGGCGGCTATTTGAGCAAAGACCTCGATGTGGACGAGTATTTTGACGGGATATACGATGGGCGATGGGAATATGTCATCAACGAATCGGCGGCCAAGGCGATGGGCTGGAGCGCAGGTGAAGCCGTCGGCAAGGAAATATCGAAGTATCCGGCTGGAGCAGGTACAATTGTCGGGGTGGTGAAGGACTTCCATTTCTCCGACATGCGCAATGCCGTCGCGCCGCTTATTATGGAATATGGGCCTGAGTCCCTGCCAAATATAGTGGTGAAAATCGCGCCTGATAATCGCCAGCAGACCTTGGCTTATATCCAAGAAACAATACGCTCTATCAACTATACCGATGTGTTTTCCTATTCGTTTTTGGGCGAGAAGGAACTCTACCACGAGGAGCGGCAGGTCGGGCATCTTTCGCTGTTGTATTTCCTAGCGGCGATGCTTTTGTCGCTGTTCGGCTTCTTCGGTGTCATTTCCTATCATCTGCATCAGGAGTCGGTCAACATGGCCGTGCGCAAGGTGTATGGCGCCACCATCCGCGAGGTGATGGCGTATTACCTGAAAACCAAGTTGCGGATGTATGTCCTGCCGATTCTTGTGGCCACCGCCGTGTCGGTATATGGCTCGCTGAAATGGCTGCAACACTTCGCCTACCACATCTCAGTGCCCTTGGTGCTGACCATTAGTTTAATCACCATCCTTGTGGCATTCGTCTTGCTTTCGCTGATCACCTCCGGCGTTGTGCAGACGGTTTGCAGTAAGAAGATTACGGAGGTTTTGAAATAACTTGCGGTGAATCTGATATTCTTCGTGAGTATTTCAAATTTGTCTGAATTGGAATTCACCGCTGAGCGGATTGTTGGCTCTCCATCTCCACAGGCACCATCTCTGAAATTGTTAGAGGCACCAAGAGACGGTGCATGCACCGTCTCTATAAATATTGAAAATCAATAGTTTACATCGTCTTGGCCCAAGTATCCTTCAAAGCCACAGTCCTGTTGAAGACCAGATGTCCCGGGGTGGTGTCCTTATCCACCGTGAAGTAGCCGATGCGCTGGAACTGGAAGTGATCCAGAGGCTTGGCGTCAGCTAAGAACTCTTCCACATAGCACACGGGACGGACCTCCAACGAGTCGGGGTTCATCATCTGTTTCATGGCTTCCAGTGAACTAAGACCTTGGTCTTGCAGGCGGGCCAGCTCGTCGCGGGGATTCTCCACCTTCCAGAGGCGGTCGTACATGCGCACCTCGGCTTGGAGGCAACGCTCGCAGCTCACCCAGTGGATGGTGCCTTTCACCTTGCGGTTGGCACCAGGCATGCCGCTCTTGGTGTCGGGGTCGTATTCGGCGTATACCTCCACCACATTGCCGTCGGCGTCTTTCTTGCAGCCCGTGCATTTCACGATGTAGGCGTTCTTCAGACGCACCTCGTTGCCAGGGGTCATGCGGAAGTATTTCTTAGGAGCCTCCTCCATGAAGTCTTCCTTCTCGATCCACAGCTCACGGCTAAAGGCGATCTTGTGGCTGCCAGCGGTTTCGTCCTCGGGGTTGTTGATGGCTTCCATCTCTTCAATCTGTCCCTCAGGATAGTTGGTGATGACCAGTTTCACGGGGTTGACCACAGCTGCCACACGGGTGGCGGTGGCGTTGAGGTCCTCTCGGATGGCGCTCTCCATTAGGGCGAAGTCGTTCAAGGCATCGTAGGTGGTATAGCCGATCTTGTCGATGAACTTGTGGATGCCGCCAGGGGTGTAGCCACGGCGACGGAAGCCGCAGATCGTGGGCATACGCGGGTCGTCCCAGCCGCTCACGAGGCCTTCGTTGACCAACACCAGGAGGTTACGCTTGCTCAGCAGGATATAGTTGAGGTTCAGTTTGTTGAACTCGGTCTGACGAGGACGGTTATCGTCCATGTTATCACCCTCGCCACGAATCTCTTTCAGCCAGTCGATGAACAGGTCGTACAAAGGACGGTGCACCACAAACTCCAAGGTGCAGAGCGAGTGGGTTACGCCTTCGAAGTAGTCGCTCTGTCCGTGGGCGAAGTCGTACATCGGGTAGGCATGCCACTTGGTGCCCGTGCGGTGGTGCGGGGTATCGACGACGCGGTAAATGATGGGGTCGCGGAAGTGCATGTTGGGGTTGGCCATGTCGATCTTGGCACGGAGCACCATCTTGCCCTCGCCGATCTCACCCTTGTTCATCTTGTTGAAGAGGTCGAGCGACTCCTCGACGGGACGGTTGCGGTAGGGGCTCTCGATGCCAGGCTGGGTAGGCGTGCCCTTCTGGGCGGCGATCTCCTCGGAGCTCTGCTCGTCGATGTAGGCCTTGCCACGCTTGATCAATTCAATGGCAAAATCCCAGAGTTGCTGGAAGTAATCGGAGGCGTAATATTCGTTACCCCACTGGTAGCCAAGCCATTGGATGTCCTCTTTGATGGCGTCGACGTACTCCATGTTCTCCTTGGTGGGGTTGGTGTCGTCGAAGCGCAGGTTGCAAACACCACCATGTTGTGCGGCGATGCCGAAGTCGAGGCAGATGGCCTTGGCGTGGCCGATGTGGAGGTAACCGTTCGGCTCCGGAGGGAAACGGGTCTGCACCCGACCGCCGTTCTTGCCGTTACTGAGGTCTTCTTCCACTTTCGCTTCAATGAAATTGAGCGATTTCTTTTCTTCTTTTACTTCTTCTGGGTTTGTCATAATAGTTCCGTTTGGGTTTGATACAAACTGCAAAAATAAAAAAACTCAAAGATAAAGTCCAAATTCTGCGTTGCCTTTTACGAGTTGATGGTGACCACTTGCACTTTGCTGCTGGAGAGGTTGCCTTCTTGGATCACTTGGATCTGAACTGGAATCTTTCCTTGCAGCTCTTCCACATGGCTGATGATGCCCACGTGGCGACCCGACTTGGTATGGAGCGAACGCAACGTGTTGATGGCGTTTTGCAAGGGCTCGCCGCTGAGGGTGCCAAAGCCCTCGTCGATGAAGAGGGTGTCGACCGCCAGTTGTTGTCCGATGTCGCTGAGTGCAAGGGCCAATGACAATGACACGAGGAAGCTCTCTCCACCTGAGATGGTGCTTGCTGCCCGACTTACATAGCCCTGATAGGCGTCTTCGAGCGAGATGACGAAGGTGCCAGGCGCCACTTTCAAGGTATAGCGGTCGGTAAGCGTCTTCATGTAATGGTTGGCCGAATGGATCAGGCTGTTCAACACGTAGCTCTGAGCGATCTTTCGGAACTTGTTGCCGGATGCATCGCCGATGAGCTGGTTCATGCGCGACCATTTTTGATAGATGGCTTTCTTCTTGTCGGCTTCTTCTTTCAGATGGCCCAGCTGTTTTTTGTTCTCTTCGTCAGCCTTCAGCTCCTGGTTGATGGCTCCCTTCTTCTCTGAAAGCTCGGTCAGCGTCTTTTCGTTTTCCTTGATGCGGACTTCCAGCAACTCGACGGTGTCTTCCTCTTTCATCTCGGGCTTGGTCTTTCGGTGCTCTTCCAGTTTTCTGCCTGCCTCTTCTTGAAGGGTTTTCTTGGTAAGCACTTTGTTCTTTTCGGTCTCAAGCGATGCCTGGATCTCGCCGATGCTTTGTGAGGAGTAGGTGTTCAAGGCAATGAGTCGCTCCATGTCGATGTCCGCGTGAGAACCAAGGAAATCCAACAATTGCTGGTGGTTGGTATTGAAGGTCTCTTCCGCCTGTTTCAGCTGCACGAGTTCCATGTTTTTCTTGACTTCTTCGGCGATGGCGATTTTGCCTTTGCAGTCGCTGATGTCCTGTTGTGCCTTCTGGACGGTCCTTTTCAGCTGTTCCCATTTTTTCCTCAACTGTTCGAGGTCGTCTCTTTGTGTCTTGATGAGTTCTTCTTTGGCCGCACCCTCCGCAATCTTGGTTTCGAGCTCCTGTAGTTTTGTCGAGGTGTCTTCCTTCAGTGAGATCAGCTTTTTAGGTGTCTCTTCGTCGATGGTCTCGATTCCGCAAGCACGGCAAGCCTCAATGACTTTTTGTTTTGCCATCTGGACGGAGTTGTCCTTGTCGAAGGCTTCTTTTCCTTTTTGGTATGAGTCTTTGGCGGCTTTGATCTCCGCATCCAGTTTGTTTTTCTTGCTTACCAGATCTTGGTATGCCGATTCGGCCTCCGTGTAGGCTTTTCTCAGCTCGCCGACAAGTTGGGCCAACTCTTCCTCGTGGGGCAGTTCGCTTTTGATTTCCTGACGGCAAATGGGGCAGAGGTCGCCCACTTGCAGTTTCTGACGAAGGGTCTGGGCGAACTTGTCGATGGTGTCGCTTTGTTTGTCGAGCAATGTCTTGCGGTCTTCCATCTTCACCTTGGCGTCGTGGATGAGCGGCTCCATGGCTGCCGATTCTTTCAGCTTCTCTTCGATTCCTTCCTTTGCCTCTTTGAGTGCCGCGGCTGTGTTGGCATTGCGTTCTTTCTCTTTGTGATAGGCCTCGATCCTGTCGAAGGTCAGAGCGATGTTCCGCAGCAATTCCTTGGCCTTTTCTTGTTCTTTTCTCCGTTCGGGCAGATGAAGTTCGGCAAGTTCTGTTTCCTGGGTCTTCAGGGCTTCGGCTTGTTGTTCGAAAGAGGCTTGAGCGGCATCGGCGTCTTTTTGTGCCTTTTCAAGGGCGGGTTGTAGTGTTTCGTCGAGTTTCTTGCTTTCGATGCCGATGGTGCTTTCGCATTCCTGTATCTTCTTTTTTGCTTTGGAGATGTCTTCTTCGGCTCGCTTCATCGCGGCCAGCCAGTTGCGGGCTTCTATCGTGGCATTCCATTGGCGGACCAACGTTTCCTTTTTCTTGAAGATGTCGCTTTCCACCGCGGCCCGTGCCTGTAGTAACGCATTGTCGGCATCGGAGACGGCTTTGGTCAGCTCTGCTTCCGTCTTGATCCATAGCAGCTTGGTCTTGTCTTCTTCGACAGCTTTCCTGACTTGTTCCAACAGGGTCTCATACCCGGCCATCTCTTCTTTTTTGGCAGCCATCTCTTCGTCTGTCAAGGTGTGGACGCCTTCTATCTTTTGCTGTGCTTGTTCCCACTCTGTTTTCTTTTGGCTGGTTACCTCGAAGACTTTTATGCCAATCTTCGAATAGATGTCCACTCCGGTGATCTTTTCCAAAATGGCAGCCTTGTCCTCGTCCTTGCTGTTCAGGAAACGGGTGAACTCACCTTGAGCCAGAAGAGTGGTGCGGCAGAACTGGCTGAAGTCGAGGCCGATGGCTTCTTGGATCTCTGCCTCGATCTCTTTGTCTTTGGTATAGGTGATGTCTGAGTCGAGGTTCTTCAGTTTCCACGACTTGTTTTGCAGGTTTCCGGTTGCTTTTTTGTAAGCGCGTGAGATGCTCCAGGTGGCTTCGTAATGAATGCCGTTGTTGCCTGTGAAGGTGAGCGACACGAAAGCCTCGCCGGTGTTCCTTCGCATCAGTTGTCGCGGGTCTTTGATGGTGATGTCAACCCCCAGGTCCTTCGTTTCACCTTGCATCGATGTGTCTTTCAGCCGCGGGGTGGTGGCAAAGAGCGCCAGGCAGATGGCGTCCAAGATTGTCGACTTGCCCGAGCCCGTCTTTCCCGTGATAAGGAACACTTCGCTGTCGGCGAGAGGATGGGAGTCGAAACCGATCGTGGCGTCCTCGATGGAGGCGATGTTGTGTATGGTCAGTGTCTGTAGTCTCATGGTCCTCTTCCTCCCTTAAGCGTCGTGTTGTTCGTCGTTGGCAACCATAGCCATGACCTCATTGAACATTTCGGTCATCTCATCTTCGAAGTTGACGCCTATGTATGTTGCGTATTGCTTGGCTATCTCAATGGGTTGCTCTGCTTGGAACTCCTGTACCGTCAGCACTTTGGCTTCCGTTTGAGGGTTGGTCTTGCGTTTGGCGTTGATATAGCAGAACCGGCATTGTTTCCCATGGACCAGGTTGGCCGCTTCCATTTGGGCCTCTACGGGCAGGAAGTCGTCGATTTCCACGTTCAACCGGATATAGGCGGGGATGTCGTCGGGAAAGTCTTTTAGAAGTTCCTTGGCGGTCTCCCACGGGGCGAGGCCTTCGGAGGGCAAGGTGACCAAAGGGTGAGGGTTCTGGATTTCGATGGTTGACACACTGGGCGACTCGCTGTGTTGGCCGATTTCGACCATGGTGACGGAGTGGCTGAAGGTCTCGTCGAAGCTGATGGGGATGGGGGTACCGCAGTATCGTACGTTGTGTTTGCCGCTGTGAACAAACTGACCGTGGTGGATATGTCCCAAGGCCAGATAGTCGTAGCCTTGGCCCAGCTGATCCAGCTCTATCGCGTCGATGTTGCCCACTGTGTATTCCGTTGCCTGATCATGCCCCAAATAGTCGCATCCTTTCACCGTGGTGTGGGCGGTCATCACCACGGGAAGTCCCTCGGTATTCTTTTCGGACACCATGTCGAGCAGTTGTTGGAAGAATCCCTCTGGGAGGTTTTGTTCGTAGGTATATGGGATGGCGATGATGTAGCCTTTTCCCGGCACTTCGATGATGTGCTCTTCCAGGTTCTCCTTTTCCAGTTGTCCGATGGCATACACATTCAGCGCCCGCCAGGGGGTGCGGAAAATCTCGTGTTTGGTGCCGCTGTCGTGGTTGCCGGCGGTCATCACGATGGTCATCTGAGGATGGGCCTCGTGTATTTTCACCAGTCCATCCGACAGCATGGTCTGGATGGCGTTCGAGGGTTGTGAGGTATGGAACACGTCGCCGCACAGCAGAAACACGTCGGGCTGTTGTTCCTTTACGATGTCGGCCATCTGGTCAAGCATGGCCTGTTGCTCTTCGTTTCTGCTGTGGTTGTACAACGTGTGGCCCAAGTGCCAGTCGCTGGTGTGGAGGATTTTCATGGGTGGATGCTTGAAGGTCAATAAGCCTTAAGCTTGTCTCCCGTCTTCTCAATCAGGATACGATAGTATTCATCGCTGTACTTGGGGTGCTCGCTCTTGATGGGCGTGTATTTGCTGCCGGGCTTGGTGGGCTGGGCGGTGTTGAGGTTGCCGTCCATGTACTTCATGAAGAGCTCGTGGTAGAACTTCTTCCACATGGCGGTCATCTCGTTGGCGGCATTGCAGGAGAATGCGGTGAGTTCCTTGATCTGACCATCTCTGCCTTTGATGGTGGCGATGCGCTTGTCGAGGGCGGGGATGACCGATTCAACCCATTTGGTCTCCATGCCGTGCTGGCGTTCGCGGATCTCGGGATGGATGTAGTTGTACTTGGTGTAGGCCCAGTTGCTCATCTGGTTGAAGGTCCAGAAAGCGGAGGTCTCAGACCACTCGCTCATTGAGCCGTTGCCTTCGCGGAAGCACTCGGGGATCTCGGTGATGCAGGAGTACATGGGGCAATACACGCAGTTGTCGGTGTCGTCGACGCCGAACCAGATGATGCCGAAGGGCTCGTAGCCGCGGCTCTGGGCGACGAAGCTGAAGCCGGTCTGTTGGGTGGCGGTGGTGCGCTCATGCACGTAGGTCACGCCATCGACTTGCCAGTCCATGGGACGCCAACGGTAGGGGCAGTGGAAGGGACCGGCGCCCACGTCTTGCGACATGTCGAGTTCGGTGCCTTCGAGATGGTCGCGCATGAAGTCCATCATGTCGATGACGCTGACCTTTCCATTGGGCTTCACCCACAAAGGCATGCGGTTGGTCGGGAAGTTGTCGGGGGTCTGGCACATATTGGCCGTGTAAGGCTGGGCGCGCTGGATGTCGCGGCCGGTAGCATAGCCCCAATAGTCGTTCATGTTGTCGGTCACCTTGTTGAACATGGCCCACACGCGGAGGTCGCAGAAACGGGCGCCGTCGAAGGTGACGGGGTTATAGACATCGGAGAACGAGAACTTGTCGTCGGGACCATCGTAAAGCTTGGCTTCCTTGGCGAAGCTGATGACGTCGTCGGCATAGACGCAGTCGATGTTCGGGTCCTTCATCAGCTTGTCGATGTTCTTGAAGGTGATGCTGGTCTTGCACTTGCGTGTAGCCAGGGGGAAGGTGGTGATGCGGGCCTGGTTGGCGTGGCCACTCACATAGCCGTCGGGGATGCGGCGGGCGACCCACACGGCGCCTTTGTTCTGGGGACCTTTGCCAATCATCTCGAGGATCCAGCACTCTTCGGTGTCGCAGATGCTGAACGACTCGCCTTCGCTGACGTAGCCGTAGTTATAGACCAATTCGCCCATGCATTTAATGGCTTCACGGGCGGTCTTGGCACGTTGCAAGGTGATGTAGATCAAGCTGCCGTAGTCGATGACACCTTGTCCGTCGTAAAGGGCCTCGATGCCACCATAGGTGGTCTCGCCGATGGCGACTTGCCATTCGTTCATGTTGCCTACCACATTGTAGGTATGGGCGATCTCAGGGATCTGTCCGAGATAGGCGCCACCGTCCCAGTCGTACACATCGCGCATCTCGCCAGGCTTGTGGTCGGCTGCCGGGAAGTGGTAGAGCTCGCCATACAGCACGTGGCTGTCGGCGGCGTATGAAATCATGCAGGAACCATCGGAGGAAGCTCCCTTGGTGATCAGGAAATTGGTGCAGGCGTTGGCTTTGCCGAAGGCAAACACAAGGGCCAAGGCCATCATTGCAGTAATCAGTTTTTTCATGTTAATTAGTTTATTTAATTATATAATTATATTGTAAATCCCTATAAATTCTTAATTCTTAATTCTAAATTCCTAATTCTCAAGTAGTTTCCTCGCTTCTTCCCTGTCTTTCTCAAGTTGTGCTTTCAAGGCTTTCAGGCCGTTGAACTTTTCCTCGGCGCGGATACGGTCGATGAAGCACACTTTGAGCCTTTTGCCATAGAGGTCGCCGTCGAAGTCGAAGATGTTGACCTCGATGATGAAATCGCCCTCTTCCCGGTCGCCGATGGTGGGTCGGAACCCCGTGTTGGCCATGGCGTTGTACCTTTTCCCGTCGATGATGGTTTGGCAGGCGTACACTCCGGGGTTGTTGATCATGAAGAACTCGTTGGCGATGTCGAGGTTGGCGGTGGGGAAGCCCAAGGTACGGCCTATCTGGTTGCCCAACACCACGGTGCCGGTGACGGAGTAGGGGTACCCTAACAATTCGTTGGCGGCTTTCACGTTGCCGACCCAAAGGAAGTTACGTATCTTGGTGGAGCTTACAGCCACTCCGTCGATATATTTGGCTTCGACTTGCACTGTGCGGAACCCGTACTGTTGGCCAAGGTTGTTGAGCATCTCGAAGTCACCCATCCTGTTCTTCCCGAAATGGTGGTCGTAGCCTACCACGATGACGGCAGGATGGAGGTAATCGATGATATAGTTCTTGATGAACTCGTCGGAGGGGGTGCTGGCAAACTCTTTGGTGAACGGGATGATGACGACGTTGTCGATGTCAGACTCTTCAAACTTCTGGAGTTTCTCTTCCTGTGAGCAGATGAAACGGAGTTTCTCTGTGCCGATGGAGAGCACTTGTCGGGGATGGGGGTGGAAGGTCACCACCACGGTCTCACCACCGACTTCCCGAGCCAGACGGTGCATCTCCTTGAAGATGGCCTGATGGCCGAGATGCACACCGTCGAAGGTGCCTATGGTGACCACGGCGTTTTTGATGTCGCGGGCTTGTATGCTGTTGTTGATGATTCTCATAGAATGTGTTCGATGACGTATTGGGCAATCTGCACGGCGTTGGTGGCGGCTCCTTTGTGAAGGTTGTCGCTTACCACCCAGAGATTCAACCCGTTGTCGATGCTGAAATCCCTACGGATGCGGCCCACGAACACCTCGTCTCTGTCGTGGGCATAGAGGGGCATGGGGTAGTCGCATTTGGCTGGGTCGTCCTCTACAACGACACCGGGCATGGCCTCCAACAGTTTCCGGACATCATCGACCTCAAATGGTCTTTCCGTTTCCACGTTGACAGCCTCACTATGGCCTCCTGTGACAGGTACGCGCGTAGCTGTGGCAGTGATGGCGATATGGTCGTCACGCAGGATCTTGCGTGTTTCATTCACCAGTTTCTCCTCTTCGGTGGTGTAGCCGTTGTCGACGAAGTCGCCAGCCTGTGGGATGACGTTATAATAGATCTGATGCGGATAGGCAGGGGGGAGCTGACCGATGCCGCCAATGAATGTGCCAGCGCCTGCACCTGCGCCTGGGCACGCTCCCACTCCCGCTCCGGGCATATTCATATATACACCGTGCCGAGCATCTTCTTCCCGATTGAGTTGGACAACTCCCTTCAAGCCGCTGCCGGTAACACTTTGATAAGTGCTGACGACCAAACGTTTGATGCCGTAGGCCTTATGGATGGGCGCCAAGGCCATCACCATCTGTATGGTGGAGCAGTTGGGGTTGGCAATGATGTGCGTGTCCTTGGTAATGGTGTCGGCATTGATCTCGGGAACGACCAGCGGGATCTCGGGAACCATGCGCCACGCAGAACTGTTGTCGATGACATAGGTGCCTTTCGCGGCAAACAAAGGAGCATATTGCTTCGATGCCGAAGCACCCGCCGAGAAGATGGCAATGTCGGGACAAGCCTCGATGGCATCCTCGACACTTATTAATTGGTGTTTTTTTCCTTGAATAATGATCTCTCTTCCCACCGACCGTTCAGAGGCGGCAACAATCAGTTCGTCGATTTTAATCTCTTGTTTGCCAAGCACTAACAACATCTTTGAGCCAACCAAACCCGTGGCACCAATAACCGCTATTTTCATAATTATAAAATATAATTCTATTAATATATAAATTTTAATTCTTTTGTTTGTATATTTGCGATATTCTAACTCAAATGCAAAAATAATAATATTATGAGAAAAATAACCCTACTTTTTTTAATTCTGCCTTTTGTGGCTTCCGCGCAGGTGTTTGACGACTTCTCCGATGGCGACTTTACCAGCGGCCCGGAATGGAGAGGCACCGACACGAGTTTCATCGTCAATAGTAACAAACAGCTACAATCTGCCGCTACCTCCGCCGGTGAGTCATGGCTGGCAGTAGGCATTGGGAGTGCCTTGCGGCACCTTGTCGTAACTCCCGCAGGGAGTTATGCAGTGCCGCGGGGCACTCCCAATGCCATGGAATGGAGGTTCTGGCTGAGGGAAAACTTCAGCCCCTCCACCAACAACTACACGGATGTGTGGCTTTGTGCCGACACCACAGCACTGCCTCTCGCCACCCGAGGCTATTTCCTCCGTTTCGGCTCCGCCGGAAACCAAGACGCCATCGAACTCTATCGTAAAGACCCCGAAGGAGCGCACCTGATATGTAAAGGCGCCGACGCCGCCATCGCCTCTTCGTTTAAAGTCGCCGTCAAGGTAAAACGCGATGAAGAAGGACAGTGGTCCCTAGCTACCGATTACGATAATGTGGGTAACTATGTCGTCGAAGCCGAAGGTGCCGACAATACCTATCCCATCGAAGGCTGCTTCGGGTTGCATCTCCATTTTACCTCGAGCAACGTCAAAAAGTTCTATTTCGACGATGTATACATCGGTCCGGAAACCATCGACACGGAGGCTCCAAAATTACTCGCTCTCGAGGTCCTTGACCGCCAGCACCTGGTCCTCACCTTCAGCGAGTCGCTGGCTGAGACGGCCTTGGACCTACAGCATTATCGGTTGTCGCGCGATGGGGAAGGGGGCATGACCGAAACAATCCCGATTGACTCGATAGGCTTTTCTGGTACGCCCTCACAAGTGCTACTTGCTTTCAATGAACCACTTCCCGAGAACTCCAACCTCACACTTCAACTCATCGGAATCACCGACTTGTCTGGCAACACCATGGCAGAAACCACATGCGGTTTTTCGATTTTTCAACCTTCTGAAAATGACATAGTAATCAATGAAATCTTCGCCGACCCTACGCCCGTAGTGGGTCTGCCCGAATGGGAATGGGTGGAACTGTTCAATACCACCGGGTTCACCATCAACCTTAAGGACTGGTCCTTCCTTATCGGTACCACGGAAAAGAGTTTTCCCTCCATTCAAATCGGGCCTCAAGGTTACCTCATCCTCTGTAAGACCGATGCGGAACCGGAGCTGAGCGTGTTTGGTCCCACCTGTGGCTTTCCCAGCTTTGCCATTGCCAATGCGGGGGCCACCTTGCGTCTCCAAAGCCCTAATGAGACCGTGGTTTCGGAAGTGTCGTTCAACGACAACTGGTACCACGATGCCGACAAGAGAAACGGGGGATGGTCGCTGGAACAAATTGACCCCTTCAACCCCTGTGCGGGGACACTCAACTGGTCGGCTTCAAACGATCCTTTGGGTGGCACTCCGGGGCGTGTGAACTCCATCGACTCGCCCAACACCACTCCGCCGCAAGTGGCAAGGGTGAGCATGCTGGGCGACAATATGGTGATGCTCTGGTTCGACCAGCAGATGGACCGCGAGAGCCTCAAGGATCCGGCACAATACCTTGTGGAAGAACTGCAAATCAACCCCACCGAAGTGGTGTGCAACCCCGTGGAAAACTCCTCTTTGGAAGTGGTGTTCGACTATCATTTTGAAGAAGGGGTGGTTTATACCTTGACACTCAACGGGATGACGAGCTGTAGCGGACAACCCATCGCCCCTGATACACGTGTCAAATTTGGCATCCCTAATGAAATCAACCCTGGCGACATCCTTATCAACGAGATTCTCTTCGACCCGATAACACCTTGCGTCGACTATGTGGAACTCTATCAACATTCCGACAAGACCTTCGACCTGAGTGAGTTGAAACTAGGCGTCATCCGGGAGGACTTTCCCAATCCCGCCGACACAGTGTTTAAGGAAATTACCTCCGACAGCCGGCTCTTCCTGCCTGACAACTACCTCTTGCTTTCGACGGACGGATACACGGTATGTCAACAATACGACTGTGAGACAGGTGACTATCTCGACATGGCCTCGTTTCCCTCGTATGCCAATTCGGGTGGACAGGTCTTGCTTATGAGTCGTCAAGGTGTTGTAATCGACCAAGCGCCCTTTGGCGAGCAAATGCACTATCCGCTGCTCAAAGAAACCAAAGGGGTGTCGCTCGAAAGAATCTCTTGGGAGTCGCCTTCCGACCAGCCTGACAACTGGCACTCGGCGGCGGCAGCGGCGCATTTTGGCACGCCGGGCTATCAGAACTCCATGATGTCGTTGGAGCAATATGACCCTTCGGAAAACCACGTTGGGGTGATGCCAGAGGTGTTCTCTCCCGACGGCGACGGCTTCGATGACAACTGTCAGATCACTTATCATCTCGATAGCCAAGGGTGCACGATGAACGCATACGTATTCAGCGCCGACGGTCATCTGGTGCGTCATCTGGTCAAAGGCGAGTTGGTGGCCGACCAGGGCAGTTTCGTGTGGAATGGCCTTGACAGCAGAGGCTCACGGGTGCCCATAGGCATCTATGTCGTGGTCACCGAAGTGTTCGACTTCGAAGGGGTTGTGAGAAAGTACAAGAACGCCGTGGGGGTGGCGTCGCGATGAGTTACATGTCGAGGTTCGACAGTGCCATCAACTCGTTGGTGTCGGGGTTGAATGCCAGCAGGTTACCCATGCCGGTCTTGTTGACGTTGAACACCCCGTTGTCCAAGGCGATGAAGTCGTAGCCCTTGGGGTGCTGGATGACATGGTCGATGAAGCCGTAGTCCTCAGGCAGATGGCCGTGGATGATGCGCTTGCCTCCTGTCTTGGAGAAGTCCACCTTGAAGTCTCTCACGGTGATCATGCTGTGGGTGTCCTTGAAGGGGTCGCTGACCTTGAAATTCATTCCGGCGTGGACGAGGATATAGTTCTCTATCTCATAATAATAGAGGAGGTTACGCATCCATTCGATATATTTCTCAGGGATTTCTCGTGGACGTTTCACGCCAAAACTCTTGTAAGTCTCCTTGGCACCGACGTTCTCCCAAAGTTTCTGCACGTCGGGCTTGAAGAGGTGCCGTTGTTGGTCGGCTTCCCAGGTCCTGACGCAGTAATCTTCGTGGTTGCCTTTAAGACAATGGATGTTCCATCCGCCCTCTTGCATGTCCATGAGAAGGTCGAGCGCTTCTTTGCTTGCGGGACCGCGGTCGATATAGTCGCCCAAGAAGAACAGCTCATCGTCGCGGGTGACTTTGAGCATGTTTTTCAGTAACGCTTCAAGCGTTCTGGCGCATCCATGTATATCGGGTATAATCCACCTAGCCATTTTCCGTTCTCCGTTTATTTCTTTCCTTGGTTGGCGACGGCGGCCATCAACGCTGCCACTTTCTCGGGGTCACCGAGGAAGAAGTCTTTCTGAAGCTTCATGTTGTCGTCGAATTCAAAGATATAGGGGATGCCTGTCGGGATGTTGAAGGCGATGATCTCGTCGTTCGACATGTTTTTCAGCACCTTGACCACGCCGCGGAGGCTGTTGCCATGGGCCACCACCATCACTTGGTCGTGGGTCTCGAAGGCTTTCATGATATGGTCTTGGTAGTAGGGCATCACACGCTCGATGGTGTCGCACAAGGCCTCGGTGAGCGGGATCTGCTCATCGGTGAGCTCGGCATAGCGGGGATCCTGACGGGGGCTCTTCGGGTCGTTCATATCCAGCGCAGGGGGACGCACGTCGAAGGCACGACGCCACAGACGCACTTGCTCGTCGCCGTATTTCTCAGCGGTGGCTTTCTTGTCGAGACCCTGCAGTTGTCCGTACGACTTCTCGTTCAAACGCCAGGTCTTGTAAACGGGCAGCCAGTCCATGTCCATGGTGTCCAACACATAGTTGAGGGTCTTGATGGCCCGTTTGAGGTATGATGTGAAGCAAATCTCAGGTTTGTAGCCGTTCTCCTTCAGCACCTTGCCGGCCTCGATGGCCTCCTGGATGCCTTTCTCGGAAAGATCCACGTTGGTCCAACCGGTAAACAGGTTCAACTTGTTCCATTGGCTCTCGCCGTGACGGATTAAAATCAGTTTTTTCATGGTATGGTTATTGTTGTATTCTATTTTTTGTTTTTTTATAAATCGGCCTCAAAAATAATAAAAAAAACTATATTTGCACATTATTAATTTCGAACACATCTATTTATTAACCATTTAAAACGGAAAATCATGAAGAAAATTACATTATTCTGTGGTGCTCTTCTAGTAGCTGCTTCACTGCTCTTTGTCGCTTGTGGCAAGGATAAGGAAGCCACCATCAACAAGTTCTTTAAAGTGGAGAACGCCACCTTGGTTACCGGCGACATGCCGGAACCCAATTCCAACCAAACCATCACGGTTTCGATGAATGAAAGCGCCATCCCTGGCGGCTCGTCCTACGTCAGCGTCAACACTGAGGTTCCCGCCAGAAAGATTTTGGTTGGCATGAGGGAACAGGTCGGTTATTACGAGTTGGCTCTGACCCACAGCCGTGGTAATGAGTATTCGTTCGTCCTGTTGGTGGACCAGAACATCGCTTTGGGCGAAGACCAGACGGCTTTCAACGTCCAGGTGGCCATTGAAGACGAAAACGGTAACATCAGCCAGATCTGGGAAACCAACGTGAACCTGAAGGTGGTCGGCACCGGCGCCCTTCAAGTGAGCCTTAGCTTCGACAACGCCAAGGATGTGGACCTTCACCTCATTGAACCTGAATACAATGACAACTACGGTGAGCCCGTGTCGTTCTACGATCGTCATATTTATTATGGCAATACTTTGTGCAGCTACAGCGGAGGTGAATTGGACCTCGACTCCAATCCTGGCTGCAGCCTCGACTATGTGAACAACGAAAATATTACCTATAACGACAGCACTGCTTATGTACCCGCTGGTACCTACAAGGTGTATGTGGATCTCTATGAAAATTGCGATCCTACCATCGCCACCAACTATGTGGTGACCGTGTTCTACAATGGTGCGCTTATTGCCAGCAAGTCGGGTGTTTACGATGTTGATGCCGAAAGCACAAACAATCCCATTGATGCGGATTATGTGGCCGAGAACGAGCCTTTCCTGACCTTCAACATCGCCGGTGTGAGCAAGAACGCTCCGAAGAACTATGGCCGTGCTGAATTGAGCGAAACCGCAAAGGAAAAAGAAGCCAACGCGGTTCACAAATAATTCATAAAATGATATGAAAAAAGCGGCTTCCGTAGGGGAGCCGCTTTTTTTGTTTCCTTAAAGTGTCTTCAGCCATTTCCACTGAAATAGGATCATGTAAAACACCCCTATGGTGATGGCGGAATCAGCCAGGTTGAAAACAGGGGGGAAGAAGCTGATGCTGAACATGTCGACGACCCTGCCGTGCAGCCAACCGGCATAATGGAACACCTTGCCGTAGAACACGCAGTCAATGATGTTGCCGAGGGCTCCTGCGGTGATTAATGAGAGGCCGAACATCACTCCGAACTTGGTGTCTTTCTTTGAGAGGCGAAACAGGACGTAAAACAGGGCGATCACCGCGATGATCCTGAACACGCTCAGGAGGGTCTTCACAATGCCACCATCGCCCAGCAGGCCGAAGGCCATGCCGTCGTTCTCAATGTAATGCAATTTGAAGAGATTGCCCAGCAGAGGAATCTCTTCGTATAGGTCCATGTGGGTCTTGACCCAAATCTTTAGGACTTGGTCGAGCAAAAGGACGATGAAAATGATGATGAACGAGCCTGTCAGGCCTTTGCGTTTGGTGTCAGTCACTTTTTCTTCTTTTCCTTCATTTTGGCCTCGAGGCAGATTGTGGTGGTGGGTACGCAGCGCAGTCTTTCCTTGGGGATGAGCCTGCCGGTGGCACGACAGATGCCGTAGGTCTTGTTCTCGATACGCATCAGAGCGAACTCGAGACTCTGGATATATTTTTCAGTGCGAGCTGCCAACTTGGCGTTTTCTTCTTTTTGCGATACCGAATAGCCTTCCTCCAGCACTTTGAAGGTAGGGGCGGTGTCGTCGGTGCTGTGTTCGCCGCCGGCGATGTTTTCATTGAGTCTGGCCAGATTCTCACGGGCCTGTTGCAGCTTTTCAAGGATCAATGCCTTGAACTCTTCCAACTCCTCATCCGAATATCTCACGGTGGGCGTAGCTTTAGTCTTCTCTTCCATACGCAACAAATTTGAGAGTGCTAAATTACGAAAAATATCTAAAAAAGCAAAAATTATTTAATCCTTTTTTTGGATGCGTAAAGTTACTTTCACATTTTCGGTAAGTTCGTCTTCCAGCACATCCTCGCCTGTGACGCTGTCGGTCAGGTAAATGGCTTCGGCCAGTGTCTCTCCGCAGATATAGGCTTTGTACTGTTCCACGGCAGGGTCGAGTTTCTCGTTGTGGGCGACGAAGATCTCGATGCGGTCGGTGACTTCCAGGCCGGTGTTCTTACGGAGTGTCTGGACGCGGTTGACCAGCTCACGGGCGAGTCCCTCGTTGAAGAGCTCCTCGGTGATGGTCATGTCGAGGGCCACGGTGTAGTTGCCTTCAGAGGTCACGGCCCAGCCGGGGATGTCCTGGGTGGAGATCAAGGCGTCCTCGAGGGTCAGCTCCACATCGACGCCATCCACATCGAGGTGGGTGCCGTTGTTGCGTTCGAAGGCGTGAATCTCGTCCTGTGTCATGTTGGCGAAGTAGGCTTGGATCTGTTTCATCTGCTTGCCGTACTTTCTTCCCAAGGTCTTGAAGTTGGGCTTCACGTTCTTCACCAGGATGTTGTTGTCGGGGGCGAGGAACTCGATGCCTTTGATGTTGACCTCGCTCATGATGAGGTGGGAGATCTTCTCGAGTTGAGCCTTCATGGTCTCGTTGGCCACGGGGATCATGATTTTTGACAGGGGCTGACGCACGCGGATGTTGGCTTTCTTACGAAGCGAGAGCACCAATGAGGAGATCAGCTGTGCGGCTTCCATGCGCTCTTCCAGATCCTTGTCGATGAGTTTGTTATCAGCCACGGGGAAGTCGGTGAGATGCACCGATTCGGCGGTGTTTTTGCCGGTGGCGTTGTTCAGGTCGCGGTAGAGCTGCTCGCTGAAGAACGGGGCGATGGGTGAGCTCAGGCGGGCAACGGTGTCCAGACAGGTGTAAAGGGTCTGATAGGCCGAGAGCTTGTCACGGTCGTCGTCGCTTCTCCAGAAACGGCGGCGTGAGAGACGCACGTACCAGTTGCTTAGGTGGGCGTCGACGAACTCGGCGATGGCGCGACCGGCGCGGGTGGGCTCGTAGCTCTGGTAGGCGTTGTCGACCTCGAGGATCAGCGAGTTCAACTCGGAGAGGATCCAGCGGTCGATCTCGGGACGCTCGGCATACGGCAGGTCGGCCTCCTTATAGTCGAAATGGTCGATGTTGGCGTATAAAGCGAAGAAGGCGTAGGTGTTGTAGAGGGTGCCGAAGAACTTACGGCGCACCTCGTCGACACCGGCCTCGTCGAACTTCAGGTTGTCCCAAGGCTGCGAGTTGGTGATCATATACCAACGCACGGCGTCGGCACCGTATTTCTCGATGGCTCCGAAGGGATCCACGGCGTTGCCGAGACGTTTCGACATCTTGTTGCCATTCTTGTCAAGCACCAAGCCATTGGAGATCACGTTCTTGTATGCCACGCTGTCGAAGCACATGGTGGCGATGGCGTGCAAAGTGAAGAACCAGCCACGGGTCTGGTCCACACCCTCAGCGATGAAGTCCGCCGGGAACGGTAAAGTGGAAAGTTTTCCGTTTTCCACTTTCAGTTTTCCGTTTTCCACTTTCCCCATGTAGTGGTATTGTGCATACGGCATTGCTCCGGAATCGAACCACACGTCAATCAGGTCAGGTTCGCGGAACATCTTCTTGCCGCTTGCGGAGCAGAGGATGACGCCGTCGATATAAGGTCTGTGGAGGTCGAACTTGGTATAGTCGTCGGAGGCATACGGATTCTCTGTCATGAAGCCTGCCTTGATGGATTTCTCAATCTCGCTGCGGAGTTCTTCGACGCTGCCGATGCAGATCTCTTCCTTGCCGTCCTCGGTGCGCCAGATGGGCAGCGGTGTGCCCCAGTAGCGTGAACGTGAGAGGTTCCAGTCGACGAGGTTTTCGAGCCAGTTGCCGAAACGTCCGCTGCCGGTGGCTTCGGGCTTCCAGTTGATGGTCTTGTTGAGCTCAATCATGCGGTCTTTCAGGGCCGTGGTCTTGATGAACCAGCTGTCGAGGGGATAGTAGAGCACGGGTTTGTCGGTACGCCAGCAGTGCGGGTAGTTGTGGGTGTGTTTCTCGCTCTTGAAGAGTTTGCCTTGTTCCTTGAGGAGCATCACGATGTCGACGTCGAGGCTCTTGTCCTTCTCGGTCTTGGTGGGGTCGTAGGCGTTCTTCACGAACTGGCCGGCATAGGGGCGGTAGGCCTCCACGTCCATGCAGTTCTTCACGAACTCGGGGTCGAGGTCTTCGATGCGGAAGAACTTACCAGTGCGGTCGACCATAGGCTGCGGCTTGCCGTCTTTGTCGATCATCTGCAAGGGCGGGATGCCGGCTGCGGCTGCCACGCGTTTATCGTCGGCGCCGAAGGTCGGGGCGATGTGGACGATACCGGTACCGTCTTCGGTGGTGACATAGTCGCCAGGGATGATGCGAAAGGCGCCTTCACCTGGGTTGACCCACGGAATCAGCTGTTCGTATTCGATGCCGACGAGCTCGCTGCCCTTGAATTCCTGGATGACTTCGGGGGCTTCCTTGAACATGGTGCCCACCAAGGCTTTGGCCATGAGAATCAGGCAAGGTTCCTCGGTGTAGGGATGCACGGTCTTCAGCAGCACGTAGTCGATGTTGGGACCGACGCAGAGAGCCGTGTTGCTCGGTAAGGTCCACGGGGTGGTCGTCCACGCTATCGCGTAAGTGGAAAGTGGAGAGTGGAAAGTGGAAAGCTCTTTCAGTTTTCCACTTTCCACTTTCAACTTAAACAGCGCCACGCAAGTCAAGTCCTTCACGTCCCTATAGCAGCCGGGCATGTTCAGTTCATGCGAGCTGAGGCCGGTGCCTGCGGCGGGCGAATAGGGTTGGATGGTGTAGCCTTTGTAGAGCAGACCTTTGTTGTAGAGGTCTTTCAGCAGGAACCACAAGGTCTCGATATAGTCGTTGGTGAAGGTGATGTAAGGATCATCGAGGTTGACCCAATAGCCCATCTTGCGGGTGAGGTCGTCCCACAGGTCCTTGTATTTCATCACCTCTTCGCGGCAGGCGCGGTTGTAGTCGTCGACGCTGATCTTCTTGCCGATGTCTTCCTTGGTGATGCCGAGTTTCTTCTCCACACCGAGTTCCACGGGAAGGCCATGGGTGTCCCAGCCGGCCTTGCGGACGACGTGTTTGCCTTTCAAGGTCTGATAACGGCACACCACGTCCTTGATGGAACGTGCCATCACATGGTGGATGCCGGGAGTGCCGTTGGCGCTCGGCGGACCTTCAAAAAACACGAAGGCATTGTCCTTGTCGCGATTGTCAAGACTCTTTTGGAAGGTGTCGTTCTCCTCCCAATATTTGCGAATCTCGTTAGCTATCTCGGTGAGATTCAGTTGCTTATACTCTTTGTAATTCTGCATCTTCTTGCTGACTTGAATTAAAGCCGCAAAGATACAAAATTTTTATCATCTCAACACGATTTTCTGTGTTTTCACATCGGAACCGTTGACTAACCGCAGGATATATACGCCGGGAGCCATTCCAACAGTGGAAATCTGACGTGTCACACCATCACGGGTGAGAACGATTCGCCCTGTCATGTCGATAATTTGTAAAATAGAACCATTATCAATATTATTAATGATAATATTTCCATTAATTACATTGGCGAACATGTCGGTCTCTGGAGTTTCTTCGATGGTCACGCTGGGTCCGAGATAGATCGTGTTGGAGAAATCGGTTTCACGGCCATCGACGACAGCGGTGACGTTGTAGCGCAGGTTGTCGTTGCTGTTGTGTACCATGCTGGTGGCTGTGAGGTCTTCCATGCCTAAAACCATCTGTTCATCACTGCATTCCTCATCACCCCAATACAGGTTATAGGAGACGTCGTTTGACATGTCGCCTTGGGTGGTGTATGCCCTGAGCATCCATGAGTGGTAGAAGTTGTAGTAGGTGACAGGTCTCCAGGTGCTGCTTGAGATCACCATGCAGCTGTTGTCGTGATTGACGTAGGCGCAGCAGGGGACGGGGTTGTTGCTTCCTGTCGATTGGACGGCGATCCAAAGGGGTTGGGTAGCGTCGTAGGCGACGTTTTCGTCCAATGCAATGCGGACCCATTGTCCGCTGCCGGTCATCTGGTGTTCTTGGGTGTGGATGAGGTTGCTGTTGTTGGCCTTGTCGCCGCTATAAATCTTGTATGTATAGGTCGCAGCGGTGCAGTCGAACATCTCCAGATAGGCCAGGGGTCGGCCTTCGAAGGCGGCCAGTTGTTCAGGCTCGAACTTGATACCCCATTTTTGCGAGGCTGATCCGAAGCGTTCCTCAAACTGGTTGTTGTCGTAGGCCAGCAGGCCATAGCCCATGAATTCGGGTGCTTCCCAACGCAATTCATTTTGGTTGGAGCTGTGTGTACCCGTCAGGTTCCTTGGAGGCTCGCAGTAATAGTTCATCACCACGGCGTGGACTTGGTTTTCGGGATGCCATGAAGAAGCTGTCCCTTCGACACTCTCCACCTGGAAGCCATAGCAGCCAGAGCGCAAGATGCTGTTGTCGAGAATCTCGTAGCCGTTGATGTCTGAAACCATCATCCTGCCGTTACGGTACAAGGTGAAATGGTTGTTCTCGGTGGGCATGCTCCAATGGAGCTGTACATCAGGGCCTTCGACGGTGGCGGTGAGGTTCTGGGGTGACATCAAGCCCAGGCCGTTGTCGCTTGCTGTGTAGGTGGCAATGGTGCCTGAAGCTGGATTGTCAACGCCAAAGATATCGCCCATTTCATTTCCGTTGCGATGGCTGGCTTTCACACGTATGCCCTCGCTCTCTGGGTCGAAGCCGGAATGCCATACGAAGGTGACTTCGGTGTTGGCGGGTACATGCAACTCGGCTTTGGCTTCGGTGCCTTCGTAAATGGTGAAATACTGGGTCTTCATCAGGGGGTTGTCGAAGCTCACCTCCAACTCGCCTCCCTTGGTGCCGTAAGGTGTATCGCTGATGAGATTAATGTCAATAGTCTCGTAGTTGCCGAGGATGACCCAGGCTTTGGATTCGGCGCTATAGACGTGCATTAATCCTGCGTCGACGGAGAGCACGCTGTAGATGTGGTATCCATTGTCAGCCTCGGTATAGGGGTGTATAAAGGAGGGCTCGGTGACATCGGCGATTTCCACCCCGTCACGATAAACATAATAGTAGCCTGCACTGGTGTCAGCATCCCACGAAAGCTCCACTTGGTGCTCCAAGCTGTTGACATGGGCAACGAAGTTGTCGGGTCCCGGGGCGCTTCCTTCGCCTCCGTAGGGCAAGAAGTCAAAGCTCATTCTGTCGCCCGTATCGCTTATGTTGGTGATTTGATATGGCCAATCACAGATGTTTCCGTTGGAATAGAAAGGATGGGGGTCGGTGCCGATGTTGAACGAGGTCCTTCCCGATTTCTGGTTGAAGCTTGCAAGGTCGAGGTCGCCTGGGGTGTTGTAGGTTCCGCCGGGGCGATAGAGATACACTTCGTTGAAATAGTTGTAGCCATTCCATCCTGCGTTGCCGTCGAAACGGGTGTCGATATGATAGATCAGCAGTCCGCTGTTGGGAATGCGTCCCTCAAAGACATTTCTCTTGTCGCGGTATTCGACGAAGATGAACTGGTTGGGGTCGGAGGTGGGGATCATATAGCCGTTGCGGCGACCGCCTTCCCATACGTTGGCCTCGATCTCGTAGGTGCCGAAAGCGTTGGGGACATCTGAGATGACGGGGATGTCGTCCACCCAGTGACCGTATTTGTATTTCAAATAGACGCTGGGTTGTTGGGGAGGCTCGGTGTCGCTGCACATCAGGTCCCATGAACCCACGGGGCTTCCGCCAGCGCTGTTGCCGCTATATTGGTACAAGTCGGGGGCGCTCAGTGAATGGAACATCTCGTGGCAGAGGGTGCTCACGTTGAAATAGCCGCCTTGTTCCAACTGCAGGTTGAAGTCGAAGACTTGCAGGTCGCCAAGCCATACCTCACGGTCCCAGATGCTCCAGCGATGAGGCCAAAGCAGGGAGTTCCACTCTCCTGTCTCGCCTTTGCACACGAACACCACGTTGTCGACCATGCCGTCGCCGTTGTAGTCGAGGTCGAGGGTGTCGGGCACCATGTCCTCGATGTAGGCGATGGCTCTCTCGAGCAGGTCGAACTCACGGGTGGCGCGGTTGTCGTCGTCATATCCGATGGGGTTGGTTACGGGGTCGTAAGGCTGATAATACTGTTTCGGGTTGATGTCCTCGTAGGAGAGCACGGTCTCGCCGTCAGGCTGGGGAAAGAAGTACGACCACAAGTCGAGTTGGTTATAGGAGGTGTGGTGATAGAAGTTGTGCAATGAGACGTCGTCCCATCCGTCGGCGTTGAACATCTCCTCAACCGTTGAGAAAGGCGTGTTGTGGTAGGTGTCGCCGGCGAAGCGGATGAACACCACCAGGTTGTTGTAAAGTCCGTGGTTGATTTCCCTGCCGTTCTTTGACTGGGGTTGCTTGATGTGTTTCTCCCATTCTTGTCGCCGTGCATAGTATTCGGCCTCGGAAATCTTGACATAAGGCTCCAGTCCCACGCTGGCGGGGTCGACGCTGCCCACGATGTATGACGAGGCGGCCACTTCGCCGCGGGTGCCTCTGGTAGCGTAACGGTAGTAACCGTCGTTGCCTTTGACGATGGTGAAGCCGTTGGCGTCGTGCAGATAGTTATAGTACTCGTCGCCTGATGCGAAGCAGTTGATCTCTTGCCCGTCTGGCTGTGTGAGTCGAATAGGAATGTTGTTCAATGGTGCGGCCCAGCCAACCAGGCTAATGGCAATCAGTAATGCAAGTATCAGTCGCCGTCTCATAACTTTTAACTTTTATCTTTTAACTTTTAACTTTTATCTTGTTGTAATTATTTCTCCAAATTCAGCAGCAGCCCATTCCCGTCTCCCGTCATGATCTCCGGCAGCTTGCCGTCCCATTTGTTGATCCATTCGAGTTGGACGATCTTGGGGTTGCTCGACACGGAGGCGCCTTTGATCTTCAAGGCTTCGGCTTCGCCTTCGGCGTTCAGGATCTGGATGTCTTTCTCAATCTCGGCTTGTTTCTTCAGCTCTTCTTTCTGTTTGGTGACCTCTGAGAGGGTAAGGGCTTTCTGTTCTTCGAGTTTTTTCTGGTTGATGGCGGTCTCGTATTCGCTGTTGTAATACACCTCACGGATGTCGATCTGGTCGAGGATGAGGTGGTACGACTTGATGTCGTTTTTCATTCTCTCGAGCACTTGTGACTGGATGTCCTCGCGGCTGGTGCTATACACTTGGATGGGGGTGTATTTGCTGGTGGTGAGGGCCAGGGCTGACTTCAGCTTGGGTTTGATTACGTTTTCCTCGAGCCAGTAGAAACGTCCGTTTTCCTTGCCGTCGGTCTCCGAGACGTTGTCGTAGATCCACCAGGCGTATTCTGGGTCGATACGCCATGAGGCGCTGATGTCGAAACCCATCTTGATACCGTCGATGGTGGGGGTCCACACGGTCTCCGACTGGGTGGCGTCGGCTTTATATGACTTGTAGTTGGGGTCGTTGCGGTTCACGTCGGTACGTTTGGCGCAGGTGTATACCTGTTGTGTCTTGTCCATGGTCTGCACCTCGTACCAAGGCAGGATGATGTGCCAACCGGTATAATAGGTCTGTTGTTTCACGCCGCTTGGGGTGATCACCACGCCGCATTCTTGTGCCGGGATGATGGTGAGGAAGCTGGAAATGACCAGGTAAGCCAGGGGGACGAGCCATAAAAGCATGTTGTTAAAGAGTGTCTTCCCGCCCTTGTTGCTCTTGCGGACGCTGTTGTTGTAGATGGCAGCCACCACACTATATCCAATAAGTATAATGGCCACAGTAGTCAATGTCTTCATGTTTCTAACTTTTATCTTTTATCTTTTAACTTTTATCTTTTAACATCCTATCGCTCTCGAAATCACCAGTCTCAAGATCTCCGACGTGCCTTCACCGATCTGAAGGATGCGTTGGTCGCGGTAGAAGCGTTCCATGTCGAATTCTTTCAGCAATCCGTGGCCGCCCATCACTTGAACGGCGTTGTCGCACACTTCGGCGGCGACTTCGGAGCAGTAGAGTTTAGCCATGGCGGCTTCCTTGCCGAAGGGACGGTGTTGGTCTTTGAGCCAGCAGGCGTGGTAGAGCAGGTTACGTGCGGCTTCGACCTTCACGGCCATGTCGGCGAGTTTGAAGGCCACGGCTTGGAACTTGCATACGGGTTTGCCGAACTGCACGCGTTTCTTGGAGTAGGCGAGGGCCATCTCGTAGGCACCTTGGGCGCAGCCGAGGCCCATGGCGGCGATGGAGAGGCGGCCTGAGTCGAGGGTGGCAAGCATCATGTGGGAGCCTTCGCCGGGTTCGCCGAGGATGCATTCCTTGGGAAGACGGACGTTGTCGAACACGAGCTTGCCGGTGTTCGAGGCGCGCCACATCATCTTGTCGTCCATGGGGGTCTGGGTGAAGCCTTCCACGTCGTTTTCCACCAGCAGGGCGGTGAACTCGGGCTTGCCGTCTTTGACACCGGAGATGGCTTGCACGCTGGTGCCCAAGGTGATGGGTGTGGCGCTGTTGGTGATGAAGATCTTGGAGCCGTTGAGCACCCAGGTGTCGCCTTCGAGTTTGGCGGTGGTCTTGGTGCCGCGCGAGTCGCTTCCAGCATCTTCCTCAGTCAAGCCGAAGCCCCAGAGCTTGTCCTTGCAAAGCTGAGGCAGGTACTTGCGTTTCTGTTCCTCGGTGCCGTAGTCTTTGATGGGACCGATGCCCAACGAGTTGTCGGCGGCGATGGTGGCGGCGGTGCTGCCGTCCACACGGGCCAGCTCCTCCACGGCGATGATGTAACTTAGGTTGTCGAGTCCTTGGCCACCGTACTCCTTCGGGACGGTCATGCCCAATAGGCCGAGTTCACCCATCTTGAGGGTCAGTTCTGTATCGAAATGCTGGTGCTCGTCGTTGAAACGGGCCACAGGCTTTACTTCCGCTTCGGCAAAGTCCCTGACTTTTTGCCGTAACGCTTCTTGTTCTTTTGTGAGGTCGAAATTCATTTTTTTAACGATGTGGCACCCCGATGGGGTGCGAACGGGATTATTTATTCTAACTCTATTAATTGTTTTTTATTGTCAACCATTTCGTTTTCAACAACTAAAACCTTTTTCACCTTGGCTTTGGCGGTGGCGACGATGTTGTTCTCCATCTTCATGGCTTCCACCACGATCATCACGGTGCCTTCCTCCACCTCGTCGCCTTCCTTTACGTTGATTTTCACCACTTTGCCGGGCATGGGCGAGACCAACCTTGAACGGTCGTTGGCTTGCTCCTTGCGTGAATAGTCGGTGTTGGGGTTAAGTTGGTCGAGCCTGTAGCAATGGAAGTTGAGTCCGTGGAAGTTGACGATGGTGTGTTGGTCCTCGTCCACCGAGCAATAAACCACCTCGGTCTTTCCGTTGAGCATGAGCTTGAACTGATGCTCGTCGTGGCTGATGAACTCTGCAGCGAAGGGCTTTCCATCCACCGTGCCCTTGATCTTGTTGGCTTCGGCGTCGGCGATGGTGACGGGAATCCGTTTCCCTTCCACGTCAACGGTCAGTTGCATGTGGTAACGCCAGTAGCCTATCTCCTCCCAAACATTCTCGGTTTGGTTCTCGAAGTGTTTCTTGCTGAAGTCATAAACCAAGAAAGAAATTGCTATATCATTGGTGTTTAGGTTGTTGCGACTTTCGTTCAAGGCGTTTAGGAGCTCTTCTTGGTGGGTGGCGCAGAAGGAGGTGTCGATTTTGTTTTCGGCGAAGTCTTCGTTTTTGATCACCTCCCAGAGATAGGCCTTGTTGGTGGTCAGTCCTTGGATGATGAACTCTTTCAGTGCCTGTTGTGCGGTCTCGATGGCGGCCTGACGGGTCTTTCCGTGGCAGATGAGTTTGGCGATCATGGGGTCGTAGGCCTCGCTCACGGTGCAGGGACGGTCGATGCTACTGTCCACCCTGGCGCCTCTGACTTGGGGTTCATGGTAGGCTGTCACCTTGCCAGGTGTCGGCAGGAAGCCGTTCTCAGGGTCTTCGGCGTAGATGCGAAGCTCGATGGCATGGCCCTGGGGAACGGGGAACGGAGAACGGAAAACGGAAAGTGGAGCGTTTTCCGTTTTCCGTTCTCCGTTTTCCGTTTCAATCCTGATCTGTTCCTCCACGATGTCGATGCCGGTACGCATCTCGGTCACGGGATGTTCCACCTGGATGCGGGTGTTCACCTCCAGGAAATAGAAGTTTTGGTCCTTGTCGACGATGAACTCCACGGTGCCTGCGCTTTTGTAGCCTATGCCTTGGCAGAGTTTCACCGCTGTGGCCAACAGTTGTTCTCTTTTTTCGTCGCTGAGTGTCGGTGAAGGCGACTCTTCGATGATTTTCTGGTAACGGCGTTGGATGGTGCATTCACGTTCGAAGAGATGCATCACGTTGCCGTAATGGTCGGCGAGGATCTGCACTTCGATGTGGCGCGGGTTCTCGATATACTGTTCAACGAATACGGTGCCGTCGCCGAAGTATTTCTCTGCCTCTCGTGAGGCGCGTTCCAGCTCGTCTTTCAGGTCTTCCTTACGTCTGACGATGTGCATCCCCTTGCCGCCGCCGCCTGCTGCTGCCTTGATGAGCACGGGGTAGGGCAGGGTGTCGGCTTGTGCCAAAATTTGGCACAGGTCACCTGTCAGTCCGAAGGTGACGGGGATGCCGTTGTCGATGGCCACCTGCCGGGCGGCGATCTTGTTGCCCATGAGCCTCATGGTCTCCGGGTCGGGACCGATGAAGATCAGGTTGTTTTGTCGGCAGGCCTCGGCAAATTCAGGGTTCTCCGAGAGGAATCCATAGCCGGGGTGGATGGCGTCGGCTCCGCTGTCGAGGGCGGCGTCGATGATCTTCTGTATGTTCAGGTAGGTGTCTTTCAAACTGCCGTTACCTAGGGGACAGGCCTCATCGGCCATGCGGCGGTGCAAGGCGTCAGCGTCGTTGTCGGCAAATACCGCCACGCTCTCGATGTGGAGCCGCTTGAGAGTCTTGATGATCCTCACGGCAATCTCTCCACGGTTGGCAATCAATATCTTATGGATTTTCCTGACGTTCATCTGACTTTTAATTTTATTTTGCAAAAAAACAAAAAAAAGATTATGTTTGCAACACCTAAATTTAAAGTTAAAACGTGATGGAAAGCATAATTAAAAACGGTGCCTATTCCCTATTGTCAATCTTCCCTATGGCTCGAACGATTTCGAACGACAAGTTATACCATGCCGTCATAGAAAAACTTATGACCGCAGTTTTGAAAAACATCCCGTTCATCCAAAGAGTTCATGGATGCGCTGCGGGATGTTCCGGAAAGAAAAACGAGTCTTTCAGGTGCTCGTGCTTCGACGTCGTCGATTCTTTCATGGGAGGAGAGAACTCGGCAGGAGAGCCCAGAATCTATTTGGGCACCACTTACACCATCTGGTGTGAAAAAACGCTTAGGCTGGATATTTTCCTGAAACTCATACCGAAGAAAAACGTTGGAATCGTCAACTTCAACTTCTCTATTGACGGGTTGAGCGTCCAGGAAGCCATCGCCCTCAGACATGTGGCGGAAGTGGATATCTCCAAGACGGAAAAAGAAACATTGGATATCCAGGCGTTGTGGAAAGGGATGTCTTGTTTTTCCTCTTCCGCACAGAAGACCTGTGGTCCTTTGGAGGGTAAGGCGATGAGTCGCTTGTTCCACGGCCTTTACAAAGAACTCAGGGCTCAGATACCGAAAATGAAAAAGACCAAGGGAAACGATGACATCCTGGTCAACGAGATACTGTCGTTCGAACCGAAATTCAAGCTTCAGACCATCATGGAGTTGAATTCCATCGAAGACCTCGTTGAGTGGGAACAAAACACGCATCTCTGGGCGGAGAAGCATGCTCAAATGGTCTATGGGCTGATTACTGGGGACGAGGGCATCGGTTTCATCCCGGAGGATTTTGCCAAGGAGAGAATCTCGGAACACTGGGCTTCTCGTGATTTCTTTGACGCCATAGCCATCAAAAACAATGTGATGCTCATCAATTCAAAGGCCACAGGTGTCATGGGCCGCCGATACATGGATTATCAGAGGGAGTGGAACAATCGTTTCAACGGGGGTGAGGCTCGCATCCAATATTTCACGGGAAAGCCGTGCATTGCCGGTTTTGACCACGGGATATTGAACGCCGTGGAACGTAACATGGTGATCCTGTTTTATTACGATTTCATCGACCATCAGGAGAAGAAGACGGAGAAACAACTCAACAAACAAAGGCAGAAGCTGCTTTCGTTCATTTCATCCTCGATGTCGTCGATAGATGAGATCAATGAGTTATACGACACGATATCAAGGGCTTCGAAGACCGACCTGAGCATCGCGCGGGTGCGCAACAGGCTCGACATCCAGTCGGAGGAGATGAACATCGACTACCAATACAAGAACAACGACGTCATCTTCGCACTTACCTTCCTGTCGTTGGCCATAGCGATAATAGCGATTCAAAAGCAAGACAACTTGTTTGTCGGGCTCGACTTGTATTCGATTGTTTCCTTGGTCGTTTTGATTCCTTTGTGTTGCATCGTCGCCCCCTTGCTCTGCACTTGGGTGTTCAGATGGCTTAGGAATCTGTTCGGCAGATAAGGTTTTTTCCTATTGTTCCCAGTTGGGTTTCCGTTTCTCGAAGAAAGCGGCCATGCCTTCCTGTCCGGCGTCGCTGACACGTTGGTGGGCGATGAGCTTTGACGTGGCCTCAAAAACGGGGTTGTAAGGGTTGTCGAAGCCATCCACCATGCGGAGCAGGTTCTTGCACTCTGCCACGGCATCGGGCGAGGTGTGCATGAAATGCTCAATGTATTGGCGTTCCATCTCCACCAGCCGCTCCTCGTCGACCACGCAATTCACCAGGTGATATTGCTGGGCCTCCTCGGGATAGAACATCCTGCCGGTGAGCATCAGCTCCTTGGCACCGGCCATGCCGGTCTTGCGCAACACAAATGGCGAGATGGTGGCGGGCGTGATGCCCAACCTCACTTCGGAGAAGGCGAACTTGGTCTTGCTCTCGGCAATGACGATGTCGGACGCAGCCACAATGCCGTTGGCGCCTCCGATACAGGCGCCATGGACCACAGTGATCACCGCTTTGTTGCAGAACCAGATGGTCTGAAACAGCTTCGAGAGCTTCTCGGCGTCAGCCAAGTTCTCTTCGTAGCTGAATCCCGCCATGGCCTTCATGTAAGCCAAATCGGCGCCGGCGCAAAACGACTTGCCGTTGCCTTTCAAAACGATGACGCGTATGTCGTCGCGACCGCCGAGCCATTCGAAAGCCTCCGTCAGCTCGTGAATCATCTCGGGGTTCAGGGCGTTGCGTACCTCGGGCCTGTCAAGATTGACCCAAGCCACACTCTCACCCAACTGTATTTTGATGTTTGTGAATTCCATACCGCAAATTTCGGAAATTTTGTCAGAAATCACCTCTAATTCAAAAAAAATCTTTTCCTTTGCATGGTATTTGTCGCTATTTTGTTTTTTCGACAAACACTTTTGCTATGGAAGACGAGAATTTCAGACAGGAATTGGAAGACCTTTTCAAATTGTTCAAACGTCTCATCGAGAAGGAAGCTTCCGAAGGACTTGAGGGCATGGATCCCCAACAAGTTGAACAGCTTAAGGCGTTCATGGCCCAGTTCGACGATGTGAAAGAAAAACTCAAGGTGGAGAATGTCCATGTGGACCCGTTTTCCAAGATGATGGTGTCATCCCTGGTGAAACAGCTCCGGGAGCAACTCGGCCCTGACGCCCTCGTGGACGACGAACCTGCCTTGGCCATCGACGAAGCCAACACCATCGAGGCTATCGACGAAATGCTGAAGAACCCCGACCTCACCGAACAGGAAATCGACGACCTGCTCGACAAACGAATGCAAATCCAAAGTCATTTACCATGAAGAAAATACTGCTTACCCTCATCGCCCTGGCTCTGACGACAGGCGCCTTTGCCCAGTTGATTGCCAACAAGACCGACAAAAAGGTCACAGTGAACCTCGACATTTTCAACGACTTCCAGATTGGCGACAACGCCCAATGGGATGCCCGTCTCCTCAACCAAGGTTTCAGTTGCGCCCTCAACTACCATTTCCCCCTCGGCGACAGTAAGAAACACACCATGAGCCTGGGCCTCGGCTATGCAGGCCACAACTATTTTTCCTACTCACGCATCGTGGACCCCTATGCTCCCGACACGCTGCAATTCGTCCAATACCGGCCCGACGGCAACAAAGTGGACGGCTTCAAGCGCTATAAGGTGAACTGCAATTACCTTGAAGTGCCCTTCGAGCTGCAGTTTCGTATCAAGGACGCTTGGAAGATCGGCGTGGGCATCAAGGTGGGTTATATGGTGATGGCCAAGACCAAATTTGTAGGCAACAACGACAATGGCATTCGCATCCACGAGAAAGAGTGCTATATCGACAACGTGGAACGCTTTGCCTATACAGCCACCCTCCGCATCGGCTATCGCTCGGTGAACCTCTTCGGCGCCTATCAGCTCGTGCCCGTGTTCGAAGTGGGACACAACGCACCGGTGATCCGTCCCCTTACCGTGGGCATCACATTCTCTCCGTTCTAATTCCGGATTAATGATGGTGGATGGTGTATACCACCCCAGCCTGTAAGGCGATATTATAATAATGGAACCATGAAAACACCGGCGCTTCGGGATGGAGGCGGCAGGGTGTGATGGAATTCATGCTTCGTATGTTGATCCCGAGATGCTCGTTGAGGTCGAACTGTATCCCTAGATTGCCAGTGAGCGAATAAAACAGCCACGAAGAGTTGTCGAAGTTATCCTCGTAGTCGGCCGACTGTAGGCCACGTGCCAGGAAGTCGTTGCTGAGGCCGATCTCCAATGTGATGAAATCCAAAGGCCTTCCACTGATGTTGAAGGCGGAGAGGTCGTAGCGAAACATCAAGGGAATCTCCACATAATGCAAGCGGATGTTCATCGGGGTCAACCCGAAATTCTCCTCATCGACACTGGAATGGGCGCCGAAGAGGGAATACTTCACTTCAAGCTGCCACGAAACAGGTCCTTCCGTGGGGATGCGGGCAAAGACACCCGTGGTGAAACCGAGTTGGTGGAAGCCTGCGTAACCGTCGCCGTTGATCTGCGAGGTCACGGCACCGGCGATGAGACCGCCATCGAACGACTGGGCGCGTAAGCCCATGCCGCTTAACATTAAAAAGGCAGTGATGACCAAGAGGTGTAGTTTCTTCATTTGATGGACTTTTTATAAAATGAATACCTTTTCATGATTTCCCTTACGAAATAATAAGTTTGTTTCGGCGTGTATTTCTCTACGTTGCCCGTCCAGATGTCAGGGTCTTTGCCCTTTTGCTCCGCCCGTGTCCTCGCTTTAAGGATATGTCCCAACCCGGCGTTGTAGCAGGCCAGGACGAACTTGCGCCGTTCTATGCTGTCGTTGATGCTCTCGGGAAGCTCTCGGTCGAAAAACACCAGCAGCTTGCCAGCGACGTCAAGCTGCTCCTCTACCGAAGAGTCGTAGTCGATGCCGTACTTCTCCATGACGACCGGCATCAGCTGCATCAGGCCGAAGGCACCTTTTTCATTAATCAAATCGGGGTTGAAGCGGGACTCTTGGTAGATGATGGAGGCCAGCAAACGCCAGTCCCATCCGATCTCCTCAGCCTCCATCCTGATGAGCGCATCGTACTCACAGATGTGGTCGAGAGGAGGGTATTCGTAGGTGACGCCTTTGATGTCAAGATAACGGAAGAAGTTTTCATTGTCGACGTCGCCCGTGTCGACCTCTTTCAGCTCTCCAACGTGTCCTTGAGGGGCGGAGGGACGGCAAGAAGCCATCAAAAAAACGAAGCAAAGACATCCGAAAAGGCTTAAAAGCAATCTCATGCGACAAAAATTTGGGTCAAAATTACATCATTTTTTTGTAATATTGCAGTCTTATTTTTTAATCATGGCGAAGAAGATACAAGACAACAACGTATTATACACCATTTTGCGTCCCTTTGTGGACTTTTGTTGCCGCCATTCATACAGGCGTTTTGAGATTCATGGACAAAAACAACTCCCCAAGGATGGTGCCTTGATCTATGGCATCAACCACAGCAACACCTTGATGGATGCTTTGGTGGTTTTGGCCACCAGCCATCATAAAAAGGTGTTCATGGCTCGGGGAGACATCTTCGCCAACCCCACCGTTGCCAAGCTGTTGAGGTTTACCCGTATCCTCCCACTGTACCGAATCCGGAATGGCATCGCCGCCGTCCGTAACAATACGGAGTCGATGGAACAAGCCGTGGACGTGGTTCACGACAAAGTGGGTCTCTACCTGTTTCCCGAAGGGCGACATCGTACCAAACACTCGTTGCTGCAGCTGAGCAAAGGCATCTTCCATATCGCGTTGGACTCCAACAAGGAGTTCGGGAAGGAAAAACCGGTTTATCTCGTGCCAGTGGGTATCGAATACGGCGACTATTTCCGCTACCGTTCCACCTGTATGGTCAACTTCGGTGAGGCTATTAATGTGACTGACTTCATCAAGAATAGCACAGAGGAAAACGATGCGGTGTTGATGAACCAGCTGCGCGAGATGCTCTCCGACCGACTTTCCCATCTGATCACCTATATCCCTGACGACGAGGACTACGACGCCATCTGGGAGATCGTGAAGATGAAGAATGAGAAGAGGGCGGGAGGCCTTTACAAGAAAATGCTTCGGAATCGCGCTACGGTGGAGAAGATACTGCAATACAGGGAACAACATCCAGAGGAGGCCAAGGAGCTGTTCAACAAAGTGTTGGAGTTCTCCAAGCATCGCGTCGAGCAAAAAATCTCCGTGACCTCGACCGCCAAGAGAAAGCCTTTGGCCAACTCGGTTTGGAAGTTGTTGACGGCCCTTGTCGGACTGCCTTATTTCCTCGCCTCATCGGTGGCCAATGCCATTGCCTGGATTCCCATGGTGATCCTCAAGTCAAAACTGAAGGACAAGGCTTGGGGCAATACGGTAAGCTTCGTAAGTAAGTTCCTGCTTTCGTCGCTGGTGTTCATCGGTGGCACGATAGCCATGTTCTGCACCTTGCCTTGGTATTGGGCCTTGGGAGGCACAGTGTTGCTCTTCTTCTCGTACGACTTCTGGTTCGACTATCAGGAGTTGGTCCGCCGTTTGGTCTCGGATATCCGGTGGACATTCAAAACAAAGCTCCGGCAAGAATACCGGGATTTGAATCTCAACGATTTGTTTTAATCTTGTGTGAGCGAGGCGAAATCACCTCCGTAAGCGTGCGAGGTATCCCCAAAGGCGCATTCGTAACGACCGTAGGGAGTTATGCAGCGCCGTTGGGGATACCTCGCTAAGCTAGGGGTGGTTTCGCTTCGCTATTCTTAGAAGATGTAATTGAATCCGATAAAGGTCTTCAGTTTCTGTCCGTCGCGGTTGTCGAGGGCTCGTCCCATCTCAGCCGACACGATAAGGTTGCGGTTCATGATGAGTTTGAGGCCGCAGCCGGCAGCCATGTGGACGTTCTCTTTCTCGCCGCTGTAGCTGTCGAAGGCGTGATCGTGGAGGATGACACCGCCGTTGTCGGCGTTCATCATTTCAGTTTCGCGGAACTTCTGCGTCACCATGCCTGCATCGAAGAAGGGATTCAAAGCCACCTGCCAGTTCTGGTTGATGAACTGGAAGCCCACGATGCGCCAGCGCAGTTCCACGTTACCAAAGGCGAAGCCTTCGCCGAGCACGCCGTTGCGGTTCACGCCACGCATGGTCACGCTGCCGCCCAAGCCTTCGGTGTACATCTTTTGGAAGAACATGGTGTTCAGGTTGTTGGTCATATACCACGGGGTCTTGCCCGCGAGACGGTTTTGGGCACCCAGACGGTAAGCCAGCGTCAGCTTGTCTTTATATAAAGGAATGTATTGGCGCCACAAGAAGGTGTATGACAGATTGCCGTAGCCCTTGCGGTCGATGAGGTCGGGAGCGCCGACCAAAGTGGCTTCTGCATAGATGCCCCTGGTAGGATCGCTGTTGTGATCGCGGCTGTCGTAGATCATGCCAAGACGGATCTGGGTGGTGTTGCCGCCATGGGCTTCGTCCTCCTTGATGATGCCGGTGCTCACGTAATTCTCGTACAGCGTCACCTGGTCTTCATAGCCTTTCAGGTTGATGCGGTCCACCTTGGTGTTGTAGAAAGCCAACCCTGCGGTCCAATAGAGGTTCGGCACGCCAAAGAACGGGCGCTGCATGCTGCCCACAAAACGGAACTGGTTGCGGTTGATGAAATGGTAGCCGCTCTTGACCTCGTCCGAGGACGGTGTGCCGAAGAGGAAGCTGCTATAGGGATCGAAGCCGCTGGCCTCGAAACCGTTGAAGCCGAAGAACTCGTATTTCTTGGCATAGAAATAGGTGATGTCGAAGAAGAGCTTGGTGTCCTTCACCACGTAAGGCATGTCGCTGTAGAAACGGAACACGCTGGAGCCTTTGGTATAGTGCGAGGCTTCCACATTGAACTTATAGTCGTAGCGGGGATAGCGCGAGCCATCGCCATAGTTGAAGATGTCGCAGGTCACGCCATACTGGAAGCCCAGGTCGGCATCGAAGCCCACCACAGGAAGAGGACCGAAGTTCCAGCCTTTCTTGATGATTTCTTTTTTCTGTGAGAAGGCGCTGACCGACAGCAGCAGCGCTAAAACAAGGAGTAAATGTTTTTTCATGTTAAATATTTGAATTTTAAAATTTTAGATCTTTAAAGGGCGGTTTTCAAGAGCAAAAATAATAAAAAACTCTTGCGATATAAAAAAAATTCCTATTTTTGCAGTCTGAAAGTTTCGGGATGTAGCGCAGCCCGGTAGCGCGCTTCGTTCGGGACGAAGAGGCCGCAAGTTCGAATCTTGTCATCCCGACTTTTTTGAAAACGAGAGAGATTTTTTTATTTCATGCCCAACCTGTTCATCATATCAGGCTGTAATGGCGCGGGCAAGACCACGGCATCAATGACGGTATTACCAGAGACCCTGGGATGCCACGAATTCGTCAATTGCGACGAGATTGCCAAAGGCCTCAACCCGCTCAACCCCGACAGCGCGAAAGTTGCCGCAGCACGTCTTATGCTGGTGCGGATCAAGAAACTTATCTCGCTCGATTCCGACTTCGCCATCGAAACCACACTGGCTACCAAGTCATATCACGCTCTCGTTAAAAACGCCCAGGAAAAAGGTTACAACATCAAACTGCTCTACTTCTGGCTGCAAAGCCCCGAACTCGCCCTCAAGCGCGTCGCCGAAAGGGTCAAGAACGGAGGCCACAACGTCGAAGAACACATCATCCGCCGCCGCTATTCCTCCGGCATCCGTAACCTCTTCAAACTCTATCTTCCTGTGGTCGATTATTTTATCCTTATCGACAACTCCGTCATGCCCCGCGAGGTGATCGCCGAAGGCAACATGCACGACGCTGTCAAAGTTTATAACGAAGAAAAATTTAAAACACTCAGACAATATGACTACAGTAAAAGTGAATGCTAAGAAAAACGAGGTCTCCGACCTGACCAAGATGCTGATGACCGGCCTCGATCTCTCATTTCGTCGTTTGGTGGTGCTCCGTAGCCGTCACAACGGAACCATGTGCTTCTGCGACGATAAAGGCAACATCTATACTGTGAAAGCAAAAGATGTGAAAACCATGATGGGAGCCTAAAACCCACCTCTCTTGATGAATAAAAAATCTCTCCTCTCAACACTGTTGTGCATCCTCTGCATGACGGCGTTCAGCCAAACCTACCAACAGCCTGAAACCGACCCTGTTATCACCAACCGCATCAGCCAATGGCAAGACCTTAAGTTTGGCTTCATGATGCATTGGGGCATGTATTCCCAATGGGAAGTGGTGGAGTCGTGGTCAATATGCAACGAACCCTGGATCAATCGCGACGGAGCCGACTACTACGAATACAAACGCGATTACCAAAACCTCAACAAAACCTTCAACCCCAAGAACTTCGACCCCTCCAAATGGGCCGAGGCAGCTTTTGACGCCGGCATGAAATACGTGGTCTTCACCACCAAACACCATGACGGATTCTGCATGTTCGACACCAAAGAGACCTCGTACTCAACCACCGACCCCTCCTGCCCCTTCTCATCCAACCCCAAAGCCGACATCACAGGAGAAGTGGTCAAAGCCTTCCGCGAAAAAGACTTCTGGACCGGACTCTATTTCTCCAAACCCGACTGGCACTGCGACGACTACTGGGCACACGAATGGGCTACCCCCGACCGTAACGTGAACTACGACCCTACAACTTATCCCGAACGTTTTCAAAAATACAAGGACTTCACCTTCAGGCAGATTAAAGAAATTACCCATAATTATGGTGATATCGACATCCTTTGGCTCGATGGCGGCTGGGTGCGTCCCGAGTGGAGCGTGAACGAAGAGACGCGTCCCTGGCTGGGCTGCCAAGGCTATATCCAGGATGTGGACATGCCCAAGATCGCGGCCATGGCACGTGAGGACAACCCCGACCTCATTATCGTCGACCGTTCGGTGGGAGGCAAGTACGAGAACTATCAGACACCCGAACAACAGGTGCCCGACAGCCTCCTGCCTTATCCCTGGGAGACCTGCATGTCAATGGGCAACTCGTGGTCGTATGTCTCTACTGACCAATACAAGAGCACCAACAAACTCATACATCTGCTTTGCGACATCGTGGCCAAAGGCGGCAACTTCCTTCTCAACGTGGGTCCCGATGCCGATGGCAACCTGCCCGACACGGCCCTGCTCCGCATGAAGGAGATAGGCCAGTGGATGAAAGTCAACGGAGAAGCCATCTATTGCACACGCCCTGTCTATCCTTACGCCTACGGCAAGTTCCGCTTCACCAGCAAAGACAATAAGGTGTATGCCATCTTCCTCCTCGACGAACAGGAAAACCCGGTCCCCGACACCTATTGGTTCGACGCTTTCGACCTGAACCTTAAGACAGGCAAAGTCAAAGTCCTGGGGACCAAAGCAAAGGCCACATTAAAAAAGGAAGCCGATCGTTATCGGATCGACTTCCCTAATCGTTTCGAAATGCCACACGCGGTGGTGTTCGAGTTGCGTTGTGATTAATACTTCACGTATTTTTTCCCGTTCTGGAAATACATCCCGCGGAAACTCTCAGGCAGGGTAGTGCCGAGGCAACGTCCGTCGATGGTGTATATCTTGCCGTCGCCCTCGATTTCCTCGACGGTGTTCTCGTCTAACGAAGTCACCGTGATGAGGAGGTAGGGTTCACCTTCAGGAGTAAGAGCTGGATTCGATTCGCAATCCTCGTGGACAGCGGTAATCCAATACTGATAGTCGCCTATGGCCACCTCGTCGAAATAATCGTATGCATTGGCATCAACCACAATTCTGTCCAATTCGCCATTGCCGAGGTCCTGACGGAATATGTTGTAGGAAAGCGGAAGTTCTTCCGGGGCTGCCCATTTGAGGTAAGCTCCGAATCCTGTGGGGCGATACTCGTATGCGCCATCGAATTCGCTGGGAGGAAGACAAGGATCAGGCGGAATGGGAGGGATGATCTGTCCCATCGATCCGTCGAAGCCGACATTCTGTCCGTAAAGGCCACCAGTATTGGAGTTGACCCAAGCAACGATGTTTTGTCCTTGGTGGAATCCGGTGCTGTTCTGGTCGCCGGTCTTGGAATAAGCGGAGGAGCACATTGTGGTAGTCCAAATGTTGTTGCCGCTCAGGTCGAATCCCTGTGCCTCCACGATCGACTGGTAGCCAGTGCTGCCCACGCCTTTGTGGTAAATCAGAGAGAACCCTGGCTCGTATTCGAAAGCGTCGATACGGAGTCCACCAGCGGGGATGGTGCCGTTGTCGAGTGCCAAGAAACCGTCATTCCAGGGCTTATCACCATTCTGGGTGATGCGGTTGACATAGAGCCTGCAAAGGGTTTGGGTCTCTGAATCGGTCTCTTCGAAAGCGATCAGCAGGTCGTGGCTCGTTGGATCGACGGTGGCATAGGCGTCCAAGTATTCAAACCCTGAGTTGGGCGTGTGCACAGGAATGCCGTTGGTGTCGAGGATGGTGGGAGCGCCGTTTTGGTTGAAGTGGAACACGTAGGTGTTGAATGCATCACCGATGGCGGGATGCCAGATGTAGACGTAGCCACCGCCCTGGCCGTCGGGCAAGGCGCTGTGGATGTAGGTGGACTGGAAGGTCTGAGAGGCCATCAGCAGCGTTTCGGGGCTGAACTGGGTTCCATCGGGAGCGTATCCAGCTACATGGATCTGCTTCTCTTTGTAAAGACCGCTGCCAGAGCCGAGCTTTTCATAGGTGACGAACACCCGGTTGTCGTTGCTCAAGGTCATTTGGCCAAACATGCACGAGAACCCTGTGTTGTCGGAAATGGTAACCAGGGGGTTCAATGTGCCATCGGCATTGACATATTGTAAAAACAAAGAGCTGTAGTTGCATCCCAAGGCCCACACACCACCGTCATTGCCAGCGATGGTCTCGGTACGGGAGAAGCCTAGTCCGTCGAAGAGCAGGACTCCTTGTTCTCCCCAAGGGAAGGTGCCGTCGGCATTAATACGCACGGCATAGCTGTACCCGTCATAGGCGGCGAAACAGCTCACCACTCCTCCATCGTTGGTGGCAGCCATGGAAACGCCTTCGGAGGAGGAGGAGAACTCGTGCCCCGCGATATGGATTCCATCATCGCCCCATTGAGGGTTGCCTTGGTAATTCAGGCGTTGCAGTGATGGCGACCAGCCGTTGGTTCCAAACTGGTTCCATTGCACATAGGTGTCCCCCGAAACATCGTCGGTCGATAGATAGATTTCGCCAGCATCAGCCGAGGTGTTGGCGATGAAGTTATTGCTGCTGGGACTCCACTGGGCCTGTGCCGTGAAGAAAGCAACCAATGCAATAAGTAGTAATAGAGATTTCTTCATAAATATATAATTAATTTAAGTTAGTAATTATCCTACCACGATGTTCACGATCTTCTTCGGCACATAGATCACCTTACGTACCTGTTTGCCTTCGATCCATTTGGCGGCTTCAGGAGCGGCGAGCACGGCGGCTTGCACCTCGTCGGCGGTCAATCCAACGGGCAGTTCCATGGTGAAACGCATCTTGCCGTTGAAGCTGACGGGATAGTTGAAGCTGTTCTCGATGGTCTTCGACTCGTCATAGACGGGGAAGGTAGCTTTGATCACGGAATCGTTATGGCCTAGCAGGTGCCACAACTCTTCGGCGATGTGGGGGGCGTAAGGTGAAATCATCACGCAGAGAGGATCAAGAATCTCGCGTTTGTTGCACTTGAGGTCGGTGAGTTCGTTGACGCAGATCATGAAGGCGGACACCACTGTGTTGAACGAGATGCTCTCGATGCCGTTTTCTTCCTTCTTGATGAGCGAATGCAGGCTCTTCAGCTCGGGTGCGGTGGCAGGCTCGTCGCTCACGCAGAACACATTGTCCTCGTTGTGGAAGAGCCTCCAGAACTTACGCAGGAAGCGGAAGGTGCCCTCGATGCCTTGGGTGTCCCAAGGTTTCGACTGCTCGAGGGGTCCGAGGAACATCTCATAGAGACGCAGCGTGTCGGCGCCGTATCTCTCCACGATGTCGTCGGGGTTCTGCACGTTGTACATCGACTTCGACATCTTCTCGACTTCGGCGCCGCATACATAGATGTCGTTGCCATCCTTGTCTTTCTCAAAGATGAATTGGGCGTCTTTCAAGTCGTCACGCCAAGCCTTGAAGGCCTCAACGTCAAGCACGTCGTTGTGTACGATGTTGATGTCCACATGGATGGGATCGCTGAACTGGTCGCGGTCTTCGATGTTCTTGGAAATGAAAACGGGAGCGCCGTTGTAGGCTTCGCCTTCCACAAAAGTCGGAACATCCTTTCCAGCGATGAGGTCTTTGATCTTTTGTTCCACCTTGTCAGTTCCGTTGAGGTAGTCGTTAACGACGTCGACAATCGGCACCAGCAGGAGTTTGTAGCCTTTGCTTGCGGCATATTCTTCCCAAGGCTCGGCCAACTTCTCGAGGGCCCCCATGCGGTTGATTTCGATGAGGATATCTTTCTCGGGACAGAAGAAGTCGAATCGACGACGGCCGTCCTTGAAGTCTTTCTCGAACTTCACGCCCAGTTTGTTATCCTTGATGAGGCGCCAGACCCCATACTCGCAGAGTTTCTCCATGTTGGCCCGGTAGGCGAAGCTGGAGCGGCCTTGGATCATGCCCTGGTTGATCATGCGTTGGAAGGGCTCGTCCTTGCAGGCCAGTCCGATGTCATACAAGAACTTGCACCAGAAGCGGCTGTAGATCAAATGGCCGGTGGCGTGTTCGGCACCACCGATATAGAGGTCGACGTTCTGCCAATAGTCGTTGGCTTCGCGGCTGAAGTAAGCCTCGTTGTTATGCGGGTCCTCATAGCGGTAGTAGTAACCGCTGGAACCGGCGAAGCCTGGCATGGTGTTGGTCTCGATGGGGTAGCCCTCTTCGGTGACCCAGTTCTTGGCACGGGCCAGAGGCGGCTCACCCGTCTCGGTGGGCTTGTATTCGTCAATGGTTGGCAGTTCCAAAGGCAACTTCGACTCGTCCATGGCGTAGGGCATGCCGTCCTTGTAATAAATCGGGAAGGGCTCGCCCCAGTAGCGCTGGCGGCTGAAGATGGCATCACGCAGGCGGTAGTTGGTCTTGCCGGTACCCACGCCCAGCTTCTCCAATTCCTCAATCATGAGTTCAATAGCCTTCTTAACAGTCAATCCATTCAGGAAACCCGAGTTGACGAGCACGCCGTCCTTGGCATCGTAACTCTCCGTCCAAGTACTCGGATCAGTCAGTTCTCCGTTTTCCGTTTTACGTTCTCCGTTTACCACTTGGATGATGGGCAGGTTGAAATGTCTTGCAAAGGCGAAGTCTCTGCTGTCGTGGGCAGGCACGGCCATGATGGCGCCAGTGCCATAGCCCATGAGCACGTAGTCGGCGATCCAGATGGGCAGCTTGGCACCCGTGATGGGGTTGATGCCGTAGGCACCCGTGAAGGCGCCGCTCACCTTGCGGACCTCGGCCATACGCTCACGTTCGCTGCGGTTCTTGGTACGGGTGATGTATTCTTCCACCTCGGCACGTTGCTCGGGGGTGGTGATTTCTTGAACCAGCTCGTGCTCCGGAGCCAGCACCATGAAGGTGGTGCCGAACAGGGTGTCCGCACGGGTGGTGAACACTTCCAAATCAATGTCTTTACCTTCGACTTTGAAGATGACGGAGGCGCCCATGGACTTGCCGATCCAGTTGCGCTGCACTTCCTTCACCGACTCACTCCATTCCACGGTCTCCAGGCCGGTGAGCAGCCGTTCAGCGTAGGCGGTGATGCGGAGCAGCCATTGTTTCATCGACTTGCGCACCACGGGGTAGCCACCACGGACGGAGAGACCATCGACCACCTCATCGTTGGCCAACACAGTACCGAGTTTCGGGCACCAGTTTACCAAGGCTTCGGCTTGGTAGGCGAGGCGGTAGTTCATCAGCACCTCTTGCTGCTCCTTCTCGCTCATGGCTTTCCACTCGTCGGCGGTGAAGCTCAGGGGCTTGCTCTCGGCCACGTTAAGGCCTTCGGTGCCTTTCTCTTCGAAGCGGTGGATCAGCTTGCTGATGGGCTGGGCTTTTTGGCAGCCGTTGCAGTAGAACGAGTTGAACAGCTGGAGGAAGGTCCACTGCGTCCACTTGTAGTACTTCGGGTCGCTGGTGCGCACCTCGCGGTCCCAGTCGTAGCTGAACCCGATCTTGTCCATCTGTTCGCGGTAGCGGTTGATGTTCTTCTCGGTGGTGACGGCAGGGTGGGTGCCCGTCTGGATGGCATACTGCTCGGCGGGAAGGCCGTAGGCGTCATAACCCATCGGGTGCAGCACGTTGAAGCCCTTCAAGCGTTTGTAACGGGCGTAAATGTCAGAGGCGATATAGCCCAAGGGGTGACCCACATGCAGTCCCGCACCGGAGGGGTAGGGGAACATGTCGAGTACATAGAACTTGGGTTTGCTGTGGTCGATGTCGACTTTATAGATTTGATGGTCGCGCCAGTATTGCTGCCATTTCTTCTCAATTTCGGTAAAGTTATAATCCATAGAGATGCGTTTTTGTCAGAATAAACTGCAAAAATAAGTAAAAAAGAGAAAGTGGTAAAGGCTTTATGAAAAAAACGTGTTGGTCATCTTTTTCTCCTTTCTCTGAGCACAGGTAAATACGTATTTTTGCATCGTTGATTCCCGGCAGCCTCTGATACGTCAAGCTGTCGGGTCTGTTTTTTGTTACCTCACTTGGACGTGAATTGTGCAATGTCAACCTTTGTTAAAAAAAGCGTGGGCCCATGGGCTCACGCCAGTGGTTGTCAAAATATTTCAATCTTAACTTTTTTCTAGAGTATTAGCCTTTTAGCAATTTAGAAGGGATAATCCGATCTACCAAAACAAATCTCCGATCAATATGAAACACCACGATCCATCGGCGATTCATGATGGATAAGGTCTTGGCTTCGGGATGAATCTCCTTCGCCATCTTGTAACGGGTAAAAGGTAATGCATCCGCACAATAAGCCAAAGCATCCAATTGTCTTTGGATCCGATCCTTATACCGCAGTCCACTTTCTTTACGGTATATGCTGGCGATGTATTCGACTACTTTGTCAATGTCACCAACAGCGGCTTTGCTATAAATGACTTTATAGGTTTTCATAAGCGGCCAGCAACTTCTGCTCGAAAATGTCAGCGAATTCCTCCGAAGTAATGTAACCTTCGGGGATATCCGTAACCTTCTTGGTTTCTTTATGGCCTGCCGCTTTGGTTTTCATAGACATAACGTCCATTGTTTGAATCGAGTTCCTCATGGTGCTAAAAGTTTGATTCTGCAAAGTTACACAATTATTTCAAACTTTTAACAAAAAGATATTAATATTTTATATAGTATTGGGTTTCAGAACGATATTTCTCTTTCTCAAGTCGGACTTTTTCAAGGGTTCGACGACGCAAAAATACAAAATAATTCTTTCCCAAAAGGGGGAAAAGAATAACAAAACAACACTTTTATTTCTGAGCCGTCAAGCTGCCGGATCTGTTTTTTTTGTTACCTCACTTGGACGTGAATTGTGCAACGTCAACTTGTGTTAAAAAAAGCGTGAGCCGCTATATCTCTCCCGCCTTGTCCAAGGCAACAATCCGCCCGTCGACTTCGTGGTGGGCAACAAGGGTGGTTTGTGTGAGCTGGAGAAAGAATGACAAATAGGTTGCGGTTTTTTTTAAGAAAGCCGTATCTTTGCATTCGTTATGAATCTCTACACCAATAAAAAACGCTGGAAATGGATCCTCGCCATCGTGGCACTCCTCATTGTGGGGGCCTCGCTGTGGTACACCAACAACCTGGTGAAGTCGATCGCCGTGCAGGAGACCAACCAGGTTCAGCTATGGGCCGCCGCCATGGAACAGCACGCCGGCATGATGAAATCGACGGAGGAGTTCTTCAACAAAGTCAGCGAACAGGAACAGATGCGTGTCGACCTGCTGGCCTTGGCCTACCGCCAAGTGCTCGACTTCTCCAGCAATGAGAATACGGGCATCTATCTCGAAATCATCAAGAACAACATCAGCATTCCCTTGGTCATCACTGACGACAAGGGGAATATCATGTTCTCGAACAACCTGCCAGAAAACCAAAAGGACAAGAAAGTGTTCGATGCCGAGATGCGCAGCGCCTATTCGAAGTTCGCTCCCATCAAGATCAACCCCGGATACGGGCAGATACAATGGCTTTATTATAACGAGTCGCTGATATACACGGAGTTGAAGGCGGTACTTGAGGATATGATCAACCATTTCATGGAGGAGATCACCCTGAATGCCCTAGGGGTTCCTGTCATCATCACCGACGAGGCCGGCACCGAGATACTGAATTACGGCAATCTCGACTCCACCATGATGCAGAACGCCGATTACGTGGAGCGTCAGATGGCTTTGATGCGTTCCGAGAACGAGCCGCTTGAGATCGAATTCATGAACACGGGCAAGGCTTACATCTATTATCGTACCACCGACTTGGTGGAGCAGATGAAGTTTTTCCCCATCATCCAGTTCATCGTCATCGCCCTCTATCTGTTGATCGCCTATCTCTTGTTCAGCTGGGCCCGTCGTTCCGAGCAAAACCAGGTGTGGGCTGGCATGGCCAAGGAGACGGCTCATCAGCTGGGTACCCCCATCTCGTCACTCATGGGCTGGGTGGAGCTGTTGAAGATGCAGGAGGAACCCTTTGCTGGCACCGACGAGATGGAGAAGGACATCGAGCGGTTGCAGATTGTGACGGACCGCTTCTCGAAGATTGGCTCCATTCCTGTGTTGGAGCCCAACGACATTATCCCTTTGATTCAGGATACCATGGAATACCTGCAACGCAGGTTCTCCAAGAAATTTGAGTTCGACATCCGCTTGCCTGAAGGTCCTCTCGTGATTCCGCTGGTGCCTTCGCTGTTCCGCTGGGTGCTCGAGAATCTGACCAAGAACGCTATCGATGCCATGGGCGACAAGGGCAAGATCACCTTGGAGCTGACCGACGGACAAGATGAGGTGACCATCGACCTGAGCGACACGGGTAAAGGCATCGCCAAGAAGCAGTTCAAACAGGTGTTCGACCCGGGCTATACCAGCAAGAAACGCGGCTGGGGCCTGGGATTGTCGCTCTCAAAGCGCATCATCGAGGAATACCACAAAGGCAAGATCTTTGTGAAATCTTCGGTAGTGGGACAGGGAACGACGTTTAGGATCATACTGAAGAAGGAATTTAATTCTTAATTCTGCCTTCCCCCATCGCTCTCTCTATCTCAGCTTGGTGTTTGCCCCTGATGATGACGTGGTGGTTCCCGATGGGATGTTGGAGCAGATAGGGTTTCAGGTTGGCGGCCAAGGTGATTTGTGTGCGGCAGAAGTGGTTGCTGTAGGGTGTCTCCACGGCTTTGGCTTCCATCACGAAATAACGTTCCAGACGTGGGCCGCCCCATTTGAAGATGGTGTAGTCAGTCATTGGCAGCGCCCCTTGGATAGCCACCCCGATGCCCGACTCGAAATGGGATCGGAGGGTGATGTCGTCGCACATTTTCAGCGGGATGGTGCAATGGGCGAGCATGGCGCTCTCGTCGGTGAGATGCGAGGGGTTGGCCATGAAGGCTTCCGCGCCGCAGAGGCGTTTCACCAACAACATGCTCATCAAGGTCTGCATGTCGCCTTCGCAGCCGGCAACGATGCCTTCGTCGTTGAGCAGGGCCAAAGCCAAACAGCTGGTGGTACCGCAGGCTTTCACGATGTCGAAGCAGCGGATGGTCATGGCGTCGAGGCGTTCCTCTTGGCAGATCTTTTTGATGGCGAGATAAGCCTTAGCCGCTTCCAGCATGTCGGCCGACGAAGGCTCAACGGTGCCTTTGGAGCGTCTCACGATGTTCTCGGTCACCTTCACCGCCTCGTCTTTGGGTACGGCCTTGATGCCGTCGATCACCCTCTGCAGGTCGATGTCGAGGGTCTCCACCCCGAAGTGTTCCAGCAGGTAGTCGCGGTCCACGCCGCTGGCGATGAGCCAGTCGGAGGGCTGGCCGAACAGGCCGATACGTAATCCTTTCAGGGGCGGTGTGCACACCGCCCCTGAAAGGGATGCCATGATTTCATCATTCGTTCCGTGAACGATTTTACCTTCCACACCTTGACCTTCAAGCCAAGTGAGGATCTCCAAGGCTGCTGCCAACGAGTTGTTTCTTCCATCAGCGATTAATGTCACTGGACCGTTACCGCTGAACTGGGTCTTAAACAGATTTTCCACTCCGCCAGTGGCAATCATCACCACATCCGGCATTTCCTTGCCGTTAATGGTAATCTCGGCTTGGCATTCATGCTTCAGCCTGTCCAACAGTTCATGGTATTCAGTCCAGACAAAATCGTCGTTCTGAAATGAGGAGCGAAGGATGTTAACTTTCATGGGATTAATGTTTAACTACAAAGCGTGTGGTGATGCCGTTGTTGGTTTTGATGAAGTAAACGCCGTTTTCATATTTGGCGGTGTTGATGGTCAGTACATTGCCTTCAGTAACAAAGTTTTCCACCTTTTGGCCAAGGGCATTGAACACGCTGACAGTGCCAATATTCATACCTGTGAGGGTCACGCTCTCATTTGCGGGGTTCGGGAAAAGGGTGATGGAAGCTGTGTTTTCCTCAACTGACTCAGGTGCGTTCACCATGGCGACGAAACTGGCGTCGGGCAGGTTGCTCAATATGGTGATCACATCTGGTATTGTTTCCTTCGCAATTTCATCGAGATAGAGACCCAATTCAATGGATTCCCCTTGTGGAATGGTGAACTCAAATGGCTCGTTGCTCCCATACATCGTTTGTCCATCTAAAGTAAACAGCAATCCGTATTCGTCTCGTACACTGGTGACATTGGCTTCTTCCGAAGTATTGTTGAAGACGGTGATCCATGCAACTTCAAGGGGATCCACGTTGATGGCATTCATGTTGAACGTGAGCGTTTCGTCATAGCATGTATACTGCTCATATCCTTGGTCTTCCATGGCATCAATGATATATTGGAGGGTGGGTGGGTAGATGTCGCGCACGGCGAAAGTGTGATCGGGACGGATGAGCATGAGGGTGGGGTAGAGTCCCACGGGAATGGCTTGTGCGATGTCGTTGCCTCCGCCATCGCGGCTGATGGTGGGATACTGTACCTTGAACAGTTCAATCCAAGTTTGGCATTCATCATCATGGCCATTGGGCGAGATTTCCATGAAGAACACGTCGTGTTCGTTGCAGCCGTATTGATGGTAGGCCTCCACCACGTCGTTCATGATGTCCTCGCTGAACGGGTCTCCATAAAGGAAGAAATTGATCAAAACAGCCTGACCGTTGTCGAGGATGCTGTAAAGGTTGATCTCGTTGCCGTCGATGTCGGTGCCGGTGAAGTCGGGAATGATGTCATCGCCGCCGCCATTGGTGGTGATGACGGACTCTTGGGCAACTTCGCCGAAGTTGCCGTCGGGGTCGACAGGAGCTGCGCAAACAAGGTGCTCTGTGTTGGGTTCCAGGCCCATGAATGTTTGTGTGATTTCGTCTTCGGCGGGCATGCCGTATTGTTGTGTCACATGGGCAAGGTCAAGGCCGGTGGAGCTCAACCAACCTTCGACTTCGGTAGCCGTAGCCACCAGATAGTAGTAGGTGGCGCAATCTTCATTGGGAGTGAACGTGGCGGTGATTTCAGTCTCCTGCACTTGGTCGATGGTGATGCTCACCTGGGCGTCGTAAGAGGCATTGCAGTCGTGGGGTTGAAGCCCTTGGTTGGTCAGGGCGGTGACGACAGACTGGGCGTTGTTGATGGGCCACAGGTCTTGGATGACGATGGAACGGTCAGGGGCGATGAGGATGACTGTGGGGAAAGCGTTAATGTGGTATTGGCTACTGATGCTTGAGCCACCGGCAGGACCGCTGATGGTCGGGTATTCGACGCCATAGTTGTTGACCCAGTTCTGGCAAGCGGCATCGGAATCTCTGTCGGAGATCTCTATGTAAAACACGTCGTGCATGTTGCATCCCATGGTGTAGTAGGATTCAACGACCTTAGGAGTGGCCTGCTGGCAGGGACCGCAGTTGACGAAGAAGAAGTCGAGGAGCACGTATTGTCCCCCATCGAGGATGTCGAACAGATGCACTTCGGTGCCGTGGACATCCGTAGCCGTGAAGTCAACAGCCGTAGTAAGAGGACATTGCGCCTTCAATCCCCATCCCAAAGCCATCATAATGATAATGAGTAATAGTTTTTTCATAATAATATTGATTAAATTGATTAAATTAATTAAATTGAATAATTATATATAATATCTCTAAATTCCTAATTCTTAATTCTTAATTCCTAATTGTCCCTATAGTCTTTCTTCTTGGTCAATTTCAGATCTTGAAGCGCCTGGGCCTTCACGTTGATGGTGAAGTTCCAGCTCTTGTAGTTGCCGATGGGGATCCAGTTGAACCGCATCTCCCAGCAGTGGAGGTCGCGGTACACGTTGATTGAGGTGTAGGAGAGTCCGTGGTTGGTGAAGTCCCATCCTGTGGAGAAGCCCACCTTCCATTTGGGAGAGAAGCTCACGTCGCCGTTCACTGTCAGGGTCTGCACCACTTGGTTGGTCTTGATTCCCATGAAGTTGGCGTATTTTATATTGGTGGTGTGGCGAAGGTTGTAGCTCAGCGTCATCGACCAAGGGGTCTCCCAGTCGATATACGCTTTGGGGTTGCCCAGGATGTCGTCCAGCTCGCCATCGGTGACGAACTCCGAGCCCGTGGCCCTTCTCTGTATCTCCGAATCGAAATCATTCTGTTCTCCGTTTTCCGTTTTCCACTTCTTGAGGTCATTCTGGCTAAACGACCAGCTGAGGCTGAAGTTCCAAGCGGAGTTGTTCTTGTGGAACAGCCTGTGGTTTTCGATCAACTCGAAATGGTTGGTGCTATTGCCGAGAGAGTCGACGGTGTAAGGGTTCCACACGCTGGAATAGGTCACCTTCAGCTTCTTGAACAGCGTGGTACGGGCGCTCACCGACATGTAAGAGAAGTTGAGCGAGTCTTTGGTGAGGTCGTAGTTGCCCGAGAAGCTCAACGACTCCAGCAAGGTCACATTCTTCGTCCCGGTGATGGTGTCGGACTTCGATGGGATCTTCATGTCCAGGGTGTTGTTGAAGTTGTAGGTGATCAGTCCCGAGTTGTTTTGTGAAGGGGTGCCGTACAAAGCGCCCTGAAACATGTTATAGGTCTGGATTTCTCCGTTCCGGTCGACATAGCTATTGTAAACCTTCCATTTGGGGTCGCTGAAGTCGGGTCGGTAGGAGAAGCCGATGGTCGGGGTGAACACGTGCCTCACTGCCCTGATGGGTCCTTTGCTGAAGCGTACCATGCCATACAGTTTGGTGGTGATGTTGCTCGAGAGGTTGAAGTCGATGAGGTTGTAGAAGCCCCGCAGCGTGTCGGCATGCATCATGTTGTCGGCCTCCGACCAGTATTGCTCGGTCCGGCTGAAGTACATATAGTCGTTGAAGGTGGCCGAGTTGGTCCAGGTGAAATGCTTGAAAAGCTTGATGGGCAGGTTCACTGGGATGGTGTGTTTGATGCCGTTTTGGGTGTAACGCTGAAGGTTGTTGAACCAACCTCCCAGGTTCTCTTGCCAGCCAGTGGGGAACAGAAGTGTATCGATGCCAGAGACGTAGTTTTTGGCATTCATCGAGTAGCTCAGGTTGAGGTTGGAGATTTGCTTGTTGAGGGCTTTCCAGCCTGTGGTCTTGGTCTTCAGCTTTTGGAAAGGATAGAAGCGGTTGACGGTAACGGTCATCTCGGGGAGCGACACGGTGACTTGTTTGGTGATGGTGTTTTGGCTATGGCTGGCATTGAGGGTGAGATACACCTTGCCGCCGAAGTTGGTCTGGTAGGCGATACTGCTCTTGAAGGTGTTGCTCAGGTATTCGTTGGAGGTGGTGGCGTTGTACTTGTTGAAGTTGGAGCTGATGATGTTGACGTCGGCGGAGAAGTTGTGTCGTGGATGGGCCTTGGGGTCTTGCTTGTGGGTCCATTTGATCTTGAAGTCGGTGCTTTTGCTGTAGTCTGCCGCGCCTTCGTCTCCGATTTTGTTGACGGCGAAGCCGAGGGCCAGCGAGCCGTTGTGTTTGTACCGTTGGTTGTACCGGAAGGTGGGTTTGAGGGCCCAGCTACCACGTGTGTAGATGTCGCCCAGCAGCTGGAAGTCGTAGTGTTCGCTGAGGGCCCAGTAGTAGCCGCCGTTCTCGAGGTAAAAGCCTCGGTTGGCCGACTCGCCGTAGGTGGGGATGATGATGCCCGACTTCTGGCCTTTGGTGTTGGGAAACATCGCGAAGGGGAGGCCAAGGGGCAGGGGTATGTCTTGGATGGTCAGATACACGGGACCGGTCACGATCATGTCGTCAGGGATGACTTTGGCTTTGTTGAACCGGAACTGGAAGTGGGGATGTTCCTTGTTGTTGCAGGTGGTGAAGCCGCCCGACTGGATGTTGATGGTGTTGTCGCCCATCCTCTTGATCTTGTCGCCGTGGATATAGCCTCCGCTCTCTTCGGTCCACACCTTGCGGATGATGCCTTTCTTGGTTTGGAAGTTGTACGACATCTCCTGGGCGTCGAACTTGGTCTCGCCTTGGGTGAACTTGGGTGTGCCTTGCAGCTTGCCGAGGCTGTCGGGGAGTCCCTTGGCGGTGACCACGTTGGTGTTCAAGTCGAACTCCAGGTAATTGGCCTCCAAGGTGATGTCTTCGTATTTCACGACGGCCTCGCCGTAATAGTAGATGATTTTCGACTTCATGTCCTGCACCACCGAGTCGACGGCGGTGCGGATCACCTGGGCCTCGAAAGTGTTCTGTCCGACAGCGATTTTGTTGAAAATCAGCATCAACGACAAAAAAAATGCCGTTATCAAAGAATATTTATATGCCGATTTGCGTTCCAACTGTTAAAAAACGATTATTTTTGTGCCAAAATTAAGAAAAATGGCTATGAATCAACGAAACAATTTAAAATTTGGTATTCTTTTGATGGCTTTTCTTTTCCCGATGATGCTTTTTGCCCAGCGTGGGGAGAAGATCAGCACGGTGGTCATCGACCCTGGCCATGGCGGTCGCGACAGTGGTGCCTTGGGTGCCATCAGCAAGGAGAAGGACATCAACCTGACCGTGGCATTGCTGGTGGGCGACTACATCAAGAAGAACTGCCCCGACGTCAACGTGGTCTTTACCCGTGAGCGCGACGTGTTCGTCGATCTGGACGAGCGTGCCAACATCGCCAACCGCAACAACGCCGACGTGTTCATCTCCATCCACTGCAACTCCACCGAGAGCAAGGCCGCCTCGGCGGTGGGTGCCGAGACCTACGTCTTGGGTGAGCATAAAAACGCCGCCAACCTCGCCGTGGCTAAGAAAGAGAACGCCTCCATCCTCTACGAGGAGGACGCCGATGAGAAATACGGCAACTTCGACCTGAACAGCCCCGAGGCCTATATCGCCCTCTCGTTGTTCCAAAAGGAATACCTCAACCAGAGCATCCAGCTGGCCGCCAACATACAGGAACAGTTTACGAAACGTGTGGGTCGCAAGGACCGTGGCGTGCAGCAGGCAGGGTTCCTCGTGTTGTGGAAGACCGCCATGCCGAGCGTCCTCATCGAGCTAGGCTTCATCAGCAATGCCGCCGAAGAGCGTTTCCTGGCCTCGGAAGACGGACAGACCTATATGGCTTCGGCCATCTATAGGGCGTTTCGTGACTTTAAGACGAGCTATGAAGGTGAAAACCAAACGGTTAAGGTTGAGACTCCTGTTGAAATCAAAGTTGAGAAACCCGCTGAGACCAAGGTGGAGCAACCTGCCGAGACCAAGGTGGAAACGACTGAAGTGACCAAGGTGGAAACGCCCGTTGAGACCCCTGTCGAGACCAAGGTGGTGACAGTGGAAACTACGCCCAAGGTCTCTTTCAAGGTCCAGTTCGCCACACGCGACACCCAGGTGCCTGTCAACCACAAAGACTTCGCCAAGGTCCCCGAGGTGGATGTGTATTTCTACAACGGGGCCTACCGTTATACCTCGGGCGACTTCCGTAGCAAGCAGGGGGCAGTCGACCGTCAGGCCGAACTCCGCAAGCAGGGATTCGGCGACGCCTTCGTGGTGGCTTTCATCAACGGTGAGAGAGCCACGATCAAGGAAGCCGAGAATGCCTTGAAAGGTTTATAAGGCGGCGATCATCTCAATTTCGACCAAAGCCTTCTTGGGCAGCTCCTTCACGGCGAAAGCGGCACGGGCGGGGCAGTCACCCTTGAAATACTTCCCGTAGACGGCGTTCATGTCGCCGAAATAGCTCATGTCGGCCAACAGGCAGGTCGACTTCACCACGTTGTCGAAGGTGCAGCCAGCCTCGTTGAGGATGGCCTCGAGGTTCTTCATGCACTGCTCGGCCTGAGCGGTGATGCCTTCAGGCATGACACCCGTGGCAGGGTCGATGGGAAGTTGACCGGAGATGAACAGCATGCCGTTGGCGGCGATGGCTTGGCTGTAAGGGCCGATGGCGCCCGGAGCCTTGGTGGTAGCGATGGCTTTTTTCATGGTAAGCGTTTTTTGTTGATATCTTTCTGTGTGCAAAAATACAAAAAAAAGTATCTTTGCGACATAATCGAAATCGTTATGGTGCTCAGGAAAATCTTCAGGATATTGACCAATCGCTATGTCTTGGCGACCTTGGTGTTTTTGGCGGTGATCATCTTCTTCGACCAGTTCAACCTCAGCCAGCAGATCGCCCTGCATCGTGAGAAGAAGGCTCAAGAGACTGAGATACAGCATCTTCAGACTGAGATCGCACTGTACAAGGACTCGCTGAAGATGGTCACCGAAGACCCTGAAGGCATGGAACGCATCGCCCGCGAGAAGTACTTCATGAAACGCGACAACGAAGTGGTCTATAAAATCGTGAACAAGGAATGAAATCCCTGCTGTCCTTCCTGCTCTGCCTTCTCTCGTTAAGCCTCTTCTCGCAACAGTATTCTGTCAGCGGCAAAGTCACCGACAGCGAAAACCGCCAGCCACTGGCTTTCGTCAACATCGTCGTCAACGAGGGACAATACGGCGGGATGAGCGATATCAACGGTAAATTTGAGATTCATGCCAAAGAGCCGATTCAGGTTCTGAAGTTCTCCTGTCTGGGGTATGAGACCCTGGAGAAGCAGGTGGCATCGGGACGCCTGAACGTGTCGCTGGTGCCCAAGGCCTTCCAGCTGGGCGAGGTGACCGTCGAGGCAGGGGAGAACCCCGCACATCGTATCGTCGACAGCGTGATGGCCCACCGTAAGGAGAACAACCCCAATTCGCTCGACTCATACCGCTACAACGTGTACGACCACATGGTGTTTACCATCGACAGCAGCGAGATCACCCGGGCAGTGGGTGCGGCCAACCGCCCCCCGACGATGGCCTATTTCGACAGCCTGCTGAAGAAAAGCGACCTGATGGTCATGGAGTCGTTCTCCGAGGTGCTCTTCCAAGCCCCCGACCTGCTTCGGCAGAACGTGCTGGGCACCCAGATGGCAGGCTCCAAGAACCCGCAGTTCGTGTATCTCGCCAGCTCCTTGCAGAGCACCAGCTTCTACGACGAGACGGTGACCATCGCAGGGACGGATTATGTCAACCCCATCAGCCGCAACAGCAAGAGCCATTATTTCTTCAACCTCGAGTCCACGATGTCGGCAGGAGGGGCCGACTCCCTCTATGTGATCTCCTTCCATCCCATGAGGGGCAGCACCTTCGAGGGGCTCCGAGGCACCATGACGATTCATTCCGACGGGTGGGCGCTGCTCAACGTGAAGGCAGAACCTGAAAACCAGTCGGGACTCTTCACCATCAGCATACAGCAACTCTATCAGAAGGTCATGGGGCACTGGTTTCCCATGCAGCTGAATACCAACCTGGTGGTACCCCAAGCCCAGGTGGAGATGGACGGCTATGCCTTCCCCATGGTGGCTGTCGGCAAGAGCTATGTCACCGACGTGGTGCTGCATCCCGACCTTCAAAGGAGCCAGTTCTCCGAGGTCGAGGTGCTGGTCAGCCGCGACGCCGCCTACCGCGACGATGAGTTCTGGACCCAGCATCGCATCGACTCGCTGACGGAACGTATCCTGAACACCTATCATCTGATGGACTCCATCACCGAAGGCAACGACATCTTCGACCGGATGCTCAACACCACCACCAAGCTGATGAACGAGTCGGCCTTGGGCCTGGGACCCATCGACCTGAACCTCGGCAGCATGTTGCGCCTCTCCGCGTTCCGAGGCCTGTACTTCGGCATCCATCTCTCGACGAACGACCGCTTTTCGAGATATTTCCGTATCAGCGGATACAATGGCTTCTGGACCCGGTTGGGTGATTTCGACTATGGCATCGGCGGCAGCTGGCTCATCGACCGTCAGCGCCAGATGGAGCTGGGCGCTCGTTATGCCCACAGGTCGACGCCCATTGGCGAGTTCGGCGGATTCGGCGAAGGCGCCAGCATCCTGTCGGAAAACGAATACCGCTTCACTTTCTATGAAAACGTGATGACCCGAGGCAACTTCACCGAAGTGTATTACAACACCCGTTTCGGACGGCATTTCAAGGCTTTCCTGACGGGCGGTGTCTACGACAGGAACTATTACCTTGAGCCTTACGACGGCCTGCCGACCCAACGTTTTGCCACCGCCGAGCTGAAGCTGCGCTTTGCCTACAAGGAGAAGTTCGTGAGCACCATCAACGGCATACAGTCGCTGGGCACCGACTATCCCATCGTTTGGCTCGCCTACCAGCACTCCTTCAGGGACGTCTTGGGAGGGCAGTTTGAATACGACCGTGTCAAGTTCCAGATGGAGAAGGACTTCCAGACGAAGTACCTCGGCAAGTCATCGGTGCTGTTACAGGTGGGCTACGCCTCCAAGGGCTGTCCGGTGCAGGAGACCTTCAACATGTTGGGGTCGTATGAGCCTTTCGGGCTGTATTCGCCCGGCAGCTTCGCCACCATGCGCGAGAGTGAGTTCTTCTGCGACCGTTTCGCGGCGCTGTTCGTGTGGCACGACTTCCAAGGCACCCTCTGGGACCCCGGTATGATATGGTTCAAGCCACAGCTCACCCTGTCGACTTCGCTCGGATGGGGGAGGCCCACCTTGACCCAGGGCTACTTCGAGAGCGGCATCGTGGTGAAGGGACTGCTCAACATGCCCTTCGTGAACATGGGTGCCGGCGTGTTTTATCGCTATGGCGCTTATGCCCATCCGAAAGTTTTTGATAACATTGCGTTCAAATACTCAATAACGTTCGCCCTATGAGGAAATACGGAATAGCTTTGCTGCTACTGGTTGCGGCGGCTTGTGCGAGGCAGCCCCAGAAGATGCATTTGGAAGGCCTTGTGCAAGGCTCGTATTATGCCGTCACTTATTATGATGAGCAGGGCCGTGACTTCAAGAAGGGTTTTGACTCCATCTTCCATGCCATCGACATGTCGGTGAATCTCTGGGTCGACAGTTCCATCATCTGTAAGGTCAACCGTAACGAAGATGTAATATTAGACGATATATTTATTGATAATTTTAATATTGCCCAACAAGCCGCGGAGCTTTCAGGTGGGAGTTTTGATCCTACGATCGGGCCGTTGGTGGAGGCGTGGGGGTTTGGGAAACGGGAAACGGAGAACGGAGAACGGATAACGGAAAACGGAAAATGGGTTGATAGTTTGAGGGGGTTGGTGGATTACAGGAAGGTTTGGATTGAGGATGGGAGGTTGATGAAGGGAAATCCTGCCATGCATCTCGATTTCAATGCCATAGCGCAGGGTTACACTACGGATTTGATTGGGGCTTATTTGGAGTCGAAGGGTGTGGAGAATTACATTGTGGATGTGGGTGGAGAGGTCTATGCCCGGGGTTGCAAGCCTGACGGTTCCTCTTGGATTGTGGGCATCGAGAAGCCTTCGGCCGACTGGGATTCAGAGCGTGTGGTGCAGCAGCGGGTGGAGCTTAGGGACAAGGGTATCGTCACTTCGGGCAGTTACAGGAAGTATGTGGAGCGTGATGGCAAGCGTTTCTCGCACAGCATCGACCCCACGACGGGTTATCCCGTGGAGCACAGCCTGTTGAGTGCCACGGTGATTGCCGAGACCGCGGTCTGGGCTGATGCTTTGGCTTCCATCTGCATGGTGATGGGCATGGAGAAGTCGCTGGAGATCATCAATGGTTTAGACGGTGTTGAAGCCTATTATATCTTTGTCAATGACCAAGGAGCGTTGGAAACCTATTCCACCGCTGGCTTCCATCCCCTCTAAATTATTAATTATAAATTAATGTGATTCTTCTCTTCAACAAACCATTTGGCGTACTCAGCCAGTTCACTCCCGAGGCCGGTCACAGGGCTCTGAACGAGTTCGGTTTTCCGTCCGGGGTGTATGCTGCCGGGCGTTTGGATCATGACAGTGAGGGAGCTTTGCTTCTCACTGATGATGGGAAGCTGATCAAGCGTCTGCTCGACCCGAAATTTGAGCATCCTCGCACCTATCTCGTGCAGGTCGACGGGCAGATCACTTCCGAAGCTCTCAAGCAGCTCTCTAAGGGGGTGACCATCAAGGGATATCGTACCAAGCCATGCAAGGCGGAGTTTGCCACGCCCCCTGACGATCTTTGGGAGCGTGTGCCGCCTATCCGTTACCGTGCCAATATCCCTACCAGCTGGGCGAGACTCACTTTGATCGAGGGCAAGAACCGTCAGGTGCGTCACATGACGGCGGCGGTGGGTTTTCCCACCTTGCGGTTGATACGTGTTGGCATCGGCGACCTAACCCTTGACGGTCTTCAGCCTGGTGAGTGGAGGGAAGTATCCAACCAATTTGCACCATGAAAAGACTCTTAACACTTTTGGCCGTGACACTGCTTGCTGTCACCGCCATGGCACAGAATGCCAAACCGCAACCTTTAACCCAAGAGGCGTTTGAAGCCTTATGTCCGACCCCGCCCATGGGGTGGAACAGCTGGAACCGTTTCGGTTGCGATGTCAATGAACAGCTGCTGATGGGTGCTGCCGACGCCCTGGTTGCCTCCGGCATGAAAGACGCTGGTTACGAATACATTGTCGTGGACGACTGCTGGCAGATCGACCGTGATGCCGATGGCAATATCGTGTGCGATCCCGAGCGTTTTCCCCATGGAATGAAGTATGTGGCCGACTACATCCACTCCAAAGGCCTGAAATTCGGCATCTATTCCTGTGTGGGCACGCACACCTGTGCCGGACGACCCGGCAGTATGGGCCATGAGTACCAGGACGCGCTCTATTATGCCCGTACTGGTGTGGATTACCTGAAATATGACTTTTGCAACAACCGCGGCACCAACTCCAAGACCGCCTACACCATCATGCGCGAGGCCTTGAAAGAGGCTGGGCGTCCCATTGTGTTCAGCATCTGCGAATGGGGGAGCACCAAGCCTTGGGAGTGGGCGCAGGGCGTCGGTCATCTCTGGAGGGCTACCGGCGACATCATCAACCTCTGGGATGGCAAGGAAGACTGGGGAGGTCACGGCATGGTCAATATCATCGACTTGGTGCAAGACCTTTATCCTTACAACGGTCCTGGCCATTGGAACGACCCCGACATGCTTGAGGTCGGCAACGGAGGGATGAACGTCATCGAGGACCAGAGCCATTTCTCGATGTGGTGCATGTTGGCGGCGCCTTTGATGGCAGGTAACGATCTCAGCAACATGAGTGACGACACCAGGCGCATCCTTACCAACAAGGAAGTCATCGCCATCGACCAGGATCCGTTGGGCATCCAGGCCCATCTCTCCGTGGCGATGGGCGACCGTCAGATCTGGGTGAAACAACTCGTTGATGACGGGTATGCCGTGTGTTTCTTCAACCGTGGCGAGACCCCGTGGGACCTTAACTTCAATTGGAGCGACATTCCCGAGCTGCGCGCCACAGGAAACAGCTATGGCGTTTACGATTTGTGGCAGCACAAGGCCATTGCCAAATCCACAGCCAAGAACGTCGTTTCCACCATCCCTTCGCACGGTGTGTTGATGGTTAGGCTGACGCCCGTAAGATAATCCTCTGTTATGAAATACAAGATTCTTTTTGTCTGTCACGGAAACATCTGTCGTAGTCCGATGGCGGAGTTTGTGATGAAGCATTTGGTGGAGGAGCGTGGGCTTCAGGAGCGTTTTGAGATTGCTTCGGCGGCTACCTCGACAGAGGAGATTGGCAATCCTGTGTATCCTCCTGCGCGGCGTAAGTTGGCCGAACATGGGATTGGGTGTCATGGCAAGACGGCGCGGCAGATGACCATGGAGGATTATCGCTATTACGACCTGATCATTGTGATGGACCGGAGCAATGTCAGGAACTTGAGGAGGTTATTGGGCGAGGATACCGAGGGGAAGGTCCATCTCTTGATGGATTACACGACCCGTCCCGGTGAGGTTGCCGACCCCTGGTACACTGGTAATTTCGATGCCACTTGGAGGGATGTCTTGGAAGGCTGTGAAGGGTTGTTGGAGTATTTAGGGTAAAGATTTTTTATAGAAATGTTGCGGAAACGAAAAAATGTTGTATCTTTGCATCAGTTGGTCGCGGACACGGAAAGAAAAATGAAATGATTATCAAGACGTAAAGGGACGGCCATCAGGATGTACCCCCCGCGATAACAAAGACTAACCCCTCATTTTGAGGGGTTTTTTTGTTGATCGTTTATATAAAGTTTGAAATGCTAGGCTTTTCTTACCGATTCGAATCTCTTCTACGTAATAAAGGGAGAACTCGATCTGCTTCTCGTAAACCAGTACTGTTGACTCTCGTTGTCTGGTTTTTGAGGTTGAAATAGTTATGTTGTCTCGATTTTTAATAATGTAGGGGATAAGCAAGTAATCTTCTAATGTGAGCGGTGTCCGGTCGTTGCTTTTTGTGCCGTGTCTTTTCTCGGCGTGTTGTACGCCGGAGGTTTCGATTACGTGTTTGTAGCCAGTTAGGTCGATGCCATGCTTGGCGGCTAGCTCCATCAATTCCTCGTCAATATTCTCGTCCACGATACAGAATTTGTAATCGCAAGTGGTACCAATTAGATCCATTAGTTCCGAAAATGAGATCTTGGTTTGTTTGTCTTTGTTGAAGGGTTTATTCTTATTCATAGTTTAAGTTCTAAGGATTAGGCTGCAAAGATATTAAAAAACCAATAAAAGTGTATTAATAAAAAAACTATTATTGATTAACATAAATTACATTCTAATGTTTATCTGAAAAACTGTTGAATATTTGGGTAATTATCTGAATGTTTGAGAAAATTCTTCATCTAATTGTGGTATTCAAAGGTAGCTTAGAATAAAATCTTTTAATAAAAATGTTGCGGAAACGGAAAAATGATGTATCTTTGCAATGTCCATTTGCCAAAGCCCTCACATCTTGCTATATTGTGTGTTGGGTGGTTAACGGACAGGTCGGGCAAGCGGCTTTGGGGGCGTTGTTGGCAACCCCCTTTTTTATTTCTCCCAAACCAATTCCATTTATGCAAAAGGTTAGTTGCTGGGTGTTTTAGGGGCTTTAACCGGTTACAAATTGCGACCAGTTTATTGGTCTCATTTTCAGATAATTGAAATTTGAACCGATCGGAAAGCCGACCTATAATATATTACAGCTTGAATTAGGGCTAAGGTTAGCATTATTTTTTTCACAAATAACAGGCGGTGAAAAGGATTTTGTTGTATCTTTGCATCAGTTGGTCGCGGACACGGAAAGAAAAACCAGTGGATTATCAAGACGTAAGGGGCGAGTTCAGGCACGTTCCCCCCGCGATAACACAGCTTAAAGAGGGCGACTAAAAAGGTCGCTCTCTTTTTTTGTTGGATGTGGAAGATTTTGCTATTTTTGATTTAGGACTATAATTTGGCGAGATGAGAGCCAAAAATAGTCGAGATACGTTCAAAAAGGCCTC